>Ga0306926_10005772_pt1 | contig 13241 bp, 16 predicted proteins | sample flu12Cox44000178_FD_203759 | JGI IMG/M metagenome (GOLD analysis project Ga0306926, IMG submission 203759) | Lab enrichment of tropical soil microbial communities from Luquillo Experimental Forest, Puerto Rico - flux8day.12C.oxic.44.000.178 (v2)... | ecosystem: Environmental > Terrestrial >... | reverse complement strand
GGTCCAGCTATACCCGCACTACGCGCGCTATCACGCGGACGCCGCATGAGACATCTCACCGTCGTGAGCTACAACATCCACCGCGGCGTCGGCCTGGACCGCCGCCGAGACCTCGACCGGATCGCCGACGTCATCGGTGAGGTGGGCCCCGACGTCGTCGGGCTGCAGGAGGTGATCCGCGAGGACGGCGTCCCCGACGCCGATCAGGCCGCGTACCTCGCGGCGCGGCTCGAGATGACCGAGCTCATCATGGGCGAGACGCGCGCATTCGGTACGGGGATCTACGGCAACGTCGTCCTGAGCCGGCTCCCGATCCTCGGCTCGGGGCGGTGCGATCTGAGCTTCGGCATGCGCGAGCCGCGAGGCTGCCTGCGCGTCGACCTCGACGTCGACGGCATGCCGCTGCACGTGTTCAACTGCCACTTCGGTCTGGCGCTGCGCGAGCGTCGCCAGCAGCTCGGCCTGCTCGGTGCCTTCATCCGCGCCTCTGGGCGTCTGGCCGGCCCGCGCGTGCTCCTGGGCGATTTCAACGAATGGCATCGCGGACCGGTGACGCGGGGGCTCCGGCGAGAGTTCGCCTCGCCGATGCGCCGCCGGCGGACTCACCCCGCGATGTTTCCGCTCTTCGCGCTCGACCGGATCTACTGGGACGCCGAGCTCGAGGGCGAGGAGTTCAGCGTGCACCGGAGCCGGCTGTCGCGCGTGGCCTCCGACCACCTCCCGGTGGTCGCGCGCCTGCGCCTGCGCCACCGCCCCGCGCGCGTTTCCCGATACGTCGTCGGCGACGCGCTCCCACCCCCCGAATAAGGCTCCGCAGCCTACGCGCGACCGGCGAGGTCGATCGCCGCGAGGAGCAGAGTCCGCGCGCCGTCTTCGATGTCGTCGATCGGCGTGAACTCCTCCTCGCAGTGGCTGCGCCCGTCGTGCGACGGCACGAAGATCATCCCGGTCGGTCCGATCGCGGCCATGTACTGGGCGTCGTGGCCGGCGCCCGAGAGGATCCGCCGATGGCGCGCGCCGGCCGACCGGGCGGCGCGCTCGACCGTGTCGACGACCGCGCGGTCGAACGGGGTATACGGCACGCGCCAGTAGTGCTCGAGGTCGTAGCGGACCCCCTCGCGCTCGCAGGCCTCGCGCACGATCGGCTCGAGGAGCGCGCGCCCGCGGTCGAGCGTCGCGTCGCTCGGATCGCGCATGTCGATCGAGAGGGTCACGCGCCCGGGGATCGCGTTGACGATGTTGGGCGCCACGACGAGATTGCCGACCGTGGTGACCAGCTCGCCGCCGATCTCGCGGGCGATTCGCCGGACCCCCGAGACGACGTCGGCGGCCGCCACCAGCGCGTCGTGGCGAATCCGCATCGGCGTGGGCCCGGCGTGGTCCTGCACGCCGTGGATGGTCAGCCGCGACCAGGCGATCGCGACGATGCCTTCGACGACGCCGACCGAGAGCCCTTCCTCCTCGAGAAACGGCCCCTGCTCGATGTGGAGCTCGAGGTACGCGCGGAACGGCCGGGGCACGCACGGCTCGGGGCCGAGGTAGCCGATCCGCTCGAGCTCGTCGACCAGGCGGATCCCGTCCTTGTCCCGCGCGTTGTAGGCGTCCTCGAGGGGGATCTTGCCGGCCATGACGCCGCTGGCGATCATCGCCGGCTGAAAGCGCGCGCCTTCCTCGTTGGTGAAGATCGCCAGGGTCATGGGATGACGGGTCGGCAGCTTGTGATCGTTCAGCGTTCTGATCACCTCGAGCCCGCACAGCACTCCGAGCTGTCCGTCGTACCGACCACCTGTCGGGACGGAATCGACGTGCGAGCCCATCATCACCGGCGGCAGGGCGGCCGTGCCCGGCCGCTGGCCGAAGATGTTGCCCATCTGGTCGACGGTGACCGTGAGGCCCGCGTCGCGCATGCGCGCGACCATCCAGTCCCGGCCGCGCTTGTCCTCGTCGGTGAGCGCCAGGCGGGTGAGCCCGCCGCGCGGCGTCTGCCCGATCCGTCCGAGCTCCTCGATCGACTGCTCGAGGCGCGTTCTGTCGACGTTCATCCTGTGTCTCCTGAGGCCCGGCCTACAGTCCAAGATACGCGCGCTTGAGCCGATCGTCGCCCAGGAGCTCGCGCGCCTGGCCTTCCAGCACGAGCCGGCCGCTCTCGAGCACGCACGCGCGGTGGGCCAGGGCGAGTGCCTGGCGCACGTTCTGCTCGACCAGCAACACGGTCACGCCCTGGCGGTTGATCGTACGCACGGTCTCGAAGATCCGCGCGACCAGCACCGGCGCCAGGCCGAGCGTGGGCTCGTCGAGCATGAGGATCTGGGGCCGGGCCATGAGCGCTCGGCCCATGGCGCACATCTGCTGCTCGCCGCCCGACAGCGAGCCGGCGAGCTGGGTCCGGCGCTCGCCGAGGACGGGGAAGAGCTCGTAGATGTGAGCGAGCGTCCGCTCGCGCTCGGGCCGGGCCCGATCCGCGTGAGCGCCGAGCATGAGATTCTCGGCGACCGTCATGAAGGGAAAGAGACGGCGACCCTCGGGAACCTGCACGATCCCCCGTTCGACCCGCCGGTGGGCCGGCACGCCCGCCAGGTCCGCGTCGTCGAGCAGGACCCGGCCACGGCGCGGCGCCACGAGGCCGGAGATCACGCGGAGCGTGGTCGACTTGCCGGCGGCGTTGGCCCCGACCAGCGCGACGATCTCCCCGTCGCGGACCTCGAGCGAGACGTCGGCCAGGGCCTGGAGATCGCCGTAGAACGCGTCGATCCCCTCAAGCTTGAGCAAGCACGAACTCCTCGCCGAGATACGCGTCGACCACGCGACGGTCCTGCGTGATCGCGGCGGGGGCGCCCTCGGCGATCACTTCGCCATGGTGCAGCACCACGATCCGCTGGGCCAGGCGCATCATCGCCGCCATGATGTGCTCGATCACGATCAAGGTGAGGCCGTCGGCGTGCAGCCGCCGGATCAGCTCGATGATGCCGGCGAGCTCGGTCGGGTTCAGGCCGGCCATGACCTCGTCGAGCAGGAGCAGCCGCGGGCGGGTCGCCAGCGCGCGGGCGACCTCCAGGCGCTTGCGCAGCCCGATCGGCAAGGTGCGTGCGTGGCCGCCGGCGTGGGCCGTCAGGCCGCACATCTCGACCACGCGCTCGGCCTCCAGGCGCGCCGAGCTCACCGTCGGCAGGCGCGTCAGCGCGCCGATCATCACGTTGTCGATCACCGAGAGATTGCCGAACGGCTTCACCAGCTGAAAGGTGCGCGTAAGGCCCCGGCGACAGATCGCGTGCGGCGGCTGCCCGGTCACGTCCTGACCGGCGAGCAGCACGCGGCCGGACTCGGGCCGGTAGTAGCCGGAGACCACGTTGAAGAGGGTCGTCTTGCCGGCGCCGTTCGGGCCGATGATGCCGAGGATCTCGCCGGTCCGCACCGTGAAGCTGGCGCTCGACACGGCCGTGAGCCCGCCGAAGCGCTTCGTCACCCGATCGAGCTCGAGGATCGGCGCCGTGCCGCTCACGCGTGGGCCCTGCGCATCCGGAGCCGCGTGGCGATGCCGGCCAGGCCATCGGGGACGAACCGGACCACCAGGATCAAGGCGGTGCCGTAGATGATCAGGTAGATGCCGGTGAATCCCGCCTTCACGCCGGCGAACGTCGCGCGCAGGTACGTCTCGAGCGACGTGATCAGGATCGAGCCGAGGAACGGCCCGAGCGCCGTGCCCATGCCGCCGATGATCGCGTTGAGCGCGAAGCGCACGGAGAGGTCGACCGAGAACACGTACGTCGGATCCACGAACCCGACGTACTGGGCCCAGAGCGAGCCGCACACCGACGTCAGGGCGGCGCTCAGCGTCACCGCGCCCACCTTGAGCCGGCGCGTGGGAATCCCGAGCGCCTCGGCGGCGTCCTCGTCCTCGCGAACCCCGGCGAGCTGATAGCCCACGCGCGAGCGCTCCAGGTAGACCTCGACCGCGTGGCAGACGAGCGCCACCGCGAGCGCCATGTAGACCCAGCCGACGTGAGTCAGGCCGAGGGTCGCGAAGCCCGGCCGGAAGGGCACCGGGATGCCCTCGGCGCCGGCCGTGAAGCCGCGCCAGCGGCTGACGCCGATCAGCAGCACCTGCGAGAAGGCGATGGTCGACAACGCGAAGTAGGGACCCTTGAGGCGGTTGGAGAGGAAGCCGATGACGAAGCCCGCGCCGATCGAGAGCACGACGCCCACGAGCATCCCGAGCCAGGGCCCACGCCCGAAGCGCGTCACCATCAGGGCGGCCGCGTAGGCGCCGATGCCGAAGAACGACGCGTGGCCGATCGAGACCTGCCCGGCGTAGCCGCCGGCGACGTTCCAGGCCGCCGAGAGCGCGCCCCAGAGGAGGATCAGCACCAGGCTGTCGAGGAAGTACGCGTCGCGGACGACGATCGGGATGAGCGCGGCGAGCCCGAACAGGATAACGGCGCCGCGGCGTGAACGTAAAAGGCCGGTCATCAGACGCCCAGGGTTTCCGCCCCGCGCTGCCCGAAGAGGCCGGCCGGACGGAAGACGAGCACGAGGATGAACAGGATGAAGTAGAAGATCTCCTTCCACGCCACGCCGAACAGATACGAGCCCGCGACCTCGACGGCCGCGACGATGAGGCTGCCGATCATCGCGCCGAGCATGTCGCCGAGCCCGCCGAGCACGACGACCACGTAGGAGAGCAGCACGAACTGGAGCCCCGCCGTCGGATACACGGAGTAGAGCGGCGCCACCAGGACGCCCGCGGCCCCGACCGCGGCGATGCCGATCGCGAACGTGAGCTGATAGACGCGGTCGGTGTCGATGCCCATCAGGGTGGCGGCGTCGCGGTCCTGGGCGGTCGCGCGCATGACGCGACCGGCGTGCGTCCACTTCATGAACGCGACGAGCGCCAGGGTGAGCGTGATGGCGATGAACGAGGCGACCACCTGGGTCAGGTTGAACGTGGTCGAGCCCGCGCGGAGCACCGTCGAGAGATGCCAGGGCCGCACGAAGCGGAAATCGCCGGACCACGCCACCAGGGCGACGTTCTGGAGCACGGTCGACAGCCCGACCGTGGTAAAGATCTGAACGTTGTGCGAAGCGTGGATGACGCCGCGCATGACCAGGCCGTAGACCACCAGACCCACGACGAAGAAGAGCGGGATTGCCACGAACACGACGAAGTAGGGGTCGGCCGTGTAGAGATAGAACGCCCAGAATGCGAGGTACATGCCGAGCATCAGGAACTCGCCGTGGGCGAAGTTGACCACGCGCATGATCCCGAAGATCAGGGTCAGCCCGACCGAGATGAGGGCGTAGATCCCCCCGAGCAGGACCGTCGCGACCGCGAGGGGGACGAGGACGCCTATTTGCGCTGATCCCAGGCGCCGAGCGGGATCCACTTGGCCCGGAGTGTCGTGAACTCCTCCGGCCACACCGTCACGAGCTGCCCGTTCTGCCACTGCAGCATGTAGTGCTGGACGCGGTCGTTGGCGTTCTGGCCTTGCTCGGAGAACTTGACGCCCCAGCCGTTGATCATGGAGCCGACCGGCAGGTCGACCGACATGACGGCGGCGCGGAACTTCTCCGGATCGTCGGACTTGGCGCGGTCGAGGACCAGCTTGAGGAGCCAGAGGCCGCTGCCCGCGAGCTGGTGGGCGCCGAACGGATACGTGCCGGTCTTCTTCTGCACGGCGTCGCGGAAGGCCTTCTCGATCTGCTGGCCCTCCGGCTTGAGGGCCTCGAGTCGGAAGCCGGGGCCGGGCTCGAGCAGCGCGAAGACGCCGTTGGCGTCGTTGCCGAGCGCCTTACCGAAGTCGGCGCCGCCGTACCCGGTGGCGCCGGCGTGGACGAGTGCCTTGAACAGGAAGTTCTGTTCCTTCGACTGGCGCCAGAAGAGCACCGCGTCGTTGCCGAAGCCGATGTGGTGCACGATGTCCGGGTTGAGCTGCTTCATCTTCAAGATCGTCGGGGTCATGTCGTTGAGCGTCTGCCAGTTGTAGTACTCGAGCATCACCTCTTGCATGCCGAACTCGTTCTTGGCTCGCTGGCGAGCCGACTCGGTCACGCCCTGGCCGTAGGACGAGTCTTCGGACAGGAAGGCGATCTTGATCTGATTGGTCTTCAGACTCAGCTTCGGCGCCAGGTGCTTGGCGATGAACTCGATGTTGTACCAGCCGAAGCCGGTGGCGTCGATCTCGGTGCGGAACACGTACTTGAGGCCGCGCGCGTTGAATCGCGGGTCGACGCACGAGGACTCCCAGTAGATGACGTTGTGACGCGCCGCCACCTCGCTCGCCGCGCCGCAGAGCCGCGAGGAGAACGTGCCGGTGATGATCTTGACGCCCTCGCGGGTGATCAGCCGGTTGGCCTCGGTGGCCGCCGCCGTCGGATCGACCGCGTCGGCCAAGGCGAACACGAGCTTCTTGCCCATGACGCCGCCACGCTCGTTGATCAGATCGCGGACGACCTCGAGCCCTTCCACGTGACGCTTGCCCTCGAAGGCGAGCGGCCCGGTGATCGGCTCGAGGACGCCGATTTTGTACTCGCCCGAGGTGGCCTGGCCGCCGACGGGAGCGAGCTCTCCGCCGAACGCGACGGTGAGAGCGACGACGGCGAGCAAGAAGACGAAGCGCGGCATACGAGCCTCCTGGTCAGGCAAGACGTTCCGGGGTGACGGTCGCGTTGTAGCACCCGCCCGCGCGAAGTGTCAAGGCGGCGGCCGGCGCACGAGCCAGCGCACCGCGACGATCCACGCGACGAGCGCGATCACGTCGAGCGGAATGGCGAAGAGCCACGCGAATGCGCGGACGATGACCGCGCCCACCTCGGGCCCGAACACCAGAGAGCCCGGGCGTGCGGGCGGGTGGGCGTGCCGCGAGCCCCCGCCGGTGACGGCGAGCCATGTCATGAGGAGCGCGCCGGCCGTCAGGAACGCGAGCGCGGTGGCGCCTCCGAGCGCCCGGCGCATCCACGAGACAGGCAGCGCCAGCGAGACGGCGTAGCCGCCGCCGAAGAAGAGGCCCAGGGCAAAGAGCGCGACCATCCAGCGCGGGCCGCCGAACGTTCGGTCCGGCAGGGGGATCACGTCGCCGGCGGCCAGGAAGAGCACCGCGCCGGTGAACGCGGTCAGCAGGCCGATGACGAAGGGGCCTCGCCGATCGTCCGGCATTGTCGCATCCAGAATAGCTGGTTTAGACTCGGGGGAGTGAGCGACAACCCGGTCCTGACCCCCTCCACGATGAGCTTCTGCCCGCTGTGCGGCGCCACCCTCGCGATCGAAGCGGTGCCGCCCGACCATCGCGAGCAGAAAGTGTGCTCGCGCTGCCGCTTCGTGTTCTACCTGAACCCGAAAGTCGTCGCCGCGACGATTCCCGAGCAGGACGGCGCCATCCTCCTCACGCGGCGCTCGATCAATCCGGGCAGCGGTCTGTGGACGTTTCCGGGCGGCTTCGTCGACTTCGGCGAGACCGTCACCGACGGCGCGATGCGCGAGACGTTCGAGGAGACGGGCCTGACGGTCGACCTGACCGGCCTTCTCAACGTGTACACGTACCCGGCCTCGCCCGTGATCATCGTCTACAAGGCGCGCGTGATCGGCGGCACACTCACGACCTGCGACGAGAACGACGCGCTCGAGTGGGTCACGCCCGAGCGGATCCCGTGGGACCGGCTCGCGTTCCAGTCGACGCGCGAGGCGCTACGCGAGTGGGTCGCCGCGAAAGGATTGATGCCGGGCGGTTAGACGCGGCTGGGCAACACGACCGTCGCGCGGCCGGTGACGACCTTCTCGGCGCGCTGGTTCTCGGCCCACACCTCGAGCTCGACCAGGTTCACGTCGTCCTTCGACGACTTGCCGACCACGCGGCCGCGGCAGGTGACAACGTCCTTCAGCCTGACGATTGCGGCGAACCTGACGTTGAGCTTCCTGACCGTGCCCGCGCCCGACCAGTCCGTCACGGCCTGGCCGACGAAGCCCATCGAGAGCATGCCGTGGGCGAAGACGCCGCCCATGCCGGCAGCTCGAGCGAACTCGTCGTCCTGGTGAATCGGGTTGAAATCGCCGGACGCGCCGGCGTACCGCGTGAGCTGGATCTGCTGGATCGGGCCTTTGACGAGCGGTGGCAGCTCGTCGCCCACGTTGACGTCGTCGAAGTAGACCTTCGCGTACTTCACAGCCGGACCACCGTCACGCCGCGCATCGTGGCCACGATCTCGTTGGAGTGGTCGGCGATGGTGGTCTCGCGGACCACGAACGCCATCGAACCGCTCCGTCCGGTCTTCTCGTAGATGTCCACGACCTTGGCGCGGCACAGGTAGGTCTGCCCGGGCTGGAGCGGGCGGAAGATCTCGAACTCCTGCTCGCCGTGCAAGAGGCGCGAGATGTCCGTACCGAGCTCGCGCAGGAACGCCGCCGAGTCGGCCGTCTCGTCGCGAAACGTGATCGCGAACGTCGGCGGCGCGATGACGTCGCCCCACTCGGACGCGGCGCCGACGCGGTCGTCGAGGTAGAGCGGGTTCGCGTCGCCGATCGCGCGCGCGAACTCCTTGATCTTGCCGCGCTCGACCGTGACTGGGTAGGGCGGATACTCCTTGCCGATCAGCGACTTGTTGATCGCGGTCGCCATCAGGAGGCGCCCTTCTTCATCGCGCGCGCCAGGAACTTCTCCATGTCGGGCACGAAGAACCGCTCGTGTCGCCCCTCGGCGATCTTCTCCTTGTCGTCCCACGCCTCGACCGAGAACAGGAAGCGCTTGCCGTCCGACTCGAGCAACGTGGCCTTCGCGCGCACCTTCAGCCCCACCGGCGTGGCGGCCAGGTGCTTCATCTCGACCATGGTGCCGACGGAGCCGGCCCCGGGCGGGAAGTGCGGGCGCATCACGGCGCCGGCGGCGTCCTCGAGCATGCCGATGACGAACGGCGTGGCGAACACGTGCACGCCGCGATTGCCCATCGCGTGCGCGGTCTTTCCCTCGTCGACCGTGTAGGAGACTTCCGCGGTGGCGCCGACCTTGATATCCACGAGGTCGGGTTTTACCGCGGAAACAGAAGCGAGTGCAAGCCCATCAGGAGCAGCAGCACCTCGATGATGGAGAGGAACACGCGATCGCTCATCCGGTCGAGCAGGCGGCGCCCGACCCATGAGCCGGCGAACATCGTCGCGCCGAGCAAGGCCCCCACCGCAAAGGTCTCCCAGGTGAGCAGCGCGTAGCGCGCGAGCGCGGCGCCGCGCGAGAGGTGCATGACCATCGCGCAGACGGCCTCGGTCCCGACGTACGCGCTCCGGCGCAGCCCATAGGCGAGGAAGAAGGGCGTGTTCAACGGCCCTGTCGTGACCACGAGCCCCGAGATGAGCCCGACCGCGGCCCCGAGCGCCGGGAAGTGACTCAGGCGCATCCGGAAGAAATCCATGGCAAGAACTCGGCGCAACGGCACCGACGCGATCAGGAAGAGACCGACGAAGCGTCCGAGCCACTCCGACGGCGCGCCCACGTAGAGCATCGTGCCCAGCGCCGTCGCCGGCACGGCGCCGAGCGCGAAGCGCAGGACGACCGCGCCGTCGACCTCGCCGCGGCACCACCAGATCCGCGCCAGGTTGCCGATCGACATCGTCACCGTCAGCACGGGCACCGCCGCGCGCAGGCCGAGCACCCACGCGACGAGCGGCAGCATGATGATCCCGGTGCCGAATCCCGCGACGCCGCCGACCAGGGAGCCCACGAGCGCGCCGACGACGAGGACGGCCCAGCCGATCGGATCGGGCATGTCGTGTCATCATACGCGGAATGTCCCGGTGGGTCGCCGCGGCGGGCGCGCTCGTCGTCTCGCTCGACTCCATGATGAACATCGCGTTCCCGGCGATCGCCGCGGCGTTCGCGGTACCGCCCGAGCGCGTGCGCTGGGTCATCATCTGCTACGTCCTGACCTACGCGATCACCGCGTTCGCCGGCGGGGCCGCCGCCGATCAGATCGGGCACGTCGCGGTGTTCCGCGCCGGCGTCGCGCTGAGCGTGGTCGCCTTCGCGATGGGCGGCGTCGCGCCGAGCTTCGCCTGGCTCCTGATCGCGCGCATCGTGCAGGGCTTCGCGGGGGGCCTGATCTACGGCACGGCCCCGGCGCTCACCACGCTCGGCGCGCCGGCGGCGGTTCGCGGCCGCCGGCTCGGGTTCCTGGGCGCGGCGATGGGGCTCGGCCTCCTGGGCTCGCTGCCCGCCGGCGCGCTCGTCGAGTCCTTCGGCTGGCGCGCCGTCTACCACGTGCGCGTGCCGCTGGCGCTGGCGGTGCTCGTCTGGGCCGCGCTCACGCGCGCCGAGCCCGTCGAGCGCGAGCGCAAGCCGGTGGCCCTGGGCGACCTGACGCGCGGCTCGGTGCTGCGCGCTGGCGCCCTGTCCTTCGTCGCCCGGGGTGCGATCTTCGCGATCTGGCTGCTGGCGCCGTTCTACCTGGTCGAGACGCGAGGGCTCGGCGCCTTTGTGGGCGGCTTCTTCTTCATGCTCACGCCCCTCGGCACGACGGTCGCGGCACCGCTGGCCGGGCGGCTCGCCGATCGCGTGGGGCCGTCGGCGCCGGCGGTCGCCGGGCTCGCGGTCGAGGCCGTCGGTCTCGCCGCGCTCGGCTTCGTCGGTGGTAGCACACCGCTCGCGCTGGTCGCCCTCGCGCTCTTCGTCGCGGGCTTCGGCCTGGGCTTCTTCGAAGTCCCGAACATGACGACGATCATGACCGCGTTCCCGGCGGGGCAGCAGGGAGCCGCCGGCGGCCTCTCGTTCCTGGCCCGCACCCTGGGCGTCGTCACGGGCGTCGCCGTCGCAGGCCAGATCGTCGCGGCCCGGACCGCGGCGGTGGGGTTCCCCGGAGCGTTCGCCGAGTCGCTCCTGGTGGCGGCGCTGGCGGTCGCCGCCGCCGCGGCCGTCGCGCTCGCCGGCACACGCGGGCGGCGCTGAGGCCGGCGCGGCGCTATACTGCTGGGCCATGAAGGTGGTGGAGAGGAGGCGCGCATGGCGGTTGCGCTGACGTCCAAGCGGTATCGCGTCGACGACGTCGACGCGGGGGAATTCTGCTTCCAGCAGGGGTGGACCGACGGGCTGCCGGTGGTCCCGCCGACCGAGGACCGCGTGACGATGATGCTCGCGGCCGCGCGTCTCGATCCCAAGCAGGAGATCGCGTTCATCACGAACCGGTCGGTATCGGTCACCGCGGAGAAGGTCGCCATCAACGCGGTTATGGCCGGCTGCCGGCCCGAGTACATGGCGGTCGTCGTCGCGGCGGTGCAGGGCATCGGTGACCCGGCGTGGAGCTATCACGGCCCGGGGACCTCGACCGGCGGCGCCGCCGTGCTCACGATCATCAACGGACCGATCGCGCGAGAGCTCGACATCAACTCCGGCGACAACCTGTTCGGGCCGGGCTGGCGGGCGAATCTGGCGATCGGCCGCGCGCTGCGGCTGGTGATGCGCAACGTCTGCGGCTCGCTGCCGGGCCTGCTCGACCGCGGGACGCTCGGTCACCCCGGCAAGCTCTCGTACGTGATCGCCGAGAACGAGGTCGAGAGCCCGTGGACGCCGCTCCACGTCGAGCGGGGCTTCCGCCCGGACCAGTCCACCGTGACGGTGATGGCGGCCGAGGCGCCGCACCAGTTCTACAATCAGCTTTCCCCCGACGCCGAGGGCGTGCTGACGACGCTCGCCGACTCGATGAAGCATTCGGGCGGCGCCGGGCGGCAGCCGCAGTACGTCGTCACCCTGGCCGGCGAGCACATGCGGACGATCGCCGGCAGCGGCTGGGGCAAGAAGGAGATCCGCCAGTTCCTGTTCGAGAACACGAGGAACACGATCGCGCACCTCAAGCGCACTCACCGCATCCCCGGCGAGATCCAGCCCGGCGACGAGGCCAAGCTGCGGCCGATCGTCGCGGAGCCCGACGACATCCTTGTCATCGCCGCGGGCGGGCGCGCCGGATCGTTCTCGTCGTTCATCCCGGGGTGGGGCGGCGCCCGCTCCTCCCTCGCCACGACCAAGGAGGTCAAGCGATGATCGAGCTTCTGGATCCCACCGTCGAGGCAGCGAAGCAGCCGATCGCCTACGTCGACCGGCCCGGCACCCTGAAGGGCAAGCGGATCGGCCTGATCGAGAACACGAAGTACAACTCCGACAAGCTCCTGCTGAGGATCGGCGAGATCTTGAAAACGGAGTACGGCGCCAGCGAGACGCGCATGTTCCGCAAGCACAACGCGTCGGTGCCGGCCCACGAGGAGATCATCGTGGAGGTGCGCAAGACCTGCGACGTCATCGTCGCCGGCGTCGGAGACTGAGGGTCCTGCTCGTCGGGCAGTGTGCTCGACGGAATCGTCCTGGAGAAGAACGCGGTGCCGGCGGCTTCGATCGTCACGGACGTCTTCGAGAAGACCGCTCGCGCGATGGCGGAGCAATGGGGCGTACCGACCTACAAGTTCCTGATGATGCCGCATCCGATCGCGAACCTGACCGAGGCCGAGCTCGACAGCCGCGCGCGGGAGATCGCGCCGGAAGTCGTCAAGCTCCTGCTCAAGGGCCAGGAGTAGCCCCCGCGTTCCGGCCGCCCTGGTGGGGTCGGAACGGGCACGTGCAGACGATCTGGGGCCCGCTCTTCCGCCGTCACCGGATCCGGTGGCGGCGGGAGCGGGTCGCCACCTCGGACGGTGACTTCGTCGATCTCGACTGGGCCGACTCTGCTCGGGCCGACGCGCCGCTCGTGCTGCTGCTGCACGGCCTCGAGGGCTCGTCGAGCTCCCACTACGTCGTCGGGCTCGCGCGCCAGGCGCTCGCCCGCGGCTGGCGCGCCGTCACGCTGAACTTCCGGTCCTGCAGCGGCGAGCTCAACCGACTGCGCCCCTTCTATCACTCGGGCCACACGGCCGATCTCGACGAGGTCGTCCGGCTGCTCGTCACGCGCGAGCCGGGCGTCTCCATCGGCGCGGTCGGCGTCTCGCTCGGCGGCAACGTCCTGCTCAAGTGGCTCGGCGAAGCCCAGGCCGACGTGCCGCGCGCGGTCGGCGGCGCCGTGGCGATCTCGGTGCCGTTCAACCTGGCGACCTGCGCCGCGACGCTCGATCGCGGCTTCTCCCGGCTGGTCTACACCGCGAACTTCCTGGCGACGATGCGGGCCAAGGTGCGCCTGAAGGCCGCCCGCGACCCGAGCCTCGGCGACATCGTCGACGTGCCGCTCGCGCTGCGCGCGCGGACCTTCGCCGAGTACGACCGCGCGGTGACCGCGCCACTCAACGGCTT
>Ga0306926_10005771_pt1 | contig 13243 bp, 16 predicted proteins | sample flu12Cox44000178_FD_203759 | JGI IMG/M metagenome (GOLD analysis project Ga0306926, IMG submission 203759) | Lab enrichment of tropical soil microbial communities from Luquillo Experimental Forest, Puerto Rico - flux8day.12C.oxic.44.000.178 (v2)... | ecosystem: Environmental > Terrestrial >... | reverse complement strand
GCCGGTCCGCGCTTCACCTGGCATAATGAGTCGCGGTTTAAGCCGTACGCGGAAGCGTTGTTCGGCGGCGCCTATGGGACAGCGAGTTTCCGGTGCGACCCAGCGCTGGATACGTTTTGTGGCACGAATCCAGTAATTGGGCCGCTCTCGAGTCGCGTGCAAGTCTCACATACTGTTTTCGCGATGATGATTGGCGGCGGTCTTGACATCAAGGTGAGCAGACGCTTTTTCGTTCGGCCGGCCGGTTTCGATTACTATATGACCCGTCCCCCCACGCAGGCCGTCGACTTCTTTGTCCCTGGGGTCCGAAGTGACAGAAACAACTGGCGCTATACGGCTGGGGTAGTGTTCGGGTTCGGAGCTCAGTAAGCAGCTCCAAGGGACAATTTGTCTGCATCTCATCTCATCTAAATCTCGCCGTCCGGGCACGCCTGAATCTGGGAAAGTGCCCGGACCTCTTCTTGGCGACTAGCTTGTCTTTCGCCACTCGCATCCTAGAGAGTGGGAGTGGGCATCTAAGATTTAGACAAGCACTGCTGACGTAATAGTATTGAGCTTGGCATCCTGTATCACACACCGAGTCACCAAGAGCTGAATGTTAGGCCGCTGAGAAAGCTTCCTTTCCTGTTGGCAGCCTGTTTTACCTCCGCGATTTCGGCGTCCTCTCGGACTTCTATAACAAATCACTCCCGCACACCACGTTGCCCCCAATCTGGGCCAAAGGCCGCTAGAGTATTTGAGTCTCGCATCTTGGAGTGGGCATCTACCTTGCCGTAACCTGATACGAAAACGCGTCTAGATGGCCGCTGAGAAAGCCTAGCTCCTACTTTCTTGGCGGCCTAATTCAGCTTTGGCTCTCTGATAAACAGAATTCGCTCGACGGTTTCTTTCGCGCGGTCATTTCAGGCTCATCAAGCAGAGCGGAACCGAGCATTGAAAGGTGTCGTGCAAGGGCCGGATAAGTTCAAGTTCCCCCTAGTCCCGCAGATCGCTCATTAAAGTTCCGCAACGTGCTCCCCGAGGATTTCCAGCTATTGTTTGTCGTGGGCTATCACGTGGGCTGTAGGTCTGGACCGCTGCTGAAGGTGAAATGGTCGCAGGTTTGACCTTGCGGCGAAGAGAATCCGGCTGGAGCCGGGAACGACCAAGAACAAGCAGCCGAGGCATCTCCGGATCTACGGTGAGATGATTGAGCGGCTCAGGCTGGAAAAGCAGGTTCGGGACGCCATGTTCCCCGACTGTCAGGCCGTGTTTCACCGTCACGGTAAGCCGCTACGCAATTTCCGGAAAGCCTCGGATACGGCCTGCAAGGCAGCGGGCCTCGACGGGCTGCTATTCCACGATCTACGGCGGACGGCGGTACGGAACATCGTGCGTGCCGGCATTCCCGAGAAAACCGTGATGGCGATATCCGGTCACAAGACCCGGAGTGTGTTCGACCGCTACAACATCGTGAGCGACCGTGATCTCACCGATGCGGGAGCGAAATTGGAGCGGTACCTGGACGGATTGGGCATACTTTCGGGCATACCGGCTCAAAAAGAAGAATCGAAGGGTGACAGGAATGAGCCAACAACTCGTTTGCAATGATGGTGCTGGAGGTGGGGGTCGAACCCACATGCCCAGTGAAGGGCGCGGGATTTTGAGTCCCGTGCGTCTGCCAGTTCCGCCACTCCAGCAAGTCGTTGGCTCAATTGAGGTTATCACACTGCGCAACGTCGGATCTGATGCAAGAGCATCATTAACAAATTTGGTTTGCGCTGGTCGGGTACGCTCACCCCAGTCGTCGAAGTACCTCAGCGGGTTGTTGCCGGCATATGCGTAAAGATTCCAACTCTGCGGGTCTGCCGAGTGTCGATCCGCAAACGGCTTATCCGGAGTTGTAAACCTCCCCATCGCCCCCGGAAAAGTACCTGGCTCCGAAGTAATCGAGGCCGGACTCCGCATTCCGTTCTCTGCCGGTAAACCTTCTACCAAATAACTCTTATTCGACGCCCGTCATCAGCGGTGAACTCTACATAGTCGGCTGAGACTTCCAGTCTTCGATTGATCGACGCGCCCGGTGACACATCGCCACCCCTTTCAATCGGAATCCAGCAAGGCGGGTTAGCGCCACTCACTGGGAAAGCGGGCAGCCGCGGTGGAGTCCAGTTGCATAAATAGACAAGGCCGGGCTTCGAGACCGGGATAATGATAGGAAGCACAACCCAGTAAGACCCAGCTTCCTTTTCTGCGCCCAAGGTGACAATCAACAGCCTTCCGCCTTCACCTCGAAGTATACGTCCGTCAATTCCGGACCCGTTTGCCGTCAATTTACTATGAGAAAGTAGAACCAACCAGATTATCTCGTGCCGTTGAATCATGATCAAAACGCGCACAACGAAAATGATGGCTAGTACACCCAGCAGGAGTCCGGTGATTTTAGCTCGATTTCTCATCGTCTAGTGCATCAGGCAAAACGTCACCTTGGAAGGGCGTTGGCCCTGTTAACCTCTTCAATTATTCTTTGATTCCGGTCTGGAGCGTAGCCCAGAGGTTTCCGGCCGAGCTGAGGTAGCGTTCCCGAAGAAATCGAGGCCGGTTTCCACATCGCGTGATGACGCGCTTCGGAATACTGCTTTCGACCTATGTACTCCCACGGCTTGTGTGAACCAACCTGCCGAATCCGCCGAACACAAGGTTTATGGCTCTCGCAACCACCCACCACTGGCCGAACGAGACGAAGGTACTGACAACAAGCACCCAAGCGCCGACTGATAGCGGACCGAATCTGTAGCTCCAGTCTCGTTCAAAAAGCCGGTGATCCGATTGAGGCTGAACAGGGTCGGACGCTGCGCGACGTTCATGACTCGAAAGGCGCTCAGGCGAGAATCCGAATCCCAAGGCAGGGCACGCCCTCCAAACTTGTACCCAGAGGCGAGTTCTTCGTAATCAGGCGGGTGGTCCCTGTAGGGTACCGCATTCCGCACAACTTCGGACCAACACCATAACCACAGAAGGGCGTTCAACCCCAAGAATGTCCCCACCACCCGGTGGGAGCCAAGCCACTTGCCGACACTTGACACGAGCCTTGGCAAACTCACTGCCTCTTTCTCATTTTCTCGACCTCCTGGGGCGTGTACACCCGCTCGCCGTGGTGATCGATCTTCAGCCCACGCGACGGATCGGTTCCGCGGACAGCGTTTTCTGCATCCAACGAATCATGGAGGTTCCCAGCAGTTCCCGCTGGGTCCCCTCCAAACATCTCGCCCGAGACGTGCCCAAGGAGCTCGTGAGCCATAGAAGTCTTGCGATCGCGCCGGCCGCACTGTTTATCGTTTGCGTCGTGGTGGTTGTAAATTCCTCAGATACACCCCTATTGCATCCTTCACACGGATGCTTCTGAGGGTGGCGTCTGAATAAAAATCGCCGAGGAAGGCCATCGCGAGCGAAGACCGGTGCTTAGCGTATCCTCGCGCATCGAGATATCCCTCTACGTAGACCCTCCGTTCCTGCGCCGGGGCAGTCTGCCACCAAACGCCGTCTAGGTAGCCTCGTGTCAAATGAATGGGAGGATCCAATGCTGGACAAGGGGCGCTGGGAGCCCGAAACGCATTAGGAGCCTGAGCCCATAGGGCCGTGGCCAGACCCAAAATAGTAACCATTTTCATCGCGGCCAGTCCTCCGGGGAAACCATACTACGTCGGTTTCCCGCTCACCACCATTCGCCTTTCCATCCTACGGGATTCCCCCGGTGAAGATTTTTCGTGCTCGTGTGTGTGCCCGCCCCAAGTGATGGATGCCGTGGAAAGGAGCACGGCCGATGTCGAATTCTGAAACTGAAACCATCCAGCCGCAGCGCCGGCCTACAATAGAGCGGCGCTATTGGATGAGTGGCCTCCTGCGGCTTGGCAAGCGCCAAACCGCTGATCTGGCCCGCGAAAGGTCCTGGAAGGCCGCTTGCTTTGCTCCGTGCTGGACCGACGGCGATCAAACTCGCCCTAGCCTTAGCCGAGCAGCCGTGGTGGGCCGGTTGTCCCCGACGCCGATGCTGCCTGAGCCAGAATTTCATTACCCATTCCCGTCTTGTTCAGTAGCGAGAAGAATCGCAACAGAATCGTGAAAAGCGCCACCACATGATCCAGGCGTCAGGGATTTTCCCAAGATGAACAATTCTGACTGACGAATACAATCGGACTATCACTGTGGACTGTTGTTCTGCCTCCTGCTGGGGCTCTCTAGACACCCCAATCTTGAGAGCCTCAGTCTTTTTGTGAGAGTTCGGCGGTAAGATCGCATTCCGTGGAGGGTTGGCGGGCCAGCGCACCAAGTCACCACCAAAGCCTTCGGCCTGCTTGAGTCCAGTCCTCGGTCTGCCGACATTTAAATCGTTTGTAACAGTTCAGGGGAGCTGGGCAAATCGATGCCAATCGGTTACAGTACGGTGGATGAGCGCACGCTCCCCCGACCGGCAGGCGAACGAGTTGGCAAGAGGGAATGAACGCCTGCGTCGGGAGTGGCTGACGAGGAATGGCAGATCCGCCAGCAAGGCGAGAAGATCGCCGAACAGAAGCGCCAGATCGCGGATGTTGTTTTGGCAACTGTAGCGTCCAGATCGAATTGGCCATTGCTCGCTTGTTGAACGTGGCCGAAACCTTCGAGGTTCAACACCTCAACATTCTGGCTTATCTCTCAGCAGGCATTCCCTGCCATCGCCGCCCGCAACCGGTCGCCCGCTGCTGAACCGCTAGGCCCAACCTGAACTGTTAGATAGTTCAAATCATAGTTCAAATCGATAGCTACCACCTTTCACGTACGAACTTCAAGTTATATAATTTGCCAATAGATTCCATATTTCGAAGTAAGTGTAATTAGGGTCTTCTGACGCGGGCTGTTCTAAACGTCGAATGCGCTGCCTCAGGCGGTTGGTCGCTTGGTATTGAATAGTCTCCGCCGTGAACTTGCCACCTGCTTCACCGATTCCACAGCAAATGGCAGGATCTTATAAGGAACGATTCCGTCCGGTTGTTTCATCAGACCCTCCTCTAGGCCATGCCTCCACGCAGTCCGCAGTTCCGTGTTGATGTGGACGATGTTAACGCCAGCGGCTATCGCGTTCCGCAAATCGTGATCATCGGTGCCCGATCCACCGTGCAAGGTGAGTGGGAGTTGCACAGCAAGCTTGATTTGCGCAATTCTCTCGATATCTAAGTGCTTCCTCGCCTCTCCATCTACCATGCTGGTCAGCATGCCATGCATGTTCCCAACCGCGGGGGCCAGGATGTCAACTCTCGTGGCATCTACGTATTGCCTCGCTTCCTCGGGAGTCGTAAGGGTCTTGGTCCGGTCGAGGGCCTCTCGATGGATTTCAGAGCCGGTTCCGATATCACCGATCTCTCCCTCCACGAGGATGTCCGGGTTGATTGCTTTAAGCGCTTCTACTGCCGCTCTGGTTTGACGAATGTTCTGTTCGAAAGGCAGAGCGGAACGGTCAAAAACAATGGAGTCAAACCCGGAGTGCGCTGCCTCCAACGCCGTGTCCAAAGAGTGCGTGTGGTCAGCATTAAGAAAGATCGGAAAGTCATATTCGTCACGCAAACTCTGTACCAGAGCGGTTAGCTGACGAGTACCGATAAACTCGCGTTCTCCATCGGACGCACCTACTAAGACTGGAACGTTCAGCTCGCGCGCCGCGGCGAATACGGCCTTCAACAGAACCAGATCGCCAATGTTGAAATGGCCGATTGCCGCTCTCTCGTCCTGTGCCTTCCTGAAGGCATCACGCAGCCGCTGCATCTAATTCCCCCCGATGTGGTCTCGTTATGGAGCGACCAGTTCACCGACGTGAGGCTGCTCCCCATCATCCCCCCAACACGGCGTTTCGCCCGGGCAAAATCACCTCCAGTGTCCGAATCAGCCACTGATCCAAGATCTCTCACGCCAGCTCGACCTGCACATGTGAAATCAGGTACGGGAGACATGGATTACCCTTCGCATACCAAACGGCTTGCAAGTCGAATTCGTGCTAGGCAGGTGCCTACCCACCCGGCAGTGGAAATGACCGGATTGTCGTCCACGGATTTGTTCGAAGCATTCGACAGCGCGTGGTTGCGGCCAGAAACGGCTGCCGAGGTGAGATGCCGGTGAGAACGGGGTTCGGCAGCTAGGGCCGACAGCAATTTGGCGCCGCTGTTCCTGTTTCTAGCCATGGCTCCGGTTTCTGCGATCAATGATTTGGTGGCAGTGCGCCGGGTTCGGTCAGCCGACTCGCTTGGAGAGGTTCCTTTTACTTTAACCGACTGGGAACCGGGCCGAGTCCGTCTAACTCCAATTGATAGGACCAGGTATATGGCGAAGCGGGGCCGGGAGCAGCAAGGAGGGGAATCCGTGATTTTGATCGTTCGCATGTGTGCAACCTTGCTCGATGCAGGCACAACCGCGATATTTCTCCGGGTCCGAAATGGATCTCTGTCCGCCGCTCCGCAGCCCGACCATGGCGCAAGCGCAAACCACCACGAAGGCTTTCCAATGTCGATACCGGGGCACCGTCCGCGCGATCGAAGGGTGACAGCATCGCTGGCTTCCTCCTTGACTCCATGACGGGTGAGAATAATGAGGAGGAGGATTCGGAGATGAACACTGAGGCCATTCGCTACCGAGACGGGGTTACAGCCCTGACCGGATTCTTAGCTTGGGATGAAACCGCGGGCGGGAAGCGTCCGGGCATCCTGGTCGTTCACGGAGGCGCTGGTCTCGACGAGCACGCCAAAGGGCGCGCACAGTGTTTGGCAGATCTCGGTTACGTGGTGTTTGCATGCGACATGTACGGGGATGGTATTGCCGGGGATCGTCAGCGTGTGATGGCCCGTGTTGTCGAATTGCGTGATGATCCGCTGGGGCTCTGCCGGCGGGCGCAGGCGGGGATCGACTTCCTAGCATCGCACCCGCGCGTGGACGGTCGTCTGGCCGCGGTAGGTTACTGCTTCGGTGGAATGACCGTACTCGAGCTTGCGCGAAGCGGCGCTGAGCTTGCGGGTGTAATCAGCATCCACGGAAGCCTCAAGACGACCCGACCGGCCCAAGCCTCGCATGTGAAAGCAAAAGTACTCGTCTGCCACGGCGCTTTGGACCCCCACGTCCCAATGACGGACGTTACCGCGTTCATTGAGGAAATGAGCAGCGCCGCCGCCGACTGGCAACTAATTATCTATGGCGGCGCAATGCACGGCTTTACACATAAAGAGACGGCTGTTCCAAGAACGCCCGGCGTTGCGTACCACGCCCTCGCGGACGCGCGCTCCACGGCGGCGACGCAGGCATTTCTCACCGAGCTTTTCATCTCTGTCGGTCCCTAAACGGCCTGCGGGGACCACAGATAGCGAGCTAGAGTTCGCTGGGATCGCATTGTCTGCAAATCCATTCGGCTGTATCGTTGCGCTTGTGAGTCGTACGCCCCGAGATCCCCAGTGTTCGGGTTGAGCGTTTTCGGCGCCTTAGTATGTCCATCCTGAGATACGGTGACGTCTTTCGGAGCCAAAATGGAGACGCAATCGGATCGGTTGCACCCGGGGGAGCCTCATCTGTGATGCCGACAAAAGGCTCATTTCGTATCCATCGTTCCAGCTGGGACCGGCAGGGCTGGGCACAAGCCAAGCATCCGGCACCGTATGGGATGGGATCCGAGCCAAGATCATTCTTTTTTCCCAGTCTCGTCGTTCCGCTTTAGGCAAGGGCCGACGAACTTCTTCACCGGCCCGGACTTGTCTGGTCCCCTCCCTCGATCGCGGAGACGCGTCCGCACGAGATGGTCACGGTCTGGCCGCCGAGATCCGCAGTACGACTCTGGAGCGCGGGCTCAGCCACGATGCCGTTGGCCTCTTGAAACAGCGCAGCGCCATCTTTCGTCGCGACCCGAACTTTGCCAAGAGGCCCCAATCCTCGATCTGTACAAACGCATCAGGGAGGGCCGCTGCTGGGCGTCGATGATTCCGTCATTCTGCATAGATCAAAAGACGCGCATCCCACCGGCTGCCGGAAACCGCCGACGCTCCCGCCGGCGCCCAAGCGCCAGGCGCGCGTTGAGCAGGAGCACTTTCGCCGAGCTACTTGGACTACTTAGCTGCCTCGCATGTCCATCGCGCCCAGGTCTTCAATCGCTGCTCCGTCCAGAGCGGCATGGCTCTGTACAGATTCGCCTGCAATGTCATGAGCCACATGTCTTTGGGATCACGAACCACGATTCGGCTCATCGACACCACAAAAGCCGTCCAGCAGTGCCGAATCGAATCCTTACTCAGACTCCGGTCGACGCGCGCGTGTGGCGGCATAATGAAGCCATGACTCCGCGCGATCCACAGGATCGCACGATGGAGCGGTTGGGCCTATACTGGAACTGGAACTGGAGCCCCGGATGAAAGGGGAATTGCGCCAAGTTAGCGCGGCGGGAGCCAGGAACTGCGTATGGATGATAATCGAGTTGGCTACTGGTTAGCTAAAGCGGTTACGCGGTCCTTTGCGATGACCCACAAAGCAAGCGCGTTGCATGCCGAAGCTGAAGAGGCAATCAAAACGGCTCGCCGGATGAGAGAGTACCTCACACCAATACTGGAACGGATGGCGCAGAATGATCCGAACTTTATTAGAAGGTACCGCCAGTCGATGCTGAGCGCGGTGGTGGATGCGGCCATCCGGATCAGCGGCGCGGACATGGCCAATATCCAACTCTTCGACCCCGCTTCTGCGGCCCTGCGGATAGAGGCCCAACGCGGGTTTAGTCAGCCCTTTCTGGAGTTCTTTGATTGCGTCCATGACGGACACGCTGTGTGCGGTACGGCGTTCAAAACTCGGGCACAGATCATCGTCGAGGACGTGGCTGAGAGCCCAATTTTTTTGGGCACGCCCGCCTTGGAGGTGGTGCTCGATGCCGGAGTGCGCGCCGTACTGTCGACTCCGTTGGTCGGGAGTACAGGAAGCATACTGGGCATCCTCTCGACCCATCGGCGTAGGCCCTGGCGGCCGCGCCGCCGGGACTTGCATCTGCTCAATCTGTTGGCGCGCAATGCCGCCGACTGGATTGAGCAACGAATGCTTTTCAAGCCATCTCCGCAGGCTGGCCCGGCCGCCGTTGCAGGCTGACGGCCCGGGGCCGGCTGTTCGGCGCCGTTATCATTCATCATCCGCGGCTTCGTGGAAATACTCAGGTCCGTGGCTGGGTAGAATTTTCTTGAACGCCGGCTTTCGCCCCTCTCGCGGAGTCCTACCGCTTCCCACCTCAAAGCTTTTATACACCCCCTTTCGGTTTGGCCAAGGGCGTGCTAGTTGCATTCCGATGAAAACGAAACTGTTAGCTTTGGTTATGCTGATCGGCGGTGCAGCTTTCGCCGCCGACATCTCCATTGGCGTGAGAATTGGCCCGCCGCCGCCCCCGCGGGTGGTCGTGGTGCAGCCGCCCTCTCCCGGCCCAGAATGGGCTTGGGTGCCGGGTTACTGGTATCCAGTGGGAAACCATTACAAGTGGCACGCGGGCTATTGGACCCGTCCACCGTACGTCGGCGCGGTCTGGGTCGCGCCGCATCATGACGGTCAGCGCTTCTTCGAGGGCTACTGGGAAGGGGAGCGCGGCCGCTGGGCACATGACCATCGTTGGGACCGCGACCGTGACCGGGATTATCACCGTGACCGTGATCACGACCGTGATGATCATGACCGTGGTGATCATGACCGTGGTGATCATGACCGTGGTGATCATGACCGTGACCACCGCTGATCTTGCACTGCTGGTTTCCTAGCAAGCCGCCCAATTGACCACCACCGTGCCGTTGCACGATGGTGGCCGGTTGGACGCATCGAGCAGTACAACAACTCCTAAAGCTAGAGTATTCGGCGGAATTCCGCGCAAAGTTTCGTTTCTTGAAGCGGAAACAGTCGACCCTGCGTTTGTGGGGCGGGCTGGAATTTCCGGTTTTGGGGACGCGTGGGTCCAAACGGGCGAAGTTCCAGGCTGAAGCGTGTGGGATCAAGACGATGGCGAGGGAGCCTGCCGCCAGCCATGTTTCCTTTTGATCCGTTCCGCGTCGCATCCAGTTTTCGCTTAAACTGGGAGTGGTGGCAAACAGGGCAGAGCTGAAGGCCTTATGTAGCCTTATTTCCGAGGCCGAGCTGTTGCTTACCTCAACGAGTCTTCCCAAAGCCCACGCCAAGCGCGCAGCACAATTGCTCCGCTCGGCGCGGATCATAGCCGAAGCTCTTGTCGAAAACCCGCCGGCCGCGGCCAAGGCGCGTAAGAGCGGGTCGAAAACCGCCGGAGGCGGCTCGGTCCACGCCCGGCCGATCGCGGGCACGAAGAAGGCGGGGGCCGCCAGGAAGCCGCCCAACTTGAGACTGCCGGCGGCGGAGATGAGACGACTGGTGGAGCGAGTGAGCCGGGAGGTGGCCAGGCTCGCTGCTCAAAAAGGAGCCTGACGCGGCCGCCGGCCGTCGATTGGAACGGGGTCTTCGGAGGTCTCTTCGGCGATCGCCGACAGCGCCTGAACGTCGGAAATCGTCACCGCTTCCCGGCGAGGCTTGACCAATCCGCGCGTCTCCCAAGCCGAGAACAGCCGGCTGACGGTGAACAGCGTCGTGCCGGTCATTTGCGCCAGCTCTTCGCGTGAAAGGCCCACTTCGATGGCCCCATCGGCCGGCCGGCCGATCTGCGGCAGCAGTCGCACCAGCTGACGAGCCACCCGCGGACCGACTCTTTCGGTGGCCAGTTCGCGGAAGCGCTCTTCCAGGTCCGCCAAATACCGCACCACCATGCGGAGCAGGTTCTGGTCCAGGACCGGATAGCGGCCCGCCAGAGCCTTGAACGAGGTCGCGTCCCAGACCAGCGCCCGGGTCAGGCGAAAGGCTTGCGCCGTGGAAGAGTGCCGGCCCCCGGCCAACAGATCCGCCGGACCCAACACGTCGCCCGGTACCCAGAGCCGGAGAATGACCTCCACACCGCTCAGTCCCAGCCGGGTGGTTTTCACCGAACCGGAAGTGAGCAGTAAGACCTGCTCGACGGGGTCACCTTCGAGGTAGAGCACCTCACCGCGGGTGAACTCCTTCGTCCGGGCGGCGGCGGAAATCGCCGCATAGTCGTCTGCGGAAATGCCGGAAAACAACGGAGGACGCCCCGCCACTGCCGGCGGTTTGGAAGAAACAACCCTGGGTCGAGCGCTGCCATCGCTGCTTAACGGATTCGGATTACTCCCTTTTTCCGACATCGCCTTCAAATCCTTGCCTGTAAATCCCTGCCTGCCATATGGGTCGCACTGCCACTCCGGTCGAACAACTACCCCTGGCATGCGCCCTCACCACGTTTCCAAAAAGTCGGGTGCGGCCGAGAGGCCCCTCACGCCGCAAACATGAGCTTCGCACCAAGCCCAACCGTTAGATTGAGCAGTTTTGGAACAGCCACCCCTCCCTACTCGAGTGATCGGAAGATAATATGAACTGTTAAAGGCAAGCCTGTCAATAAGAATCGGTGGCTGCATCACCCGATCAGTACGGGGGTACTCGTACTGGGACTGTCCTACGGTTGATTGGGATTTTTGAATGATGGAGGCGGCGCTTGCTCGCGCTGCGCGACACCGGTGGGGCGATCGATTGCTTGAAGACGGCTCCCGGTGTCAAAAGCCAAGAGTTGATCGCGCGGGCTGTATTGATTCCGCCGCCGCGTTTCGCCTCACAAGACTCCTGCACAATCTCATGGCGATGCTATAGTTGACCCTGGCACGGTTGCCCTTGGAGGTTCGTTCGATGTCAAAAGCCAGTGCTTGGGCTATCTTGCTCGGCGTTTTCTTGTCGGTTTCCTGCAATCGGCCGCAGACCCTCGACGAATCGAGGCTTCAGGGCGCCGCTCAAGACTCGGCCAACTGGCTGATGTACGGCCGGACCTACGACGACCACCGCTTCAGTCCGCTGAGCCAGATTAATGAGCTGACGGTCGCCAAGCTGGGACTGGCCTGGAGCCGGGAGTTGAGTACGACCCGCGGTCTGGAAGCGACGCCGCTCGTCGAGGACGGCGTCCTTTACACGACAGGCTCCTGGAGCGTGGTGGACGCCCTTGACGCAAAGACCGGAGACGTTCGCTGGACCTACGATCCGAAGGTGCCTCGCGAGCGCGCATATTTCATCTGCTGCGATGTGGTCAATCGCGGTGTGGCCCTGTACCGCGGCAAGGTATATCTGGGAACCCTGGACGGGCGCCTGATCGCTCTCGAAGAGCGTTCCGGCACACCGGTGTGGAGCGCAGCGGCGTCCGATAGCACCAAGCCCTACTCGATCACCAGCGCTCCCCGCATCGCCAAGGGCCTCGTGATCATCGGCAACGCGGGCGCGGAGTATGGCGTGCGCGGGTACATCTCGGCATATGACGCCGAGTCGGGGAAATTGAGCTGGCGTTGCTATACCGTGCCTGGCGATCCCGCGCAGGGATTCGAATCGAAGGCCTTGGAAGACGCGGCCAAGACCTGGACAGGCGAATGGTGGGAGGTAGGCGGAGGCGGCACTCCTTGGGAAGGCATCGTCTACGATCCCACACTGGATCTGCTGTATTTCGGAACGGGAAACCCCACGGCCTGGTACCGCGCGCTGCGGCGCGGAGGCGACAGCCTGTACACGGCGTCGATCCTCGCAGTGCACAGAAGTAACGGCCAACTGGCCTGGTATTTCCAAACGACCCCCGGGGACAATTGGGACTTCGACGCGACGCAACCGCTGATGCAGGCCGACCTCACCATCGGCGGCCGCGTGCGAAAAGTGATCATGCAGGCGAACAAGAACGGGTTCTTCTACGTTCTTGATCGTGAGACCGGGAAGTTCATTTCGGGCACGCCGTTCGTGAGCGGTGTCACGTGGGCCACCCGACTCGATCGCGAGACCGGGCGTCCGATCGAATCGCCCGGCTACGCCGACATCCGGCCGGTGATCGCCTCGCCCAGTCCGGACGGCGCACACAACTGGAACCCGATGGCCTTCAGTCCGGCGACCGGGCTGGTCTATCTGGCGGCGAAAACGGGCACCCAGTTTGTCCATGCGCCCGATGCGAAATGGAAATATAACCCGGATCGCACGAATCTGGGGCTGGACGCCTTGTACGATGGCCCCCTGAACGCGAGGCTGGCTTCGCTGCCTGCCGCCAAAGGGGAACTGGTCGCGTGGGACCCGGTGAAGCAGCAGGCCGCCTGGCGGGCGAATTATCCCACGGTCGAAGGCGGAGGTGTTCTTGCCACGGCCGGCA
>Ga0306926_10005770_pt1 | contig 13243 bp, 10 predicted proteins | sample flu12Cox44000178_FD_203759 | JGI IMG/M metagenome (GOLD analysis project Ga0306926, IMG submission 203759) | Lab enrichment of tropical soil microbial communities from Luquillo Experimental Forest, Puerto Rico - flux8day.12C.oxic.44.000.178 (v2)... | ecosystem: Environmental > Terrestrial >... | reverse complement strand
CCGGGATCCCAGTAGGGCTGGCGATCGGGGGCGGAGGTTCTACAGGTTTGGCACTGCGGTGTTCACTAGGCCCAACAGGCCTTCGCCGCGGCTCGCGAAATCGTAGGCCCTACAATGGGATTCGGGAATTTACTGTCATACACCGTGTCTGACGGCCAGGCTCTGCAGTTTCATGATTTGCGGTAGCGCCGCGCGAGCCGCGATACGGCCCGCCTCGCGGGCGCGGTCGATCTGATGAAATTCCAAGAATCCGATGCTACTGGTGTTGGGCTGGATGACGACATCGGCCTGCGCCATCGCCGCGGCCGACGCCATGCCACTGCCGATGGTGATCGTGCGCATGAGGGTGTCGACGATGCCGGGCACTCGCGGGACCCGCACGCCTCGTGTCCGAGAATCGGGGTCGGGCTCGGCGGTGGAGATGATGCTCACCGCGATTAGTGGGCCTTCCTGATCGGCTAACGTGTCGACGGGCAGGTTGTTCAGCACTCCACCGTCAACGTGCAAGGTACCGTCATAGATTTTTGGCGCGTATACCCCGGGTAGCCGTAGGGAACAGCCGACGACCTCGGCGAGCGGGCCTCGGCGGTGCACGACGGCCCGTCGGGCAAGCAAATCGACGCTGACGCAGCGGAACTGCTTAGGCAGCTCCTCCACTAACGTCCCTCCGTAGGCGCTACGTAGGGCGGTCATCGTGCGCTGACCGCGGATAAGCCCAGTCCGAGGCAGGGTGTAGTCGCCGATCGGGTTGTTGCGGATGAAGTATTCGTAGATGTGCGCGTCAGTACCGGCCGCGTCCATACCGGTGGCTGAAAGCGCCGCGATTATGGCTCCCATGCTGGCGCCGGCGAACCGGTCGATTGTGATCCCGGCCGCCTCCAATTCCTCGAGAACCCCAAGGTGGCAGAGTGCGCGTGCACCCCCACCGCCAAGTACCAGCCCGAAAGAGACGCCGGCGACACGTGCGGCGAGCGGGCGTAGGTCGTCGGCCAAGGCATCGGTGCGGACCGCATGCACCGACCGTGGCGTGATCAATTCTTCCCACGCGCGTCGGTGATCCCGGCTCGCGGGCGGTCCCGCCAACACCAGGTCGGCGCCCGGCGCGCGCGGCGGCAGCGGCTGTGTCGGCGGTGCCGGGTTACCGGCGACCAGCACGACGCGGTCGGCGACGCGCAAGCAGAAGTCCCGCCATTCTGGGTCATCGGCCTTCGCGTGCAGCACCACCTTGTCGGCTGCCCGTTCGGCGCGTTCCAGCCCATCGCGATCGATACGCCCAGGGTCTATGGTGCGTAGCCGTGCCGACAGCGCCTTGATGAGTTCGGCGGCCACCGCTGACACGGGCGCGTCCAGGTCGGTACCGACGATGGCGATCACCACTCCGGGCGCCGGCGGATGCGGGGGCGGGGGCAGCTGGTGCAGCCGCGCGGCCAGGCTGCGGTTCAGTGCTTTAAGCACCCCTGCGTTGGCGATCTTGTCGAAGTGCGCCATGGTGAGTCGTACCAGCTTCGAGTCGCGCACGGCGCGAATCGACGCGGAACGGGGCGCATCGATCAGCAGCCCGAGTTCGCCGATCACGTCGCCGCGACCGAGTTCGCGTACGACGATGTCGTTCTGTATCGCTTGCAAGCGGCCGTTCCGTACTACATAAACAGCGTCGGAGGCCTCGCCCTGGTGGAAGAGATACGAACCGGCCTCCAGTTCGATCTGCTCAGCAAGGTCGTGCAGCTCGTTCAGCGCTGCGGCGTCGAGCTCGGCGAACAGCGGCAAAGCACGGAGGTCGCCGTCGCGGGAAGCCGGCGGTGAGGGTGCGGCCGGCACGACCACCAGCGGGGGCGCCGATGCCGATTCGGCGGGGCCGGCCTCGGCCACAGGCTCGGGTTCCACCACCACGGGATGGCCGCGGCGGGTACGGCCCACTGCCAGGCCCGTGATCGCGACCGCCACAAAGCAGATCGCCGACATCGCCCAGCCTCGCCGCAGCGCCTCTTCGGCTGCGCCGCGGGCAGGCGTTCCGATCAGAATCACCAAGACCGCGACGCCGATCACGGCGCCGATTTGGCGGGCACTGCTGACGACCGCCGACGCGGTGGCGTAGCTGCTACCCGCGGCCAGCCCAGCCAGGGCGGCACCGCCAAGTATCGGCAATGTCGCGCCGACTCCGAGCCCCTGCAGTATTTGTCCCGGCAGCCACGCGCCGAGGAAGTCGGGCTTGGACCCGACTCGCTCGATGTACCAGAGGAGGCTGCCCGCCCAGATCAGCGCGCCTACGACAATGATTATCCGGTAACCGCGCCGATCGGCTATGCGGCCCAGCACCGACGCGACGACAGCGGCGACTAACGCTGCAGGGGCGATCGCAAGGCCCGCCTGCAGCAGCGTGTAGCCCCAGACGTAGTTCAGAAACAGCACATGGGTAAGCAGGTAGCTGTAGAAGCCGGCGCTGGCGACCACCGTGAGCGCGGTGCCGGCTACGAACGACCGAATGCGTAGAAACCCGGGCTCGACCAACGGTGTCGGGTGTAACCGCGAGCTCAACACAAATCCGGCCATGGTGACTGCCGCGGCCGCGAGCGAACCGATGGTCGCCACGCTCGTCCAACCCCAGTCCGGACCCTTGATCAATCCGAGCGTCAAAAGCCCCAGCGCGACGGCGAGCAGGGCCGCGCCACGCAAGTCGGGCACCCGTCGTCGGCCCGGGGCGCGACTCTCGACCAGCGTGCGCCGGGCCGCGAATATACCGACGATCCCGAGCGGAAGGTTCACCAGGAACACCCACCGCCAGCTGGATGCCTGCACAAGAGCACCGCCGATCGGTGGGCCCAGGCCAGAAGCGAGGGCCGCTGCAGCGCCCCACAGGGCCACCCCATGCGCGCGGTGCGCGGCGTCGAAGCGTTCCACCACGAGCGCAAGTGATGCCGGCACCAGTACCGCGGCGCCGATGCCCTGCAGCACGCGGAAAGCAACTAATTGCTCCAGAGTGCCCGCGACGGCGCACAGTACTGACGCAACCGTGAACAGGAAAACGCCGTAGATGAACATCCGCTTACGCCCGAGCAGGTCCGCAAACCTGCCGGCTGCCACCAGGAACGCCCCGAAAATGATGTTGTAGGCGTTGAGGACCCAGGACAGGCTGCTGATGCTATCTCCGTGGAAGTATCTCTGGATCGCCGGAAAGGCGATGTTGACGATCGTGGAGTCGAGGAAAGCGAGGAACGCGCCGAATGCGGCCACCAGCAACACAGCCGTCGATGACGGCGCTCGGCGCCGAGTGAGCAGGGCGTGCGACGCACCAGTGCGATGACGTCTGATGGCAACCCTGGTGCGCCGGCCCCCTGACGCCTCGGTGTCGCGTTGGGGATGTTCGTCGTGGGCCGCAACCACGTTCGCCATGACGCGCCTCTCTTCGGTACGACCGTCTCGCCGAGCGGGGGCTGGCATCGATCGCCGATGGGACCGGTGCGCACAGATTATGCGGTCGCCAATTGCGCCGTCCTGTTTTCCGCAGCGAATCGCCGGTAAGGCCGGCCGGCTTGCGGAGACACCTTTACCCAATGGAGGTCACGCGCAGGCTGGTGCCGTGCCAAATAACGGCGTGTCGTTACAGGATCACTGTTCGCATCCGGTCATCGATGCGGTCCAACTGCAGACTGGTGCGGCGCACCCTTAGCCGTTGCGAGTGGCGTCGTGACCTACTCCAAACGGTGCAGAAACTGCGACAGGCCATGACTCCTGCGCCGACGTTGTCACACTGACGGTGTTAGAGCGGATGCGCTGATCATGGTCTTGCCAGTCGTCCATGTCCCGGAGTCGATTTCGGCGGTTACGGCCCTTCGGCGGCGGGCGGCACGGTGAGGGATTGCTGCAGCGTCCCTGCGGTCGCCGATTCAGTGATCTCCTGGATGCGCCGCCCCGACTTACGCCAGCCGCGTACCCACTCTTCGTCCACCTCTTCGCCGTCGCGCTCGATGACGATCCGCCACCGCAAGCCGAGCCAATGCGCAATGAACCAGAAGGGCCACCACCCTCCGGCGAGCAATAAGAAGATCAACCCGAAGTCGTCGCCGCTGCTGGGGTAATCGGACAGGTCATACCATCGGCGGCGCCGCACTGACCACCGCACGCCACTCGGGTCGGTCACTTCTGCCATGTCGCCCTCGTTTCTTGGCCTATTTCGATTTTTACCGCAATACGCGGTGGGTCATGGGCAGTTTGCGGCAGATGCGTTGCAGGATTCTTGCGGCACAAACCGGATTGGTCTGCGACGAGTCCGAACGGGCTTGAGCGACCTCGGGATTGAAACCCCGGGGTTACGTGCATCTCCGTGGCTCTCAGCGGCTCGTTTTCGTGCCCCTGACGGCACCGCACAGGAGGGCGGAGCGATAATGCCGGGTTAGTTATCAAGGGGCCGGAACCGGTTGCCTGGCACGTCAGTTCACTCCGTCCTGCCCCCGAGGTGTTTGGCGAGGAACCGGTCGGCCCGGTGGTAGAAGTCGAGACGGTTCTCGGGCTTGACCAATCCGTGACCCTCGTTCTCGTACATCACGTACTCATGATCAATCCCACGCTCCGTCATGGCCGCAACGATTTGCTCTGACTCTGCCCGCTTCACGCGTGGATCGTTCTCGCCTTGGGCGATGAGGATGGGGATCCTGATGTCGTCGACTCTCGACAGCGGCGAACGCGACCACAGGAAGTCCCTGTTCTCACCGACCCGCTTGTGCCACATCTCGATCAGCGGCTTCCAGTACTCGGGAAACGACTCGAGGAACGTGTTCAGGTTGGACGGGCCGACCATCGATATCGCGCACTTGAAGACGTCAGGGGTAAACGTCGCACCGATCAGCGCGGCGTACCCGCCGTATGATCCGCCATAGATGGCCACGCGCTCACTGTCGACAATGCCTTGCGCGACAAGGTGATTGATGGCGTCGAGCAGGTCGTCATGCATTTTGGCGCCCCACTCACGGTCACCGGCGTTCAGGAAGTCCTTGCCGTAGCCGCTGGAGCCGCGGAAATTCACATGCACGCACACGTAGCCGCGGTTCGCGAGCCACTGCGCCTCGGGATCCAATCCCCAGCCGTCCCGAGTCCACGGGCCGCCATGAACGACGAGGACCGCCGGCAGGTTGGTGCGTTCGACGCCGGCGGGAACGGATAGGTAGCCGTGGATCGTCAGCCCGTCCCGCGCCGTAAAGGTGAAAGGCTCCATCGGCACCAGCGGGTAGTCGTTGAGCTCCGGCCGGTGGTCGAACAGGAACGTCGCAGTCTTGGCATGGCGATCCCATCGATAGAACTTCACGGGTCCGGAGTCGTCATCGAACGCCACCAGCCAGGTTGTGTCGTCGTGGTCTCGGTCGCTGACGATCAATTCGCCCGCACTGAGCCGCTGGAGCGCTTCGACGTCGCCGCGGATCAAGTCGTCGAAGATGCTGTACTCCAGGCGATCGCGGTACACCGCAACGCCTTGGATCGCGCGCGTGTCGGGGTTCATGATCACCCCTGCGATGTCGTAGGTTGGATCCTCGGCGATCACCTCGACGGCACCGGTCGCGATGTCAATCTTCACCAGTCGTCCGGTGTTCGAGTCGACTGATGACTGGATGTACATGCCCTTACCGTCCTTCGTGAACCCAACGGGCCCCGTCGATTCCGCATCCTCCGGCGATGCCTCCAGCAGCGGCCGCCAGTCGGACGCGTCGTCGTCGCGCACCAGGATCACCCGGCCGCCATCGGGCGTCGTCGCGACCGCGCCGCGGACCTGCAGGTCGTCGTCGACCACCCAGCCGAGAAAGCCCGGGTTCTCAACGATCTTCTTCAGCTTTCCGGTCGTCAGGTCCAAGTGGTACACGTCGTGCAGTTGCGGATTGTCCTGGTTCAAGCCGATGAGCACATCGTTCGGAAATCGCTTTTGGTGGGCGATGAGCCGGCATTGCACATCGTCCATCGGAGTAAGGTCGCGCTCTACTCCCGTCTCCAAGTCGACGTCGTAGAGGCGGAAGTTCTCGCTTCCGTCCTTATCTCGCACATACATGAGGTGGCGGTTGTCGTGCGCCCATAGGTAGCCCTGGATCCCGCGGGCCGTGTCGTGGGTCACCGGGCGCTCGCTTCCCGTCCCGGCCTCACCGATGAACACGTTGAGCACACCCTCAAGTGGTGCGATATACGACAACCGCTTGCCGTCCGGCGAGATCTGTGCCGCCGCCCGTTCTGGGTGGCCCAGCAGTACTTCGAGCGGGATGAGCTTCACATCGGTCATGCGATGCCTTCCTGTCGAGCGTTGAGCTCAGAACCTAAGATCGCGGCAACTTGACCAAACACCAATCCACGGAGCCGCTCGGGGTTTCGTTATATCGGTCATTGCTGCCCGACATTACGAGATTTACGCGTGATTTCTTGCAAGATTCTTGGAATCCATTGACAGCACAACCACTGCCGCCAGCACCACCCATCCGATGACAGCGGCCTGGCCCGCGACGATCAACACGACGAACCCCCTCAGACTCCGGCGGCTCATTCGTATTGCCGGTACGTAGTCGGCAGCTACTCCTGCACTTTCTTCGGCGGTGCACCCAGGAGGCTCGCTTCGTGGTTCAGGAGGGCGGCGAACTGCTGCGCGCGCCTGAGGTTGAACTCGGCGTCAAACGCGTTGCGGTAAACGAACTTCGTGTCTGGTCCTTCGATCCTGATCTGAACAGTTTGGCCCGTCACGACCGTGGCGGTGAGCCCTTGCAGCGGAATGCGCTGGGCGTTCTCCTCGTAGCCCCTGATCAGCTCGGTCCTAGTGATACGAAGCTCGTAGAACGAAAAGAGGACACCCTCCGCGCGGTTCTGTTTTTTCGGGTCAAAGCTCACGACTTTCTTGGCGGCGGCGCGGTGCTTGTAGTACCGGTCTTTGAAAGATCCTTGTCGAGTTCCTTGCGGTCTGCGTTCACCCCATCGGTGTGGCAGACAAACTCGCTCATGGCTTATCACACGGAATCATCATGTCCGCCAACGTTTTTGGATGGCAGGCGTTGTCGGGCGGGGCCTGGTCCCGCAGCTGCGCGAGTAACACCGGCAGGAATGGCTGGCCCTGCTCGATGGGCGTCGGCGGCGTCGGCTGAGTTGCCGCCGACGACGAGCCGCAACCCGCCACCAGCGCGACCAGGGCCGCAAGTACCGCAGTTTTGATTTTCATGCTCCGTATGTTCGAGCCCAGCCCTTGGCGAATTCTTGGAGCCCTGATGACAGGTACGGTCGGAAGTCCCTACCGTAAGTCTTACGGTAACTACCGTTCCGCTAGCCGCTCTTAGCGGGCGCAGTACGGCGCTTCAGATGGGTGCCTTGCATTGCTCGCATGAGAATGTCTCTCGGCTGACTGGGACCGTCTGCACATGTTGGCAGTGCGGACACCTCACCTTCGTGGTAGTCGTGTCGGTCTTCTCTGCGGCGTCGGCGGTGTCGTCGGCACGGCGCGCGAGCGATACGGTCACGCAGCTCGAACGCGGCGCGCTCCTCAGGGGCGCTTACGCCCTATGCCGCTGAACAGGAGCACGGAAAGCACAAACAGGATAGTAGTAAAAATAGCGTGTAATTCTGGATAAACGATCCTTACTGCAATGATGGCGCCCAATCCAATAACCGATCCAATAGCCAGGGCAACAAAATGACGTTTTCTAGAAAGAGCCATTTGTGGGTCCTTTCTCGGCGAATGTGCTCCATCATGCTCCGAGGTCGGTTGTGGTGGCAGACAATGCGTAAGGTACCGCAGGACTCTTGAAAGATTCTTGGCGAGTTCCTTGCGGTCTGCGCCGTCGGCGTAGGAGCGGTCGGCGCCTCGGTGGCTAAAGTGTTCATCGGGCAATCGCTACGGCCCGTCCTCATCGCGGTACCGCAGGCTAGTCGATCACCGTCCAGTGGCCGAACTCGCCGAGGATGTGGCGCTGGAGATGGATGCCCGGCGCATCCCCTAGGCATACTGCTGTGCCTGGGACTGGCAGCTGGCGCCGGGCCTGGGATTAACCCGACCATCTCAAGGTGCTCTTTGATGGTCAGGCTCCGCAGTAGTAGCGAGTGGTGTCGTTGCTGTTGCAGAACCCGAAGCCCTGGTCCCCGCCCGCTATCGACAGCTGAAGCCCCTGGCCACCGCCGACAAGCTTGATGCTCACCGGGCCACCTATGGGGTCCTTTGGATTCGAGGCGGCGGTGATGGTTCCGGTGGCGGTTTGGCCGGAGACCGATGTCAGCGTGAAGTCCACGGTGCCTGCGATGCCGCAGCCAGCCATCGGTGCGTCCGTGCAGGTCGATCGGTCAGAATACGTCTCGCGACCGTGACCGTTGGGCTGGATGTCGGGGCCCTCCTCGTGGGCGTGCCAGCTGCCGACGAACGGGGCCAGCCCGGGTAGGTCGGCGCTCGCCGGTGCCGCGAAGGCCAGCGCGGCGATCCCCAATCCTGCCAGTGCAATCGTTTCCATTTTCATTTCTACGAATCAGAACGGGTTGACGGTGGTGTCGCTGCCGACGAACATGCCGCGGCCGGTGCCGTCGTTGGTGAAGCGGATGCCGTCGTCGCGCGCCACGACCGTCCAGCCTTGGATGTGGTAGGTCTGACCCGGGACGAGGATGTCAAACGGGGCGTGCTTCTCGCCGACGCCGATGTTCGCGGATCGGTAGCTGAACTGGCCCGACGCGGTGACGTAGGCCTGATCGTCGTCCGCTGGAGCCTGGACAAAACTCCCCTGACAGGCGACATTGGGGCCGATCCCAGGCGTTGCGTCATCGGAGCCGATCTCGCATAGCATCCGTGGCCTCTGGGTGTTCACCTTCGCGTCGTGCCCGGGCGTGGGATCAGCAGTGGCCAGTGGTGCGAAGGTCAGCCCGGCGATGCCCAGTCCCGCTACTGCAATTTTCCTCACGGGTGCAGTCTGTCAACGGCGACTGACTTTTGACCAGTTGTCCTCGAACACGCAAGGCCACGCGCCGGTCAGTGTTCAGTTGCCGACCAAGGTGCTCGTGTCCGCGCCGGGCGCGGAGTCCAAGCACGCAGACGACCGCAAAACCTGCAGAGGCCAAATGATGTGATCATGGCGAAGGGACGACGGTGCGGGGTGGTGGCGAACCCTTCTGGAAGCCCGCCAGGCAGCCATTGATCCAGTCTTGGCGGGCTGCCTCGTCACTTTGGGTATTCGAGAATATTTGGCAGTATAGGCTGGGGATGTTATGGGGGTCTGCGTGGAGTGCCGAGTTGTAGCCGTCCTGCCACGCGTGGCTGTGGCCGGATGAACTGCCTCCGCCGCCGAAGGTACTCAGCGCAGTCATAACAAAGGTGATGACGGCGACGATAGCAACGACCGCGCCAGTTACGGCCCAGATGATCTTTCGTTGCCGAGGCTGGCGAGACCAAAACCGCCGACCACCGTCCTGCGCCTTGTTCACATAGGGTCGGACCTGCTCCCAGGGGGTCGGCCCCCCGGCAGGCCCGGGTGGCGGGGGTGGCGTTTGAGCGGGCGCCGGCGGAGGCGGCGAGGGCGACATCTGCGGCGGGGGCGGCGGTGCCACGGGGGCGGGGTCGCGCTGGGTCGGAGTCGTGTTCTTTTGCTGCCGGTGCGGTGTCCAGTTGTGACCGTCCCAATAGCGTTGCGCGTTCGAGTTCTCTGGGTCGTCGTACCAGCCAGGCTGGGCGGGTGTCGTCATGTTCTTTGTCTTTCTCCAGACGATGTCCGGGGTCAGGAGGCGCCATGCCGGCGTTGATTGGTCGCTGTTACGGGTGGTTGCGACCAGTCACACAAATGCTCCGGCTACCGGCTTGGAAGATTCTTGGCGAATTCGGGCACGGCGCGCCACGCGGGTACAGCCATCACTCCAACAAGGAATGTTCGATAAGGTGCTGCCGGTGTGGGTCGACACCTTCGAGATGGCCGCAGCCACGCTAATAGCGGCTATCGACACTGTTGTGAATTTTCACGAAGGAATGCCACCCTCCTTGCTTGGGCGCGCCGCCACTCGAAGTCTCGCACTTCGTGATTAGGACCGCATCAGTTTCGGCAGGCTGCCTTGACTTGTATTTCTGAGGCCGTATTCGACAATTTAGACACGCGCCAAATAGCCTGGAAGTTGATTTCATGCCCGCAGTCGGCGCTCTTGTCCGCTGCACCGATGGCTCATGGATGACGCGGCCACCGCAGAGCTGCTCGCACGGCCATCGTTTGCGGCCTGGCGCCAGGCTCGTCGGGCACCAGCCCTGCAGCATTTGCCGCGGTGGACACACGACTTGGACGTGCCTGGCGCCCGGTGCAGTCGTGTACTGGCCGGCGCTACATAACGACTGCCGTGTTCTCACCGGCCGCCGGCTTTCCCCTGCCCGACGGTGCGGCGCACGGCCGCCGGCGCCGGCAAAGAGTTCAAGGCGAATCAGTTGGTGCCCTCGCCAACGAGGTTCGGTGCTAGGAGAGGTCCTCAGAGCAATCGCCCTAGACCCCACTCCCGTGGTTCCGTTGGCTCTGGGGAGGACTTTCCATTTTCATTGGGGGATTTCGGCGGTGGCGGCTCCAGTGGTGCTTGCTGCAACTTCCCTCTGGGAATCGTGGACGTGACGGGATCCACCTGTTGAGTCGGTGCGTCCTCTCCGTTCCTCATGCGATTGCGTACTACGTACCACACCGCCAACGCTAATCCGACGACCACCAAAAGGACCGGCAGGGCTCCTTCCCAGCCATATTGACCAAAAGCACGTCCAAGTAACAACATAAGCCGTGCAACAGCTCCAATAGCGGGACCCACGTCCGCTGCGTAGTACTTCACAGTGATCGTTTTCCGTTCTTGATTCTTCTCCGGTCCGGAGGTAATCCGAGGATCAGTTTCGCATCCCGCGAACCACTGCAGGTAGTCTGCGGGGCACCTTACGTAGTCGGCAGCTGATCCTGCACTTTCTTCGGCGGTGAACCTTGGAGGCTCGCTTCGTAGTTCAGGAGGGCGGCGAACTGTTGCGCGCGCCTGAGGTTGAATTCGGCGTCGAACGCGTTGCGGTAAACGAACTTCGTGTCTGGCCCTTCGATCCTGATTTGAACAGTTTGGCCCGTTATGACCGTGGCGGTGAGCCCTTGCAGCGGAATGCGCTGGGCGTTCTCCTCGTAGCCCGTAATCAGCTCGGTCCTAGTGATACGAAGCTCGTAGAACGAAAAGATGACACCCTCGGCGCGGTTCTGTTCTCTCGGGTTAACGGCGACGAGTTTCTTGGCGGCGGCGCGATGCTTGCGGTACCGGGAGGCTTGCCGAAAGAGGATCACGTTGAGAAGAAGCTGCAATCCGAGAGCGTCTAAAACGCTGTACCCCAACATGCGGCCCATGACTTCACCGCTGTCGACCCTCGCCGCTCGACGAACTACCGCCATCTCCTCGCTATCGAGTCCACTCTGGCTCCTCGCGATCCTCCCGCGGATCATGACGCGCAGCACGCAGGTCGCTGATAGGCCGAACACCACGATCCAGATCCACCAGGGGGTGCCCATTTGTCAAGCCTTTCTCGCGAACGTACTGCATCATGCACCGAGGCCGGTCATGGTGGCAGGCAATGCGTAAGGTACGACAGGATTCTTGAAAGATTCTTGGCGAGTTTCTTGCGGTCGGCACCGTCGGCGCAAGAGTGGCCACGCGCCTCGATGGCCAGAGTGTTCTTCGCGCAATCGCTGCCATCACCGTGAGAAGCCGCTCAAGGCAAGCCAAGTCGGGTGGTGAAACTGCCCCGGCGCGGTGATGCGCCGCGCGGCGGGTCGCCGGGCAGCACGTACCAGACACCGCTGGCCCGCGTTTACCCAGCCGGTAGTTTGAGCACCCGGCTGTGCTTGCCGCCGGGAGAGACGTCGGTGATGTAGACGTTGCCGGCGGTGTCGACGGCCACACCGTCGGCATCATGTAGGTCGGTGAACGGCAGCACGACCTGGGTGTTCGACCCGGCCGGTAGTTTGAGCACCCGGCCGTCCCTGTCGCGGTTGACGCTGTCGGTGATGTAGACGTTGCCGGCGGTGTCCACGGCCACGCCCGCAACAGTGTTGAGGCCGGTGAACGGCAGCTCGACCTGGGTGTTCGACCCGGCCGGAAGTTTGAGCACCTGCCTCAAGCTGCCGTCAGTGATGTAGACGTTGCCGGCGGTGTCCACCGCCACACCGTCGGGGCCGACGAGGCCGGTGAACGGCAGCTCGACCTGGGTGTTCGACCCGGCCGGAAGTTTCAGCACCCGGCTGCTGCTGTCGGGCGGTATGTGGAGGTTGGTGACGAAGACATTGCCGGCGCTGTCGACCGCCACACCTTGGGGAGAGTAAAGGCCGGTGAACGGCAGCTCGACCGGGGTGTTCGACCCGGCCGGTAGTTTGAGCACCCGACGGTTGTTCGAGTCGGCGACGTACACATTGCCGGCGGTGTCCACCGCCACACCCTCGGACCACTGGAGGCCGGTGAACGGCAGCGCGACCGGGGCGCTCGACCCGGCCGCCAGTTTCAGCACCCGGGTGTCGTAGTCCTCGATGACGTAGACACTGCCGGCGGTGTCCACCGCCACCCCCGACGGATGTATCAAGCCTGTGATCGGCAGCTCGACCGGCGGCGGCGCGGAGGAGGGCGACGATGGCGGCGGGGTGGGTGTGGAGGTTGGCGCGGACCGTTGCGATGCCTGACATCCAGCGATGACGGTGAGGACGAAAGTGATGAACGCGAGCGCGGACAGTGTGATCGCTGGGCGGCGCTGCCCGTGTAGGGCCGGGATCACGATGGCCTTTCGGCGCCACCGCCGGCCTTGTGGCGGAGTGCTGGTGTCCATCGGCTCACCGTACGCAGTCGGTCGCTGCACTAATCGGCAAATCAGCTACTTCCCTACTCGGCCGGTCGGAGAAACATTCTGATCCCCGGCCGAAGGTTGTCCCGCGAAATTTACTACGACGACGCGGCGGCCTCCGTCGGCTGCGTGTCGCTCTTGAAGGCCTCGCGTCGGATCATTTCGAACATCGTTGGCGTGTGCTCGGTCGTGGAGACGACAACGGTCTTCCGTCTTGTCGTCCCGTCGTGTGCAAGTTTGACGAGGTAGTCCGCCAGGTCGATGCGGGCGGTGAATGCGCCGACCGGATCCGTTTCTCCGGCAACGTAATCCGTGGCCTCAGGCAAATCGAATAACCCCGACGGGCGCACGATAGTCCAGTCCAGGCCGCTGTCGCGCACCAACGCTTCCATCCGCCGGATATCGTCGTAGACGGTCTTGCCAATGGTGCGGGTGATG
>Ga0306926_10005768_pt1 | contig 13244 bp, 15 predicted proteins | sample flu12Cox44000178_FD_203759 | JGI IMG/M metagenome (GOLD analysis project Ga0306926, IMG submission 203759) | Lab enrichment of tropical soil microbial communities from Luquillo Experimental Forest, Puerto Rico - flux8day.12C.oxic.44.000.178 (v2)... | ecosystem: Environmental > Terrestrial >... | reverse complement strand
CAAAACCGCCGTGAGACTGTCCGGTCGTTCTACATATCAAGTGATACTCACGAGCCGCTTGCTTTGACATGGAAATGCCCCCATCCCCCAATCCGAGAATTTTGGTGTCAACTGTATGTCCGAGGTGTGGCCGCCGAGAAACTTATCCACAGGAGCGGCTCGGTTATTAGGACTTCCGCAATAGCTCCGGCAGCCTAGCGATGTTCGTAGCAATCCGCCGCGCCTCATCTTTGGTGAGCAGGTTGGCTGTGGAGCTTAAGAAGGCGGAATGTAGGCGGTCCGCGGTGGCTCGGCGCCTCGTTCCAACTCATCACGGCGGATTTGGTAAATCCGGCCGAGTCCGAAGCCGAGCCCGAGCGCGCAAAAGATGTTGAAGGCCATCACCAGTACTAGTGTCATCGGCATCTTCCCCTTGAACCAATGTCACTAGGTTGCCCGAGCAAGGTTACCGGACCGTTTTCACGCGGCCGACTTGGATAAAGCCCAAGGGTCAAATTCCTCGACAGACCAGGGCGGCGGGAAGCGGCGGGGAGGGGTAATATGGGTTGGCTGTTGTGGGTACGATGCAAAAAGCTGGAAATTTCCCTGTAAATTCAGGTTGACTGGAGGAATTGGTGTCCGCGATTGCCTCAAAGATCGACTGCAAATCGAGAGAATTCCGCGCCAACCAAACGGCCATGCGCGCGCTGATCGCGGAACTCGAAAGCCGCCGCGCAATCGCTGCGGAGGGTGGTCCGCAGCGTGCGCGCGAGCGGCATCTCGCGCGCGGCAAACTGTTGCCGCGCCAGCGCGTCATGACGCTGATCGATTCGGGGGCGCCGTTCCTGGAATTGTCGCCGCTCGCGGCAAACGACATGTACGATGACGCCATTTATGGCGCCGGTCTGATCACAGGTATAGGCCGGGTGGCCGGGCGCGAATGCGTCATCGTGTGCAACGACTCGACCATCAAGGGCGGCACTTATTATCCGATGACCGTGAAGAAACATTTGCGCGCGCAGGAGATTGCGCGCGAGAACCGGTTGCCGTGCATCTATCTTGTCGATTCTGGCGGCGCCAACTTGCCACATCAGACCGAAGTATTTCCCGATCGCGAGCATTTCGGCCGCATTTTCTACAATCAGGCGACCATGTCCGCGGCCGGCATTCCCCAGATCGCGGTGGTGATGGGTTCTTGCACGGCGGGCGGCGCTTATGTCCCGGCGATGTCCGACGAGACGATCATCGTACGCAATCAGGGCACGATTTTTCTCGGCGGGCCGCCGCTGGTCAAAGCGGCGACCGGCGAAGTCGTTACTGCCGAAGAATTGGGCGGTGCCGACGTGCACACCAGAAAATCGGGTGTCGCGGATTACCTGGCCGAGAACGATCGCCATGCGTTGGCGCTGTGCCGGCGCATCGTCGCTACTTTGAACGGCAGAAAACCAATCGATGTGATCTTGCGCAAGCCCAGCGAGCCGCAATTCGACGCGGCCGAGCTCGATGGCATCGTGTCGGCCGATCTGAAGAAGCAGTACGATGTGCGCGAGGTTATTGCGCGGCTGGTCGACGATTCCGAGCTGGACGAATTCAAGGCGCTCTACGGCACGACGCTGGTCACCGGTTTTGCTCACATCCACGGCATTCCAGTCGGGATACTTGGCAACAACGGCATCCTATTTTCCGAAAGCGCGCTCAAGGCCGCGCATTTCATCGAACTGTGTTGTCGGCGCCGTGTGCCGCTTCTTTTCCTGCAAAACATTTCCGGCTTTATGGTCGGGCGCGATTACGAGGCCGGTGGCATCGCCAAGGACGGCGCCAAGATGGTGACCGCGGTCGCCTGCGCACAGGTACCGAAGATCACGGTTATCATCGGCGGCTCATATGGCGCCGGCAATTACGGCATGTGCGGCCGCGCCTATGGCCCGCGCTTTCTGTTCACCTGGCCAAATGCCCGCATCTCGGTCATGGGCGGCGAGCAGGCAGCCTCGGTGCTCGCGACCGTGCGCCGCGACAATATCGAGGCCGAAGGCAAAAAGTGGTCGGAGGTCGAGGAAGAGGAGTTCAAGCAGCCGATCCGCGAACAATATGACGCGGAAGGCAATCCCTATTACGCTACGGCGCGGCTATGGGACGACGGCATCATCACGCCGGGCGAAACACGCCGCGCGCTTGCCCTGTGCTTCTCCGCGACGCTGAATGCGCCGATCCCGGAGACGAAGTTCGGCGTGTTTAGGATGTGACCGCCCTCCCAGACGCCTATACACTCATTCCGACCGATTGACGGAGCGCGGGATGCCCAAAAACATCGAGCACGTGCATTGGCCGGACGCACCAAACGTATGGATGCCCTATGCGCCGGCGATCAAGGTTATGGGCGGAACGACCGTTTATCTCGCCGGTGTCACCGCGGCGCCGGTTTATCACCATCATCCGCACCGGCCGGAGGAGTTTGATGCCATGCCGCGCGATATGGCGGGGCAGGCGAGGGCGGCGCTGGAAAATCTCAAGCGCGGGCTGGAGGCGGTGGGCGCCACTTTCGCGGACGTGGTCACGGCCGACCGTTTTGTCACCGATCTCACCGACCAAGACTCGCTCAACCGGGTCTGGGGCGAATATTTTCGCGACGCCAAGCCGGCGACGACTACCGTTCAGGTCGTGCGGCTTGCCACAGATCCGCGCTGCTTGGTCGAAATCAATGCCATCGCCGTGATTGATTGACTGTCAACGGTTAAGCAGCCACATCAGGGTGCTGAGCACGATACTGATGATGATGCAGGTTACGAGAGGGAAGTAAAAGTTTGTGCTGCCGCGCTGGATCATGATGTCGCCAGGCAAGCGGCCGAGCCCGATGCGCGACAAGAACGGCCACGCAATCCCAGCGAGCACCAGCGTGAATCCAATCCCAATCAGCAAACGCTGCATGGCGTTCTAACCTCGGTTCGGCAGGTGGGGAGATCGGCGGCGGCAATCAAGAGGAAATCATGGCGGAGCAGGGTTATCGGACAGCGTTGATCGTGGGGGTGGGTACGGGAGTATCCGCCTCGCTGGCGCGCCTATTCAACAAAGCGGGGATCAAAGTCGCGCTCGCCGCTCGCCGGGCCGCCAATCTCGCCGATCTCGCCAAGGAGACGGGTGCGGTGGCGCTTGCCTGCGACGCCACCGACCGAAGACAGGTGACGGAGCTATTCGCTCAGCTCGACGAACGGTTCGGCGCGCCGGACGTTGTCGTCTACAACGCCAGCTATCGGACCAGGGGACCGCTTGTCGGCCTCGAGCCGGCCGAAGTCGAAAAATCGATTGCAGTGACTGCCTATGGCGCGTTTCTGGTCGCCCAGGAAGCCGTCAAGCGCATGCTGCCGCGTGGCCATGGCGCGGTCCTGTTTACCGGGGCCTCGGCGAGCGTAAAAGGTTATGCCCAGTCAGCGCCCTTCGCGATGGGCAAATTCGCGCTGCGGGGACTGGCGCAAAGCATGGCTCGCGAATTGTCGCCGCACGGCATTCACGTCGGGCACATTGTGATCGACGGCGGCGTCCGGAGCCAAATGCGGCCAGTCCCATCGGACAAGCCTGACAGCTTGCTCGATCCGGACGCTATCGCGCAGACTTACATGGATCTATTGCGGCAGCCGCGAAGCGCATGGGCTTGGGAGATCGAGTTGCGGCCTTGGGTCGAGAAGTTCTGAACTGGTTCATATCGAATCCTGATAAAATAGACGCTGAAGCACCCAAGATGAGAAGAACAACGGTCGTCAAACTTGCTCTCATCTTTGCTGCCGCGCTGGTTGCGGCCAGCGTGAACGCACAGACGCGCCATCGGCGCGAACGCGAACCTAAAGAGACCGAACGTCCGGCGCCGGCCGTCTCGATCGATAAACGCGACACCACGGTGGCGCAACCTGGCGCGTTTGCTGGCAAGCCCTACTGGTTGGCGTTGGCGCAATGCGGCGGCGCCTATTTCAAGCTCAACGTGCTCTACACGGCACTTGCAGTGCAAGCGCGCGCGGTCAAGCCAGATCCGAAACTCAATACGGAATACACCAAGAAACTCAATGACGCGATCAAAACGGCGACCGCTTTTTACACCGGCGCGGAGCGGTTCCTGATGACTGACCGCGGCATCGAGCGCATCGATGCGGTGTTGATTTACAATGAGCAGTCGCGCGTGGTCGCGGACCGAATCAAGACGATCGATGCGGCGCTCAATGCGGCAAAGGCCTGCCCTGCACTCTACCAGGCTTGCCAAGATGCTCGTGCGAAAGCGTGCAGCGAATCGCTGGCGCCGGTCGGCTAGCGATGACGGCGGCCAGGAGAGTGCAATGAAGCTGGTGTCTGCCGCACTGCTTGCGCTGGTGCTAGCCGCCGGTCTCGCTTGCGCGCAACAGGGCGGCAAACAGGATGGCTCCGCAGAGGATGCGGAAAACCTTCCTCACTTGAACGAGGTCATGGCGCAGCAGCAAATGCGCCACATCAAATTGTGGTTTGCCGGAAATGCCGGCAACTGGCCATTGGCGGACTACGAATTGGATCAACTGAAGGATGGATTTGACGACGTTGCCAAGCTCCTTGGCGACGACATAGCGCAACAGCACGTCGGCGCGGCGATTTCGCAGTTGGAAAAAGCGATCGCGAGTAAGGATCGCGAGGCGTTTGCGTCTGCCTTCGATCAGTTGAGCACCGGCTGCAATGCATGCCACGGCACGCTCGATCACGCCTTTATCGTGATCCAGCGCCCAGCTCTCGCGCCCTATGGCGACCAAAATTTCTCAACCCCGCGATAGACCTGGCGTGAATGCTTCACGTGCGCCCTGATGCGCTCGGCGCCGCTTGGGCGGATTGAGCCCTTCCGATCGCACCCCAAGAGAATTTCCCATGGAACTCAGCCACAGTCTTCACCGACGGCGATAAAGCCATGACCGCATTGTGTTTCTTCGCCGCCTGAGACGGCGGCTCCGCCTCGGCTTTATCCTTGAATTATCGTCCAATACGGCCATACTGCGCGATTGTGCCGTGCAGCACGGGGTGGGGATCTCTTGGAACAGCAGCGCAGCGACGTCGCAACTTTGCCGGCGGCTACCGCCTGCAATGTGCTCATGATCTATCCGCGCTTCATGGCGGATTCGTTCTGGAATTTTTCCGAGGCCTGCGAACTCGTCGGCGCGCGATATCCGGCCATTCCGCTTGGTTTGATCACGGTCGCGGCTCTGTTGCCGAAATCGTGGAATGTCCGGCTGGTCAATCGTAACACCGAAGAGCTTGCGGAAAGCGATCTCGCCTGGGCCGATATGGTGATGACCGGCGGCATGCTGTTTCAGCAGGCTGACACGCTCGATCTGATCGAAATGTGCCGCGCACGCGGCTTGCCGGTCGCCGTCGGCGGCCCCGACGTGAGTTCCAGCCCGCATCGCTACGCCGCCGCGAATTTTCGCGTGGTCGGCGAAGCCGAGGGCATACTCGACAAATTCATCGCCAGCTGGGAGGAAGGCCAGCGCGAAGGCACTTTCGAGGCGCCTAAATTCCAGGTCGATGTGACCAAGACGCCGATTCCGCGCTTCGATCTTCTGAAATTCGATCAGTATCTTTATATCGGCGTGCAATTCTCGCGCGGCTGCCCGTTCACCTGCGAGTTCTGCGACATCATCGAGCTTTATGGCCGGGCGCCACGGACCAAAACCCACGCGCAAATGCTTGCCGAGCTCGAAGCGCTTTACCGGCTCGGCTATCGCGGCCATGTCGATTTCGTCGACGACAATCTGATTGGCAATAAAAAAGCGATCAAAGCATTTCTGCCGGTCCTCGAAAACTGGATCAAGGAGCACGACTATCCATTCGAGTTCACGACCGAGGCATCGCTCAATCTCGCCGACGATCAAGAACTGTTGCAGATGCTGCGGCGGAGCAATTTCTTCGCGATCTTCGTAGGCATCGAAAGTCCCGACGAGGAGACGCTCGCCGCAACGCGCAAAAAGCAGAATACGAGGCGCAGCATCGACGAGAGCGTTCACAAGATTTACCGGGCGGGCATGTCGGTCACTGCCGGCTTCATTGTCGGCTTCGACACGGAGAAGGGCTCGGTCGCGCAGCCGATGATCGATCTCATCGAAGATGCCAACATTCCGATCGCGATGGTGGGCTTGCTCTACGCACTGCCGAATACGCAGCTTACGCGCCGGCTGGCGCGCGAGGGCCGCCTGCATGTCGACCATGATGCGGCTCCGGCCGGCAAAGGCGATCAGTGTACCGCCGGGGTGAACTACGACACCAAACGGCCGCGCTTGGACATCTTGCGCGATTACAAGAAGATCTTAGAGCGCATTTACGATCCGGATGCATTTTGCGGACGCTTGGAGCGTCTTGCCGGAATGCTCGACTGCTCCGATCGGCGCAAGGAATTGCCGAAAGGCGATATTCGCGGCAGGGTGAGCACGATCAAGCTTGTGCATGATCTGATGACGCGCCTGCCTGAAGGGCGCGAGCGGTTTTGGAAGGCGTTCACGACTTGCATGTCGATCAATCCAAATTCGGTTCGCGGCATCGTCACGCTGATGGCGTTTTACCTGCATGTCGGACCGTATTCCCGTTATGTGATGAAACAGATCGACCGGCAGATCGAAGACATCGAACAGGGACGGTTCGTTGCGCCGAAATTGTTGCCGCCTACGCCAGCAGAGCCTATTGCGGTGAACGCTTGAGCGGGGTTCCGTTGAATAACGCCGCCTGAAGCGGGCGCGCGGGAAAAACTCAATAGTTCGTTTGCTCGATTCCCGGTACGGTCAAAAGCGCGGAAACTGAGCGGCCGCGCAGATCGTATAATCGGGCATAGACCACGCCTTCGCGCACGATGTCGAACACGACCGGCGCATCGAGCTTGGCGCAGTAAAATTCACCAACCACCATGGCGAAATCGGCCCCTTTGGGATCCCAGCTTGTGGTGAATTGGGGCCCGAGCGCGACCGCAACCGGCGGATGCGGTCCGCATACAGCGATCCTCCACTGCCCGTGAGGCGGCCGTTCATGTCGCTCGGCAATGTCAGCCAGCAGTTGTCGCGACGCCTGGGTCAGCGACAGGCCCCAATAGTCGAGCATGTAATTTTGCCGGGCGCGCGGGACGCCGCCGGCGAGGTGGTTGTAATCCGTATACTCGTATGGATGCAGTCTCGCCATGTCGAGAATGGGAGAGGCTAAGCCGGCGACAAAAACCACAAGGCCCGCAGCAGCGACGACTTTCCCGTAACTGGCGAGGCGCTTGGCGATATAGGCGCCGGCAAATCCGGCGAGTGCCGCGAACGGCGGCAGCACAAAGACGAAGTGGCGGATGCCGTTGTACATTGCCGGCCGCGTCGCAACGGTGACCAGCACCGGCAGAACGACGGCAAGCACGGTCGCCAACAGCGACGCGCGACGGCCGGCATCGCCCGCGCTGCGATCGCCATTTCTGGCGACCGCGAAAATCGCGCCGGTCGTGCCGCAAAGACCGAGCGCCAGCAACAATTCAGGCAGCTGGACCGCGAACAAGGTCGGCACATAGGATCGCGGCATATCGATCACCGGGATCAGTTGTCCGTCGAAGAGCTCGCGCCAAGGCTTCTCAAAGAAATTCGAGAAATACTCGACTGCGCGGAACGGATTGAGCGGTGAAAGTACGCTCCACGGCCAAACGAGGCCCATCACCAGATAAGCGAGGATTGCCGCGGGGATGAGCGGCGCCAGAAATGATCCGCACTCGCTCAGCGCCGCCTTTGCGCCAATCGCGCGCCAGCGAACAGCCGCGACGAGGGGAAGCGGCAGCAGCGCGTTCGCCACTGCAAAGCCACCCAGCACCCGCGCTCCGACGGCGAGACCGACGCCAATTCCACACAGCGCGACGGTTGCCGGCGTGGCGCGCGGATATTCCTGAAAGGCGCGCACGAGACCGAGCAGCGCAAGCGTCATGACCGCAGCGAATGGCCCGTCCTTGGCGTTGATGAACATATGGCCGTAGTACAGGGGACACGTGGCGAGCAGCGCGATCGCCATGAAGCCGGCAAGCGGACCGCCGAGTCGGCGGCCAAGACGCCAGGTTGCAAACAGCCCGACCAGCCCGACCACGGCGCCGAGCAGGCGTCGCGTTTCAAACAAGCCGAACGGGAGAATCTTAGCGGCGAGCGTCGCCAGGATATCAAAACCGCCGCCATACATGTACAGGTTGACGAACGAAAGCGCGCGCTGATCGTCGAAGTTCGATCGGTAGAGCGAGACCAGAAGCGCGCCATATTGCGAATGCGTATAGTCGTCCCAGCCGAGGCCGTAATCACGGAAAGTGGCAAGCGCGATGGCTGCGGCGGCGGCAAGCACCCCGATCGCCAGCCCATCGAGCCAGCGCGCTGATAGTTTCGCCCTTGATTGCTGGCGCAGCGACGCCGCTGCAGCTTGATGCACGATCGACCCCGGTCAAATTTACAGCTCAAGTCATGAAGAGCATTTTTGGTCCTGACAATGCGTCAATGCGCAGCGATGCAACTCAAGCGGCGCAACTTACTTGGCTTGCCACTTGGCTTCTCGGCCGCCCGGATGCAAGAAGCGGGGCTCGAAGCCCCGCTTAGAACATGACCCGCGGCCGAAGTCTTTACTTCATTGCGTCCTCGAACATTTCGCCGACATGGTCCCAATTCACCAGATGATCGAAGAACGCTTTGAGGTAGTCCGGACGGCGATTGCGGTAATCGATGTAATAGGAATGTTCCCATACGTCGCAGCCGAGTATCGGCTTGGCGCCGTGCACGAGCGGATTCTCACCATTTGGCATTTTCATGATTGTCAGTTTGCCGTCCTTGACCGCAAGCCAACACCAGCCTGAACCGAATTGTGTGACGCCGGCTTGGATCAGGTCTTCCTTCACTTTAGCCAACGGGCCGATGTCCGAGGTGAGTTGTTTCTCGAGCTTGCCCGGCAGTTTGTCGCCGCCGCCGCCCTTCTTCATCCATTTCCAAAAATGGATGTGATTGAAGTGCTGAGCCGCGTTATTGAACAGCCCAGGATTTTTACCGAATGTGCCCTTCACGACTTCTTCAACCGGTTTGTTTTCCCATTCGGTGCCTTTGGCCAGATTGTTGCCGGTGTTCACATAAGCCTGATGATGTTTGTCGTGATGGAATTCGAGCGTCTCGCGGGACATGTGCGGCGCGAGCGCGTCATACGGATAGGGAAGATCGGGCAGGGTGAATGCCATTGGTGTGCTCCTCAATGTGAACTTGGCTGGATATTTGGTTGCAACCGCCGGGAAACCTGAAAGGTTCCGTGAGAGAAGACCCACTCAATAGGGCCAAGTCAGCGGCTCGGCAACGCCCCGCCTTTTGCCGGAAAGCGATTCGGCAGAATGAGGCTTGCGTGCTATGCAGGCCTCGTCACAATATCGACGCAAATTAGTCTGGCGCCGCCCCAAAGTGAGGATTGGCGTATGTATTTGCTTTTGTTGGTATTTGGTGGGCTGCTCGGCGCGGCAGGGGTTGTCCTTGCGGGATCGGGTATGTCGCTGCGTGATGGCACCTTCGATGCCACGATCCTTACGCCAGCTATTGTTGCCGCGGCCGGCGGGCTCCTCCTGATCGGGCTCGCCGCCGGATTGCGAACGCTCCAACGCATCGAGCGAACGCTGGCATCACGACCGATGCCGCGCGCGCTTCCAATTGCGGGAAGCCCGCAAGCTCTTGAAAATGCCGAGACACCACGCGAGCCGGTCCGGATTCCATTCGCGACCAGGGCAAGCCAAGAGTCTCAGCCAAGCGTCGTTTCCCGCGACGCTTTAGGAGACAAGTCAGCCGAACCCGCGCCAAGTCCGGTGCACGGTGCAGATAAAGCATCTCCGGCCGTGCCCGCAATCGCGATCGCAGCCGCTCACGACGCGAATGCTGAAACCGGCGCACAGCGCTTTGCCAAAAACGGCAATGGAGCTGCGGGCACGCGGAGCGGGCTTCGTCTCTCGCCAAGTTTGCCGTCAAGTTTGCGGCGTGCGGACGCAAGCGAACGACAGGTCGAACCGGCTCTTGGTGCGCTGTGGCCAAAAGGCCCGCGTCCGTCCCGTGCGGCGGATGCAGCTCCTGCTCCGATTCGTCCGAGCAGCACCGGTGTGACGCCGATGCAATCGCAGCAAGACGTCGACGCGCCTAACGCGGCCGCACCGTCGAGCAATGTGGATAGCGCGTCGGCCGGCGTGTCGGTTCTCAAATCTGGCGTCGTCAACGGTATGCCGTATACCCTTTATTCGGATGGATCGATCGAAGCACAATTGCCGGAGGGCACGCTGCGTTTCGGTTCGATTACCGAATTGCGCAACCACATCGAACAAAGCGCCTGAAGACAAAATACCTCGACGAGCGCTGCGCCGCTAGGCGGCCGCAGCGAGCGCAGCACGGGCGTCGAAGCGAATCCGCTCCACCATGGAACGGAAGCCGTTCGAGCGCTGCGGCGTGAGATGTTCGCGCAAACCCATGCCCTCGAACAATTTGACGGCATCGGTGCTCAAAATCTCCCTTGCGCTCTTGCCCGAATAGATAGCGAACAGAATCGCGATCAATCCACGAACGATGTGGGCATCGCTGTCGCCGGCAAAAGTCAGCACTGGGCCGCCTGTGCCGTTCGGGCGTACCGTGGTATCTAGCCAAACTTGGCTCGCGCAGCCTTGAACCTTGTTCGCGTCGCTGTGCGCCGCCTCTGCTAAGAGCGGCAGCTCGCGCCCCAACTCAATTAGATAGCGATAGCGATCGTCCCAGTCGTCCAGGACCGCGAAATTCTCAATGATCTCGTTGATGTCGGCCATTATGTCCAAGCTCGAGCGCCGGTCGCTTGCATCGGCTTTTATATAGAGAGCAACGCTGCGGAGGTCGATATGTCGGGGATTAGGCCGGGAGGCCTCGGACGACCGCGGCCCGGCGTCGTTACACCGCGTGTCGGGTGTCCTTCCGCGGCGCCGGGCCGTGCCACGGGGCGGCAAGATCGGCGGGCGTCAGCGTATTCTGGGAGTCCTTGTCTGCGATGGCACGGTCCGCGGCGGGCTTACCGTCCCGACCGGCATTGTCGCTGCCACCCTCTTTCCGCTTCAGATTTTCGGTCATGAAGTCATAGAGCATTCTCGCGCCAGCCTGCGCTCTGGAACCGAGCTGGCTCGCGACATGGGAACCGACCGTACAGGCGTCCGGCTGCCGCGCGCAGAATTGACGCAAGTCGCCCACGGTCGCCGATGCGGCCGAGATGGCGTCCGACGCGGCGACCTGGCTTCCTTGCGGCTCGTGTGAAGAGCCGCTCGGCAACAGGATCAGCACGAGCCCGAGCCAGAAGGTCATACGCAATAGAAAGAACATGACACCCAATCCCCTGCGGCACATCCCTTGCCTGCGGTTTTCAGCCTAGCAGGCAGCTTTGAAGCCGGCGTTGCCGCGGCCGGTCGAGTTTTGTCCAGATTTGAGGAGAATACGCCGCAAATTTTCGAACAAATGGAAAACCTTTGTTTAGGTTAATATTCGAACGAAGCGAGTTCGCTCCAGCGGCGGCCCAATGTTTTGCCATCACATTTCCGCGCATATCGGCCTAATTTTTGCGTGACATCCCAGGTTCGCTGCCAGGTTCGCTGCCGGTTTCGACGGCAAGCACCATCCGGCCCGCCATGGCGGCGCGTGGCTGAAAGCTTGCCGTTTTAGCGTTCGCTTAAGCGGGCTTTGCCACCATTCGACAGGACAGAGGTGGGAGGGCGTCACACGTGCCTCGGCGGCGGCATCAGTCGTTTCTTACGCGCATCGTAAGCGGGGCGGGCACCTTGGGCTTTCAGGCCTTGGAACCCATAGCGCGCCGCCCGGTAGACGCGATTGCCATCCTCGCTGCGGTCGCGACAGCGCTTATTATTGTCGTGAACGCAATCTTTTTGCAGTCCGGCACGCAGGCACCGCCGCTCTCGGACGCCAAATCGGCCGCCAAAAGCGATTCGCTCAAACCGCTTATAACGGGGACGCCTGCGCATCCTCTCGCAGCCCCGCCCGCGCCCCAGCCGGTTGCCGCCCACCGCAACGACGCGATTACCGAATTGATCGGTCCATCGCCGCGGATCGCCGCGGTGCAACGAGCTTTGGCCGAATACGGCTACGGGCAAGTCAAAGCGTCCGGAATATTGGACGATGCGACGAGCGCCGCGATCGCGAAATTTGAGCGGGAACGCAATCTGCCGAACAGTGGTCGCGTTTCCGACCGACTGGTCAAAGAGCTCAGCGCGATGGTTGGGCATCCAATAGACTAAAATCGACAGAGGCGAGGGGTCGGAACGGCCGCTATCGCTTCTGGAAAATCTGACGCTTGCCATAATAGTCCGGATTGACGAAAAGCCGCTCCTTAAGGGAGGAGCGCAAACCATGCGCCTGAAAAGTGCCCTATGGGTTGCGGCCTATTTGCGACGCTGCCAGGTTGAAGGTTGTTCTGCGGTCGTGCGTCGGCGCGGCGCCGAAGAGGCCGGCGCGATTTTCATCCGCATCTGCCGCCTGGATGGAACGTCAGAGCTGTTCGGTCCCGCGCCGCAGAGCGCGCTGGAGCCTGGCGCGACCGATCGAATCTTTGCAGCGTGCTTGGATTCGCAACCCTCACCCGACCCCGAGATCGAAAACTATTTGTCGCGCGAGACAAAGTTTGATCCCGATCTTTGGATAGTTGAAGTCGAGGACCGCGCCGGCCGGAACTTCCTCAATGTTGTCCGCTGACCGAACTGAAAAAAAGGTGCCAGCACCGCGTTGGCCTACGACGCGTCGCGCTTTGCCGGCGGCGATGCGTTGGCATGGTGGGCAATCGCGGTTACCGTGCGCGGACGTATTGCTTCGTCATAGAGCATCGGCTGATGGCGCTCGGCCGCGCGATCGACTTTGGGCAATGATTGCCAGATTGCGACCATGTGCTCGGCGGTTCGCGATGACAATTCATGATGGAGTTCTGTCAACGATTGAACACGCGCGACCGATCGACCGACATTGACGAACAGCAAGATCCGATAGAGCGCACCGCGGCGGATTTTGAGCGCTTTGGCGGCTGCCACGAACGGCTCGCCGAGATCGTCATCGGCCACGCATCGCGCTTGCGACCGGGAAATGTGCAGAGCCTGGGCCAGTTGTTGAGCGAAGGCCTCGCGATTGCGGGATAAAACGGCGGCTTCCAATCGCCCGCTTAAGCCCTCTTCGCGCGACAATTCCATAGGTCGCGCTAAGAGGGCTAAAGCGGGCGATTGGAAGCCGCCGTTTTATCCCGCAATCGCGAGG
>Ga0306926_10005765_pt1 | contig 13247 bp, 12 predicted proteins | sample flu12Cox44000178_FD_203759 | JGI IMG/M metagenome (GOLD analysis project Ga0306926, IMG submission 203759) | Lab enrichment of tropical soil microbial communities from Luquillo Experimental Forest, Puerto Rico - flux8day.12C.oxic.44.000.178 (v2)... | ecosystem: Environmental > Terrestrial >... | reverse complement strand
CGGTGTCGCGGCGCAACTTCGTGGCCCTGTGCGAGCGGCTGACCCACCTGGACGAGCAGGCGTTCGAGGAGGTCTGGCGGCGGATCGGGCTGTCGGTGGACTGGTCCACCAGCTACCGGACCATCGACGAGACCTCCCGGGCCATCTCCCAGCGCGGGTTCCTGCACAACCTGGCGCGCGGTGAGGCCTACCCGGCCGAAGCTCCCACGCTGTGGGACGTGACCTTCCGCACCGCCGTTGCGCAGGCCGAACTTGAGGACCGGGAGATCGACGGCGCGTATTACCGGATCGCGTTCCGCACCGGCGACGGCACGGTGGTGCCGGTGGCCACCACCCGGCCGGAGCTGCTGCCCGCCTGCGTGGCCCTGGTCGCGCGGCCCGGTGATGCCCGGTACGCGGGCCTGATCGGGGGCACCGTCCGCTCCCCGCTGTTCGGGGTGGAGGTGCCGGTGCTCGGCCATCACCTGGCCGACCCGGGCAAGGGCACCGGCATCGCCATGGTGTGCACGTTTGGTGACACCAGCGACGTCACCTGGTGGCGGGAGCTGGACCTGCCTGCCCGGCCGGTGCTGGGCAAGGACGGCCGGCTGGTGGCCAGCGCGCCTGCGGCGATCACCAGCCGGGGCGGCCGGGCGAGCTACCGGCAGCTGGCCGGGCTGACTACCGGGCAGGCCCGGCGGCGGATCACCAGCCTGCTGCGCGCGGGCGGCGACCTGCTGGCCGGCCCGGATCCGGTCCGGCACGCGGTCAACTTCTACGAGAAGGGCAGTGAGCCGCTGCAGATCATCACCTCCCGGCAGTGGTACCTGCGCAACGGCGGCCGCGACCCCGGCCTGCGCGAGGAGCTGCTGGCCCGCGGCGCCGAGGTCAGCTGGCATCCGCCGCATATGCGGATCCGGTACCAGAACTGGGTGAACGGCCTGGCTGGTGACTGGCTGGTGAGCCGGCAGCGGTTCTTCGGCGTGCCGATCCCGCTGTGGTACCCGCTGGACGCCGAAGGCCGGCCCGACTACCGCCACCCGATCGTGCCGGCCGAGGCCAGCCTGCCGGTGGATCCGGCCGCCGAGCCGCCGCCCGGGTTCGAGCCCAGCCAGCGCGGCCAGCCGGGCGGTTTCGCGGGCGACCCGGACGTGATGGACACCTGGGCGACGTCGTCACTGACCCCGCAGATCGCGGCCCGCTGGGGCGCCGATGCGGAACTGCCGGCCAGGGTGCTGCCGATGGATCTGCGGCCGCAGGCCCACGAGATCATCCGCACCTGGCTGTTCTACACACTGCTGCGCTCCCACCTGGAGAGCGGCACCCTGCCCTGGCGGCATGCCGCCATCTCCGGCTGGGTGCTCGACCCGGACCGCAAGAAGATGTCGAAGTCCGCCGGGAACGTGACCACGCCGATGGACTCACTGCGCCGCCACGGCAGCGACGCGGTGCGCTACTGGGCGGCCAGCGGCCGGCTCGGTGTCGACGTCACGTTCGACCCGGCTCAGCTCAAGGTTGGCCGCCGGCTGGCGATCAAGATACTCAACGCCTGCCGGTTCGTGCTCACCCTCGCGCCACCCGGTGAGCTGCCTGCCGGCCCGGCCGCCAGGCCGGCCATCAGCGAGCCGCTGGACGCCGCGATGCTCGGCCGGCTGGCAGCGGTGATCACCCGCTGCACCGACGCGTTCGAGGCGTACGAGCACGCGTCCGCGCTGGCGGCGGCGGAAGAGTTCTTCTGGTTCTTCTGCGACGACTACCTGGAACTGGTCAAGGACCGTGCCTACGGAGAGCGGGGCGAGGAGCCCGCTCGCTCGGCCCGGGTGGCGCTGCGGCTGGCGCTGTCGGTGGTGCTGCGGCTGTTCGCGCCGTTCCTGCCGTTCGTGACCGAGGAGGCCTGGTCATGGTGGCAGGAAGGGTCGGTGCACCGGTCCGTCTGGCCGGTCCCGGCGGACGTGCTGGTGGCGGGGGCGTCACCGGCGGGCGCCAGCACCCTGGCCGTGGCGTCGGCGGCGATCGCTGCCATCCGGGGTGCCAAATCGGGGGCCAGGGTGTCCATGCGGGCGCCGGTCCGCACGCTGGTGGTGGCCGGCCGGCCGGAGCAGCTGGACGCGCTCGCCGCGGTGCTGCCCGACCTGCGCGCAGCGGGCCGGGTTGAGCACGCCGAGTTGCGGGTGCACGACCAGCCCGAGCCGGCCTATCAGGTCACGCTGTGACCGGCGTCCGGCGGCTCGTCCGCCGGGTCGGCGGTGAGCAGGCTGATCCACTCGTCGGCGGCATCGGCCGGCTCGGCGGCGGCGGGCCGGGCCTTCGCCTTGCCCCGCCCGCCGGCCTTGCCACCTGGCTGGGTCCCGGTGGCGCCGCCGGGGGCCGGCTGCTTGCCGTCCGGCCCGGTCTCGCCGCTGGCCGCGGGCCGAGCGGGGCCGGTTTCGTCATCGGCCCGTACCTGAGCGGGGCTGTCACCGGTGCCCGCCGGGCGGGCCGGCTGCTCCGCTGACCAGCCCGGTGGGCTGGCTGCCGCCTGCCCGCCCGCCCAGCCCGTGGCCGGGACGGGCGGCTCCCCTTCCCAGCCGGCGGCCGCGCCGGGTGGCTCCGCGGCCCAGTCGCCGCTGCCTGCCGCCCAGTCCCGGCCGGCGATCCGCAGTTCGTGAAAGTTCACGGTGAATCCGCCGCCTTCCGGGGCGGCGCAGCAGATACCGGCCAGCAGCTCCCGCGCGGGTGGCAGGAACACCAGCGCCGCCAGCTCAGCCGGGCCGGTGCCGGTGGTGTAGCGGACTTCGACTGCCTCGCCGCGGCGGGACACGCGCATGGCCACCTCGTCGGTGCCGGCCGGCAGGTCGGCCACGATCCAGCTGGACCAGCCCAGGGTCAGCACGGTGCTCAGCCGCGGGCGCCCCGCGAAGAACTCCACCCCGGTCTTCAGCCAGGTCTGCTCGTCGGCCCGGAGCATGATGCCGGCCTGGTCGTACTGGCTGGCGAAGCTGCCGCGCACCCGCACCGAGATGTCGAGATCCGCGGGCAGCAGCTCGCCGTAGACGTGGCCGCTGTCGTGGATGTAGCCGTATCCGGTGGCCCGCCAGAAGTCGGTGCCTGGGTCGACGCTGACTCTGAGCATGTCGCCTGTTCGCTGCCAGTTAGCAGGCTCGTTGAGCCACTGCATGGAGTCCTCCGCGGGGTCGACAGGTCGACGCTATCGGTATCTGCGCCACGGGTAGTCTCGGCTGCATGGACAAGGTCCAGCGGACGGAAGCGGAGTGGCGCCAGCGGCTGAGCCCGGCCGAATACCGGGTGCTGCGGCAGGCGGGCACGGAGCCGCCGGGGACCGGTGAGTACACCAACAGCACCACCACTGGCGTCTACCATTGCCGCGCGTGCGGGGCGGAACTGTTCCGGTCGCGGGCGAAGTTCGAGTCCCACTGCGGCTGGCCGAGCTTCTACCAGCCAGCGGCCGGTGACGCGGTGGTGCTGATCGAGGACCGCTCGCTCGGGATGACCCGGACCGAGGTACGGTGCGCCCGGTGTGACTCCCACCTTGGGCACGTGTTCGAGGGCGAGGGTTACGACGTGCCCACCGGCCAGCGCTGGTGCATCAACTCGGTCTCACTCACACTCGAGCCCACGGAAGGATGACCCGGGTGCCAGACAACGAACAGGCCATCTCCTACGCGGCCGCCCGCCCCGGCACGCCGGTGCTCACCAGCGACGGCACCGGGATCGGCGCCCTGGAACACGTGCTGGAGGTGCCCGACCTCGACCTGTTCGATGGCATCGTGGTTGCCACCAGTGACGGGCTCCGTTTCGTCGACGCCGACCAGATCGAGGTGATCACCGCCGCCTTCATCCGGACCAGCCTGGACAAATCCCAGGCAGCACAGCTGCCGGCCCCGGACGGGCCGCCGGTGTACCGGGTGAACGCGCTGGAGGACAGCGGCGATTCGATGCACGACCGGCTGGGCCGGCTGTTCCGCCGGCCGCACTGGATCAGGGAGTAAGCGGCAGCGAGGCGATCAGCTCGCCGGGCGGCTTGCGGCGGCCGGTGTAGAACGGGATCTCGGCCCGGGTGTGCAGCCGCGCGCGGGCACCACGCAGGTGCCGCATCAGGTCCACGATCCGGTGCAGCTCGTCCGCCTCGAAGGCGAGAATCCACTCGTAGTCGTTGAGTGCGAAACAGGCCACGGTGTTCGCCCGGACATCGGGATACTCCCGTGCCATCATGCCGTGCTCGGCGAGCATGGCCCGCCGCTCGGCCGGCTCCAGCAGGTACCACTCGTAGGAGCGGACGAACGGGTACACGCTCACATAGTCCCGTGGCGCCTCCTCGGCCAGGAACGCCGGGATGTGGCCCTTGTTGAACTCGGCCGGCCGGTGCAGCGCCACCACCGACCAGACCGGCTCGCTGGCCCGGCCGAGCCGGGTCCGGCGGAACCGCGCGTACAGTTCCTGCAGGTCGTCTACGGACGGCGCGATCCACCAGAACATGAAGTCGGCGTCCGCACGCAGGCCCTGCACGTCGTAACAGCCGCGGGTGATGGTGCCCTTCCCGGCCGCCTGCTCCAGCAGGGCCACCAGCTCGGAGGTCATCTCCCCGGCCGGGCCGGCCGCCAGCGCCGCGCCATCGCGGACCCGGAACACCGACCACATGGTGTAGCGGATCAGCTCGTTCAGCTCACGGGCGGTGCGCCGGCCGGGCGCGGGGTCAGTCGCTGCCATGCCTTCATTGTCCGGCATCGGCGGCCCGGCCAGCCACCGCCGCCCGGTCCCGCTCCCGCAGGTACGCCAGCACCTGATCGGCCGCGCCCCGGGCGGTGCCGATACAGGCGGGAATGCCCAGGCCGTCGTAGGCGGCGCCGCACACGGCCAGGCCAGGCTGGCGGGCCACCGCCGCCCGGATCCGGGCCACCCGGCCCAGATGCCCGACCGTGTACTGGGGCAGGGCGCCGCCCCACCTGGTGACCCGGACCGCGGCTGGCCGTCCCCGTACCCCGGTGGCGGCCGCCAGGTCGGCCGCGGCCAGCCCAGCCAGTTCGGCGTCGTCGCGCTGGAGCAGGGCTTCCTCCCCGACCCGGCCCAGCGAGCAGCGCACGAATACCAGCCCGGGGGCGGCTGCCTGCAGGTGCGGCCACTTGACTGAGGAGAAGGTGACCGCCTTGACCGGATGGCCGTCCACCGCCGGTACCAGGTAGCCGCTGCCGGCTGGCGGCTGGGGGAAGCGGTCTGCCGGGTAGGCCAGGGTGACGATCACCATGCTGGCGTAGCCGATGCCAGCCAGCTCGGCCGCGGCGCCGCCGGCACTGGCCAGCAGGCGGCCCGCGGGCGCGGCCGGCACCGCCAGCACCACCGCGTCCGCGTCGAGGTAGCTGGGATCGTGGGCGGAGCCGGCGGTCAGCCGCCAGCCGGCCGGGGTGCGGGCCAGCTCACGTGCCATCGAGCTGGTCCGCACCTTGGCCCCGGACGCCGCGGCGACGGCGGCGGGCAAGCTGCCCAGGCCGCCGGTGAGCGTGGTGAACATGGCGGCAGCTGCCGCCGGGCCGGCCGGGGCGGGCGGTGCGGGCGGCAGCAGCGCGGCCGCCGCCTGGCTGAGCGCCGTGTGCCGGCCGGACTCCGCCGCCAGCGTGGGCAGGGTGGCCTCGAACGACAGCTGGTCCGGCCGGCCGGCGTAGACGCCGCCCAGCAGCGGGTCCACCAGCCGGTCCACCACCTCCTGGCCGAACCGGGCGGCCACATAGCTGGCCACGGCCACGTCACCGGCCCGTTCGGTGGCCGGCAGCAGCAGATCCTCGCGGGCCCGGGCCAGCCCGGGTGCCGACAGCAGCTGGCTGCGGGCCAGGTCGTCCAGGTCGGCGGGCACTCCCATGACCTGCCTGCCCGGCAGTGGCCGCATCTGCTGGCGGCTCCAGATCCTGGCCTCGGAGGTCCCCGGGGTGGCCAGCTGGCCGCCCAGGCCAGCCGCCTGGATCAGCCCGGTCCCCTCCGGGCGCCGGGCCAGCAGCGCTTCCGCGCCCTCGTCTACCGCGGCGCCAGCCAGCTCCGAAACCGACAGCTTGCCGCCGAGCCGGGGTGAGCCTTCCAGCACGGTAACTGAGACCGGGGCATCGGCCAGGAAGAAGGCAGCGGCCAGGCCGGCGATGCCGCCACCGACGATCACGACCTGTGGCTGGTGCCCACTGCTCACCCGTCCACCCTGGCAGACCGCACCGGGGACGGCGAACCGGGTGACGGCCAGCCCCGGTGACAGCCAGCCCGCGGGCGGTGCCCGGCCGGGCCCCGATGCCAACTCGTGACCTGGCCGCGGGAACCGCGTGCCGGCCAGCTGGCGTCCGATCGGCATGACAGCGCTCATGCCCAGCCCCACCGTTTCCGCCCCGGCCCGCCTGCGGGCCGCCGCCGGTGCCATCGCCGCGCTCGGCGCCGGTGCCTGCTTCCTGCTGGCCGGCTGCTCATCGGCCCCCCCATCGGCCACCGCCGCGCCCGCCATCGCCCGGCACGCGGGCCTGTCCGCGCCGGCCGCGGCCAGCGCCCCGGCCGCATCCGGCGGGGTCGCTGGCCAGCCGCGGCTCACCGGGCTGGCGGCCAGCCAGTCGATCATCTACACCGCCAGCCTGACGGTGCGGGCCACCGACGTGCGCGCGGCAGCCAGCCGGGCGGCCAGCCTGGCCACCGCGGCGGGCGGCTACGTATCCAGCGAGTCCACCCGGGCCAATCACGCCCACCCGGCCGAGGCCACCGTGTTCATCCAGCTGAAGATCCCGGTCGCCAGCTACCCGGCCACGCTGGCCACGCTGGCCGGCACCCTGGGCACCCGGCTCTCGCTGTCCCAGCAGGCCCAGGACGTCACCCTGACCGTCGCCGACGTGTCCAGCCGGGTCGCCTCCGCGCAGGCCGCCATCGCCGCCCTGCGCGGGCTGCTGGCCCGGGCCGCCTCGGTGAGCAGCCTGCTGGCGGTGCAGGAGCAGATCAACGCCGAGGAGGCGAACCTGGAATCGCTGCTGTCGCAGCAGCGGGCACTCACCCACGAGACCAGCTACGGGACCGTGTCGGTACTGCTGCTGAGCAGGCGGCCACCGCCGGCCGGGCACCCGGTGAAGATCACCGGGGGGTTCGCCGGCGGGCTGGCTGCGGGCTGGCACACGCTGCGGCAGCTGGCCTCCTGGCTGCTCACCGGGATCGGCGCGTTTGTGCCGTTCGCGGTATTCGTGGTCGCCGCGGTTCTCCTCGGCGTCCGCGGCCGCCGCTGGCTGGCCCGGCGCCGGGCCAGCCCCACCCAGCCAGCCGACTGAGCGGCCGGGCTAGCTGGCTGACAGCTCGTGCACCAGGTCGGCGAGGCGGGCCAGTACCCCGGGATCGGTCTCGGGCAGCACCCCATGCCCGAGATTGAAGATGTGCCCCTCCGCGGTCCGGCCGCGAGACAGCACATCCTTCGCCCGCCGCTCGACCACCTCCCAGGGCGCCAGCAGCACCGCCGGGTCAAGGTTGCCCTGCAGCGCGGTGCCGATGTCGACCCGGCGCACCGCTTCGTCCAGGCTGACCCGCCAGTCCACGCCGATCACCTCGGCGCCGGCTTCCCGCATCAGCCCGAGCAGTTCGCTGGTGCCGACCCCGAAGTGGATCCGGGGCACGCTGCGCCCGCCGAGCTCGGCGAAGATCCTGCGGCTGTGCGGCAGCACGGCCGCCCGGTAGTCGTCCGGGCTGAGGCTGCCCACCCAGGAGTCGAATAGCTGCACCGCCGAGGCGCCCGCGGCCACCTGGATCTGCAGGAACGAGATGGTGAGGTCGGCGAGCCGGCTGAGCAGCGCGTGCCACAGTTCCGGGTCGCCGTACATCAGCGCCCTGGTCCGCTCCTGGTTCTTCGACGGGCCGCCCTCGATCAGGTAGGACGCGAGCGTGAACGGGCCGCCGGCGAACCCGATCAGCGGCGTGCTGCCCAGCTCGGCGACCAGCGAGCCGATAGCAGCGGTCAGGTACGGCACATCGGCCGGGCCCAGTTCGCGCAGCCGCGCCAGGTCGGCCCGGCCGCGGATGGGGTGGCCGATCACCGGCCCGATGCCCGGCCTGATGTCCACGTCGATGCCCACCGCGCGCAGCGGGACCACGATGTCGCTGAACACGATGGCCGCGTCTACCTGGTAGCGGCGCAGCGGCTGGAGAGTGATCTCGGTGATCAGATCCGCGTCCATGCACGCGGCCAGCATCGACTTGCGCCGGCGGGCCGTCTGGTACTCCGGCAGCGACCGGCCCGCCTGGCGCATGAACCAGACCGGGGTGTGCGGCACCGGCTGCCGCCGGCAGGCCCGCAGGAAGGGGGACTCCTGGGTGGCGGCCGTCACGTAGGTGATCATCTCACAGCGGCGGGACACGCCGGCCGGCCTCCACCGCCGCCGCTTCACGGCATGCGACGATCGTGCCAGCCGGGCACGCGCAGAGCGGCTGCGGGTCCCGCCCGGCGGCACGGGCGGCGAGGGAGGTCACCGAGATGGGCCAGATGTTCCGCCTGTGCACCGACTGCGGCGCAGACCAGCTGTTCGAGCAGGACCACGGTCAGCCGGGCAGCTGCCCGGATTCGGCCGACGGCGACTGCCCGGAGTGGTCCTGCACTGAATGCGGTAGTGCGCTGCTGGCCAGCATCGTGCCGCGCCGCGCCGAAGCCGGCATCCTGCCGGGCATCCGCGGGTGGGTGGCCTGACGGCCGGCCACGACGACGTACGCTCGGAGCATGAGGCAGGTGGGCGGGGTTTCCGCCGCCGGTGACGTGGCAGCCGCGGCATTCACCGCCGCGGTGGCCAGTCTGCGGTCCGGCCAGGAGCAGGTACGCGCGGTCCGCCCGGAGCTGTCGTTTGAGGACGTACCCGCTCCCCGCACGCTGGCGCCGTTCGCGGCCGCCTTCGCGGCGACCGCCCGGGTGGGCCAGGCCGAGGCCGCGACCGGCCGGTTCGTGCTGCTGTTCGATCCGGCGGGGCAGCGGGGCTGGGCCGGCCCGCTGCGGGTCATCATCTACATCCGCGCCGACCTGGAGCCGGAGATCGCCGCCGACCCGATGCTCGGCGAGGTGGCATGGTCCTGGCTGACCGAGGCGCTGGACGCCCGCACCTCCGGCTACGCCGCACCGAGCGGGACGGTGACCCGGGTGGTCACCGAGGGATTCGGCGCCAAGCGGGAGGAGCCGCAGGCCACCGGCTTTGAGCTGCGGGCGTCATGGTCCCCGGTCGGGGTGATGGGCCTGGGGAACGGGCCGGATGAGCAGGCCGAGGACGGGGACGGGCCGGGCGAGCAGGCCGGCCTGGACGGCCACCTGGCCGCGTGGTGCGGCGCGATCTGTGCTGCCGCTGGGCTGCCACCGCTGGTGGCGGGGGTGAGCGCGCTCCGGCCCCCCGCCCGCCGGCGAGGATCATGACAGCGGAGCCCTCCCCCGCCGGGCCGGAGCAGGCATCGGACACCCCGCGGCTGGTGCCGCTGCTGGAACCGCGGGACGGGATGCCCGCACTGGTGAGCACCGCTGCTGCGTTCGCTGATGCAGCGGCCGGGCTGGCGGCGGGCACCGGGCCGGTGGCGGTGGATGCCGAGCGCGCCTCTGGCTACCGGTACGGGCACCGTGCCTTCCTGGTCCAGCTGCGCCGCCAGGGCGCGGGCACGGTGCTGATCGACCCCGTCGCCTGCCCCGACCTGTCCGCACTGGACGCCGGGCTGGCCGGCTGCGAGGTGGTGCTGCACGCGGCCTCCCAGGATCTGCCGTGCCTGGCCGAGCTGGGCTACCGGCCGCAGCGGCTGTTCGACACCGAGCTGGCCGGCCGCCTGCTGGGCTACCCCCGGGTCGGGCTCGGCGTGCTGGTGGAGACCGTGCTGGGCTTCTCGCTGGAGAAGGGGCACGCGGCCGCGGACTGGTCCACCCGGCCGCTGCCGGCCGAATGGCTCCGCTACGCGGCGCTGGACGTCGAGGTCCTGATCGAGCTGCGTGACGCGCTCGCCGCGGAGCTGGCCGCCCAGGGCAAGAGCAGCTGGGCCGAGCAGGAGTTCGCGGCCGTGCTCGCGGCTAAGCAGCCGCCGCCGCGGGCCGATCCCTGGCGGCGCACCTCCGGCATCCACCGCGTGCACTCCCGCCGTGGGCTCGCCGTCGTGCGCGAGCTGTGGACCGAACGCGACCGGATCGCGCGCCGGCGTGACCTGTCGCCCGGCCGGGTGCTCCCGGACGCGGCGATCGTGGAGGCGGCCCGGGCCGCCTCCGGCAGCCGCCTGGATCTGGCTGAGCTGGCTGGGTTCCGGGGCCGCGGGGCCCGCCGGCATGCGCTGGAATGGCAGCGTGCGGCGGACCGGGCCCTGGCCCAGGACGAGACCGAGCTGCCGGTTACCTCCTCGCCGCTGCCGGAGGGCCCACCACCGGCGCACCGCTGGGCTGAACGGGACCCGGTCGCAGCCGAGCGGCTGACGGCGGTGCGCACCGTCGTCGCGGCCCTGGCCGACGAGCATTCGCTGCCCGCCGAGAACCTGCTCCCGCCGGACATCGTGCGGCGGCTTGCCTGGCGGCCACCCGAGCCCCCGGCCCCGGCCACGGTGGCGGCCGAGCTGGCCGGGCACGGCGCCCGGCCGTGGCAGGTCGAGCTGACCGCCGTGCCCATCAGCAAGGCGCTCAGCCGGCTGATCGAGAAGGGTGAGCCGGCTGGCCCGGCGTGACCGCGGACTGTCGGTGCCCGGTGCGACAATCACCGGTGTGCGGGAACTCGCCTGGGGCACGGTCAGCTCACCGGTCGGGGAGATCTCTGTCGGCTGTACCGCGGCCGGGGTCAGCCGGCTCCGGTTCGGCCCGGCGCCCGCCGCCAGGCAGCCGGGCGGAGCCGCTGCGCGGGCGCTGCTCACCCGCGCCCTGGCCCAGCTGGGTGAGTATTTCGCGGGCCACCGCCAGGCGTTCAGCCTGCCCATCGACTGGTCGGGCTGCACCGGTGTGCGGCGTGAGGTGCTGCCCGTGCTGGCCGGCTCGGTCGGGTACGGGGAGACGGTCACCTATGCCGAACTCGCCGCGCGGGCCGGCCTGGCCGCCGATGGGCCGGTCCCCCCGGCCCGGGTGGCCGGCCAGGTGATGGCCAGCAACCCGTGCCCGGTCATCGTGCCCTGCCACCGGGTCGTCGCCGGGAACGGGCTGGGCGGATTCAGCGGCGGCACCGGGATCGAAGTGAAGCGGTGGCTGCTGATCTTCGAGGGAGCCCTGCCGCCCACCCTTGACTGGGATCCGGCCGGGCTGCACTGACCGGCTGGACCAGCGCTAGCTCTGCAGCGAGTGCTGCTCGGCCGAGGTGACCCGGCCCTGGCCCAGCTGCAGCGCCCAGAACGCCCCCTTGGCCAGCGGTGGGCCGGGCGGGACCGGGGCACCGAGGGATTCGCACAGCGCGGCCAGCAGTCCTGGCAGGTTCTCCCGGTGGCCGCAGACCACCAGCGGCTGGCCACCGGCGGCCAGTGCCGTGATCCGGTCGCGGGTGGCCGCCGCAGGTGCCCCCGGCAGGAAGGCGGGCTCGGCCTCCCCCCGCACACCGGCCAGCGCCGCGTAGGGCCGGACCGTCGCCAGGCAGCGCTCGGCGGATGAGCTGACCACCCGGGCCGGCCCGAAACAGGCCAGCACCGCGGCCAGCCGCCGGGCCTGTCCCTGGCCGCTGGCCGTCAGCGGCCGGGCCACGTCATCAGCCTGACCGGCGTCCCGCCACGCCTTCCTGCTCTGCGCCGCGGCGTGCCGGAGCAGGATGCACACGGTGGACGCCGGCGGGGCCGACGCGAAGTCGCTGAGCAGGCGGGCATCGTGCGGGTAGCTGAGCCGCTCGCCGGCGGCGGGCACCGCCAGCCACTCCAGCCGGTCGACCTCGTCGTTGGGTACCGCCCCGGCCTGCTCCGCGGCACCGGCGGCCGGGCGGGCGGCCCAGTAGTCGACGCGTTTCGGCTGGCCATCGCTGAGATAGCGGGCCTGGCTCAGCCGGCGGCCGAGGACGACGGTGATACCGGTCTCCTCGGCAACCTCGCGGACCGCGGTGACCAGCACGTGCTCGCCGGGCAGGCGCTTCCCCTTGGGGAACGCCCAGTCGTCGTAGCGGGGCCGGTGCACCAGGACGACCTCCGGCCCGGTCGGTCCGGGCCGCCACAGCACTGCCCCCGCAGCGCGAATCTCACCCGGCTTGCCCGGGTCCGCCATCAATAGCCCTGACCGCGCCGGGACGTGATCAGGTATTGCTGGAGATCTCGCAGGTGCCGGCCGTCCTCGTCGCGGGCATGCCGGGTCCAGGTACCGTCTGCGCCCAGCCACCACGACCCGGTGCTGTCGTCCATCGCCAGGTCCAGCAGGCCCCGCAGTTCCGCCTGCTGGGCCTGGTCGCTCACCCGCACCAGGCATTCCACCCGGCGGTCCAGGTTGCGGTGCATCAGGTCGGCCGAGCCGATCCACACCTCGCTGTCCTCGTCCTGGCCGGTGCCGAACGCGTAGATGCGGGAGTGCTCAAGGAACCGGCCGAGCACACTGCGGACCCGGATGTTCTCCGACAGCCCCGGCACCCCCGGCCGCAGCGAGCAGATGCTGCGCACCCACAGGTCCACCGGCACTCCCACCATCGACGCCCGGTACAGCGCGTCGATCATCGCCTCGTCCACGATGGCGTTGCATTTGAGCGCGATCCTGGCCGGCTCGCCCCGCCGCTGCCGGTCCATCTGCCGCTCGATCCGCGCGATGAGCCCGGTCCGGACACTGGTCGGGGCGACCAGGAACCGCTCATAGGACGTCTTCCGGCTGTAGCCGGTCAGGTGGTTGAACAGGTCGGTGGCGTCCCCGCCGACCGCGCGGTCCGCGGTCAGCAGGCCGAAGTCCTCATACAGCCGGGCGGTGGTCGGGTGGTAGTTGCCGGTCCCGATGTGGCAGTAGCGCCGCAGCGATCCGTCCGGCTCCTGGCGGACCACCAGCACCATCTTGCAGTGGGTCTTCAGGCCGACAATCCCGTACACCACATGACAGCCGGCTTCCTCCAGCTTGCGCGCCCAGGTGATGTTCGCCCGCTCGTCAAACCGCGCCTTCAGCTCGACCACCACCACCACCTGCTTGCCCGCCTCAGCCGCGTCGATCAGTGCGTCCACGATCGAGGAGGTGTCGCTGGTCCGGTACAGGGTCTGCTTGATGGCCAGCACCTGGGGGTCGGCCGCAGCCTCCACGATCAGCCGCTCCACCGTGGTGGTGAACGAGTCGTACGGCAGGTGCACCAGCACATCCTGGCGGCCCAGGGCGCTGAAGATGTCGGTGTCCTTGGGCAGGGCCG
>Ga0306926_10005760_pt1 | contig 13252 bp, 8 predicted proteins | sample flu12Cox44000178_FD_203759 | JGI IMG/M metagenome (GOLD analysis project Ga0306926, IMG submission 203759) | Lab enrichment of tropical soil microbial communities from Luquillo Experimental Forest, Puerto Rico - flux8day.12C.oxic.44.000.178 (v2)... | ecosystem: Environmental > Terrestrial > Soil... | reverse complement strand
CGTATGCATGCCGCCCATAGATGTGCCCATCACCAGGCGTAAATGGTTCACCTTCAGCCCGTCTGAAAGCAGTCGGAATTGGGCTTCAATCATGTCCTTGTATCCGTATCTCGGGAAACGGCCATGCAATCCATCACTGGGCTTGCTGGATTGTCCGTGGCCGATGCCGTCCGGCAGAACGAGAAAGTAGCGCTGCGCGTCCAGTAGTTTGCCTGGCCCAAAAAGCTCGCCGGCAAATTCAGGTCGGATGAACTGGTCGCCGCTGCCGGTCGTCCCGTGCAGAATTATGACGGCATTAGTTACGCGACCTCCTGAGTCGCGCTGAGGTTGGCCGAACGTTTTGTAATGAATGCGCAACTCCGGCAACTCCTCCCCTGAAGTAAAATGAAAACGATGCAGCAGGAAGTCCCCGCTTTCAGGCGGAGGGTATTCAGCCGGTGACGCCACGCAGGCGCTGAGAACCAGTGTCGCGACGACCGCTGGACAGATCGCTCCATTGCAGTGCCTGTGATTCATGCATGCAATTTACGGATTTCAGCAATCTTGGCAATTCGTGCCCGTCAAGCGAGCCCAAGCTCGGTAATCAGCTTCAGCCCCGGTGCGGCTTTGAGTAATCGGGGTGCCGTGTTGATCAGCGCAGCCACCGTAGCTTGATCGCCGGCGACGCCGCCCTTGATTAAAAGGCAAATCGGGGGGTTGCCCCCGACCTCGATGACGTCGTGCGGATCTTCAGCGTCAAGATACATTTTCAGATCGAGAATCACTTGCAGCTTCCGTCCAATCTTTACCTCGGCTGTCTGATGCAAACCACAAGTCTCTCCGGCCCGGACTCTTAAGTACCGCGTCTGGATATCGTGCCACGCGATGACGGCTTCGCCCGTTTCACGAATGCGTCCGGTAGTTCCCGTTAATGAATATGCCAGCAGCGCGGCTGATTCCCTCAGTCCGGCATGTCCGGCTTGGCCCGTGCGGAGCAGCCGAGTAAATGCTTTTGGCTGCATGCCACTGCCGATTTTGCGCTGCAGCGGCTCACGCCGTGTCGAGGCATTAACTACGCGGCCTACACGAATCGATCGCACTTCCTGGCTCACTCCACTGAGGCACAGCGGTAGAAGGTCCATTACGAACCCCGGGTTAACTCCTGTGCCTACAATGCGGGCTCCCGACTTGCGACAAATGCGGTTCAAATTGCCTGCCAGCCTTGGCTCCCGGAGGCTGGGAAAGACCAATTCCTCACACGACGAAACGACGCAGATCCCTCGTCTCACCAGAGGGAGGAGTTGCTCGTAAGCGATTTTGAAACGCGATGCCGCGGTGTGGAAGACCAAGTCAGGCTGTTCTCGCAACCCCTCAATCGACGCTGTGACACCTAAGGTACGAAACGCACCTTTCTGCCCCAATTCGCTTAGAGGTTTCCCAATCTTGTTAGGATCATTGTCGACTGCTCCTACAATCCGCGCCCAACTTAGTGACGAGACCGCTTTGAGGCATTCAACGCCGATCGGACCTAGTCCAAATTGTGCGACCTTAAGTTTATTTTTCATCGACTGATTCTCTTGAGGAATAGAGGGCGTTGCTTGGAAAGAAAAGGCTTTTGCTTTAGGTATGGCCGCAGTTTTCTCCCCCTGTCACGTTATCACGCGCAGCACTCAGAGTGCTCACTTTCTGAACTCGAAACCTCCTTCGGGGTCGAATTTGAAGGCGGGCATTTGCGTCAAACCAATGAAGTCAAAAAGTCCTGAAATTGAAAGCCGAAGGATGTAAACACAACCCTCGCTTTCCGCTTGACTTCAATACCGTTGCGAGGATGTTGTACTAGGACGTAAGACGGTTATACGGTGATGTTTATGAAAACTCGAGCTATCCATCTATGGCAGGCGCTTTTCGCCGCCGCTTTCGCTTTTCTGCCGGCTTCAGTGAGCCTGGCATCTGACACCAGTACTACGGCACAGCAAGTGGTGGTGGCTCCGGCTACCCCGGCAACTCCGGCTGCCGCTGAACAAAAACTCCCTTATGGCGCTGACGACATACTCAAGTTGAGCCGCGCTCACATTGGTGAGGAGATCATTTTGAATTACATCCGTAACTCAGGAACGATCTATAACTTGCGGCCCGCCGACATCGTTTACCTGAAGAATGCCGGGGTCTCTGAAAAAGTCATCAATGCGATGGTCGATCAGCGCAAGCAAGTGGAGTTGGCGGCGGCACAAACCGCGCAAATGGCTGCGCAAGCTCCAGCTCCAACTCCCGTAGTGAACACTGCTCCAACTGGACCTTCCGAGACCTACGACACTTCGACCCCAGGAACCGAGATGTCTGCCACCCCTGCCGAGGCTCCGCTCACTCCTCCTGCCAGCACGGTAACCACCATTCCGTATCCCGCGGCTACCTCCGCCTACTATGGATACTATTATCCGTACTACCCATATTACGGCTACTATCCAGGCGTAAGCTTTGCTTTTGGCTTCGGCCCGGGATGCTATTACGGACATGGCTACTATGGCCATGGGTATTACGGACACTCTTACGCTGTTCACGGTGGTGGTGGGCACGTCAGCCATAGTGGCGGACATGGCGGCGGTCATCATTGAACGCAACAAGCCTTCTGACGTCACTTGGTTAGCTCGGCACTGGTGCGTGCGGTGACGACACGATAATTCCGAGGGACGGCTGGATAGCTTCTATCCTGAGGAACTCAGGCCTTTCGGACTCTCTGCGCCGTTCTTCCCTCTCGCGTGGTAAAACTGCAGAACTTCAGGAGGACTGTACCCCACTTGTGATTGGGATGCAGGAAGTTAGGCTACGAACGATAGATACTGGAGGTATTAAATATGAGAAAAAACAAGCTCAATAAACTCAAGATCGCATGCATTCTTACCACAATCACGGGTCTTTCTGCGTTGCCGCTGGGGGCTGCGGATACCCAAACCACCACAGGAACTGCCGGGTACGGCACCACGACAACCGATAGCAGAACAAGCGAGTCCGTAAGCCATACCGCAAAGGGCTTTATTAAGGACGCATTCCGGGACAACCAGATGGAAATTGATATGGCGGGAATTGGCATAGCGAAGGCGCAAAATGCCGACCTCAAATCCTTCTGCGAGGAAATCCAAAAAGATCACACACAGGCGAATAAGGAGCTCCTGCCTCTAGCCACGAAATACGGTGTTACCGAGGAGCAAACCAAAATGAATCAGCACGAAGTCAACAAATTCGACAAGGAGAGCAGCGGTGCGGATTTTGACAAAAAGTTCGCGACTGAAATGCTGAAGAGCCACCACAAGGACATCTCGAAGTTTGAAAAAGCGGCTTCCAAACTTCAAGAGGCAGACGTGAAGCAATATGCAGAAAACATGTTGCCAAAACTGCGCGAACATCTGCAACGCGCCGAGACAGTAGCCCGTTCAGTGGGTGTTGATCAGTCGACCATCAGTTCATATTCGACGGACAAGAATCCAGCGGTAGGTGGCACATCTGACACAACAGAATCCACGACGGGGACATCAACCAGCGGTAAGGACCTGCAGCAGACTACGCCACCAAGCAGGCCCTAAGGTCTATAAATGCGGGGCGAGTCAAAATTGCTGCTAGTCAAAAAACGGACAGCAATCGACAATTCCTGTGTTGTTGGCAAATCGCTCAAAAGCGATGATATTGATGTAATAACTCGGGGCGCGTCCCGGAAAAGAGTTGTTTGCACAACCGAGTGGCGCGCTCCGAGTGTTACACTTCACAGGAATATCATGGAAGTAGCAAACGATAGAAAGCTTTGGCTGCGTGGGCCTGGTGCTTTTTGCAGTGACCCACCTCAGAGGCATAAGGTTGCGCGCCGATTAGTGCTTTTGGGTCCGCCGGGAGTTGGGAAGGGGACCCAGGCAGAGTTGCTTGGCACGGAGCTCAAGGCTTGTCACCTTTCAACTGGTGATATTTTTCGCTGCGCGAAAGAGGCACGGACGTGCGAGCTAACACCCGCTTTAACTTCGGCTTTGCAGTTCATGCGTCGCGGAGAACTCGTCCCCGATCAGACGGTTTTGGATTTGGTCGCCGAGCGTGTGGGTTGCCTTAAGTGTGAGGGCGGGTTTCTGCTGGATGGTTTTCCACGCACAGTTACCCAGGCCAACGCGCTGGAGGCTTTATTGGCGCGAAACCATATCCGCCTCGACGCAGTGATCAATTATGAGTTGCCGATCGACCAGATAGTCGCTCGTCTTAGCGGGCGGCGCACTTGTCCAGAATGCAAGGCGGTATTTCATGTGCAGGCACGTCCGCCAAGAGTCGAGGGAATCTGCGATCATTGCGGGGCGAAGCTGTACCAACGTGAAGATGACCGGCCCGAGTCCATCCGGGTTCGCATGGAAGCCTACGAAAAGAGCACCGTCCCGTTGGCTGAGTTCTATCGAACGCGCGGGCTGTTGCGCTCCATCTCGGCTGAGGGCGAACCGAAAGAAATCCTCGAGCGAACTTTAGAAGCCCTGCAGAATGGGAGCAACAAATCGTAGGCCAATGCCTGCTCACGGCGGCGCAGGCCCTTGAACTGAGCGAGGCTTGGCTTACACGTCTTTGCGCGGGAAAAGGGGCGCGGGGTCACCTATTTTGTGCCCAGCCCGCAATTCGCCCCACTTGGCCTTGGAGAAACTGTCTGGTTTATCAGTCAGCCCTAGTTGCGAATAAATCTTTGAGGCTGTTCCTGGAAGGAATGGGCTCAACAAAACCGCCAGAACCCGGCAAACTTCCGCAAGATTATAAAGAACTTCATCCAGCCTGGCCGACTGACTTGGGTCCTTGGCCAGCTTAAATGGCGCAGTATGATCAACATACTGGTTTGCTCGGGTAATGAGAGACCAAATGGATTGAAGGGCTGCTTGCAGCCTGTTTTCTTCCAATAAACGACAAGTTTCAATCCTGCGCTGATCCGCTTCGGCTGCCAACTCCTGCGAGGGCTTGGGTACAACGCCGGTGCGATAGCGTTTCAGCATGGATAGCGACCGGTTGACCAGGTTACCAAGGCCGTTTGCCAACTCCGCCGAATAGCGGCCTTTAAACCCCTCATCCGTCCAATTCCCGTCCGGACCAATATCCAATTCTCGAACGACGTAGAAACGAAAGGCATCCACCCCCCACTCATCAATTACGGCCATGGGGTCTACGACGTTTCCAGTGCTTTTGCTCATTTTCTCGCCATTTTTCTGCCACCAACCATGAGCGAGTATCTGTTTCGGCAATGAGGCGCCCATCGCTTTAAGCATGATCGGCCAGTAAACCGCGTGGAACTTGAGAATGTCTTTGCCGATAATATGCAAATCGGCCGGCCAAAGATGAAGTCGGTTCCCCGAGGCGCTATTCGGGATAAACTCTGCCGGTACGCCAGGATCTCCTTGAGCGGCCGGTATGCTGATGTAATTGCTTAATGCGTCGAACCAAACATATGTTACGTAGTTTGCATCGAAGGGCAGGGGAATTCCCCAGTTCAGCCGCACCGCCGGCCGAGTGATACACAAATCTTCAAGTTCGTTATTCTTTAGAAATCCAAGAACTTCATTGCGACGGTACTCCGGGTAAACGAACGATGGGTTCTGCTCCAGGTATTCAATCAACCATTGTTGATGGTTCTTAAGCCGAAAGTAATAATTCTCCTCCTGCAAACGTATCACTTCGCCATAGACCGGGTCGAAAGTTCCATCGGAGCGACGATCCTTTTCCGTTAGAAAAGTCTCTTCCTTGGTAGAATAAAAGCCCTCGTAGATTGCTTTATAAAAATGGCCCTGGTCGTAGAGGCGGGATAAGATTTGTTGCACCACCTGTTTGTGGCGTGGCTGAGTCGTGCGGACAAAATCGTCATTGGTGCACTCCAGCCTCGCGGCGAAGCGCTGCCAAACCTCAGCCAAATCATCGCAATACTGCTGGGGTTGCTTGTTTTCAGCCAGTGCAGCCTGTTGCACCTTTTGCCCATGCTCATCCAGGCCGGTCAAAAAGAAGGTTTCCTGACCCAAACTTCGGCGGGCGCGCGTGATGACATCCGCTACGATTTTTTCGTACGCATGGCCGAGATGCGGGTGGCCGTTGACGTAATCGATGGCCGTAGTCAGGTAAAAGCGTTTGCTCATCTGCAATTACTGTGACCAAGCGCCGCTCGCTTGGCAAGGCAAGCAAGTTGGCTCGAGTGCAGGTCTTTTCGCTTCGCGCAGGCGCGGCGTTCATGCCGCTCCACCCTCGTGTTGTTAAACTACCCGACGGGACCTATTTCGGTCATTGAAGCCGCATAAAGATAGATGCCCGCTGGCGTATGCAAGAATGGGTGACATATCGCCATGGTTCGGACTCGTCAAAGAGGGCTTTGTCCATAACATTGAGTTGTGCGGTTGCTAACCAACACGAACGTTCTGGGAGATCTACATCAGTACCTTCGACGACATTGGCAACGCGCGTTGCGAATACGGGAAAAGTTCCGGTTCAGTGAGGAGGCTTTTCATTTGGTGTTGGCAGGGGCGGTTGGAGTGATCGGTGGGCTGGTAAACCTGTTTTTCTATTACGCAACCGAATCGGTCAAAAACCTCTTCCTGCGTAGTCCTGGCGATCCCGTCGAAGTAGCGGAAGTCATGGCGGATTGGCAGCGGGTCCTGACGCCAACTGTGGGCGGATTGTGCGCGGGCCTGGTTTTGTATTGGGGCCTGCGGCTGGCTGGGCCGCAAAGATCCAGCAACCTTCTGGAGGTGGTCGTCGCCGGTGATGGGCGATTGCCCTTCCGGAGCGCGATGGTGAAGTTCCTTTCCTCGCTTATTACGATCGGGTCCGGGGGTTCCATCGGTCGGGAAGGTGGTATCACGCAGTTGTCAGCTACGTTGGCGTCAAAATGGGGCCAGTTGGCCAAATGGCATCCGTATCGGTTGCGCTTGCTAGTGGGTTGCGGGGCGGCGTCGGGCATTTCTGCCGCTTACAACGCTCCGATTTCCGGAGCGGTTTTTGCCGCGTTGATCGTGCTGGGAAATTTCTCCATGAATTTGTTTGCTCCACTGGTGTTTGCCTCGGTGGTGGCGACCATGGTGTCCCGAAGTTTTTTTGGAATTCGGCCCTGGTACACCGTGCCCCCGTTTGAGTTTACCAGCATATCGCAGTTGCCTTGGTTTATCTGCCTGGGACTGCTGACAGGTGGTGCCGGAGCCGTCTTTCTCAAAATGTTAAACCGCTCGGAGGAGTTCTTTAAGAAACTGCAGCTCCCCATTTACGCGCGCCTGGCACTGGGTGGCCTGATCGTGGGCGTGATAGCGTTAAGGTTCCCTGGTGTTTGGGGCAACGGTTACGTTGTGACCAATCGAATTCTGCTTGGGTTGTATCCGCAGCAGGTGGCTGGGTTGACTTTTTTGGTGGGACTGGTTCTGGCCAAATTTCTGGCGACTTTGGCCACAGTCGGCTCCGGCGCGGTGGGCGGCGTTTTTACTCCGACGTTATTTTTTGGCGCTGGCGTTGGGGCCATATTTGGATTGGCATTACACCAGTTGCATCTCGCGGAGGAATTGCCAATCGCAGCTTTCGCGGTCGTGGGAATGGGAAGCATGCTTGCGGCGACTTTACGGTCGCCTTTATTGGCGATGATTATGGTTTTCGAGATCTCCCTCGATTACTCACTGATGCCGCCGCTCATGCTAGCTTGCGTCGTGTCGATCCTTGTGGCGGGAAAACTCCACCCCGAATCGATCTACACTGAACCGCTGCGGCGTAAAGGTGTGCTGGTCCCTCAAGACGCCTCAACCTCGGAAGCAGCAACCGAGCGAACGGTGAGCGACCTGATGCGCGCTCCGGTGCCTCCCGTGCGCGAGACCTCGCCTCTTCGTGAAATTGCCGATCGCTTTCTGACTAGCGCCAACAACTTCTTGCCGGTCGTCGATGCCAAAGGACAAATGGTCGGGGTCATCGCTTTGCAAGACCTCAAGGAATTCTTAGGGGCGGGCGAAGAGTTTCTCGGAGTCATCGCCTATGATATGATGCGTCCGCCTCCCCAATGCGTGACCCCCAACCAACGGCTGCTGGAGGTGCTTCCAGTCGTCCTTGCCAGCGAGCAACGGAATATTCCGGTGGTGAACACGTTGAAGGAGAACCGGTTGGTGGGCGCTTTGGCCAGGGCCGAAGTTCTGGGAATCTTCTCTGAAGTGATCTCCGCCAGCCGGAAAACGGATGTGTAATGGGCAGGACGGGTGGGAATCAAACCAATAAATAGCCCAAGCCACCCAGGAGCGCTGCAATGATCCAGATAAGGATCACGGCCTGGGCTCGAGTAAATCCTCTGCGCACCAACCTGTGCGAGAGGTGGTTTGTGTCTCCAATGTAAAATGGTTGGCCATTGCGCCAACGCAGTACTACAACCCAAACAAGGTCCGCCAGAGGCACGGCCAATACCAGCAAAGGAATCAGCACCGCAAAGCGGTGAGGATGCTCCCGGGTATAGAAGTGCGGCAACACCGCCAGCACCGCAAGCAGATACCCAACGAGATGGCTGCCTGCGTCACCGAGAAATGCCTGGGCTCGTGGAAAATTAAAAGGCAGAAAGCCCAGCAATGCGCCGAGTGTCAGAAACGCAATTAAGCCAACGAGGTACTGGCCTTGAACTGCGGCAACGGCGGCGAACCACCACGAGCCGATCGCGCCCAGCCCGGTGCACAAACCGTTCATGTTATCCATGAAATTGAACGCATTAACGACAGTAAGAATCCACATAATGGTTATCGCGTAATGGAATACAATGTTCGGAACGAACAAAGTAATACGCACGCCGCTAAGCGCCACCAGCAACGCCACTAAAACCTGGCCGGCGAATTTCGGGCCCGGTCGCAATTCGCGTTGATCATCCAGCCAGCCCAGCGCAAGCATGCCCAGCGCTCCGGCAAAAATCCCGGCCAGTTCCAAAGCGCGTCGATTCAACCCGTACCGCAGAAGGAACCCGGCCGTTGAATCCAGCGTTTTCAAGTGGACTGTTGTGTGCGAATCCACAGGAAAAATGACTGATCCTTGAGTCGAGCCCTGCCACAGTAATAGGGCGCAGGCGATGATCGTCGGCACGATCATGCCGGTAGCAACTGCGAGCCCGCCTGCCAGGGCCACTGGCTTTTCGTGGATCTTACGATGGCCAGGATCATCGACGTGACCATGCCGGAGGCACCAATGGCGCCACAGCGGCAATGAGGCTGCCGAGACCACTCCGGCACTAAACATCGCCACGAAGTAAACGTTCCAGGGAAAGGTCACGTTACGGCGAGTCTTTGGTAAAGGGCATGAAGCTCATCGACCATCCGCTGGACGGCAAAACGTTCGCGCACGAGCTGGCGGCCGCGTTGCCCGAGTCGAGAGCGCAGGGACTCGTCCCCCGCCAACCGGAGTATCCGCTCCTGCAACCCCTCCAAGTCTCCGGGCCTAACCAAAAAACCTGTCTCGTTATCGAGGCATACCTCAGCGGCCCCATCACGGTCATAGGCCACAATGGGGCGCCCCACCGCCAGCGCCTGCGGCAGTGCACGAGCCAGCCCCTCGCGTGAAGACAGATGAACTACCAAATCCGTGATTCCGATTAATGGCGCAACCTCTTCCGGACGCACGAGCCCAGCAAAAACAAAGTGTTTTTCCAACCCCAACGATTGCACTTCGCTTGCGTAACGATCGCGATCATGGCCATCACCAACCAGCAAAAACTTGATTCGCGGACACTTTGCAACGAGCTGTGGCGCAACCGCAATCAAATCGTCATGCCCCTTTAGCGGAACTATCCGGGCAATCTTGCCGACGACGATATCCAGTGGGTGAAGGCCAAGGCTCGCGCGCAAGGCCGGATCATTCGTCGCGGTCAAAAACGGTTCCAGATCAAAGCCGCTAAAGATTCGGGTGTACTGTTCCGGTTTGCCAATGCCCGCCGCCAGGTATTGGCGTTTCATAGCGTCGGCAACGGTCACGAAGTGCGTTGTGACTTTGCCGGCGCGCCGCTCGGCAAATTGGAACAACCCATTGGCAAGTGGTCGCTGAAAGGCGCCAAACGATGGCCCGTGGATCGTATGAATGATGATGGGGACACGCGCCTGGGCGGCGGCAAGGCGCCCAACAATGCCGGCTTTGCCGCTATGGGTATGGACAATATCCGGCCGTTCCGAGGCGAAGATGCGAGTCAACGAGCGCAGCGCGCTCAGGTCCTTCCATGGACGAATGGGGCGCACCAACTCAGGCAGAATGCGAAGTGCATCGGGCTGGCCGTCAAATTGTTTTTCGAGTGACCCCTCCGGGCCGTAGGTCGGACCTGAAATCAAATCCACTTGCAGGTCGGGCTTCGTTCGCAGGCCCAGCACCGAGGCGACTGTGTTCTCCTGGGCGCCCCCAACAATCAACCTTGTAATGACATGCGTGACCCGCATCCGGGTGCACTCAAGGCGAGCCGTGTGTCAGTTCCTCAAGGCGCTCGCCAACCACTTTAAGATCCTCGGTGTAATTGGTTGGAGCATTCACCTTATACATCTTGTAGTACTGAACCGCAGCGTTGGTCTCTTTCTCCCGGTATGCGATCTCAGCGAGATCGAAATACACCGGATACTCCTTCGGTAGCGCTTTGCTGAGAGTTTCGTAATCCAGCTTCGCTTCTGCGAGTTTTCCCTGACCAAGGTAAGCCTTGGCCCTCATGAACTGCGCCAGGTAGTGCGCTTTGGAAAAATTATTGGTTTCCATCGCCAGGAGTTTGGTTAGAGGTTCAATCGCCTCGTCGAACCGGTTGAGTTGCAAGCACGCGTTACCCTTATAGAAGAGGGCGCCTGCGTCATCTGGCCGAAGTTTCAGCTGTTGATCTATGGTTTGTAGCGCATTGGTGTATTGGCCGAAATCGATGTAGACTTTTGTTGCTGCTGAAAGGAGGTCGGCGTCCAGAGGCGATTTGCCGGTCGCGGCACGGACAGCGGCCTCGGCGCCTTGGACATCGCCCTTATGGAGATGAGCACCAGTCTCAGTGGCCAGCAATTCGACCGCATTTGTATGATTGAGTCCAGCTGAGCCGGCGTTGGCATGAATCTCCTGAATTACTTGCAATGCCTGATCCGGAAGGTGATTGAAGAAATATATCTGCGCCAGGCGCAACCGGGCGTCCAGGTCGTTCGGTTCAAGAGCTCGCACACGCTCGAACTGCAATGCCGCCTGGTGCTGGTTGCCACCTTGTAGAAAGGCGGTGCCTTGGGCGAAACAGAATGTCGGTTCGTCGAATGGGCCATTTTCACGCATGATTTGGTCCCAGGTTCGGCGCCCAAATTTCTCTTCCACTGCTTTGGAGATTTGCACAGTGGTCTTCTTTCCCGCCTGGAGGTTGCGATTACATTCCAAATTCAGTTCTGCCACGACATTGTCCGGGTTGAGTTCCAGGGCCCGCGCGAAGTGAGCCGCTGCCTGGGGCAGGTGGTTTTGGCGTTGGAGCTGAACGCCCCAAAAATTTAAAGCCTCGGAATAAAACGTTCCCAGCACTGCGGCGTCGTGATTCGTTTCTACTACCAAATGAGCCCGTGCGGCCAGGGTTTCTAAAAAGTTCGGTCGTTCAGAGGGTGCCCCGATAGCCATGGCCCTGGCGACTTGTCGCAGCGCGCGGTCATCGGCATTGGACCAGAAAGCTTCGTTCTCAGAAATCACCTCCGGGCTGGGTGGTGGGGCCAAAACGACGTTGGCAGGGTATCCATCCAGTTTTAAAACCAGTCCGTGCGGGGTCGGGTAGATCACCTCGAAATAATACCCAAAGCTCGGATGCAAATAGTAGACGGCGTTGCTTTGCATTACCTTAAGAACGACGCGCTGCAGGTCGGCACTGGCAACGCGCTTGACCTCTTTTGGAGGCACAACCGACCAGCGGTCGGGATATTCTTTTTTGAGATAGGAATAGTAGGCTGGCCACTCCAGGGAGGAAGTGTCTACCATCACAAAATCTTTAGCTTTGTGAGCCTGGGTGAGGGCAGATTGAACGAGCAATAATCGCCGCGGATCATCACTCACCACGACACCTCCGCCGGGCGGGAGCTTTTCTTCAGTCAGGGCGGTGTATTGGCTCAACTGAGAGCTGTTGGTCAGACGGATTTGAGGCAAATTACGCCAAACCAGCATTAGGGGAACGAGCAAGGCCAAGGCATAAACAACAACCAAAACGGCATAGTTGACGAAGGACGGATAGGTTTTGCGATATCGTTGCCGGCCACTGGGCGTCACACCGAAAACCAACAGGAAGTAGCCGGTAAAATAGCCAATGCTCAGGGCGCCCAGGAAATAGAACGGAAGGCAAAGAATGCCGTAATTGGCGAGGAGTGGTTGATAATGGCGTGGGCTGAACAGCGGGTCCAGGGTGACCCATAAGCACACAACCAGAAGGACGCCGTGGATGACGTGGAAGGCGAGGTTGGCCAACGTAAGACCGAGCTTGCTAATGTCTCCCATGAACGAAGGCCAACGAATACTCAAAGCGAGCACCGGCAACAAGGAGGGCAACCCGAGCACCCACAAGGGCCGGTCTCCGTTGACCAACGCATTTTTGCTGAAGACCATGGTCATCAGGAAACTCTTTTGCGCGATCAGGTTGGCTCTGAGCATCTGCCAGAAACTGGCGTTGGCGCCACTCGTGAACGAAAAGATGGCTGGGAGCACAAGATATAGCGAAAGGCCAACAACGCCCAAAATGAACATTCGCCCCAGAAATCTGCCCTCGATAAAGCTCAAGCCCTTCATCCAAACCAGGGCGGCAATAAAAATGGGGAAAAAGCCGATCATCGCCCAGTTATTGGCCATGGAAGCTCCGTAAACCAGGGCAGCGCGGAAAAGCCAGGTTTCCTGGCCATCGAACCTGAACTCCAGTAGGCACCGGACAACGTAAGCGAACAACAACAGGTTGAGGATCTCAATGGAAGCGGCGGTGGCGTTTTCCCAAAAGGTCAACTGCAAGCCACAAACAACCGCTGCAAGGATGGGCGGTATCCAGGCGGTTGGAGCAGAAAACACCCAGCCGTGGCTGCCTTCGCGAATGCGTTGTTCCTTGGTGCGATCATGCGGCAGCAGTGCCACGGACCGGGCAAGCAAGGCAAGGCTGAGAGACGCGCACACCAGGGAAAAAAGATTCAGAGCAAGCGGAATTGCGGCCTTGGGAAGCCATCGCAAAGGATAGGTGAGGATCGAATAAAGGGGGTCGGTCAGGGTCGGCTGCCAAAACCACCCGGAGGTCTTGGCCACGACCGGGAGACTGGAAAGAGAAACCCAGTGGTTG
>Ga0306926_10005759_pt1 | contig 13253 bp, 10 predicted proteins | sample flu12Cox44000178_FD_203759 | JGI IMG/M metagenome (GOLD analysis project Ga0306926, IMG submission 203759) | Lab enrichment of tropical soil microbial communities from Luquillo Experimental Forest, Puerto Rico - flux8day.12C.oxic.44.000.178 (v2)... | ecosystem: Environmental > Terrestrial >... | reverse complement strand
CGACATTCTTCATCTGTGGCGCCAGCACCAACGGCCTGGTCCAGGTGCACCTGATTCCGATGTGTCTCGATTTCGGAATTCCCCAGATTCAGGCGGCGAGCCTGCTCGCCGCCATGGGCGTGTTCGATTTGTTCGGAACCATGTTCTCGGGCTGGCTGTCGGACCGCTATGACAATCGCTGGCTGTTGTTCTGTTATTACGGCCTGCGCGGCCTGTCGTTATTGATGCTGCCATTCACCGATTTTTCGTTCTATGGCCTGTCGCTGTTTGCCATGTTTTATGGCCTCGACTGGATTGCCACGGTCCCACCGACGGTGCGGCTGACCGCACAGCGCTTCGGCCCGGAGCGCGCCAATTTGGTGTTCGGCTGGATTTTCACCGGGCATCAGCTCGGCGCCGCATCTGCGGCTTTCGGCGCCGGCCTTTCGCGAACGGTGCTTGCGACCTACCTCCCCGCCTTCTTCCTCGCCGGCGCGCTGTGCATCGTGGCCGCGTTGATTGCGCTTGCGATTTCGCGGGCGGCAAAGCCGGCGACGGCTTAGGCTCAAGGCCTCGTCGTCATGTTGGTCGGAGGACCCGGTGTTCGTAGCGGCTCGGCGAGACGAGCGAACTCGCACAATAACGAACGGGTCTTGCGCGGATCGATGATTTCCTCGACCCAGAATTTTTCCGCCGAGCGGAACGGTGAGCGCAGCCTGTTCAAACGATCCTCGATCTCCTTCAGCTTGGCTTCTCCATCTTCCGCGGCGTCGATGTCGGCGCGATAGGCGGCCTCGATGCCGCCCTCGAGCGGCAGCGAGCCCCAATAGGCCGATGGCCACGCATAGCGCAGCGAGAAGCGGTCGGCCGGCTGATGCACGACACCGGCTACTCCAAACGAATTGCGCACGATCACGGTGCACCACGGGACCGTGCTCTGGTTGACGGCCGCCATCGCGCGAACACCATGGCGGATGGTTGCAGCCTTTTCGGCCTCAAGCCCGATCATGAAACCCGGACAATCCATCAAATAGACCACCGGAAGGTGAAAGGTCTCGGCGAAGTCGACCCAGCGCACCACCTTCTGGCAGGCATCAGCCGTCCACGATCCGCCGTAGTGAAAGGGGTCGCCCGCCAGCACCAGCACGGCGCGGCCTTGAAGACGCGCAAGCCCCACGATGATCGGGCGACCGAAATTCGCGCCGATTTCGAAGAACGAATCCTTGTCGACGACCGCGTTGATGATGGGGCGCATCTTGTAGACCTGACGGCGGTTTCGCGGCACCGCGGAGAGCAGCGTCTCCTCCGCGCGCTCCGGATCGTCGTCACAACGTGTCGTCGGCGGCAGCTCGTAAACCGATGCCGGGAGATAAGAAAGAAATCGTCTCGCGCAGGCGAACGCTTCTTCCTCGGTGTCGACGGCGTGATCGACGGCACCCGCACGGGTCTGGATATCGGCGCCGCCGAGCTCCTGTTTGCCGAGATCCTGGCCGAGCCGCTTGACGACCGGCGGCCCCGCCACGAACATCGCGGAGGTCTTGGTCATCACCGAATAGTGGCTGGCCGCAAGCCGCGCCGCGCCCAGCCCGGCCACCGAACCAAGGCCCAAGGCCACCACCGGCACCCGCGAAAGGTTCGCGGTCGTGTACGCATACCAGCGGGTGCCACCGATGCCCCCGGGCAGGTTGGCCGCGCCTTTTGTCTCAATGGTTTTCACCGAGCCGCCACCACCCGAGCCCTCGATCAGGCGGATGATCGGCAGGCGGAAATCGTGCGCCATCTCCTCGGCCATCAAGGGCTTTGCGGAAATCGAGGCATCCGCCGAGCCGCCGCGCACCGTGAAATCGTCGCCGACGACCACCACGGTACGCCGGTCGACCCTGCCGCGGCCGAACACGCAATTGGCGGGCGTCACGTTCGTAAGCTCGCCGTTCTCGTCATATTCACCGCTGCCGGATATGGCGCCGATCTCGTGAAAGCTTTGGGGATCGAGCAACTTGTCGATGCGCTCGCGCACGGTGAGCCGGCCCTGGTCGCGTTGCCGCTTGACCTTGTCAACGCCGCCCATCCCGCGCGCGAGCGCTTCACGCCGGGCGAGTTCGTCGAGTTCCGGCTTCCAGTTCATTCAGATGCTCCATTTGCCACCCCTGCCTTCCTTCCCCGCAAGCGGAGGAGGGTTGGGTGGGGTGACCGAATAAATTTCCATTTGCACGCCAAACTACCTTGGGCAATGTAAGCCCACAAGAAGTCAGCGCATTCGCCCTTGGCCGGACGCGCCATTTGGAGCGCGCAACGCAACCGTGGCGGAGAGCGGAATGGGCGAGATCAGGATTGTCACCGAGGTTTCAGGCCGCGTCTGCATGCTTCCGCTGCAGGCGGGCGCAAGCGTCGGCGAAGGCGACGATGTCGCCTTTGTCGAAGCCATGAAAATGGAAATTCCGGTGGCCTCGCCCGCCGCCGGCAAAATCAAATCCATTCTGGTCAACGTCGATGACGTCGTCGCCGAGGGACAGGCTCTCGTCATTCTCGAGACCTGAAGGCACGCTCAAGCCCGCGCCCTTCGGCCGATATTATCCGGGATTACCCCGGCTTGCCGTTGCCGGGATCAAACCGTCATACCACTTGCTCCACCGGCTGCATGTCGATGTCGAAGGTTTCCAGAAATTTCGAGGTCATGACGTAGAAGCCGACCGCGAGTTGCAACTCGACCAGCGCTGCGGGGGTCAGCCACGCGGCAATGGCCTTGAACGTGGCATCGGTCGGACGGCGCAGCCGAACGACCTCGTCGGTAAAGGCGAGTGCTGCGCGCTGCACCTCGTTGAAGCAGGCCGCCTCTCGCCAATTCTCAAGCGCCGCATTCTGCTCGTCGGTGACCCCGACATTCTTTCCGATGCGCTTGTGCGCCACGATCTCGTAAGGTGCCTCGCAAAGGATTCCGGTGCGCGTGATGGCAAGCTCGCGCACAACCGGATCGAGCTCGCCTTTGTGACGGATTGCGCCGCCCAGCCGGCAATATTGTTCGAGATGGCTCGGCGAGTGGGCCATCATGCGAAAGATATTGGCATTGCGGTTTTTGCCGAGAAGTTCGCGCGTACGTTCGTTCGATTTCGACGTGTCGCAATAGTCGATGCGGGCCATCATTCACCTTGGTTTGTTTGACGTTTCGATTGCGGTGCAATTTCCAAACCGTATCCGCCAGGCAGTGCATCATCAACGGCCTGCGCTTCAATGAGAGCAAACATCACGCCCGAAAATTCCTTGTGACGCGCATAAACCGGCTGCAGGCGGGCCAAAATGCCGCCGCATTGCTGATCGACCTTGGCACAATCGATATTCGCTGAGTGGGGACTCGTCAAAGCGAATACTCGTCGTGGGGTGTTCCGAGTAAATAACCGGATCGTCGGGCCTTTGCGGGCAACGATGAATCGCGCCCAGGTCTAGGGAGCCTGAGTCCGAAGGAGAATGGCATGAAGGACGCCACCAGGAGGGCGGCCTCGGAAGTGCTCGCGCAAATGCTGGCGGTGACGGCGATGCTCGTCATCGCCAGCTTCGTCTTCTACACGCGCTGAGTTTTAAAATCATCATTGCAGCTAGCGAACGCGACGAAGCAATCCGGGGAGAGTATCGCGTAACCGGGGGAGTTGCTCCGTTGCGTTCGCAACCAGCTCAGGCCTGAAAGACAACGGCATCGACCACGACACAGCCTTTTCCTTCGCTGTCGAGCAGCACCGGGTTGAGGTCGAGGCTCATTACCTTCGCTGCCGGATCCAGCATCAAGTCGCCGATGCGCAAGACGGCTTCGCAAAGCGCATCGACATCCATCGCGGGCTCGCCGCGCACGCCTGCAAACAGCGGCGCGATTTTCAATTTGCCGAGCGCCTGCCTCACCGCCTCTTTCGAAAATGGCGGCAGCAAGAGCGCGGTATCGCGAAAAATCTCGACATATTTTCCACCGTCGCCGACCGCCACCACGGGACCGAACACGGGATCGCGATGCGCGCCGATCATGATCTCGCGCCGGCCGCGCGCCATCGCTGCGACGATGACACCGTCAAACCGCGCGCCCTCCTTGCGGATGATGGCCTCCATCTGCGACCAGATTTCGCCGGCTTCCTCGCGGCTCGCAACGCCGAGCTTCACAAGCCCGAGCTCCGACTTGTGTGCGATATCGGACGAACAACCCTTGACCACGACCACACCGCCGATGGTTTCGAATGCCGCGACGGCCTCGGCTCGCGACCGGCACAGCCGGTATGCGACCAGGGGAACGCCGCGCGCTTCCAACAGAGCAAGGCTGTCGGCCTCGTTGAGCATCGTCATCGAGGCCGATGACATCGAAGGTGCGCTGACGCCTCCCCGTTGCGCCCTGCGCGCCGACGTCCGTGCCATCAATTCGCGGTGCGCCAGGAACTGATGCAGAGCGGTGACTGCTTCGGTTTCGGTCGGAAAAACGGAAGAACCTTCGGCTGCGAATTGGTCGGCGACGCTCTTTTGGGTTGCCGCGATCACGAGCGGCTTTCCGGTCTTGCTGCCGAACGCGGCCGCATCACGCGCAAACGCCTCCACATCGTAGCCCGGCCCCGCGACCGGCACGCCGATCAGGAACGCATCTGCCGCCGGGTCTTCGGCGAGCACTGGAAGAATGTCGCCAAACAAGCGACTGTTGGACAATAGCGCCGCGGTGAGGTCGATCGGATTGGTGGTGGTGGCAAAACTCGGCAAGATGCCTTTGAGCTTCCTGTCCGTCTCGGCCGATAGTTTTGCCATCGGCATGCCCACCGCACTGGCTGCATCCGCAGTCATGACGCAAACCGCGCCGGAATTGCTGATGGCGACGAGCCGCCTCCCCTTCGGCTTCCAGCCTTTCAGATAAAGCTCGGTCGCCTCGACCAGGCCGCGCATGTCCGGCGCGCGCCAGATGCCGTGGCGCTCGAAGAAAGCATCCACCACGCGGTCTTCATTGGCGAGCGCGCCGGTGTGCGATTGCGCCGCCTGGCGCCCGGCTTCGGAGCGGCCGGATTTCAAGGCGATGATCGGCAGATCGCGGTCGAGCGCGACCGCAGCCAGTTCCTCCAGATATTTCGTTTCCGGTATGCTTTCGAGATAGAGCAGCAACAGCTTGACTTCCGGATCCTCGGCCACCGCAACCGCCAGTTCGCCGACGGTGACGTCTGAATCGTTGCCAGTGGCGTGGGTATGACGCACGCCGATGCCGCGCTGGCGCAGGAACCCAACCGGCACCGTTGAGAGCGCGCCGATTTGGCTCAGCATCGCGACGTGCCCTTCGGCGCGGTCCATATCCATGAACATGGTGGAAAAGCTTGCAATCGCGCCGGTACCGAAATTGGCGAGACCTTGCGAATTGGGGCCGACAATGCGCATGCCGGCCTTTCGCGCGGCCTCGACCATCCGCCGCTCCTTTGCCTTGCCGGCCACCGCATCGACCTCGCCAAAACCCGACGCCATCACCACGGCGACCTTGACGCCATGGGCGGCGCAATCCTCGACCGCGCCGATCGCGTTGTCGCCTGCGACCGCTACGATCACCATCTCGGGCGCTTCGGGGAGGTCCTCAAGGCTCTTGTAGCATCTGTGGCCTTGCACTTCGGGACGCGACGGATTGATCGGGAAAATCCTGCCCTTGAAGCCGAACTTGTCGAGGTAATGCACGGGACGGCCGCCGACCTTGTTGGGGTTTTCCGACGCGCCGATGATGGCGACGGAACGCGGATCAAGTGCGGCCTTGAGACGATTCATGAAGTTGTTGTCCTTGCAGGTTCCATCGTCCTTCCGGGATGCGCCAATCGGCGCAAGGTTTCCGGGTTCGCATCTGCGATGCGCCGAGGAATGACGAGCCAAAACCTGGCGTACATTTTCCTCGTGTCCCTCAATACGACTTCGGCAAGCCCAGCACCTTCTCGGCGATGAAACTGAGAATGAGCTGCGGGCTGATCGGGGCGATCCGGGGGATCAGGGATTCGCGCAAGTAACGCTCGACGTGAAACTCTTTTGCATAGCCGAAACCACCATGGGTCATTACGGCCTGTTCGCAGGCATGAAAACCGGCTTCGGCGGCGAGATATTTCGCCGCGTTCGCCGCAGGACCGCAAGGCTCGCCCCGGTCATATTGCCAGGCCGCCGATAACGTCATCAGCCATGCCGCCTCCAGTTCCATCCAGTTCTTCGCCAGGGGATGCTGGATGGCCTGGTTCTTGCCGATCGGACGGTTGAACACATTGCGCTCTTTGGCGTAGGCGGACGCACGCGACAGCGCACACTTGCCAAGCCCCACTGCCTCGGCCGCGATCAGGATGCGTTCGGGATTCATGCCGTGCAGGATGTACTCGAAGCCGCGTCCTTCTTCCCCAAGACGATCCTCGAGGGGAATTTCAAAATTCTCGATGAAGAGCTCGTTGGAATCGACTGCCTTGCGGCCCATCTTATCGATTTCCCGCGCCGTGATGCGGCCGCGGTCGAAATCGGTATAGAACAGGCTTAAACCGCGGGTCGGGCTCTTGACCTCCTCCAGTGGAGTGGTGCGCGCGAGCAGCAGGATTTTCTCGGCGACCTGCGCGGTCGAAATCCAGACCTTCTGACCATTGACGATATATTTGCCGCCCGATCGAACCGCGCGGGTTTTCAATTGCGTGGTGTTGAGGCCGGTATTGGGCTCGGTGACGGCAAAGCACGATCGTTCCGTCCCCGATGCGATCGGCGGCAGCATCCGCTCGCACTGTTCTTTTGTACCGAACACGACGACGGGGTTGAGCCCGAACACGTTCATGTGGATCGCAGAAGCGCCAGACATGCCCGCACCGGATTCCGCGATCGTCCGCATCATGATCGCGGCGTCGAGAATGCCGAGGCCCGAGCCGCCATATTCTTCCGGGATGCAGATGCCGAGCCAGCCGGCATCGGCGAGTGCTTTGTGGAAATCAGCGGGATAACCGCCCTCCTTGTCCTTCTTCAGCCAATAGGCGTCGTCGAAGCGCGCGCAGATTTTCGCTACCGCATCGCGGATCGCTTCCTGATTGGCTGTAAGCGCGAAATCCATGGCTCAGCTATCCGTCTCAAGCGCGTTGTTTGGTCACGCCATCCCGTATCAAGGCTGCGATCTCGTCGGGTGAAAATCCGGCCTCGTGCAGGATTTCCGATCCGTGCTGGTTCAGGCGCGGCGCGAGCCGCGCCGGCTCGGCGGGTGTTTCAGACCATTTCGCAGATACCCTCATGCTCCGGATCTTGCCTTCGCTCGGATGATCGACGATCGGAAAGAAGTCGTTCGCGAGTAGATGCTCATCCTGCAAAATGCTTTCGAGATCGTGCATCGGCATCACAGGCACGTCCGCCTTGTTGAGCAGTTCGGTCCACTCGGAGGTGGTTTTGGTTTCGAAGATGCGCGCCAACTCGGCATAAACCGTGTCGATATTTGAGGCGCGGCCGGCGAAGGTTGCGAATCTGGGATCGCGGCGCAGATCGTCCCGGCCGGTCGCCGCAAAGAAATTCTCCCATTGCTTGTCGTTGTAGACGATCACAGAGATGTAGCCATCAGAGGTTTTGTAGGGCCGCCGATCACGCGACAGATGCCGCGCATAGCCTCCCCTGTCCAGCGGCGGCTCGTAGGTCAGCCCGCCCATGTGGTCGCCCATCACAAAACCTGCCATGGTCTCGAACATCGGAATGTCCACGCGCTGGCCGCGCCCGGTGCGGTCGCGATGCACGAGGCTCGCACAGATTGCACCCACCGCCGTCAGACCGACGATGCGATCCACCAGCGCGTTGGGAACGTAGCGCGGAACGCCGTCGCCGGTCTGCGCCATCAAGGCCGGCAGCGCGGTCGCGCCCTGGATCAGATCGTCATAAGCGGGTTTTGCCGCGTAGGGACCGTCCTGGCCGAAGCCGAACACGCCGGCATAGATCAGGCGCGGGTTGACCTTGGAGACGACATCGTAGCCAAGTTGAAGCCGCGCCATCGCCTGCGGTCGTACATTGTAGACCAGCACATCTGCGGATGCGATCAGCCGCAGCACCGCATCGCGGCCCGCCGGCTTTTTCAGGTCGAGCGCGATTGAGCGCTTGCTGCGGTTGGTATTGAGGAACACCGGCCCCATGCCGGGATGGCGGGTCGGGCCGATCAAACGCGTCACGTCACCATCGAGGCTTTCGACCTTGATGACGTCGGCACCGTAGTCGCCGAGCATCTGGGTCGCATAGGGCCCCATCAGCACGGTCGTCATGTCGATGACCTTGACGCCCTCCAGGGGTCCCATGGTTGCGCTTGCTCCTTACGCCTTTGGCTGCGGTTCGAGGCCCAGTAACGACATGGGAACGGGAAGATCAAGCCTTCCCGGCGTATGGGCGTATGCACCGCATCATAACCGCGATTTCCGGGCACGCGACCGGCCTTTTCACGGCGAGGCACAACCACGCCGGCGGGTCTCCGCGAATGAGGGGACGACGAGAGAACTTATTTCATCATCTCCCGAAGCGTCGTCTTCAATACCTTGCCGTAATTATTCTTCGGCAACGCGTCGAGATAGACGTAGCGCTTCGGCCGCTTGAAACGCGCGATCGAGGCAAGACAGTGCGCGTCAAGCCTGGCGTCGTCGGCGGCTGCGCCCTCTTCGAGTACCACGCAGGCGACGACGATTTCGCCCCAATCGGAATCGGGAACGCCGATCGCGGAAACCTCGCGCACGTCCGCGTGCGTCAAAAGCGCCTCCTCCACCTCGCGCGGATAGATATTGGCGCCGCCTGAAATGATCACGTCCTTGGATCGATCGGACAGGGTCAAAAATCCGTCTTCATCGAGCCTTCCGACGTCGCCCGTGCGTAGCCAGCCGTCCTTGAGAGCTTCGGCATTGGCCTTGGGATTGTTCCAGTAGCCCAGCATGACGGCGGCGCCTTTGGCTTCGACCTCGCCGGTCTCCCCCGCTGGAAGCGGCGTTCCGTCCGCTCCCGTGATGCGAACCGACATCACGCTTTGCGCCATGCCGACGGAGGCAAGCCGTTCCAGATAACGCGGATGGTCGGTGCGGCCGTGCCATTCGCGGCTCAGCGCGGTGATCGTCATCGGCGATTCACCCTGGCCGTAGATCTGCACAAAGCGCTGGCCCATGGTCGCAATCGCATCGCGGATGTCGGCGAGATACATCGGTCCGCCGCCATAGATGATGGTGCGAATCCCTTCGCCATGGACGCCGCGGCGTCTTGCGGCATCGACCAGGCGCCGGACCATGGTGGGTGCGGCAAACATCACGACATTGTCGAGCTGCCGGCCTAGATTGAGCACTTCATCCGGATCGAAGCCGCGGGATTCCGGGACCACGTGCCGCCCGCCCATGCGGACATGCGGGAAATTATAGAGGCCGGCGCCATGCGAAATCGGTGCGGCATAGAGCGAGGCGACGTCGGCGGTAGCGTGATCGACGTCGGCGAGATAACACATGGTCATCGCCACCAGATTGCCGTGACTCAGCATCACGCCCTTCGGCCGGCCCGTGGTGCCCGACGTGTAGAATAGCCAGGCAAGGTCATCGACCTCGCGCTCGATCGGCATGGACCGACCCTGGCCTTCCCGTAACGCGCGATAGCCCTCGCTTTCGACCGACAGCATTTTCATGCCGGCGGGAAGATCGCCTTTTGCTTCCATCAACGCTTCGACGGTATCGTCGGAAACGAAGACCAGTTTCGCGCCGGCGTCGCTGCAAATCCACGCCGCCTCGCGGCCATGCAGTTTGGCGTTGATCGGGATCGCGACCGCACCCATCCACCAGATGCCGTAGAGGCATTCGAGATATTGCGTGCAGTTGGTCGCAAACAGCGCGACGCGATCGCCGCGCGCAATACCGTAGTCTCGCGACAGCGCCGCGCCGATCGCCGCCGAGCGCCACGCAAAGGTCTGGTAGTCCGCATCGAGATCAAAACCGGTGAGAAGTGCCGGCGCATGGGGGCGAACACGCGCCGTTGCCGCAAGCCATTCGGCGACGTTCATCGCTCACCCCCTTCGAGGACAGCTACTTCGCCGGCTCCAGCACCGAGACATAGTTGGCGACCGCCGCCCCTCCCATGTTGAAGATGCCGCCAAGTTTTGCGTCTCTGATCTGCATGCCCTCCGGCGCTTGTCCCAGGAGCTGCATCGCCGTCATCACATGCATCGAGACCCCGGTGGCGCCGATCGGGTGGCCCTTGGCCTTCAACCCGCCGGACGGATTGATCGGCAGCTTGCCGTCCTTCTGGGTCCAGCCTTCCTTGATTGCGCGCGCGCCCTGCCCGCGCGGCGTCAATCCCATCGCTTCATACTCGATCAACTCGGCCACCGTGAAACAGTCGTGGGTCTCGACAAAGGAAAGATCGGAAAGCCTGACGCCGGCCTTTTGCAGCGCGCGAGCCCAGGCCACGCTGCAGCCTTCGAATTGCAGGATGTCGCGCTTGGACATCGGAAGGAAATCCTGGGCATGGGCCAGGCTGCGGAAATTGACCGCCTTGCCCATCGACTTTGCGGTTTCGGAATCGGCCAGGACCAGCGCGGCCGCGCCGTCCGACACCAGCGAGCAGTCCGTGCGCTTCAAGGGACCCGCGACGAACGGATTCTTCTCGCTTTCGGCGCGGCAGAATTCGAAGCCGAAGTCCTTGCGCATCTGCGCATACGGATTGGAAACGCCGTTCTTGTGGTTCTTCGCCGCGATCATTGCCAATGCGTCCGACTGATCGCCGTATTTCTGGAAATAGGCCTGTGCGATCTTGCCGAACACGCCGGCAAAACCGCCGGGGGTATCGCCGTCCTCCGGAAGATACGAGGCGCGCAACAGGTTGCGGCCGATCTCGGCGGGAGGCGTCCGGGTCATCTGCTCGACGCCGACGACGAGCACGATTCTCGCTGCGCCCGATGCGATGGCCCGGATGCCCTGATGAACGGCGGCCGATCCCGTGGCGCAGGCATTCTCGACGCGTGTGGCCGGCTTGAACCGCAAATTCGGGTCGGCCTGCAGCACGAGGGCTGCGGTGAAGTCCTGTGGCGAGAAACCGGCGTTGAAATGGCCAAGCACGATCTCGTCGACGTCGGCGGCGGCAACGCCGGCGTCGGCCAACGCTTCATTCGCCACCCGGACCACGAGACTTTCCACCGTCTCGGCATCGAATTTGCCAAACGGCGTGTGCGCCCATCCGACGATACTGGCTGTCATGGTCGTTCTCCCGAAAAGCTTTTTTCTTTAGCATGATCCCATGGGAAAACCGCTTCCCACTTTTCCGGATCATGCTCAGGCGACGAACTTACCACCGAGTTCGTCTTCAATGTGAATCCGGATGATATCATCAAAGGTTTTTTCGGCCGTCGTAAAACCTAGCTCGCGCGAGCGCCGGGCGTCGAAATTGCGCGGCCATCCCGCGACAATACCCACGATGAAAGGATCGGCCTCGCGCCTGATGCGCGCGGCGACCTTGTCGCCGGCCACGCGCCGGAGGGCGGCGATCTGCTCGCCGACCGTTGCCGACAGGCCGGGCATGGTGAGATTTCGGCGCGGACCGATCGCGGCCGTGTTCATGGTCGCAGCATGGACGAGGAAACCGACGGCCGAACGCGGCGATGCATGCCAGTGCCGCACTTCCTCCGAAACCGGTAAAACCGCTTCCTTGCCGGAAAGCGGTTCGCGCAGGATGCCGGAGAAAAATCCGGAAGCCGCCTTGTTGGGCAGTCCCGGACGGATACAGATGGTCGGCAGGCGGATGCCGACGCCATCCATGAATCCGCGGCGCGAATAATCCGCAAGCAAAAGCTCCCCGATCGCCTTTTGGGTGCCGTAACTCAATAGCGGCGTCGTGAAGAACTCATCGCCAATGGCCTCCGGGAACGGGGCGCCGAACACCGCGATCGACGAGGTGAAGACGACCCTCGGCTTGTAGCCGCCACCGAGCGCCCTGATCGCATCGAACAGCATCCGCGTGCCATCGAGATTGATGCGATAACCCTTGTCGAAGTCGAGCTCCGCTTCGCTGGAAACGATCGCCGCCAGATGGAAGATCACCTCGGGACGATTGGCGAGGAGTTTTTCGGCCACTCCAGGCACGGCGAAATCGCAAGTGATGGTGTCGAGGGGAATCGCCGCCTGGGTCGGAGCAGACGGCGCGACCACGTCCTGCAAGGTCATTTTGGTGATGTCGCGTCGGCCGAGCCGACCGTCGCGAAGCAATCGCTCGGTCAATTTGCGGCCGACCATGCCGGCCGCTCCGAGAACCAGAATATGCAAACAACTGCTCCTTCTTGAGTTCTTTTGTTGTCGTACGGTGCCCGTTACTGCGCCCTCTCCCCCTTGCGGGAGAGGGCTGCTCCAGAGCTAGCGACATACTCGCTTGGGCGAGGGGTTGGCAATGTAATCGCGCCCTTGCGATCAAAGGCCCCCTCACCCGGCAGCCTTCGGCTGCCACCCTCTCCCGCAAGGGGAGAGGGTTTCGCACGAGCAGCACCAACGTCCCCTTACAGTTCGTCGCGCAAGAAGCGCCTACTCCTTGACGGCTCCGGTCATCGCCGACACGTAATGCTCGACGAAGAACGCGTACAGGATCACAAGCGGCAGCGAGCCAACCAGCGCGCCTGCCATCAGCGAACCCCATCTGTAGATGTCGCCGTCGACGAATTCGTTGACGATCGCGACCGGCACGGTTTTGTTCGGCGTCGATTGCAGGAAAGTGAGCGCGTAGATGAACTCGTTCCAGGAAAGCGTGAACGAGAAGATAAAGGCCGAGATCAGGCCGGGAATCGCCAGTGGCACGACGATGCGGGTCAAGATTTGCCAGCGCGAAGCGCCGTCTATCAGGGCGCATTCCTCAAGCTCGTAAGGAATGGTCTTGAAATATCCCATCAACAGCCAGGTCGAGAATGGCACCAGAAGCGTCGGATAAACGAGTATCAAGGACAGCGGCGTGTCGAACAGACCGTAGGCCTGGATCACAGAAGCCAGCGGAATGAACAGGATCGAAGGCGGCACGAGGTAAGCAAAGAAGATCAGCACGCCAACGGTGTCGGCGCCCCTGAAGCGCAGGCGGACGATGGCGTAAGCCGCCAGGACGCTGGCAATGATCGACAGCGTCGTGGCACCGACTGCCACATACATCGTGTTCCAGAGCCAGCGCGGGTACTGGGTCTCGAACAGAAGCTTGCTGATGTGCTTGAAGGTCGGATGAACTACCCAGAACGGGTTGTAGGTGTTCATGTCGATCAGTTGTTCGTCCGGTTTGATCGCCGTCAGCGCCATCCAGTAGAACGGGAACAGCAGCAC
>Ga0306926_10005758_pt1 | contig 13253 bp, 21 predicted proteins | sample flu12Cox44000178_FD_203759 | JGI IMG/M metagenome (GOLD analysis project Ga0306926, IMG submission 203759) | Lab enrichment of tropical soil microbial communities from Luquillo Experimental Forest, Puerto Rico - flux8day.12C.oxic.44.000.178 (v2)... | ecosystem: Environmental > Terrestrial >... | reverse complement strand
CCTTCTGGCCCTACGTGGTTTCGCAGGAGATAGACCATCTGCCCGACGAAGTCGCTGCGAGAGCCCGGGAGCGGGATCTCATCCAGAGGTACAAGCCGCCTTTCAATGTCCAGCACAACCCAGGCCACGAGCAGGCCCGAGCGGTGTACCTGGCATTCAGGGAGTCAGCAATGGATAAGGCGGCGCCCATAGATCTCTGGCGAGCGTTCGGCAGGGGCATTCCACTCCAGGTCGCCCGCGTGGATACGCCGGACACCTTCATGATCCAGTTCCAAAGTTCTCCCGCAGCCGCACCCATCGTCAACCGACTGGAACTGTCCAAGAAGCCACGCCCGTACAGCGACAAGGGCAACTGCATCGGTCAGTGCAACACTTTGGCAGTCGACCGTGGATTGATCTTCGGCCGCGCTGTGCTCCGAGCTGGCGAGTACGCGGGCGCGTACCTCAAGTGCCGGTTCGCTAATAAGAGCGGCAGGTTCAACGCCGTCCGGCTAATCATCGTCACGGCTGCATGATGACCGCCATCTCGCCACATGATGTGGAGGCCCGGTTAGCGCTGTGCCTGTCCATCGTCGACCAACGCTTCGCCCGACGTGACCGGCTCACCGGCGAGGCCCGGTCACGCTACCTGCACCAGGCCCTCGCCGAAGCCCGCGCCGCCCTCGACGGCGCATCTATCGACCAGATACTGGAGGCCCGGGGGGCATGAGCGACGCGACGCTCCAGCACATTGCGCTATTAGCAGCTAAACGAGCACGTCTGCTCGAAGCCCAACTCGACGCTGAGAGTCAGTACTTGGCAAGCGTCATCCGGCAGCACAGGTCCGGAGACCTGACTTACATTGACCTCGCGCTGCTGTATGACGGTTACCGAGACGCCAGCGGTCCTGTGCCCGGATTCTCCAAGCGCTGGACGGACGCTGGTCTCCCGCATCCATCTCGCCTCTCGCATGCACGAGCTGCCGTTCGTTGTGCGCGCGAGAGCCGCTGGGAAGGTGCCTTCCCGCTGAGCGACGACACGGTCGTACCTATCCGCGGCGTATCCGTCGTCTACCTGCTGTTCGACCGATTCAACGTGCCGTGTTACGTCGGCAGCACCATACGGCTCAGGCAACGGCTAAAAGAGCACGCGCGTGACGGCAAGGTCTTCATCCGATGGCAAGCACACGCCTGCTCCGACCGGGCCGACGCGTACCGCATCGAAAGTGAGTGGCTCGCGCGGTACCAGCCGTATCTCAACTCGCAAGGGGCTAGTGATGAGCACGTCGGCTGAGGCCCTGACCTGGGCGTGGCGACAGGCACCGAGCAAGCCCCTGGCTAAGTACGTCCTCGTCGCGCTTGCGGGTGAGACCACACGCGTCCAGGGCGGCCCGTACATGGCCGACCCTGGCGTGGCCAAGTTGGTGAAGCTGACCGGGCTCGACGAGTCCGCCGTCCGGCGGAACCTCCTCGTCCTGGTCAAGGACAAGATCGTCACCAAAGAGCGCACCCACGACGGTAAAGGCCACCGAGGTGAGGACCGCTACATGCTGCCCGTCGCCGTGGTTGCCTCCATCCCTAACGGGTCGAGAGCCCACCAGGCGCAGAGCCCAGTAGGCTCTAAGCCCAGTGGGTCGAGAGCACAGTCCCAAACCGGGACAGGACCGGCGGCTGAGAGCCCAGTGGGTTCTAAGCCCACTGGGCGGAGAGCCCGGACAAGTACTAAGAACAAGAACAAGAACAAGAACAAGAACAAGAACATGCGGCTGCGCCGCGAAAGCGTGCTAGGAACGACCTCTTCGATGCCATCGCCACAGCGTGCGGCTGGGACCTGACCGCGATCACCAAGAGCGCCGGGGCAGAGTGCGGGAAAGCCGCAGCCGAGATCAAGGCCGCGGGAGGCACCGCCGCGATGGTCACGTTGTACGCGCAGCGGTACCGGCGGCAGTTCGGCGCGGACATCCAGTTGACACCTAGCGCGCTCACGAAATGGTGGGCAAAGCTAGCAAGCGCCTCGACTGGCACTGAGGGCGCAACCGACACTCGGCCGGAGTGGGCTCGGTGAGTGAGCGGGGCCGGGCGGCGAGCGACGTCGCCGCGGAGCAGACCATCGTCGGGTCGATGATGACGTCGCGGCTGGCGTTCGACGAGGTCACCTCGCGGGGTGGCCTGTCCGGGGTGGAGTTCTACCAGCCGCGGCATCAGGTGATCTTCACGGTGATGGTTGACCTGGCCGACGCCGGGACGCCGGTCGAGCCGACGACGGTGCTCGCGGAGCTGACCGACCGGAAGGAACTCGCGAAGGTCGGCGGCGCGGCGTACCTGCATCAGTTGATGACGATGGCGTCGCCCGGGTCGGCTGGGTTCCACGCGGACCGGGTGAAGCTGCTGTACCGCACCCGCCGCGCGGCGCAGCTCGCGGAGCGGATCATCCAGATCGCCGACGAGGTCAGCCCGGACGAGTTGCAGGACGCGCTCGCGGCGACCGCGATCGAACTGGACCTGATCGTCGACGAGACCGACGGCCGCGCTATCGAGGGCCTGTCGAACTGGCGCGACTTCATGTCGGTCGCGCCGGACCCGTCGGACTGGGTGGTGCCCGGGCTGCTGGAACGGCAGGAGGTGGTGATGATCCTCGGCGCGTCCGGCATCGGGAAGTCGTGGCTGTCGCGGCAGTTCGCGTTGTGTGTCGCGGCGGGGCTGCACCCGTTCAAGTTCACGAGGATCGACCCGAAGCGGACGCTGCTGGTGGACCTGGAGAACCCGGCGTCGACGCTGCGCCGCCAGTCCGAGGCGGTGTTCCTGCAGGCGGAGCGGCTCGGTGTGCCGATCGGCAACCGGGGCCACCTGTGGACGTTCCCGGAGGGTTTCAACCTCCGCAAACGCGCCGACGCGATGCAGTTGGAGTCGGTGGTGGCCGACATCCGCCCGGACGTGTTGTGCCTCGGGTCGCTGTACAACGCGTATCAGCGGGGCCGGGACGACTGGGACCACGTCGCTGAGGACGTCAAGGCGGTGTTCAACCGGATCCGGCAGCGGTATGGCTGCGCGGTGTGGCTGGAGCATCACATGCCGAAGAAGCAGGGTGGCGGGCACACGGAGTCGCCGTTCGGGTCGTCGGTGTGGGAGCGGTGGGTGATGTACGGCCGGGTCTTGAAGATGGTCAACGACGAGGTGTTCGAGTTGGCGGCGACGTTCCGCGGTGACCGCGACGCGAACCGTGACTTCCCTCCGGGGCTGCGCCGTGGCGGCGAGTTCCCGTGGACGCCGATCTGGGATGCCGCCGAGTTGGATTACCTCCGCAACGGCAAACACTAGCCCCTTGCGCTCAAGCTAGCGCCCGTGCTAGCCTTGTGTCGTGAGCGAGAAGGTAACCCGTAGCAACGTCAAACTCGTCATCTCGCGTGAGGCGACCCGGTTCACTGGTGCCCGCCCCGTCGCGTGGGGCTTCAGTTGCGAGCTTCGCACCAAAGACAGCGACGAGTACGTCGCGCATTGCTGCGGCCACTGGCACCTCACTGCGCAACGGGCCGTCGACTGCGGCCGCAAGGCATGGTCAAAACTCCCCGAGAGGAGCCTCCGATGACCGTCCAGACCTATCTGCTCGACAAGACCGGCGACGAGATCCGTGAGATGGCGCGTGACTGCTACCGGCGCCGCGAGGAGTCCTGGGAGCGTTCCGACAGCGACGGCTTCCTGTCGCAGTGGGCGATGCAGGAAATGGCGTCCCGCTACCAGGCGTGGGCGAACCTGGCCGACCGCGGCTGGGTGGCCGAGTCCGCGGCGCTGTTCGACGCCGCCACCGGTGAGCTGCTGGACTCGCGGATGGTCGACTCCCAGTACGGGTCACGATGGATGGTCACCCGCGGCAGCGACCGGCAGTTCCTGTCCTACTCGCTGGCCAAGAAGGCTGACCGGCGCCGCGCCTACTACGCCAAGCATGGTGTCACCCTCGGCCGCGTGGCGCGCCGGGTGGTGCCGCTGTCCGACGGGCACACGATGCCCGACCGTGACTACCCCGACGTGACCGTCATCTCCACCGACGACGTCGGTGAGGACTGGGCCTGACCCGAGGAGGTGGATGCCTGACGAGGCCCCGGCTACGGCCGGGGTCTCACCATGTCAGCCGACCGTGCTCGCCCAGGGCATCGACACGACGGTCCGGTTCTGGGTCGGGCTGAGCCCTTCGACCTTCACCGCGCCGGTCATGCGCGGCACGTACTGGCGGGCGCATTCCAGTTCGACGGTCAGGTCGGTGATACGGGCCCGGGACAGCGCCAGCTCGGCGAGCAGGGCGCGGATGATGGCTTCGTTCGAGGCGTCCGGAATCTGACCCACGTTAACCCCCTGTGACCTGCGGCCCCCCGCAGAGATGGTTGTAGCACATGCACCCCCGCACCGCCCTATTGACCGGTAGTCACGGGCGCGCTAGCATGAGCGCATGACCGAGAACCGTCAGCCGCCCGCCTACCACGTGGGGCAGCGTGTCTGGGTGTACAACGTCAACTCCCGGCCCGGTGAGGGGCCGCTGCCCGCGACCGTGACGAAGGTTGGCCGGACACTGGTTACCGTGGGCTTCGACGAGCCATACCGTCCGGATTCGCAGTACCGGATGGAAGACGGCTCCTGGAACAACCGCGACTACAGCCACCACTCGTGGATCCGCACCGACGAACAACGCGCCGACGAGGAACGTCGCGCGGCCGCTGACCGTGCGCTCCGCGACCTGGGTGTGCAGGTCGTCGGGTGGAGTGACATCCCGACCGCGAAGCTGGAGGCCGTTGTGGAGGTGCTGCGCTCATGACCGAGTCCGGCTACTACGGCGCTGACGTTAACGCGGCCGTGGAGATGTACACCGGGGAGGTCGCGCGGCTCAACGCCGAGGTCGCCCGGCTGGAAGCGGAGAACGAGTCGCTGCGCGGTGACCTCGCCGACGCACTCGCTGACCTGCGGGAGGCACACGACCGTGACGAATAGGCTCCGCGCCGCCCTGGCCCACTGGGTCGACACGTGGCGCGCCGAACGGGAAGAGCACTGGGACCACGACGGGCAACGCGACGACGAGACCCTGGTCCGGTGGCTGCGGACCGCGAACCAGCGGCTCGGCGCCCGGCACTGGCGAAGGTTCCGGCAGCGATGACACTCCTCGAACAACGCCGCCGGAACATCGCGAAGGCCCACAAGGTCCGGTCCGAGAACAAGGCCATCCTCCGCGAGGAGATCCTGTGGTTCCGGTCGTTCGGATGGTCTATCCGGCGGGTCGCTGACCGGCTCGGGGTGACGGTCGACGCGGTCGAGAAGCATCTACGCGAACACGGTGCCGAGGAGACCCCGTGAGCGCAGACCTGCCCCCTGAAGCCGTCGAAGCCGCCGCCAAAGCCGAATACGAGGCCGAATGGACGGCCGAGCTTGAGCGGCTACGCGGCGAAGCCGAAGCTGCGGAACGCTGGCGGCAGCTAGCAGCCCACGTCGCCACGCGCCGCGACGAGCTGTCAGCCGAAGTGAAGCGGCTACGCGCGGAACGCCAAGCCGTCCTCAAGCTGCACCAGCCGATCCGCGAAGCCGAAACCGACTGGTGCGCCGAAGACGGCGCCGCCTGGCCATGCCGGACCCGTGCCGCGCTCGGAGCCGAGCCATGAGCGGGACTCACTCAACTTTCCCCGGTCGGTGTGTCACCATGTGGGCATGGCTGGGAAGGCGTCCGGGCGGACACGGGCCTGCGGTAGGCCCGCGTCGTTCGCGGCGTTCAAAGACGCACGGCTGTGGGCGCGTGTCGGCGCTCGGGCAACCCGCAGCCCCTGGACGGTCCGGCGTGTCGCTGGCAGGTGGCATGCCGCACCGGAACGCCCGAAGGTCGACGCCAGTTAGCGTCGGTCGTCACCCATCCAAGGCAGGAGCATCTATCCGTGGCCGAACGTGTCACGCTCGTCGACGACCTCGACGGGTCACCTGACGCTTCGACGGTGCCGTTCTCGGTTGAGCAGTACACCTACGAGGTGGACCTGAACCCCGAGCACCGTCAGGAGCTGTACGACGCGCTGGAGCGGTTCATGGCCGCCGGGCGGCGTATCGCCGGACCGCCTGAACCGCCCCGGCCGACCAGGCCGGGGCTGTCGGCGGAGCAGACCGAGACGATCCGTGTGTGGGCGCGGGAACGTGGGCATCGGGTCGCGGCCCGGGGACGTCTGCCGCAGGCTGTGGTCGATGCGTGGCAGGCGGAGTTCAACCAACCAGCCTAACCGCTTGCCCGCCCGCTAGCGCACGTGCTATGCTCGTGTCGTGAGCGAGGAGGCCATGAGCGAGAGACTCACCGACGCCGCACTGACCGGGCGCGCCAACGGCCAGCCCGCACTGTGACCATCACCCGGGCGCGGCTGAACCGGCACCGGGTCGCGCCCGGGGAGCGGGTCATCCGCTACACGTACTCGTGGACCGCGTCCGACGGGTCGCACCTGGTCGACTACACCTGCCCGGACGGCACCGTCCGCACCGGCGTGAACATCGGCTCCTACGGCACCCACCTCGCCAGTCTGCGGGACATGTTGCGCCGTAAGTACCGCGGCCAGCCGGTCCGGTTCGTCGACGCATGGAAGCAGGGTTGACTGGTAGTCACCGGTCGGGCATCCTGACGTGCGGGGGAACACAACACCATAGGCGTCGACGCCGGAGTGCGCGGTCAGGCTCCCCCCCGGGCCTCCAGACCGCAGCGCAGGCATCGACTGAGGCAGGGTCCCGTAGAGCGTCTGGGGAAGGCGCAGCGGGACCCTGCCGACCAACTGGCCGTCGCGGCCCGTAGGCGCCATACCCTCCCGGCGTCTGCCACTGGCAAGTGGCCCGCGGCGGCCTTCGGTTTGACCGGGACTCACCGCTAGTACTGACTTCCAGCGTGACCGGGCGTTACACTCCCCGTGTCCGCTAGCGGTAGGGGAGACTGCGATGCAGGAGCTGTACCGGCCGACCCGCATGTCCCGGCAGGACATGGTCGCCTATCAAGCCGTCGAACCTGTCCCGTCCCGCATCGAACGGGTCTGCACCGCCGTGACCGCGGTCCTGGTCCTGGTCGGCGCGGTCGCGCTTACCACCCTCATGGTGTTCCTCGTCGTCGAGATCCTCGTCTGGCTCCCGCGATGAGACGCGTCGCGCAACTCGCGCTGATGTCGGTGGTCGCCGTCGCCGCCGCGTGGATGTCGTTCTCCGCGTTGACCGGCCTCGCGCGGCTCGCGCACATCTGGCCGCCGTACCTGCTGCCGGTCGCGGTCGACGCGTACGCGGTCGCCGCCACCGTCACCTGGCTCGCGTCCCCGAAAGGCACCGCCGTACGCCGCTGGTCAGCCGCGAACTCCCTCGGCGCGATCCTCACGTCCATCGCCGGGAACTCCGCCTACCACGGCCTCACCGAAGCCGGAGTCGAGCACCTGTCCTGGGTGCTGGCCGCCGCCGTCGCCGCGGTCGCGCCGCTCGCCCTGTGGCTCGTCATCCACCTGCACGGCCTCGTCACCACGAGCAACCCGCCGGGCGCGGCCAAGACCGGCCCCGAGACACCCACCAGACACCCGAACCCGGGGACAGCCCCGGCAGCTCCCAAGGCTCGGCAGCGGCGGACCCACCGGAAACCGACCCCCTCGACCGGGAAGACCGCAGCCGCCCGAACCCACGCCGCCGCCGAACTCGCCGCCGGACGCGCCGTCACCGGAGGCCAGTTGGCCCGGCAATTCGCCATCGACCCGTCCCTCGGCCGCCGCATCATGCGGGAACTCGCAACTGCCACGAACGGCAACGGCGCGCATACTGACGGGCATGCCCAGTGACTGGGACACCCTCGACGTCCCCGACGAGGCTGCCTACGACAGCTTCGCGGCCGCCCGCGTCCTCTCACGGCTCGGCGACAACCGGTACGGCACGTTCGTTGACACCCTCGACGACCCCGGGACCGAACTCTGGGACGCCGATGAGGCCCAGCCATGTCTGACGTCACCCGGCTCGTCGCCCGCTCACACCCGGAGCCGCCACCACCAGGCGTCGACGGCGACTGCCTCATCTGGCACGGCGCCCGCAACAACAACGGCTACGGGTACATAGCCGACCCTGACCATCCCGGCCGGGTCGTCGGCGTGCACCGGCTGTCCTGGACCACGCAAATAGGCCCCGTCTCCCCTGGCCTGCATGTGCTACACCGATGCGACCGCCGTGCGTGCTGGACCGTCGGGCACCTATTCCTCGGTACCCACGCCGACAACATGGCCGATATGGTCAGCAAAGGCCGAACCGCTAACGGCGGGACTTCCCAGACGCACTGCAAACGAGGCCACCCGCTGGCTTACCTCCGCTCCAACGGCCAGCGGACCTGCCGGTTCGGGAGCGACTGCGGGCGAGTCGAGCGCATCCTCACGACCACGGCCCCCGTAACAGCCGCGATCCGCGAGTTCCTGTTAACCGAACTTGCCGCCGGACGTAACCCCTGCCGGGAAGACCTCCAGGCACGCTTCGGGGCGAGCGCCTCGTACGCACGCAGACTGCTCGTGGTGATTCGCCGCTACCACGCCGAACGCGCCCGAGTGGTTCCCTCCCCGCACCCCACCTTCCGGGAACCGCTGAACGACGAACGACCTGAGCCTGACGGAACCGAACGGGTCGGGGAGAACGGAAGAACAGGGACGGATGGGGTCGGCAACTGGGAGCCGGTAGAACTGGGGGCCGGGGCATGACGTACGCCGACGGACGCGCGATACGCGCCGGGACACATGATGTGTCGCACCACATCGGGTTCTACGCCGCGTGGACTGTCGTCGTGTTGCTCGCTCGCCTTGGCCGGTTGACCCGCTGGGCGCTGCGCGAGGGATGGTACCGGCCACGACTCGCCACGGCCGTCGCGGTGTCAAGCCTGGTCGGCTTCTGGACCACGCCGCTCGGATTCGTCATCACGCTCGCCACGACCATGCTCGGGATCGCAACCTGGGAGGTTATCAACTTCGGCCATTCGACGCGCGCCAGCGCTTGGGCCTATGGCCGAAGTCTAAAAGACCTGTCAAGGCTTGTGTACCGAGCATGGGGGGTGGCGCGTAGATGGCGGGACCTGGCGGCCGGGTTCCTGAAGGTCGAACACGGCTTGACAGGCGACGCGCCGAGGCTGAGACAGTGGCGGTTCCATTCCCGGGTGCGTGCGTCCTGCGTGGTCAACGTGTCCAACGCGAAGCAGCACATCGTCGACGACCTCGCGGGTAAGGCCCCGATCCTGGCGCAGACACTCAAGTTGCATTCGGCTGCGGTCGAGCCGGTCCGTGGACGTCCAGGGCTTGCCCGGTTCACGTTCTACTGGGGTTCCCGGTTGGAGGAAGTCCAGCCGATCACGGAGCTTCCGGAGCCGCAGACCGGGTGGGCGTTCTTCGGGCTCGGGGAGGATGAGCAGGCAGCGGGTATCCGGTTGGACCTGTCCGCTTTATTCGCAGGCGAGTCACGTTCCGGGAAATCCACCGCAATGTGGGCTGCTATTCTCTCAACGCTCGAACAGTACGAAGCGGGTGGTGACCCGGTTGAGTTCTGGGTGGTTGACCTCGCGCTCACCGAGTTCGCTGACGCTGTCCCGTTGACCGAGGATGACCGGCCGGAGTTCGCGACGGACCTGTTCGGCGGGAACCGGTACGCGACGACGCAAGGCGCGGCGTGTGTGATGCTGCGGATGCTCACCGCTGAGGCGAACCGGCGCGCCGCGCTCATGGCCGGGAAGGCGCGGAAGTTGACGCCGACGGAGGAGATGCCCCGCATCGTGCTCATCGTGGACGAGATGCTGCGGCTCATCGAGAAGACCGGCGGGAAAGACGCCGCCCGGAACGGCACGGAGGCGGAGGGTGGGTTGCGGCAGCTCCTGACGCAGTACGCGAAGTTCGGTATCACGGCGTGGGCGGGGACGCAGGCGTCGAAGGTGGATGTGTTGACGTCGGCGCGGGACTGGTTCCAGCAGCGGGTGGCGTTCTCAACGGCGACCCCGCAGATGACGGACACGACACTCGGGACGGGTGCGGCGGCGGCTGGTGCGACGTGTCACCAGTTCTCGCCGCACCGGGACGCCGGGCGTGGGTTCATGAAACGGGACGGGTACGCGGGGTACTTCCCGTTCCGGGGGGTGTGGATCGCCGACGACCACACGCAGGCCATCGGGCGTGGTGAGATACCGGACGAGCTGGCGGTCGCACGCGGGATCCCGACCGCGCAGGCGCAGCGGGAGCAGGACCGGCCGGGTGCGGTGTACCTGTTCTTCGACGAGGCCGGGAACCTGCTGTACGTCGGGAAGACGCGGGAGTTCATCCCGTCGGACCGGTGGCTCGACCACTTCGGGGGGTCCACCGAGCAGCCGTGGTCCGCTGAGGTGCATCAGGTGGTCGTGGAGACCGCGTACCCGGGGACCGGGCAGCCGTACAGCGAACGGGACGCGGTCCAGGTTGAACGGCGCTACATCCGGGAAGGGCACCCGACGCTCGGCGGTGGCCTCCCGAGACACAACAAGGAGCGGTACGCGACCGTCACCCCCTACGAGCTGACCGGGAGCCGGAATTGACCGCGCTCATGTTCACTGGGCCGCTGTTCGCGGCGCTCATCGTCATAGCGCTGCTGATGCGCCCGGACCGTCCGCACCGGCCAGGACGGTCATCGTTCATCCGCTGCGGGGACTGCGGAGCCGTGCTCGGACTGTCCAAGGCTGACCTGCCCCGGTTGATGACCGGCCCGTGGGAGCACAGGTGCGGCCGGTGAGCAGCCGAGGGGTCCGGAGCCACACGAGGAACGGCCGCACCGTACGCGGGTACCGGCAGGGCTACCAGTCCCGCGCGCAGCAGGCCGCCGACGCCGGGCTCGGCGTGCTCATCGCCGCCGGGACACTCACGAGCGTCCTGCTCGACCTCGCGGGGCTCGTCGTGAACATCACCGGGTTGCTCATCGCGGCCCTGTTCGGGTTGCGGTGGACGTACCGGTCGCGGCACGCCCTGCGGTGGCGGAAACTCAAACGGGCGTTCCGCCCCACCAGACGGCACACCGGCAAGCATCCCGCCCGGCGGCGTCACGACAACGAGCCGTGGCGGTCCCGGCCGGTGCTCGGCGGGCCCCGCTCCCGGGACGGCATCTATAAACGCTCCGGGAACGGGGAATGGCGGAAGGTCGCCTGACGTGGAATCGGCGGCGGTCGCGTTCGCCCTGGTGTTCCTCGCCGGGCTCGCGCTCGCTGACGTGGGGTTGCGCAGGAAGTGGTGGCGTAACGGCCGCGAGGACGACACCGCGCTGTACTGCCTCGTGCTGCTGGCCGCGGACGTGTTCGGGGTCGCTGCTGTCGTAGCGGCGTTCGCCGCCGCCTGAGACCTACACTCCGGCCGTGACCGCTACCGCTGACCTGTGGGAGCGGGCCGCGGCGCGTCTCGAACGTTCCGTCGTGTCAGCTCGCACCGCCAGGACCGCTGGAGAGCTGGCGTGTGTCCTCGACGTCCGCACCGTGCAAACCCCGGCGTTGCGGCTCATCGACCGGGCGCTGGCCGCCACCATCGACACGCCCGGCGGCCGTCTGATCCTCACGATGCCCCCGCAGGAAGGTAAGTCGTCGAGGGCGTCGGTGTACTTCCCGCTGCTGTGCCTGCGGGACCACCCCGACTGGCGTATCGCGATCGTGTCCTACCAGCTCGACCTCGCGCGCCGGTGGGGCGGCGCCATCCGGAACCTCATCAAGGCGCACCCGGAGATCGGGCTGCACGTGTCCGCGGACACCGCCGCCAAACACGAATGGACCCTCACCGGGCGCCACGACGACGACTGCGCCTGCCTCGACTGCCCCCGCGACGACCGGGACTACACCGGCGGGGTGATCTGCACGGGAATCGAGGGCGCCATCACCGGTAGGCCCATCGACTGTGTGGCAGGGGACACGTATATCATTACCGATCGTGGACGGATCACTGCAGCCGACGCTTTCCGAGATGGCATCACTCGCATACTCGCCTACGATCACGCCACCGATAGCGCTGTCTGGCGCGAAGTGGAGGCCGCTCGACGCATCCGAGGCCGCCAAGTCATTGAGGTCATCACGGACTCAGGCCGAGTTCTCGCCTGCACACCCGATCATCGCGTCTATACGCGCCGCGGCTATCTGCCCGCCCGGGACCTCCAGGTACGAGACTCGCTGGTGGCGGTCCTGGGTGTTGGTGGAATGCCGATGCGGGAGTGTCCGGGCGATTCAGAAGATGGACCTCCGGAAGGCAATCCGGCGCGGACAGAGCCTGTACTGCTCACCGGCATGCATGAGTGCGACGTTCTCGGCTGTGAATCGGACTCGGTTCTGCCGATGCGGGAACTACATCCCGCGCAACCGGAAGGTCGCATGCTCAGATGCATGCCTGCCCTCTCGACGGCGCCTCCCGGAGAAGACGTGTGGGCAATGCGGCGTGACGTTCCAGCCCACCTCGTCTCGTACCCAGTACTGCGGCAAGGTCTGCGCCGATCAAGCCCATTCCCGTCGCATGGTCGGTCGAGGGAACTCACGCTTCAAGACTGGGACGAGCTACGCACTGTGGTTCCGGTCGATGCGCCCGCTGATCCTGGAGCGCGACGGCAACTGCTGCGCGGTATGCCGGGACTCTCCAACGGTTACTTACCAGCGTGGCGCCAAGATGGTGACGCGATCGAATCTGGTCATCCACCATATCGACGAGAACGTGGCCGACAACCGGCCGGAGAACCTGATAACACTCTGCGCGAGCTGCCACATCACCCATCACAAGTCGTCACGGACACCGTGGCCTTGGTTCGTGAGCGAAGCGGCGAGACGGTCGACGTCTATGACTTCCAAGTGGGCGGTACGCGTAATTTCTTTGCGAACGGCTTACTCGTCCATAACTGCCTGATCATCGACGACCCGGTGAAAGGCCGCGCCGAAGCTGACTCCGAGGCGTACCGCACCGCGACGTGGAACTGGTGGACCGACTCCGCCCGGACCCGGCTCGCGCCCGCCGCACCTGTGGTTTTGGTGCTCACCCGCTGGCACGAGCATGACCTGGCCGGGATGCTGCAGGACAACGACGAGGCTACGTGGACGGTGCTGAACATCCCCGCACAGGCCGACCACCGACCCGAAAAAGGCGAGACGGACCCCCTCGGCCGTGCGCCGGGTGAGTGGATGGAGTCGGCGCGTGGCCCGGACCGGGAGCACACCGACTGGATCCCGATCCAGACGAAGACCCCGACGACGTTCGCTGCCCTATACCAGGGCAAACCGGCCCCGGCCGAAGGCATCCTGCTGAA
>Ga0306926_10005756_pt1 | contig 13255 bp, 16 predicted proteins | sample flu12Cox44000178_FD_203759 | JGI IMG/M metagenome (GOLD analysis project Ga0306926, IMG submission 203759) | Lab enrichment of tropical soil microbial communities from Luquillo Experimental Forest, Puerto Rico - flux8day.12C.oxic.44.000.178 (v2)... | ecosystem: Environmental > Terrestrial >... | reverse complement strand
GAGGCGACGAACTCACCGTCAGTGCTGAATTAATTGATGCTCGCACCAACCGGAATCTCTGGGGAGAACGATACGACCGTAAGCTATCGGATGCGCTTGCTGTACGGCAGGAGATCACGGAAGCGATCTCAACAAAACTGAGGGAACGTCTGTCAGGCGAGACCAAAGCTCAGATGGCCAAGGGCGATACCACCAACCCCGAGGCTTATCAGCTTTATCTGAAAGGGATCTACTACTGGGGGAAACGCACGCCAGAGGCGCTGGAAAAATCGAAGGACTACTTCAATCAGGCAATCGACAAAGATCCAGGTTACGCCAACGCATATGCCGGGTTGGCGGACTATTATGTGGCTGCTCCCGATTACGAACCGATTCCCGAGAATGAAGCGGCTCCAAAAGCGAAGGCAGCAGCGAAAAAAGCGCTGGCCATCGATAGTGCATCCGCAGAAGCCCACGCGGCGTTAGCGGCCGCGAACTGGGGCCTGTTTGAGTTTGCCGACGCAGATGTCGAATTCAGACGCGCTCTCGAGCTGAACGCGAATCTGCCCAACGCACACCACTGGTATGGGCTATTTCTATCCTGGGAGAACCGCAATCAGGAAGCCCTTTCCCACCTTCGCCGCGCTGTCGGACTCGATCCTTTAAATTTGCAATACAACTCAAATCTGGGGCAGGTCCTCTGCAACGCACACCTGTATCAGGAGTGCGTCGACCAATTGAACAAGACGCTTGAGATGGATCCAAATTTCGCCTACGCCCACAGCATGCTCAGGATTGTGTATCGTGACACAGCTAAATACGATCTCTCACTCCAAGAATGGAAAAAATCTGCCACGCTGGCTAATGATGAGGACGAACTGGCAATCGCGAACGACGCAGCCAACGTTTACGCCAGATCGGGTGTAAAGGCGTCGGTGGAGCGGGAAATCGAAATACGGAAGCGACTTGCCAAGCGGCGCTATGTGGATCCGGCTGAAATCGCGTATGACTATGCCTCTATCGGCGATAAGGAGCAAACGTTTGCGTGGCTCGAGAAAGCTCGAGCCGAAAAATCTGGAGCGTTGGAGAATATAAAGATTGTTCGTCCGTTGGAACAATGGCACAGCGATCCGCGCTATTCCGATCTACTGAAGCAATTGGGACTACCACAGTGAGATTTCTCGCAATCGCGCAAGTGTTGGAAACAGGCGTTTACACTCCGTCGAAAATCCTCTCCAGACCTAAATAACAGGCTTGGGAGCAAGTTGGTTTATGGGGGTGATGGTGACCTCATAGCCGAGCCTACGAAGGGCTCGCGCCAGCATCTGGGCGCGTTGTTTCTTTTCTCGGGGACCCACTTCGCGACCTTGCTCGATGAATCGCACTCCTTCATGCAAGATCTTCCAAACCACGCGACAGAGCCGATGGGCAACGGCCCAGATGGCGGACTTATAGCCTAGGCGGGGCAGCAGACGGCGGAACACAACCTGAAAATGACAGCCTTTCTTGGCGACCGCAGCGTGCGCGGCTTGGTTCAGCACTCGACGCAGGTATTTATTGCCTTTCGCGGAGCGACTGCTTTGGTTCTGCTCCGCGCTTTCCTCCTTGCCAGGACAAGTTCCCACCCAAGCCGTCAACTCCGCCGCCGAAGAGAATGTACGGGCCTGCGCCCCTACCTCAGCGATGATCTGTTGCGCCGAATCCACTCCCAGGCCAGGTACTTCGGCCAGTCGAATCACAGCGTCCTGATGCGATTTCATGGCCTGCGCGATCATGTGGTTGAGCTGGGCCATCTGCTGATCGATCAACTGCAACCGCTGCAGTTGTAAGGCCAGCATTCCCCGGTGCATGGGTTGCACTCTTCCCGTCAAAGCATCCACCAGTTGCTCCTCCGTGCAGTGCAATCGCTCATCCCCTAGCTCTGCCAACTTCTTGGGATCGCTCTCGCCTTGCGCCAAAGCATGCAGAATGCGAAGCCCACTGGCACCCAGTAGGTTGCTGACCACGATCGACAGCTTGATACGCATTTCTTCCAGCAGACACTCCATCTGGTTCTGTAGTCGTACTCGGTCGCGTGTAAGCTGCACCTTCATGCGGGTGAGGCTGCGCCAAATACGCTGTTCCCCGCGGGGGACAAAACTCAAGATCAGCTCATCGGCGATCAACCGCCGCACCAGCCGTTCCGCATCTTTGAAATCATGCTTGCGCCCCCGCGGAGCACGGTTGGAGAACGCCTGCGCCAAGTGCAAACCCATGTGCGGCTCCAGTTCCAGCCACACCGACCGCCAATACTGCGCGGTCGATTCCATCACCGCCTCTTCCACCCCTTGCTCTTGCAACCAGATTCGGAATCGCTGCAACTCACTCGGCAGCGTGACAAATCGTCGCCGTGCCGGCTTCTCTTCCGGCGCACTGGCATCCATCACCACTACCATCAAAACCCTTTTGTGTACGTCGATCCCCGCGATCTTCATCGCTTCCTCCTGACGTGGAAGCGGCAGAACGCACGTGTACAAGCTTACACGCCGTCACGTGCTACCACCCTCCCTACTCGGAGGGATGGCGCGACATAGATTGGTTCAAAACGCGCGTTCCCGATCAAACTCAAAAACGGCCTCACTTTATCCAGAGTGTAATCAGACCTGTGCCGTCCACGCCCCATGAGCATACATGCACAGACTCAAACCAATTTTCATCTCAATGGGTGGGCCGCAGGCCCATGTGAACTCAAACCCCCTCAAAGGGTACCGGAGGGTCAATGAGTGAAATCGCCTGATTTCAACATTGATAAGATTACGGCCATGCTTGGTTGGTACTTGGATGTTTTGTTAGGTTATGCAATCCGAAGTCGCGTTCGGTTCGTTAGAACGCTTCACAGCGCGAAATGGCCTATCGAGAAGGGCACGGTGTCGAGCGCGATCTGCGCAACAGCAGTCTACGGAGGGCATGTCGCGGAGATTGGCTATACGTACATCTATAATGGCGAGTACTACTCCGGCATCCACACGAAAGCATTCCTTTTGAGGGATTCAGCGCGGCATTTTCCGCGAACGGCCCGTAGCTGAGTCAGGGAAAGGGGGGCTCGACGTTAGATGCCAGAACATCCCTAGTCCGATCTGCAATAATCACTGTGACTCTCCGACTGCGACGGGCAGTTCACCAGCGCAGCAAGGGCTTAAGCCCGCTCGCATCCGCTGACACCGTATGAATCCAAGACGTCGCGCAGGGTCACGACTCCTTCCAGCTTATGCACATCCTCACGGCTCACTACTGGCAAGATTTCGATCTGGTTTGTTCCCATGCGCTCAAGTGCCAAATCAAGACCCTGATCGGAGTGTACGTGCGGAAAAGCAATCACACCCACGAGTGCACCAAGCTTCTTGTCAGCGCCTTCCGCTCGCTCTCGCTCTAGGTTCGAAAGATTGACAACGCCGATTACTCCACGTCGATCAACCACCAGCCACGTTCGGAATTCACTGGAGCGCACCCGTTCCAAAGCGTCCTGAACGGTGATCTCGGCTGGCAGCAACGCAGTCGCGGTGCGCATGACCCGCTTTACCGGGCGCTGAACACGGCGCTGGCGCGACTCTGCCGAAGGCAGGTGTATGCCATCCTGTACTGCAAGGGCTTCGTAGATCGGCTGCTTCTGCAATCGAGAAGAAATGAAGAAGCTGAGTAGGTTTGAAATCATCAACGGGACAATGACCGCATAGTCCTGAGTCGTCTCAAAGATCATCAGCACTGAGGTCATTGGGGCGCGGACAATACCCGCGAAGACCGCGCCCATCCCGACCAGAGCATAGGCACCAGGCGTTGCAGTATAGGCAGGCAACAACCGATGCGCTATGCTCCCCACGGTGCCTCCAAGCATCGCACCGATAAAAAGACTGGGGCCGAAAATGCCACCAGCGTTGCCTGAGCCATAACTTGTGGTGACGGCGAGGAGCTTCAGAACCACTAGCAATAGCATTAGGTTGAGCGCCATCCTTCCGTTCAAGGCATCGCCAACATACCCGTAGCCCACGCCTAGAACCTGTGGCACAAACCATCCCATCAGACCGACCAACAATCCCCCCGCTGCGGGTTGGAACCAGAGCGTTTTCTGTGGGAACCGCAGGAAGCGCTCCCGCGTGAGCAGCAAAAGCTTCGTGAATGCAACCGACACCAGACCGCCTACTAGTCCGAGTACCGCATAGACCATAAATTCCAGGGCATGAACCAGTTGGTATTGCGGAACTTTGAAAAGGGGATTATTGCCGAGGAGCACTCGCAGCACTGCCCACGAAGTCGCCGACGCCAGTACCACAGCGCCGATCACGGGCGCGTGTAGATCGCCCATGACCTCCTCCAGCGAAAACAACACTGCTGCCAGTGGCGTGTTGAAAGCGGCGGCAATTGCCGCTGCCGCTCCGACCGGAACAAGTTTCTTTACCTGCTCAGGTCGCAGTCCCACGAGGCGTCCCAGCACCGAAGCAATGCCGCCGCCAACTTGGACAGATGGCCCTTCGCGCCCAAGCGGGATGCCGGAGGCAAGAGTGGCGGAAGTGCAAAAGAACTTGCCGAGAATCGTGCGGAGGGTTATCACGCCTTCGCGAGCAAACAGGGCAGCTTTTGTTTGTGGTACGCCGCTGCCCCGTGCATCGGGGAAATAGCGAAACAGCAGATACCCCATAGCGAGCGAGCCGAACACTGGGATGAGCACTCGTCGCCACGTGGCGCTCCCCACGGGGTACAACCGCATCCCCAATCTTTCAGTCAGCACGATGAAGGCAACGACTGCCGCACCCGTCAAGGCACCTATCACCAGCGACAAGACCATCACAACCTGATCTTCGCGTTGTCGTAAGGGGGCTATCCGGTCCAACAGCGGCGTTCTCCACCAACTTCCATTTTGTCCTCTGGCGGCTTTCATCCATACCCCGTGGTGTTCCTTCACAAAAGCATATCTCACATAAGTTGTCCCTGAAACGGCGATTCCTTTGTCGTCACCGTCAGGCGGCAGAACTGGCAAAACAGTTGTAGAGCCAAGCAAAAACCGCCCCGCCTATCAGACCATCCACGACTCCGTAGAGAGTTCCGACAGTGACCTCTGCAAAGCTGCGACTGGCGTGGTAGCCGGGGTAGACCGACGACATAAGCTGAGAAATTGTTGACCGTAGCCTCCCCAAATCAAGTTGGACAGACCCATGCCGAGCGTCACCACCCCACACAAGATTGCACATGACAAGGCTAGAGCGTTGGTGTTGAACTTCATGGTCCCTCCCTTCCTCGTTCTTATCTAGGACGGTCGGTTGTCCGACCGCCCTCAGACATTCAGCCTTCGAATACAAAGTGGTCAACTCGATTCCGCTGCCAGCAGTGTTCGTTATCCTCTGTGCAGAATGGTCTTTCCTTGCCATAGCTGATCGTCTTGATACGATCAGTTGAGACGCCCTGCTGCAAGAGGGATTGCTTTACTGATTCCGCACGGCTCGTTCCGAGCGCCAGGTTGTATTCTTCCGATCCACGGTCGTCGCAGTGGCCCTCGATCAGAATCTTTACATGTGGGTGCTGTGCGAGGAACGCGGCGTCGGCTTCTGCTTTACCAACTTCGCTCGGACGAATGTTGGATTTGTCGTAGTCAAAGAAAACGTCCTTTACGCTCTTGGCGAACATGTCCTCATCCGAGGGCATCGGTGTGGCGTTTGCAACGGGCGCGTTCACAGTGACGCGGGCCGAAGCATCGCTCGTTCCTCCCAGCCCCTTGGCGACAAGCGTGTACGTTGTGGACTCGCTTGGCATCAGAGTGCGTGAACCGGAAGCGGGCAGCGCACCCAAGCCGCTAGCGGTGATGTCGTTGGCATTGGTGGTTTGCCACGTTAGAGTGGTTCGTTGGCCCCGCTGAATCACGTCTGGATTCGCAGCCAAAATCGCGGTGGGCGCGGCAGGCGGGAGTGGAGCGGCAGGCGGTTGCACCTTCGCCACTTTCTTGGCGCAGCCCGTCGACAACACTATTACGATCACAGCTAGCAACGCCAATATCTTCAAGTTCTGTTGTGTCACTGGAATCCTCCTGTGCTGAATTCAGCATTGCTGTTGCATTGGACGAAAAGCGCGTCGAACCGCAGAGTAGCGTTCTACAGCGCATGGAACGCAATCCGGGGGAGCGGACGCACGCCTGATAGGCGCTACAGCGAGGGCTGGAAAGGAATCAGCAACGAAGAATGGTGCTCGATTCTGAAGGGGGCACGGAAAGGAATTCCAAGCCGAATAACCTTGCCGACGACAGCCCCTCGAGCGAACTTACTCGGAAAACGGAGAACACTCTTAAAGCAGCCGTGAGAATCGCTAGGCGCACACGAGCGGCAGCACGCACTGCTTGCAAAGCCGTCACGGGACCGTGGGTAGCGGAATAAGAACCCTGCACGGAGGGAAACAAGAAAAGCGAAAGGATACAAAAAACGACCACGATGGCTAGTTCGTATCCAATTCGGTCAGCAATCATTGCATCGTCAGGACTATTATATGCCACGCAACGTCTGAATGAGGCACTCGCTCGTAACCAGACTCGCAATCACCTCCGAGGCGTCATCGGTTCTTCTTCGCAGTTTTGCGGCTGCGCCCCGTCTTGATCCGCGCCTCCCGCGATCTGCGCTCATCCATTGCGTCGCCCACTGCTTATTGGAGTGCGTACACCGCATCCCAATCATTCAGAAGAGGCGGGATCGGCATTTTCCGCGAACGCCCCTAGCCGTTCTGGCGAGGAGGGGTCTCGGCATCCGAGGCCAGAACATCCCTCGACGAGACAACGTGACCAATTCGTGACCAACCGATGCGATGCTTCAAGGTAGCCCCATCCAAAAACTCCATGACGATGAAGGACTGGTCCTGGTGCTTGCCAATCTCGTAAATCGTGCAGATGTTGGGATGGTTGAGTGCAGATGCGGCCTTTGCCTCACGCCGGAAGGAATTCCCGAAACTGATGTCGCTTGAGCGTCTTAATAAAGAAGAACCGCAATGCGGCCACACAGTTCACCGCTGTGCCGGGTGTCACTTTGCGCTCTTGCAGCAGGTAGGCTTGATAGCTTCGCAGCTCATTCGGCCCGAGCTGATCCGGGGACTTGCCAAAATGGCGGGCGAACGCAGTCACGTACTGCAAGTACTTGCGAGTTGTGATCTCAGAATAGTTGCGGCGCTGGAGTTCCTCCAGCATCATCTTGCGTAAACGGGTCACAGGAGTCTCCTTTCTCTATGACCCACACTATGTCAGCTACCTCAGTCCTTCGGGTTCACCCCACGCGTAGCGTCCGCCGCACCAGCGGCTTAGTCCTTGTCGGCAAACAAGAAACTGAGAATTCGATCCGTTGACTTCCGTTTAGCCCGTGACTCGGCCGGAACCCAGACCGGCCAGACACGAATCGTGAGTTATGATCGCCTGGTTTCGACAACTATCTATGCTATTTGGGGTCTGCCAATAAACGAGTTGTACACGTCAGGTCCTTGCCGCTCATTGATCCGATATCCGTCCGAGGCAAATCTTAGCACGATTTTTTCGGTCAAAAGTTGAGTAATCCGGCGGGGTTTGATCGTATACAGGATATATGTCGGCTCTTCCCATGACATTGAATACGACAGCCGAAACCGAAACGGCAAAGATTGCACGAGGCTTACGTGAGAGGGATATGCAGCTTATTGCAGACCTGGTGGAGCGCTTTCAGCATCGACTGGTGCGCTACCTGCTATACCTCACCGGGCGGCGAGAGTTTGCTGAGGACCTTGCGCAGGAGACCTGGATTCGGGTGCTGCAACGGGGCAGCCAGTACAACGGGCGGCAGCGGTTTGATCCATGGCTATTCGCGATCGCCCGCAATTTAGCAATAGATTACCTCCGGCAAAAACGAAAAGGGGTACAGACAGCTCCCTTGCCAAATGATCGCGATGCAATGCTGCTGTTACCCTCCTCCGGTCCTTCCCCATTCGAAGCTGCGGCGCGAAGCGAAGACGCAATGCGCCTGGCCGGCCGGCTGCAGATTCTGTCACCGCTGTATCGCGAGGCTTTGCTGCTGAGGTTTCAAGAAGACCTGTCTCTTCTGGAGATCGCTCAGGTTTTGGGTGCCCCTGTTACGACGGTGACGTCCAGAATCTATCGCGGTCTTGCAGCACTGAGATCCGCATTTGAGGAGGGGGGTGATTCGCCTGGAGTGTGACAAGAGATTTCGCGAGCTTATCGGCAGGTCTTTCGTAGAAGAGGTTTCAGAGAGCGAAAGACAGCTCATCCATAACCACATCCGCGACTGTGATGGCTGCAAGCGTTACGTCGAGCTAACTGCGCGTACGATTCGGGGGTTGCGGGAATTCACCTTTACCAGTGAACCAGATTCGAGCGCCCAGGCCTTTGAGATCCTTGCGCATCAAACCGGGACAATGCGACAGCACAAGGTGCAATTCAAGAGTTGGGCTGCATTTGCTGTAGCACTCTCGATGTCATTTGTCGGATCGGCACTCGTGTACCAGATGACCAAGCGCCTGGCGGTCCCAATGCATTTTGACACTGCTCAAGTCCAGGCAGGCGTGCTCGTCTTTTGGCTGCTGCCATCTTTTTGCGCGGCCTTATGTATGCTCGCGGCGCCTGGTGAGAATAGAGGTATTGCATGACACAGCAATCGGCGGTGCTTTTGATAGCGTTCTTGGTCGGACTTGTAGTTGCGGCTGTCTTGTTGGGAACTGCTAGACGAAACGTTCTACCCAGGTTTGCAATGGCCATCGCAGCACTGGCGATCCCGATTTGGGTCGTCTATTTTGTTTCCAGCCAGGGCCGCTCCCTACTTGCTTCCAAAGGATTTCTCAGTACCATGCCGGACGCGCTGTGGTTCGGCTTAACGTTTGGCGTCTTCACCGCGGCTTTTTTCCTTGCCCTCGGATATATCTATGGGGACGCAAAACGCCGTCAAATGCCTGCCTGGGCCTGGGTGCTTGCCGCTTTCCTCATACCCAACCTGATTGGATTCATCCTTTATTTTGTGTTCCGAGGGCCTCTCCTTGGGCCTTGCCGCTCCTGTGGCAAGCCTATTCGAGGGGGAGAGGCATTCTGCTCACACTGCGGATGCTCGCAGGGTTCCGGTATCGGACGCATCAACGCTGACACTCGCACAATCTGAAGTAAAAAACGCGGTAATGACTTTGCATCGCACAAAGCGGAGGACGGTATGAAGCGTGAGCGCGCCTTACAGATATTGTTAGTGTTGCTGGGCTTGTTTTATTGCTTTTGGGGATATCTCCTGTTCGACGATCTGTGGCACTCCAGGTGGGTTAGCGCGCATTGTGACGTCAATCCGATGTTCCTCAGCCTTAACACGGCGCTTGGGCCCTGTCTGTTGTTGGCGGTTAAGCAGCCCGCCAAGCATCGCTTAATGATCTTGTATGCGGCGTTGTCAAGCCTTACCCATGCGTTCACGATGACAATCATGTCGGCGCAGGCCGTGGCGCACGGGATGCACAGGAAGGATAGCCCCCAGGACATTGTGATCTTTGGCGTGATTGGAGTCACGCTACTTGCACTCCTCCCGGCAAAACAACCCTCGCCGGCCGGCGCGCCCATCAGTGAGCCGCGCGTTGCCGAACGCTAGAGGACCTGGCCCATTGCATTGATTACCTGCATCGCCAACCTAGGCGGCTTTATCGGGCCGTACGCGATCGGCGCGATAAGCGACAGAACCGGAAGCTTATACGGAGGCCTGGCTATTAGGCGTCTCCTTGTTCGTATCAGCGACACTTGTCTTGCTCGTGCCAGCGAAAACACGCGCGCAAAGCGCTGATTTGCTGGCGAGTGATCGGAAAACGAGAAACTGACAATTGCGTTTTCAATGACTCCCGCGTTCCCCGTCATCCAGTTGGAGTTTCGACTGGATCCACATAAACCCTCTGAAGCATGAGCATCCAGGCCGTGTCAGTCAAAGGATCGGAGGGCATCCGGAAGTCTGCTCCCCGATCACGGAGGTCGGCTGTGAAAATCGCCATGATGCGACCCAGAGTTAAATCGTCGGCGTTCGCTGGCCTGCTGCCAATTACGGCTTTCCAGAGAATCGAGAAGCGAATGGCATGGCTCGGGTACGTGGCGCGGACCCCACCATTTTCGAGAATTGACCAGTTGCCTCCGCCGTCGGGCTGAATCTGCGCCGCAGCGGACATGTGGGGTGGCGCCGCGTCCGGATCGCCAATGGAACCGATTCGGTGATACACGCGGTCGGTGTCCGCGCAGAGGGCGACATTGCCGAAGGGTGGCTGCTCGCTTCGCACAGGACCATCGAGCCCTTCTGGCCAGTAATCAAAACTGCCGCCCGAGCCTTCATAAAACCAGGAAAGCGTGCTGGCGCGAACGATGCGCCATGATTCGAACAACCCAGAAAAGCCCATTACTCGCAGAAAGGGCAACGGATAATCTGTGCGTGTTGCCCCGTAAAATGATGGGTTGTCCAGGTGCGTTGTGCAAGCGGGCATAGGTCCATTAATGTTGACTGCGACGAATTCCGGATTTACTGACGACGTGCCGAATGCAGCCTTCGCGGCCTCAAGAAACCTTGTATTGTGCAGAATCAGATCGGCACCTTCGACAAGAGACTTACCGCCCAAAGCCCAGTCTCCCCGGAACCAGGGAAGAACCGGTTTGTTGGCTTCGCGTGTTTCTTCCTTAATCCCCTCCGGAGCGTACGTAGCAATCGCTCGATAGGGAGCATTGCGTTCAAACATGGAGTGGATCTGCTCGCGGTTGTCGAATGCGGGCTCAATGCGAATCGCTTTGGGAATGTGAGTCATGATTCCTCCTGGAGTGCTTCAGCACTTGTGTTGAAGGCTAAGTTGGCCGTGACAGAACCAAGCTCAGAAGCGAGCGCGGTCCGCTTGGGCAAGAGCAAAGACAAGCTGGCTGAGATCAGAAAGAAAACGCCGGCACAAATGAGGCCGCTGTAGAAACTGCCCGTCCGTTGGCGAATCAGGCCAACCGTATAAGGTCCGACAAACCCGCCGAGGTTAGCGACGGATGTGATGAGAGCGATGCCTACTGCTGCGGAGAACCCGGTGAGGAACTCACCTGGCGCCGAGAAGAAAATCGGCAAAAAGCTGTAGGCCCCAATGGCAACTATGGAGAAGAGAATAAGAGAAAACAATGGCAAGTGATGCGTACCGAGTAGCAGCATTCCGGCACCAGCCAAAGCGCCTGCCGCGGCCATGTGGTGTCGCCGCTCCCGCGTCTGGTCGGAATGCCGGGACACAAGGATCATGGCGACCAGACCAAGCAGATTGGGAATCATGACAACGAACCCCAGCGCGGTGTTGGACTGCGCGCCAAGGGCTGTCTTCATCACCTGTGGCAGCCAGAAACTGAAAGTGTACGTGGCAAAACCGTGACCAAAACCGATACAAGCCAGATGCCAGACTCTCGGATTCACCAAAGTCCGTGCCACTGACATGGATTGCGTACCCTTTTGCCGGTCTTCCTGCTCCAATTGCTCGGCGATCCATTCTTTTTCTTCTTGCATGAGAAACCTAGCTTCCGCGGGTCTGCTAGGCAGCAGGAAGTACGTCAGAAACGTACACATTACGGCGGGCAGGCCTTCCAGAATAAGCAGCCATCGCCAACTGCTCAGGCCGAGCCAATGTGCGTGATCTAGAATAAGCCCTGAAATCGGGGCGCCCATGATGCTGGCGAGGGGGATGCCCATCAAGATCGGGGCAATCGCCTGCGCTTTTTCTCGTTCCCGAAACCAGTAGCCCAGGTACAAAACAATGCCGGGAAAATATCCCGCTTCCGCCAGCCCGAGCATAAAGCGCGCGATATAAAGCTGATTGGCGGACTGCACAAACCCGGTGAGAGTCGCGACCGCGCCCCACGTAATCAGGATGCGCGCGATCCAAATCCGCGCTCCAATTCGGTGCAGGATCAGGTTGCTGGGGATCTCAAACAGAAGATATCCCCAGAAGAAAATTCCTGCGGCGAGTCCGAACTGCTGGCTGGCTATGGCTAGCTCGCGATTCATGGTCAACGCGGCGAAGCCGATGTTGACGCGGTCGAGGAAGGCAACGACATAGAGAATCAAGAGGAATGGTAGCAACCGGATTCTGAGTTTCTGGATTGTGGCCGTCTCAATCACTTTCAAAGCTGTGCTAGAGTCAGGTGCCATGCTCCGCCTCCTCGAACTCAACCCGGGCCCCACTGCGGGTGGAACCGAGCCTCTCTGGCGCGGGCCAGAACCAATCAACTCTGTCGAAAAAGCTACCTAGTGGGGCCGCTCGGATAATGATTTCCTGCGATGTGGGCAGTGACGCTGCCATCCCCGGGAGCGTCAAACGAGATGCTGCCGGTGCCGCCCCGCACTTTCTTGAATGCTCCCGTTCCGCCCAAGATCGAATACACCCCGTGGGTGAAGTGCGCCCCCGGCGTATCGCTGGGCTCGCAGCGAATGCCATAGACGCTCACCGTCAGCGTGCTGCCGTCCTCTGTCCTCAGTAGGGCCTGGCTGTGCTCGGCCTTGCACGCCGCCCCGCCAAAGGAGGCATCGCCAGGAATGGCGGCGAACTCACTGCTGTCCAGCGGACCGACTTGCAGGGTCCAAACCGCGTGGTGGCCGATCGGCTTGCCTTCAAAGACGAAAGGCGCGGAGCTGCTGGCCTGATAGCCCGCCGCTTCGAAGAGCCCAAATCGCGGATACTTGGCGTCGTCCTGTGCCCGAGCAGCCGTCACCCCGGCCATCGCCGCCATCGTCAGCAACAAACCTGCATTAAGAATGAACCGTGATTTCATCTTGTCCTCCCGCTCTGAGTTGTCACTTCTCGGTTTGCAGCTTAGTCGAGGCTTCAAACATGACAATGGCTTCCGTCTGACCAAAATGTTGACAGCCAAATGACTGAAAGCAAGAATGTTTGAATGTCGACGAGCGTGCGCTTTGGAGCATTCGAAGTTGATCTGGAAGGTCGTCGGCTTTTGAAGAGGGGGATACCAATCACCCTCCGCGAACAATCGTTTCAGGTGCTGGCGGCTCTGATCGAACACGCCGGTGAAATCGTGACTCGCGAAGCGCTGCGCCGCCGGCTCTGGTCGTCGGACACGTTCGTGGATTTCGAGGTGGCGCTGAATTCCGCCGTCAGCCGATTGCGCGATGCGCTCGGCGATTCCGCCGACGCGCCCAGGTTGTGTGCCGAGCATGTTTGACAGCTGGGAGGTGCAAGTCCTCTTCACAACGTGATGGACGTGAAGTGATAGCGAAGCGCAAGGGTGAAATCACACGCGCCGCGAGGCGAGGCC
>Ga0306926_10005753_pt1 | contig 13257 bp, 10 predicted proteins | sample flu12Cox44000178_FD_203759 | JGI IMG/M metagenome (GOLD analysis project Ga0306926, IMG submission 203759) | Lab enrichment of tropical soil microbial communities from Luquillo Experimental Forest, Puerto Rico - flux8day.12C.oxic.44.000.178 (v2)... | ecosystem: Environmental > Terrestrial >... | reverse complement strand
CGATCGGGATTTCCGTCGTAATCAGAGGTCGACAAAATATGGCCGTGGATGTCCGTTGTGTGCAGGATTGAGATGCAAACGGTATCGGAGTTGAGCGCCGTTGCAGCGCTCGCCAGAGTTGGCACCGCGCTTAGAAGTCCCACTCGACCGGCGAGTTTCAAAAACTCCCGCCTGGTCCAGGATCTCTCCGCGTCAAACATCGCCTATGTCAATGCGCAGGCATATTAGCGCCGCGGCGGCTGTTATCTCAACGAAAATGCTGAAACTCAGTCCCTTGACCCTAAGAGTGTTTCAGTAACACTTCGTCATGCTCAACGAAAATTCCATCGCCGAACTAAAACGAAGTCTCAGAGGAAAACTGATTCAGTCGGGCGACGCGGACTATGATGAAGCGCGCAAGGTGTACAACGGGATGATCCACAAGAAGCCGCGTCTCATCGCGCGCTGCGCGGATGTGGCCGACGTAATTCGCTCTATCAATTTTGGCAGGGATAACGATCTGCTGGTTGCCATCCGCGGCGGCGGCCACAATGCGGGCGGTCTTGGAATCTGTGACGACGGTCTTGTTATCGATCTTGCGCCAATCAAATACACGTGGATCGATCCCACGACTCGCACCGTTACCGTCGGCGGTGGATGTGTCTGGGGCGATGTGGATCACGCCACGCATGTGTTCGGACTGGCTACTCCGAGCGGATTCATTTCCACGACGGGTGTTGGCGGCTTAACGCTCGGCGGAGGAATCGGACATCTGACCCGCAAATGCGGATTGACCATCGATAATTTACTCTCCGCCGATGTGGTACTGGCGAACGGTAAATTTGTGAAAGCCAACGCTGACGAGAACGCCGATTTGTTCTGGGCCCTTCGCGGCGGCGGCGGGAACTTTGGCGTCGTAACTTCGTTTACGTTCAAACTACATCCGATCGACATTCTCTACGGCGGACCAATGCTCTATGAGTTGAGCGAAGCAGCGGATGTCATGAAATGGTATCGCGAGTTTATTCCGGAGGCTCCCGACGATTTGAATGGATTTTTTGCATTTCTCACTGTGCCACCTGCACCGCCGTTCCCCGAACATCTGCACATGAAAAAAATGTGCGGCGTGGTCTGGGCATACGCTGGACCTCTGGAGGAAGCCGAAGAGATATTCAAGCCGATCCGTGCTTTCAAAAAGCCTGCTGTGGACTTTGTGGGCCCGCTTCCGCAGCCTGCATTACAAAGCATGTTTGACGCCTTGTATCCCCCAGGCTTGCAGTGGTACTGGCGCGCCGATTTCGTGAATGAGATAAGCGACGACGCGATTGCGCACCACATTCCATTCGCTGAAACGCTTCCTACGATGCATTCCACCATGCACATGTATCCAATCAACGGAGCCGCAGCCCGCGTCAGCAAGAACGAGACTGCCTGGAATTATCGCGACTCCAACTGGGCGATGGTGATTGTAGGCGTCGATCCCGACCCGGCGAACAAGGACAAAATCGTTTCGTGGACGAAGAGTTACTACGATGCGTTGCACCCCTACTCTGCTGGCGGGGCATATGTAAATTTTTTGATGGGCGACGAAGGCGAAGAACGAGTAAAAAAAACTTACGGCGAGAATTATCAGCGGCTCGTCCAAATCAAAACCAAATACGATCCCGATAATTTCTTCCGCGTGAACCAAAACATTAAACCGAACTAGTTGTAGCGGCGTTCGCCGCGGCGAGAGCCGAGCTCAGGCGTTTGACACAAACGCCTCTACAGCGGAAAAGCGATCGATAATGACAGCCGAAGAGCTAAGATCATTGCAGGCGCCGTTGAAGGCGCAATATCGCGAGCGTCCCGAGACAGCATTGGTCACCCTACGGGCTGAGGGGCGCGTCGGCCAAAATATCACCTGCAAAATCGAAACCGGAAAAGCGCGCGTGGAAGCTGGGCTTCATCCTGCAACAGGCGGGGTCGGCGCCAGCGCGTGCTCGGCGGACATGTTGCTGGAAGCGTTGGTAGGATGCGCAGGCGTCACGCTGCGCGCAGTTGCCACCGCGCTAAGCATACCGTTACGCGGCGCGACGATCCGCGCGGAGGGCGATCTTGATTTTCGTGGAACGCTCGGCGTTTCCAAAGATGTGCCTGTCGGCTTTAAGCAAATTCGATTGCATTTCGATGTAGATACTAACGCCAGCGAGGAGCAAATCGCCAGTTTGCTTCGTCTGACCGAGCGCTATTGTGTCGTTTACCAAACGTTGAGTCATCCTACCGAGATCAGCGTTTTGCAAAGCGTCATATCTCGCTAAAATCTACGCCTATGCCGCTTTACATGGACATTCACGAGGTTCCGGGAGGCGTCAGTGCCGAGGATGTCGCCAAAGCTCATGCCGAGGATGTTAAAATCGAGGACAAGTACGGCGTTCATTATCACAAGTATTGGGTAAACGAAAAGGCTGGGAAGATTTTCTGTCTTTGCCACGCGCCAAACGCCGAAGCCGCTATTCAGGTTCATCGCGAGGCGCACGGCATGGTCGCGGACAAGGTCATTGAGATACAGCCCGAGCTCGCGGAAGGATTTCTTGGCGGCGTCGAAGTGAACGAGGCGGGAGCGGCCCTAGTTCCTGGCGCAAGCAATGAAAGAGATCCGGGAATCCGAACGGTGCTATTCACCGACATTGTGGATTCGACGACATTGACTCAATCGCTGGGCGACGATGCGGCGCTCGCAATGCTCGGCGTGCACGACACGATCGTGCGAAATGCGCTGTCGGCTTCAGGCGGACGCGAGGTCAAGCACACCGGCGACGGCATCATGGCCTCATTCGTCTCGGCAGCGGGCGCGGTTCGCTGCGCAATTCAAATTCAACGCGAATTGGGCAAGCACGCGAAAGCGAATCCCGAGCGGCTGCTCAAGGTTCGAGTCGGCGCCGCAGCAGGTGAACCTGTCGAGCAACATAACGATCTCTTTGGATCGACAGTTCAACTTGCCTGCAGGTTGTGCGAGCACGCCGCGCCGGAACAAATCGTCGTGTCCAACGCGATTGCCGAACTCTGCGTTGGCAAGGGGCTCTGTTTCGAAGACCTCGGCGAAGTTGCCTTGAAAGGTTTCAGCCGCCCAGTTCGCGCCCACGCTGCTGCCTGGAGACAATGATTAGACAGATTTTGTCTGCAATGAATTGCAGATTTTTCTGGTCGAATTCTCGTCAGGTTACATCGGAAGTACGATGAAACGCATATGGGCGATCATCGGCGTTAGTAACGTTCCGGCGCAGCTTCAAATGGTACGAGTCGCTCCTCGGCCTGCCGGAGACCCGTCGGCTCATGAGGATTTTGGTCGGATTCTGGATACGGATGAAACCGTGTTGGTGTGCCTCCACGAGTGGGGTGCCCACGAGCACCCCTCCTTGATGAGTCCGGACTAGGCGTCACCTGGCAATGGGCTCCTCTTGTTCTTCCGCGTCGATGACTACGATGATTCGCTGAAAAGGGCGCGCGCGCTCGTCGCACGTTCGAAGAAGAGCCGCACGTAAATCCGAACACTCAAACAAGGGAGTTCTCACTCCGCGATCCAGATGGATACTATGTCACGATCAGTGCGCTCGAATAGGCTTAACCAGGCGATGCAGCGAACCGCGGACCGCCGCCGATGCCTGGCTTTGAGAGCATACGAGCATTACTTCTCGCTCGCGCGGTTGCTGATCTTGTGCCTCGTTAAATACCGATGCACATGAAACATATCAGCCTTTGCCTCATTTTCGCTGTCGCGATTCAGAGCTTGTGCTTTGCCGATGTGACGAAGCTTTCGGCTGAAGATCGTAAGGTGTTGCAGGATTCGTCGCGCTTTCACGAGGTTCATTCCACCAGCGATTTGCCAGCGGCAGTCGTCGCGCTTTGCACGAACGGCGTTGGCAAACTGGCGGAAGCCGGTGCGAAATGGAACGCGACCGATTCCATTACGGATCCGACGCTTCCAGGCAAGCGTCTGATTTGGGCAGCGATAGGCGGTGAATATTACGTCGTGCATTTCGAGCGCGGCGGGATCGCGCACACGTTTCACATCCTTGTTGCCAGGTTAAGGAACGATGAGAGCCAACCAAGAGTAGTGTGGCGCGCCGTTGGTGGTCCGTTCAAAAACTACGCAGCGTTTGCCGCCGCGTTACGCGGCGGAAAGTTGGATGATCGACTGGGAAATTCAAAGTTTTGGTAGGACGATCGCTGGAACATCGAAAGTCCAAGATATGAATGAGGAATCAAGTAATGAGCTCTTGAAAATTGAACAAGATTTCCAAAGGGCGATCGTAGACAATAACGCGGAAGCGATTGAACGCTTCGTTGCTGATGACTGGATCCTCGTGGATCCAGATGGAAAAATCGTTGAGAAGGACAGGTTTCTCGCAGTTGTGAAATCGGGCGCGCTTACGCATGACACGATGAAGCTCGACGACCCCAGAGTGCGTGTCTACGGAGGCACAGGCGTCGTTACGGGCCGCGCTACGAGTGCCGGAAAGTTTATGGGAGCAGAGTTCACGACTCTGGAACGGTCGACTGACGTAGTCGTAAAGATTAACGGTCAATGGCGCTGCGTGCTCACGCACCTGACTCGGATTGCCGCCGACAAAGCTGGTTGAACCGAATAGGCGATCGACCTGCAAATTCTATTTTAATTCCACATGCAACTTGAAGGCATTGATCACGTCGCCATGGGCGTACGCGATATCGAGCGATCAGCGAAATGGTATGTCGAAGTTCTCGGATTTGAACGCCTTCACGAAGGCGCGTGGAATGGTGTGCCTACTTTCATTGGCAAAGGAAACACCGGGATCGCATTATTCCCGGCAAGCCACGAAACCAAACCGTCAGGTCACCGCGAAATCCGAATGCTTCACCTCGCATTCCGCGCGAACCGGGAGAATTTTCTCGCCGCGCAGCGCGAACTAAAAGAGCGCGGAATCAAGTTCGAATTCCAAGATCACGAAATCGCGCATTCTATTTATTTTCGCGATCCAGACGGGCATCAGCTCGAGATTACGACTTACGAGCTCGAAGGTCGAGGTTAGGAAATGCGCCTTTGAAGACGCGCTAATTGGGTCTGATTCTCGTTAGGCGGCCGTCGGAATAATTGTGGTAAAGTCCGGGAGATTCCCACTTGAATGAGCAAGCGAACGAAAGCGTCGCAATCCCCTCGCCGGCGGCAGGGGAGTCGACGCAGTCTGAAACTTGTGATTGACCTGTTTCTGATCGCACTCGCAGCCGCACTATTCGGAGCAACGCTGTTCGGCTTCATCACTCGCCCCGTTGTGCCCTATTCCGTTTCCGGCGAAGCCGATACCGTCAAATGTAAGTTTCAGCCGACACTCCTGTTTGACGGTGAGCAGATCGTCGATCGTGCGCCTCATCTTCATCTAGCCGCAACATCGATGGTTGTGAAAGCCACGACTATTGACATGCTGGAACGCACTCCGAGTGGCCCGCACGGAACACGGCGAGCGCCACTCGGCCCAGAAGCTTTTGCATTTTTGTTGTGCAAACCGCAGGCATCGATCCGCGTGTTCATGATCCCGCACGCTACAATGACGGTGCAAAAAGGGGCCGACCTAGAGTTTCGCGAACGCTTTGAAGAATCGCAACATCTCCCAAAGGCATACTCTGTTGCGCTCGCATTCGACTATCCGCCGAGTGCAAAGGTTTGGACAATCATGGCCTCGCAGGAGACGGATATTACTGCTTGGTCTTATCTTTACGGCCCTCGCAGTCCGATAACGATGCAAGGCGCTTTCTTCACTGGTTACGCACATCCTTTCTTCGGCGCCCCGCTTGTGCTCGAGCGCGGCCGTGGGCCAAAGAGCCACGGTGAAGACACCGGGCGGCATGTCCGAAGATTATGTTCCAATGATGTTGGTCAATACACCGTCTGACCCGCTATCTGGCTCGCCAATTTTCTGTGAAAGTCTTGTGGTGAAAAATCCCAAAGGTACTCTGCTCATCGACGGTGTATCGAGATCCATCGACGGTGCAGAGGAACTCTCGCTACCAGACACATCAGCTCGGTTGGAGTTGTCGCCAAAACAAGCAGCACTCTCCGTCACTATCCGCGGCACTTCTTCGTCAATCACTCTGGACAAGACACAACTTGTTCCTACCAAGGCTGGCCGGTTCGGAGCGAAAGAACCTCTGATCACCGCGATCGTCGGAACGCTAATCGCAGCGTTAATCACTGCTCTATTTGTCACACGCGGCAGAATCATACGCACCTGGTTGAAAGAAGACTCGCAGGTACCGTCTAATTAGCGGCTGTTTGCAGACCTTTCGATTGTTAGGCCACGCGTCCGCAGCAGTTCTTATATTTTTTGCCGCTGCCGCAGGGGCAAGGTTCGTTGCGGCCGACCTTTGGCATTGAACGACGGATTGGCAGATCGATTGAAACCTCGCCTGCACCGTCGCCATCTCCAGCGACTGCTGCCATTGCGCCGACGGGTTGAGGCTGACGTACACGCGACAGAGCACCGGCCGTTGGCGCAGTCGGTGCGTGTTCACGGAGCAGGAATTGAGGCAGCGTGGCCAGGAAATTCTCGAACGCCTGCAAGTTCGAAGTGCTGCGGAAAAGATTATTCAGCACTTCGTTCTTAATGTTCGCCATCAGTTCGACAAACATGTCGTAGGCTTCGGTCTTGTACTCGATGAGCGGATCCTTTTGCGCGTAGCCGCGCAGATACACGCCCTCGCGCAACGCGTCCATTGCGTAAAGATGCTCCTGCCAGAGCCGGTCGATCGCATTGAGAATGATGTAACGCTCCAGGCTTTTCACCGCCGTGGGCTCTTCGTAGGTTGATTTGCGCTCGTAAGCGTTCTTGATCTTTTCGATTAAGAACTGCGCGTTCTCATCGACATCTCGCGTTTCAAATTGCGCTTTCTCCTTGCTTAGTCCGAGCGGAAATGTCGTGTTCACCCAATGGACAAGACCAGTGTAATTCGGTTCGTCGACGTCTAGATATTCTTTCACCTTTGCCGGTACGGCCTCGTCGATCACTTCGAAGATGAGCTTACGCGGCTCTTCGGAATCGATAACTTCATTGCGATAGGTGTAAACAACCTCGCGCTGCATGTTCATCACGTCGTCGAAATCGAGCGTGCGTTTCCGGATCAAATAGTTGCGCTGCTCTACTCGCTTCTGCGCAGTCTCAACCGATTTATTGAGCCATCGGTGTTCAAGCTCCTGGCCCTCTTCGAGCCCGAAGCGCTCCATGATTTTCGTCATTCGATCAGCAGCGCCGAAATTGCGCATCAGATCGTCTTCGAAACTGACGTAGAAGCGTGATGCACCGGGATCGCCCTGGCGCGCGCAGCGTCCGCGCAATTGCCGATCGATCCGGCGCGCTTCGTGGCGTTCGGTCCCGATCACCATCAGGCCGCCCAGCTCGGTTACCCCCGGGCCAAGTTTAATATCAGTGCCGCGGCCGGCCATGTTGGTTGAAATCGTGACCGTGCCGGGCTGGCCTGCACGCGCGACTATTTCGGCTTCCTGCATGTGAAATTTCGCGTTCAAAACGTTGTGCGGAATTTTCTCCCGCTTCAGCATTCGGCTGAGGAGTTCCGATGCTTCCACGCTCACAGTGCCGACGAGCACCGGCTGAGTTTTCGCATGAGCTTCTCTGATTTCCTTAATGACTGCGTTGTATTTTTCGCGCCGCGTTTTGTAGATGCGATCGTTGTAATCCGTCCGTCGTACAGGCCGATTGGTTGGAACCATGTTGACGTCGAGTTTGTAAATGTCGTGAAACTCCGCGGCCTCCGTTTCGGCTGTGCCGGTCATTCCCGCCAGTTTTTGATAAAGCCGGAAATAATTTTGGATCGTAATGGTCGCCAGGGTTTGCGTCTCCCGATCGATCTGGACGCCTTCCTTCGCTTCAACCGCCTGATGCAATCCGTCGCTCCACCGCCGTCCCGGCATTTTGCGACCGGTGAACTCATCGACGATCACGACCTTGTTGTCCTCGATCACGTACTGAACGTCTTTCTCGAACAAGCAGTAGGCGCGCAGCAGCTGCGAGATATTGTGGATGCGTTCGGCCTGCGCGTCGCAATGTTGCTGGCGCTCCGCTTTTCTGTTGTCCTTTTCTTCCTGTGACAGACTCGGATCGAGATCGATCTCGGTAAATTCGTTAATCAGATCCGGCAACACAAATGCGTTCGGATCATCGGGATTTAGGAAGATGCGGCCTTGTTCGGAGAGATCGGCTTCGTTCGATTTTTCATCGATCGTGAAGAAAAGTTCTTCTTTGAGTTGGAACAGCTCTTCCTTGCGCGTGTCCTGGTAGAACGAGAGCTCGGCTTTATCGATTGCGCGGCGCTTGTCCGGGTCTTCCATCATGCGCAAAAGCTGTTTGTTGCGTGGCTGTCCGAGTTTCACCTTGAACATGAGACGCCCGCCGGTCTCCACATCGCCCTGCTCAAATTTTTCGATGGCTTCGCTCGCCACGCGGTTGCAAAGCATATTTTGCTTCCGCACCAACTGCTCGATGAGTGGTTTCCATTTGTCGTATTGATGGGTGGAAATCGTCGCCGGACCGCTGATGATGAGCGGTGTTCGCGCTTCATCGATCAGAATGGAATCGACTTCGTCGACAATGGCGTAATGATAGCCGCGCTGGACTTGCTGCTCGCGCGTGGTGGCCATCCCGTTGTCGCGCAGATAATCGAAACCGAACTCACTGTTCGTTCCGTAAGTGATGTCCATCGCGTATTGTTCGCGACGCACATCGGGCTCCTGATCGTGTTGAATGCAGCCAACGGTAAGCCCGAGGAAATCGTAAAGTTGTCCCATCCATTCCGCGTCGCGCCGCGCCAGATAATCGTTCACCGTCACCAGGTGCGCGCCGCGACCTGCGAGGGCGTTCAAGTAAAGCGGCAGCGTGGCGACCAAAGTTTTGCCTTCACCTGTTGCCATTTCCGCGATCCGGCCTCGGTGCAAAACGATCCCGCCAAGCAATTGCACATCGAAATGCACCATGTCCCAGACCATGGGCTGATCGCACACGGTGAAACTGTGATTTCGCTCTTTCAGCCGGCGCGCCGCGTTCTTCACCACGGCAAATGCTTCCAGCAAAATTTCACCCAGCTTCTTCCACTGATCCTCCAGCGCCGGAATTTTAGAAAACTCTTCCTTCCAAGCTGCGGTCTTTGCCCGCAACTCGCCGTCTGACAAGCTCTTGAACTGCTCGTCCAGCTCGTTGATCCGGTAAACAATCGGCGCTAGCCGCCTAAGCTCGCGCTGATTTTTCGATCCGAGGATCTTCTTTAAAATCCAACCAACCATTGCGCATTTAATATCGGCGAGATTGCGCCACTATCAATCTGGCAGCAATCGCAGGCAGACTATGTGCTTAATCTGTAGCAACGGCCCTGTGGCCGTTCTCCAAATGCCAAAACAACCGTGAGATGGACCGGCCAGAAGCTGGTGGCTAAAACGCTGACGAAAGCACTCTACAGAAATTTTCGTGGCAGTTCGACTGCTCTCCGCAAGAGGCGCAGATAATGGTTCCGAGAAATTTCGACACCCCCAAATTGTTGCAGGTGCGGAGTGAGCCACTGCGTGTCGAGCAACACGAATTTGCGTGCGCGCAAATGCTCCACCAAAGCGACCAGCGCAATCTTGGAAGCATCGGTGACCCGATGAAACATCGATTCCCCAAAGAAAGCTCCGCCAACCGCGACGCCGTAAAGTCCACCAGCAAGCCTGCCTTCCTTCCGAGCTTCGACAGAGTGCGCGTGCCCGAGCTCATGAAGTCGCATGTAGCTTTCGATAATCTCGCGGTTGATCCAGGTATCTTCTCGTTTCGCGCACGCAGCGATTACCTCGGAAAACGCCTTGTCGATCGTAGTTTCAAAAACTCTTCGGCGCAGCAGACGACGCAACGCGTGTGGCACGTGAAAATCTTCCAACGGCAGGATGGCGCGCGGATCGGGCGAAAACCATTCGATCGAGTCGTCCTCCATCGCCATGGGAAAAACACCGAGCCGATAGCCTTGAAGCAAAAGTTCCGGATCGATCATTTGGCGAACGGTTGAAGGGTTAAATCGTTGAAAGATTGAATGGGCAGGTTGTTCTTCCCTTTTTAACACTTCAACCCTTTAACTCTTCAACTTTGTTGCAATGAAATCGCCGCTTCATAAACTAAGTGAATGAAGCCCCTCGCAATCCCCCTCGCGCTCGCGTGGCTGGCCTTGACCGGCTGCGCGGACCCGCTCGAACAGCGGAGCACACAAGAAGTGCAAGAGCAGTTGGAACGCGGCGTGACTGGTCAGGGGACACTCGGACCGTTGGAACGATCTCCCGACGATCCGGCTGCGCAGCATAGTGTCCCGCAAACTCATCCGTAGCGTGTGAAGACTCCAGCTTCCTCCGCACACTCGAAAATTCTCATCCTCGATTTCGGTTCGCAGTACACACAGGTCATAGCGCGACGAATCCGTGAGTGCCAGGTGTATTCGGAAATTGTTCCCTTTGACACTCCCGCCGCCGAAATTGCCGCAGCAAAACCCAACGGGCTGATTCTTTCCGGCGGACCCGCGAGTGTTTACGACAAAGCGGCCCCGCAAATGGACCCACAGATTTTTTCGCTGGGCATTCCCGTGCTCGGGATTTGTTACGGATTGATGCTGATGGCGCATGATCTTGGCGGAAAAGTCGTGTTCACCGGACGACGCGAATATGGCGCGGGCATGTTGCACATCAGGAACGGTTCGGAACTTTTCGTTGGACTAGGCAACCAGCTCGACGTTTGGAACAGCCATGGCGACGAGGTGACGGTGTTGCCGAAAGGTTTTCGCGTCGTCGGGACCACCGAGGGTTGCGACTTCGCTGCAGTGGAAGATCCAAAGCGAAAGCTCTATGGGTTACAATTTCATCCCGAAGTCGCGCACACGCCGCGCGGCAAAGAGATCCTGCAAAATTTCGTGTATCACATCTGCCACTGCGCGATGGACTGGACCATGGGCTCATTCATCGAAGAAGCCTGCGGCCGCGTCCGGAAACAAGTTGGCGATCAAAAAGTGGTGCTCGGTTTGAGCGGCGGCGTCGATTCTTCGGTGACCGCTGCGTTGCTGCACAGGGCAATCGGCGATCAGCTCACCTGTATTTTTGTGAACAACGGACTGCTCCGCGCGCGCGAGGAGGAAATCGTGCAGCGCGTGTTTGGCGAGAATTTTCATGTGCGGTTGAAATACGTGAACGCCAGTGACCGTTTCCTCGCGCTGGTCAAAGGTGTGACGGATCCCGAGACCAAAAGAAAACTGATCGGCAACGAGTTCATCAAGGTATTTCAACAGGCGACGGAGGAATTGCTGGAGGAAGACCAAAGAAACGGCGATCGCAAACACGGCGGTTACAAGTTTCTCGCGCAAGGGACACTTTACCCTGACGTGATTGAGAGCGTCTCGATCGACGGTAATCCCGCGCAGGTGATCAAGAGCCATCACAACGTCGGCGGCTTGCCTGAGAAAATGCACTTCGAGCTCGTCGAACCGGTGCGCCAATTGTTCAAAGATGAAGTGCGCCAGGCAGGCTTGCAGCTCGGTTTGCCAAAAGAGATTGTCTATCGACAGCCTTTTCCAGGGCCGGGCCTGGCTGTGCGCATTCTTGGCGAAGTCACGCCCGAGCGTTTGTCGATCCTGCGCGAAGCGGACACGATCGTGCAAAGCGAAATGGAAGCCGCCTACTGGTATTACAAAGTCTGGCAATCATTCGCCGTGTTGCTCCCAGTGCAATCGGTCGGCGTCATGGGCGACCAGCGCACTTACGAGAACACGGTCGCGCTGCGCATCGTCGAGAGCCAGGACGGGATGACTGCCGATTGGGTGCGCGTCCCGTACGAACTGCTTGCGCGCATTTCCAACCGCATCTGCAATGAAGTCAAAGGCGTCAACCGCGTCGTGTTCGATATCTCGAGCAAACCGCCCAGCACGATCGAGTGGGAGTAGGCTCCCATTGGTCGCATTTGTCCCATTCGTCCTCATGAGACAAATGAAGCGAATGCGATGTATCATCCGATCCGCGCGACTGCGCTCATGAATTCGGAGAAATCTTTGCCGTTGCGCGCGGCGTGATTGAGTGCGTCCAGACGCGCACTCATTGCTGCCTCAGGCAGAGCGACGCGATGTGAGTATGCGCCGGTTGCGAAAACGATCTCGTCCCATTGAATGGAAGAAATTTCATCGTTGAAACGAGCCACGGCGCGGCCACGGAAAAACGCGCGCGTGGTTTCCGGCGGGTTGAAAATGGCGTTCTTGATTTCATCTTCGTTCGTGACGCGGCGCATTAACCCTTTGCGCAACAGTTCGTAGTAGAGTCCGCGGTCGAGATCGAGGTTGTGATATTCCAAGTCGATGGATTGCAGCCAGGGATCGCTCCAGGAAAGTTTTTCCTCTTCCTGCAATGCATCGAGCAGGAATTTCTTGGCCGCCCAGTCCACGCGATCGCGAGTGGACATCGGACCCCGCTCGAGATCGTTCAGTACATTTTCCCATTCGTGCAGAATCCATGCGTGCTCGTGGTCTGGTGGATCGCGCCACAGCTTGCTCGCAGCGCGCAGATAAATTCGTTGCACATCGATCGCAGAGATTTTGCGGCCATCTTTCAATTCAATAATCCAATCGTAAGTTCGGTCGCGGCTGATTGATTTGTTGGCATCAACGGGTTGCGCAATCTCGAGCTGAGGCGCCTCCCCGCGCTCAATCAAATCGAGAACCAGCGCCGTCGTTCCGATTTTCATGGCCGTGGCCCATTCGCTCATGTTCGAGTCACCAAGAATAACGTGAAACCGGCGATAGCGGCTCGCGTCCACATGCGGCTCGTCACGCGTGTTGATCAGAGGCCGGCGGTTCATCGTGTCGATGCTCACCACCACACTGAAAAAATCCGCGCGCTGCGAGATTTGATAAATACCAGGATCGCTTTGTCCGCTCTCCGCTTCGACGCCCATTTTCCCCGCGCCCGCGAAAATCTGGCGAGTGACGAGAAACGGCAAAATGCCGGCGACAATTCGGTCCCACGCAATGTCGCGGCTCATCAGGTAATTGTCGTGACAGCCGTAACTGTGCCCGGCAAAGTCGGTATTGTTCTTGTAAAGCCGTACTTCGTAGCCGGGCGGCAGCTTCTGATTTCGACGCCGCGCGCACTCCGCAAGAATGCGCTCGCCTGCTTTGTCCTGTGCCACGATCTGGTGAAGCGTTGTGCACTCCGGCGTGGAATATTCCGGGTGCGCGTGATCATTGTAAAACCGGGCGCCG
>Ga0306926_10005751_pt1 | contig 13259 bp, 10 predicted proteins | sample flu12Cox44000178_FD_203759 | JGI IMG/M metagenome (GOLD analysis project Ga0306926, IMG submission 203759) | Lab enrichment of tropical soil microbial communities from Luquillo Experimental Forest, Puerto Rico - flux8day.12C.oxic.44.000.178 (v2)... | ecosystem: Environmental > Terrestrial >... | reverse complement strand
TGGATCAAGGATTGGCGTGCCGCATCTCCGAGCGTGGGTCGGGACGCTCGCGACGAACGGGAACGAGTGGGAGAGCTGAAGGCACCGGCCTCTTGCGGGACAACACCCGTCTGGAGCGTTATCGGCAGGCCGGCCCGGACAGCTACACGGATCAGCAGCTCGAGCGATAAGTCGGATACGCGACCGTTGATAATCTTGCTCAGCGTGGGCTGCGGCAGGCCAAGCCGTTTTGCAGCGGCAATCTGAGTGAGGCCCATACGATGGGCGTATCGCGCAAGCTGCAGGGCCACATCGTTGCGCAATCTTTGAATGGCGGCGTTATCCGGAGGTACCACGGTCATATAGTAGATCTATTATAGTCGATCGTGGGAGCGACGGATACCCGACTGAGAGTTCCCTCGGACCTCGTGGCACGGTCGGCAAAGAGCGCCTCGTCGAGTCAGCCTGACCGCCTTCTGCCAGAACGCGGTATCCCGGTGCCGCTCGTCCCGGTCGCTCACCACGTATATCGGAAACCTACCGTGCCCGGAAGCCGTCGCGCCTGATGTTGGTGTTGTCGACGGCCAACTGATAATCGGCGCTGGTGTAGAGCGCGCCGGCGGCCAATGCCGTGACTGTCAGAGCTCCTGCCAAATCCATCCGATCACTGTTCGAAGGCAGGAATCTGGAAACGCTCAACGATCCTGTTTAACCACGAGTCAGAGCTGTCGCTCTTCCCGCCACGGTTGAGCCATCCGGTCAGCGCCTGCAGCTCGAGCGTGAGGGCAACATATCAGTCACACCGGCAGCGCACATCGGTGCCGGTTGGGCACATCCATTCCTTTCCTGCGCGCGCGTGCTTAGACTGTGCAACCACCACGGTGTGAGCCGCAAGGGGTCATGCACATGCGACCAGTGATTACGCTCGCGCTCGCCTGCGCGGGGTTCGCGGCGGCGCAGGCGGCTTCAGCCCAAACTCTCCGCTGCGGATCCGTATTGATCCAGCCGGGCGATAACGCCTGGTACGTGCTCGAGAAATGTGGCGCGCCCACAGCCTGGACGGCGATCACCCTGCCGGGGAGTGCGAGCAACGTCTATATCAACGTCTACCAGACCGGTGCCACACGAGCGGACCGCTGGCTGTATCGCCGGGACTTCGGGCAGTTTGCCGCCGTCCTGGCAATCGGCGACGATGGCCGCGTCCAGGAGATCGAGTTCGAAAGGTTCAGGGACTGACGCCGGCATCGCCCGACGTCCCGAACCGCACGGTCAGAGCACAAAGGGCAGCAGCATCTTCGTCTGCTTCATGTAGGCGCGGTAGCGATCCGGAAACTGTTCGATCAGTAGCTTTTCTTCGCGCCGCGCCCCGCGGATGAAATAGGGCCCGTACACCATCAGCGGCAACAGCCACAATACGCTCTGACCGATCGCTGAGCCGAGCATGGCGAGGAGCATTCCGCTGTAGAGCGGATGGCGTACCAGGGCGTATGGCCCGGTGGTGATGAGTTCGGGATTCTCCCGGCCCGAGGTGCTCGCGCTCCCCTTCCGTCCGAGAAGGGCCCGAGCCCCGATGGCAAGCCCTAAACCGAGCGCGGTGCACACGAAGCCGACGAGGCCCATCCACGTGCTCGAGTTGTGGGCATACGGGCCCGCGTTCGGCAACACCTGGCCGAGGACCGCAAGCTGCAATACCAGCACAACCAGGGCGAAGAACCCCAGGCGTATTGCGATTTCGCGCCACCAGAGCCATCGGCTGCCGATATGGCGCATCAGAGCGCCGGTCGCGAGGCTCCAGTACGCGACGAGAGCGAGCCAGAGCGCGAAGATGAGCCAGCCGTAGATTGTCATGGCCGCGGGATGCAGCTGATTGGGTATCAGTCGGTAGCGGGATTCTAGCGGCTCGACTGTAGAACGACGGCAACGCGCCGCCGAGCAATCTTTATATATATAAGAGTGCGAAGCCCATGGTCGTGCTCGAGTGCGAATCATGTCTCGCCGACCTCTCGGACCTGCCAGGGTCCTGCCGCACTGCGGTTGCACGGCACTCCTCACCGCAGAGGCGGATAGCGGCAAGACTGCGTGACTGCAGGAGTTCGCGCAGCGTCAGAGCGGGCTGCGGGTGCTCCGGGGAGCCTGCAATGCCCTGTCTGCCTCACGGCCGCTCGTCCCCTGCACGATGTCGCACGGCAGACGCACGGCCGACCGTCGGCCACGCTGGATTCCGCGGCGTTAGCCGGGCTGATATTCGGTCCGCGAGATCACCCTCCACCTCCCGACGCAAGCGGTGACCCCCGTTTCATTGAGCGGTGTCTGCGGCCCGTCCGGAAAGGCTCGTCCGACCGGGTAACGGGCATGGGCGCACCCGATGGCCGCCAGTCTCGAACCAAAGCCAGACCGCGACGCTCGGCCGGGACGCCGCTGAGCACGGCTGCCGCGCTGAAGATACTCCAACATGACATAACCAACGTGACATAACTGAGAGCAGCCGGGACGTTAGCGATGCTGCGTGGCGCGAACGTCGGCTGAGCGGATCGGAACGCCCCGGCGCCGGTGGAGGTAGCACCAAAGTCTCATTGTCAGTCCCACTAGGGTCTAAAATAGTGATCGCAACACTCCGGCAACCGGAGCGCCGCACGCCGCAGAGCGTGCATAAGGGGATCCATGAAAAACATAACAGTTCCCGTCGCGACTCCACGTCATCGCGAAGCCCGCGCCGCCTTGTCGCGTCTGCCATTCGTTCTGGCGTGCGCCGCGGTGTATGGCGCTGCGGCCGCGCCCGAGGTCCATGCCGCGACGCCGAATGCAGCCGGATACACTCCGACTCTCTATGTTTATCAGAACAACGAGCTCGTCGATGTCAAGACATTCAAGATCGCGGACCTGGAAGGGTGTCAGCGCCGCGCTTCGGCGCTGCTGCAGCTGTACCTGAATCACTCGGACATCGAGGACGATATGCGGCTCGTCGTCACGTGCGTGCGGGTTCCGCCCCCGTCCGCAGGTCATCGCAAGGGTGAGCAAACGCCCGATGGCGAGCGGCCCGATCGGCGGGTCGAGGTGCCCGAGGTGACGCTGTAGAGGTCCGCCGGCGGGAGCTCACGCCCGCGACGATTGCGACATACTTACGGCAGGTCGCCGCGTGGCGCGGTGCCGAGGCGCAATCGGAGCACGACCATGCCGCAGGGCAACGTGAGCTTCATCTTCGATCTGGACGGCACGCTGGTCGACAGCGTCTACCAGCACGTGGCCGCCTGGCAGCAGGCGTTGCACGCAGTCGCCATCGAGCTGTCCGTGTGGCGCATCCATCGCCGCATCGGCATGAGCGGCGGACTCTTTACCGACATGCTGCTGCGGGAGATCCACCGCGAGGTCACACCGGCGCTGCTCGAAGAGCTCAACCAGCATCATGCCGCGGCGTACCTCAGCATGATCAAGTGGGTCCGCCCGCTGCCCGGTGCGCGCCGCCTGCTCGAGCACCTGACACGGGTCGGAATACCCTGGGCCATTGCCACGAGCGGCAGGATGGCGACCGCGAAATACAATCTCGAGCTGCTGGGACGCGACGCCGCCAGCACGGTGATCGTGACCCGGGATGACGTGAGACGTGCTAAACCCGAACCGGACCTGTTCATCGCAGCAGCGCAACGGCTGAATGCGGACATCGAGTCGGCAGTGGTCGTCGGCGACAGTATCTGGGACATGCTCGCCGCCCGGCGCGCCCGTGGCCTGGGGGTCGGAGTACTGTCCGGCGGCTACGGCGAGGATGAGCTCGAGCGGGCCGGCGCCATTCGCGTGTACGAGGATCCGGCAGACCTGCTGGAGCACATCGGTGAGATCGGCGGACGTCCCTGAGTCCTCGTGCCATCACCGACGAAAACCCGGGCGTCGCGCGGAAGGCCGGCCTGGTGCATGCCGAGCTGCTCGACCGCGCGGATTGCGCGAAGCGCGCTGCCGCGCCGGCCCCCGGGGGTGTGTCAGGTTGTGGGCGGTGTTGATGAGCGCGATGTGCGAGAAGGACTGGGGGAAATTGCCCAGCAGCCGCGCAGCGCGCGGGTCATATTCCTCGGCGAGCAGCCCCACGTCGTTGCGAAGTGCCAGCAGCCGCTCGAAGAGACGCCGCGCCTCCTCGCGCCGGTTGAGCAGGACCAGGTTGTCGGCGAGCCAGAAGCTGCAGGCGAGAAATGCACCCTCCCCCGGCGGCAGCCCGTCACGGACAACCCGGGTGTCGTAACGCTTTACGAATCCATCCTGCGTGAGCTGACGCTCGATCGCCTCGATGGTGGCGCGCATCCGCGGCTCCCCGGCCCGTAGAAACCCGACGAGCGGCAGCAACAGCAGGCTGGCATCGAGGTTTTTTGAGCCGTAAGAGCTCACGAAAGTGCCGACGGTGCGGTTGAAGCCGCGACGGCATACCTCCTGGTGGATGCGTCGCCGCAGTGTCCGCCAGCGGCGCAACGGCGCCGGAAGACCGAATTGCTCGGCGCTGCGGATCGCCCGGTCGAACGCCACCCACGCCATGACCTTGGAATAGGTGAAGTGCTGCGCCCTGCCCCGCACTTCCCACATGCCGCGATCGGGCCGGTTCCACGCGCGCTCGAGATGCGCCATGAGGGCGAGCTGCAGCTGCCAGCCCGCATCGTTGGCGGCCAACTTGCCCTGTCGACCCTGGTGCAGCACGTCCATGATCTCGCCGTAGACATCCAGCTGAAACTGCCCGGACGCGGCGTTGCCGATCCGTACTGGAGCTGAGTGCTCGTAGCCGCGCAGCCACGGAATCTGCCATTCGGGCAGCAGCCGCTCGCCGGCAATTCCGTACATGATCTGCATTCGGTCCGCATCTCCGGCCACCGCGCGCAGCAGCCACTCGCGCCACTCCCGGGCGGCATCGAAGTGGCCGCTGTTCATCATGGCCTGCAGCGTGAAGGTCGCATCCCGAAGCCAGCAGTAACGATAATCCCAGTTGCGCTCACCCCCGATCTTCTCGGGCAACGAGGTCGTGGGGGCAGCGACAATTCCTCCAGTGGGACGGTAGTTGAGGGCCTTGAGCGTGATGAGCGAGCGGCGCACCGCCTCGCCGTACTCGCCCGCGACGGAAGACTGCCCGATCCAGCGTCGCCAGAAGCGCGCGGTCGCACTCAGCGCGGCGTCCGCATCCACGCGCGCAGGCAGGGACAGATACGAGGAACAATAGCTGAGGACGAAGCGGATGGTTTGTCCCGCACGCACCTGAAATTCCCCGACCGTCTTCAGATCCTCGCCGCGCAGCCGCGCCTCGCTGCTCAGGATCACCCGGTCGGGACCTGCGACGAAGCTTCGTCGTCCGTCCCCGAGACGCTTTACCCACGGCACCAGCAGGCCGTAGTCGAAGCGCAGCACCAACTCGGTGCGCATGGCGACCCGGCCGCTGCGCCCTACTACCAGGCGGATGACATGCGAGTCGCGGCCCCGGACGGGCATGAAGTCGATCAGCGTCACCGCACCCCCGTCCGTCGTGAATTCGGTCTCGAGAATGAGGGTGTCGGGCCGGTAGCGGCGTGTAATCGCGGCCGCCGCGGCGGGCGCAATCAGCCAGCGGCCGTTCTCCGGCCCTCCGAGCAGTGCGGCACAGCACGCGCCACTGTCGAACCGCGGCCAGCACAGCCAATCGATCGAGCCGCCGCGCGAGATGAGGGCGGCGGTCTCGCGATCGCCAACCAAAGCGTAGTCCTCGATTCTCGCTGCGATGCGGTCCACGCCAGAGCGCCTTTCGCCTGAGCTCGCCCTTCATTGTTGTCGGTGCGCCGCGGGATCTGCAAAACCATACTCGATAGCGACTGGCTACTAACCTGCTGACCCTACCGCCAAGCTCTGCTCACGGTCTCGAGCAGGCCGGGCGCCCCAGCCGTCTTTCCTGCCGGACTCCGCTATCAGGAACGAGTTGGCGGCTCGGGTCGAATCGATTCTCGGCTTGCGCTAATGCGTCGTCCTCGCGCGACCGGTCACCAGGCCAATTGCCAGCATGCCCAGCGCCACGACCCCCACTGAGGTGAAGGGGCGCCGCCGCACATATTGCTGGCCCTGCACCGCCAGCTGCCGCGCTTGTTCCCCGAGCTGCGCCCCACCCTCTCCAATCGCGGCTTTGGCTCGGCCCAGTGCCGCTTCCGCCTGCTCCCGCAGCCGCTTGAGCTCCGGATCCGCGGCGGTTTCAAGTCGGTCGACGAGATCCTGCACGGTCGATATGAGGATGCGCAGCTCCTCGTTTGCGACGCGCAGCGGGCGTTCGTTGAGAATTCGCGCCGCCTTGCGCTCCTGTCTGCGACTCGTGACGTTATCGAACATGGGTCCCTCCGTTCAGTTCAGTTGCAATCGAGGAATGTGCGCCGACGATGTTGCCAGTGCGGTCGGCCTGACTCCGGAAGGAGTGTAAGCGCCACCCTACGCGCGGGGCTTCGCGCTGAACTGGGAGTAAAGTCACAGCAAACGTCTACCCAGGTGCACGGTCGGACTGGAGTGATCACGCCGCTGCATTCAGACCAACCGCCGCGCCGGCGGCGCGGCCTTCGGCTGCACAGCCTGGTCGACCCTCTGAAGCAGACAACGATGAGCTGGCTCGATCATGAGGGTCCGCGACTCGCGGCTGCAGCGCCCAGGAAGGAGCGGCGCCATCGGAAGGCCGTCGTGACGCGCGCGATGCGAGGTGATGTCCTTCAGCAAAATACGAAAGCTCGTGAGGACCGGACTTGGCATACCAACTCCATTCTGACAAAGGTTGGCAGAACAGCGCGCCGCTGCTTCAACACTCGGGGCTTGACGTGGGGGCCGCTGCGCTTACCTTATACCGTGTGACATTCCGCAACTCAGAGGTCGGAGAGTCGGTCGGCGCGAAGTTTCCAGGAGTGGGGTCCGCACAAGATGAAGGCTCGTCGTCTTACTGGCAAGGTTACGCCCGCGGTGCCGGTGGGGAGGAGGGACCACCCGGACGACATCGATCAGCGGGCGCTGCTCGCCGCCATTGTCGACTCATCGGACGATGCGATCGTCAGCAAGACGCTCGAAGGCCGCATCCTCTCGTGGAACCGCGGCGCCACACGCATCTTCGGCTATGAGCCGGGCGAGGTGATTGGCAAACCGATCACGGTCATCATACCGCCCGAGCTCCACGCCGAAGAGCAGCAGATCCTGGACAAGCTGCGGCGCGGCGAGCGCATCGATCACTTTGACACCGTTCGCGTCGCCAAGGACGGCCGGCGCATCGCCATCTCGCTCACGGTATCGCCAGTGCGGGCCGCCGATGGAACGGTCATCGCTGCCTCGAAGGTCGCACGCGATGTCTCGGAGCGCAAGCTGGCAGAGCAGCGGCTGCAACAGAGCGAGGAGGCGTTGCGACTCGCAGACCGGCGTAAGGATGAGTTCCTCGCGCTGCTGGCGCACGAATTGCGCAATCCGCTCGCACCCATCCGCTATGCGCTGGCGGCCAATAGCAAACCGGGGCGAACGCCCGAGCAGCTGAGGCAAGCCGAAGAGATCATCGAACGGCAGGTCACTCACATGAGCCGCTTGCTGGATGACCTGCTCGATATCTCGCGCATTACGCGCGGCACACTCGAGTTGAAGAAGACGCGTACCGAGCTCACGTCCATCATCGGTGCAGCGATCGAGACTGCCCGTCCGATGCTGGAAGCGAAGCACCACAACCTGATGCTCGACCTGCCGACTCAGCCCGTGCAGCTCGAGGCCGACGTCGTGCGCCTCGCACAGGTGTTTTCCAACCTGCTGATCAATGCCGCCAAGTACACGGACCCCGGCGGACAGATCCAGCTGCGAGCTCATCAGCAGCCGGGCGCGATAGTAGTCTCGGTGATTGACAACGGCATCGGCGTCTCTGCGGAGCTGCTGCCGCGTGTGTTCACCATGTTCTTCCAGTCACACGAGGCGCTCGGGCGCGCCGAAGGCGGACTGGGTGTAGGTCTGTCGCTGGTGAGGGGCCTCGTCGTGCTCCACGGCGGAAGCGTACAGGCCCGGAGCGAGGGCATCGGCCGGGGAAGCGAGTTCACCGTGATGCTCCCGACAGGAGCGCCGCTGCCGATGTGCCTCGATGTTGAGTTGGACGCTGAGTCTCCTGCAGCGGACGTCGGCCTCAAGATCCTGGTGGTGGATGACAACCGCGATGCCGCAGACACTTGCGCCATGTTGCTCGAAGCGTCCGGGCATCACGTCCAGACGGCATACACCGGACGGCAAGCGCTCGAGCTGGCGAGAACCTTCCGTCCGCACGCCCTGCTGCTGGACATCGGGCTTCCGGACATCAACGGCTACAAGCTCGCCGGGCAGGTCCGCGCCACTCCCTGGGGACGTAGCGCGATACTGGTAGCCGTCACCGGTTGGGGGCAGGAGCAGGATCGGCTGCGCGCCGTCGCGGCCGGCTTCGACCAACACCTGGTGAAGCCGATCTCCGCGGAGACGTTGGAGTCGCTGCTGCAATCCTTTGTTCAAGGAACCGCAGCTCCGCAACCACCGCCGGGAGGGCTCTGACCGCCCCCGTAGCTCACGGTGCGCGCCCGAACAGCCGGCGCAGCTCCACTTTGGCACGCTCGAGGATCCGACGCCGCTCCGCCCCCAGGCTGCGCCCGGAACGGTTGATGTGGAAATTGAGCATCGACATCGCAGACTGGAACGGCTCGGCCTTTCGGCGGCGACTCGCGAGCGCGGACCTCTTCAGCGAGGCAGCAATCGCTTGTGGGGAGCGTTGGGTGAAAACGCCCGGCTTGAGATCGAGGGCGTTGCTGGTCTTCATGACCCGCGCGGACCAGCGTCGCGGGTTGCCTTGACCCTGCCCGGTGGCAGAGGGCCGGATGCGTATGCCCTTGGCCTTCATGTGCTCTGAGCCTGCGCTCGATACGGGGCGCGAAACCACTGTTGCTCGCGCCGATGCTGCGGCCGTGGTGCAGGGGGGATTGCCGGAGCGTGTAGGCGCTTTCCTACACTCGAACCGTGGCGAGAAGCGCTCCGACGCGTTGAAATAGCGTCCACTTATGTTGGATTCCGCGAAACCTGGGGCCGAAAGCGGCAGCACGCTGCTGCGCCAGCTCGCCCATGAGCTGCGCGATGCACTGAGCCCCCTCGCCTCCTCTGCCGACGTGGCGCGCCTGCGCAACTTCGATCCGGAGGCCAGCCGGCTGTTGGCGGAAAAAGTCGAGCGGGGCCTGCGTCGGGCGCTCGTGATCCTCGACACGTTCGTGCTCGGCGAGCAGTGCGAGAACGGAACCCTGCAGCTGGCAATGAGCCGCATCCCGCTCGGGCAGGTGGTGGAGACGGCTCGGGAAGCGCTGGGAGAACCGGCAGTTGCGCGATACCGCTTCGTGGCGGGTGGACCGGTGATAGCGGTGCAGGCCGATGTTGTGAGGTCGGCTCAGGCGCTCAACGCCGTACTGCAGCACGCAGCCGCCCTCGGACCGGCTGACCGTCCCGTGGAGGTGCGAATCGGCGGCACCGGGACGCAGCCGCAGATCCGTGTGCGCGGCGGCGTCGAGCCCGGTAGCGCGCCCGGAAACGAATGGTTCGAGAGCTGGCGCGCGGGCGAGGCCGGCATGCCATTGCGCACGGCGCGATGCCTCATGAGACTGCAGCGCGGCGATCTGGAGCTGGTCACCGGCGATCGCGGTGAATGGGAGCTCGTCCTGAGCTTCGCCCGCGACGGCGTGCAGCCTGAAGAGCCGGGCCGTGAGCCGCTGCTGCCACCGCGGGTTGAAGCGGCGCGACCGGCACCGCTCGGCGCGACGGCGGGCAAGACCATCCTGATCGTGGACGACAGCCGTGACGTGCGGCGCGCGTATCGCGAGGCGCTCGTTGCGCTCGGCTATCGCGTCATGGAAGCCGACGATGGGGAGCAGGCACTGCGCGCGCTCGATGAGGACACTCCCGATGTGGCGCTCATCGACATTCATCTGCCGCGCATCAATGGCTACCGACTCGCGCAGGCCATCCGGGCGCGTGAAGGAGCGGCAATTTACCTGGTGATGCTGAGTGGGATGGCGCTCGATGCCATCACACGCCAGCTCGCGCGCGAAGCCGGCTTCGACGACTGCCTGGACAAGATGGCGGGGTCGATTGCGCTGCGCGATCTGCTGGCCGCCGCTGGCGGCAAAAAGAACAGTCTCGGAAACGGTGAGGTTTGAATCCGCGGGCCGCTCAGTACCGTCCGTAGCCCGTCACGCCTCATCCGTGAGGTCAGTGAACATCCCAGGAAAAAAATCCGGGGTCCGTGGAGACAACGTTCACCGCCCCGAGACTGTTAGAACGCGTCGGGCCGGGTAGGGGCAGCTTCCCGGTGACGCCTGATGTGTTTCACTCCCCCAAATCCCGTTGCGACAAGTTACACGCTGGCTCCGGTGGGTGCTGTAGTACGGAGCCTCTAGACGCGTCGGCCCACTCCGACACGCCCGTCAGCCATCTCCTACACAACCTCTACGCTCCCGCTGGCGAATTGTTCCGACACGGGATGACGCGCCGCGCTGACGGAGTTGGCCGCGGGCGATCCACATGATGGCGCAGCCGTTCATCAGGGAGCGCGTGTTGAGACCATCCTTGAACGCCGTGCCGCAGGCCACTCCGGAAGTGCCCGTCGATCCAGCGGAAAGAGTGGTCCAGGCGGACGTACGGCCCTCTCGTGAGCTGACACAGAGACTCTCTGCGCGCCGGTATGCCGGTCGCTCCGTCACCCGCGCGCTGTGGATCCTGACGATATGCTTCGCGGTGGCGGCGCTGCGGATCGGACGGGAGCTGCTGGTTCCGGTAGTGCTGGCGTTGCTGATCACACTGGTGCTGTCGGGCATCGTCGAGTTCCTGCGGCGCTACGGGATTCCGCGTGGACTGAGCGCCGTAGTGTTGCTGGTGCTGATCGGCGCCGCCCTCGGTGGCATGCTGCACGCAGTATGGCCACCCGCGCAGCAATGGATAGCAAGCGCGCCGCGCGTGCTGCGCACGATCGACCACAAGACGCGCCCGGCACAGTCAATGGTGCGTCGGATCGATGCCATTGCCAGGCGCGCCAGCGCGCTGACCGTCTCCGGCGATCCGCCAGCCGCGGGCACTGCGGTCGTTACGCCACCCCCTGCAACTGCCGTGTCGGCGATGGATGTCGTGCAGGGGACGAGCGGTGTAGTGGCCGCTTTTCTCATGGGTGGGGCGCTCACTCTGTTATTGCTTGCGGCGGGGCCGCCGACGCTTGCACGTATGACGGCGCCGGTCGCCGGCGACGGGCGCGCCATCCACGTGCTGCGCGTCATCGAGGCCATCCGCCTGGAGGTCGGCCGTTACTACGGCACGCTGGCCGTGATCAATCTGGCATTCGGCGCGATTACGGCACTGGTAATGTGGCTGCTCGGCATGCCGAATCCGATGTTGTGGGGCGCCCTCGCCGGTGTGCTGAACTTCATCCCGTATCTGGGATGTGCCAGCACGCTTGCGATCCTGACCATCGTGGCCTTCGTGTCTTTCGATCGCATCAGCCAGACGGTGCTGGTCGCGGCGAGCTTCCTGATGCTCGCCGCCGTGGAAGGTCACCTCGTCGAGCCGATATTCCTCGGGCGCCGCCTCGATCTGAACCCCATCGTGGTACTGGTCGCCCTGTGGGTCGGCGCATGGGTCTGGGGTATTGCCGGCGTGGTGGTGGCGCTTCCCATACTCGTCGCCACGAAGGTGGCGGCCGCACACAACGACAACGGGGGTGCGGTCGTGCGCTTCCTGAGCCCGCCGCGTGGCTCGCCGGAACGCCCCTGGCGAGGGCGGTTCACGCGGCGTCACTCATGACCCTCTGCCAGCCTCCGAATCTCTACACGCCGGGGTTTGCGGAAGGCCTCTGCGCCTCGGCTCCCGGGACGGGTTCCGGACAGACAAAGAGCAGCGAGGTGCCCACCCTTGCCAGCATCTCGGCCGCGATCTCGCCGAGAAACAGCTGAGCGCCTGGCCGGGGACTGACTCCCATCACCAGCAGGTTGTACGGCCCGCGCGTCAGCTCGCGCAGCACCGCGCTGCGTACACTACCCGACGGGCGGATCCTGGCTCGAACCTCGATGCCGTAGTGCTCGCCCATCTCGATGACTTCGCGGACGACGGCGTCGGCGTAGCCGCGCGGGGCCAGTGCCTCGCCGAACTGGAGCCGCCACAGCGAGCCGGCGCGGGGAGCGCCGACATACAAGGCGGTCACCGAGCCGCGCGAGGCATGCGCCAGCGCAATGGCGACCTCGGCGCCCTGGCGCGAAACACGGGTACCGCTCACCGTCACGAGGACGCGGAGTGGAGCTGCCGCGGATGTGCGCTGCTGACCGCGGGCGATCGCGATGGCGAAGGGTCCGGGAAACCCCTGGGCGGTCTGCGTGATCTGCGGAGCGAAGCCGTTGCCGACTGCCGCCGGCTCACTGCCGATCAGCAAGAGCCCGTAACCCTTCTGGGCCTCGGCGGCAACCGCGCTCTGTGCGCTATCGACCGTGCCCGTGCGCGTCGTGACGTCGATCGGATTCGAGGTGGCGGGGGGCGAAGGTACCCGGCTGGCTGCGCTCGCCTCGGCACCCGCCGTGGCGGCGGCTTCGACGAGCGCGCCTGAACGTTCTGCATGCCTGGCCTGGCGCTCGGCGTCCGTTCGCATCGTGTCCAGGTGCAGCACCGTCGTCGGGGTGCGCCGTGCGGCCGCCAGCAACCCCGCAAGATGCGAGGCCAGACTTCCGCTCGCGCTGTCGTCCACCGCGACCAGCAGGCGCTCGACCCGAGGCAGGAATGCGCGCGCCTCGAACTCCTCGCGCTCGAGGCGCGTCCGCTCCTCCTCGCTCATCGGCAGCCTGCCGAAGGCCCAGCGCAACATCGGGGGCATCGCCATGGTCGTCACAACCGCCATGGCGACGATTGCAGTGAACCAGCGTACATCGAGTGCCCCGAGCTGCAACCCGATTGAGGCAACGATCACTTCGGTCGAGCCGCGGGCGTTCATCCCACAGCCGACTGCGAAGGACTCCGCCGGGCTCAAGCCGCCGAAGCGGCCGCCGATGAAGGCGCCGAGAAACTTGCCGACACTCGCGAGCGCGATGAGCCCGAGGGTGAGCCACAGGAACTGCGGCTGGCCGAGCGCGGAGACATCGATGGTGAGGCCGACGAGCGTGAAGAACACCGGCATGAACAACCCGACGATGAGTCCGCGCAGCTGGGCGCCGAGTTGCCGGGTGAGCATCGGCGACTGACCGAGCAGCAGGCCGGCGACGAACGCACCGAGCACGAAATGAACCCCGAGCGCGTTGGTGAGCAGTGCCAGCAGA
>Ga0306926_10005749_pt1 | contig 13261 bp, 14 predicted proteins | sample flu12Cox44000178_FD_203759 | JGI IMG/M metagenome (GOLD analysis project Ga0306926, IMG submission 203759) | Lab enrichment of tropical soil microbial communities from Luquillo Experimental Forest, Puerto Rico - flux8day.12C.oxic.44.000.178 (v2)... | ecosystem: Environmental > Terrestrial >... | reverse complement strand
CACGACAACATCGGTGCAGCGATGCGGGGGGCGCTCGCGGCCGGTGAGGCGCAGCCCGCGATGCGACTCGCGGCGGCGGCCGGCTGGTACTGGTGGCTCGGCGGGCACCGGGCCGAAGGCCTTGAGCTGATCATCGCAGCCACCAAGACCCCCGGCCAGGTGAGCGATGACGTGCGGGCCATGGTGTATGCGCTGGTGGTGCAGTTCCTGGGCTCCGGGCGGGGCGACGAGCACCAGGTCGCGGAGTGGATCCACCAGGCGTACCGGTTCAGCCAGCGCAGTCAGTGGCGCAACCCGCTGCTAGGGCTGGTTGCCCCGCTGGAACGCATGCTGGAGGCGCCGGACGCCTCCTTGTCCGCGTTCGAGCCGTTGCTGGATTCCGAGGACCCCTGGGTGGGGGCCGTGGCCCGGTGGCAGCTCGGCAAGATGCGGATCATGATCGGTCAAGGCGGCCCGGATGCCGAGGCGTTGCTGGAGATGGCGCTCGCCGAGTTCCGGACCCTCGGCGAACGATTCGGGATGTCGCTGGCCCTGTCCGAGCTGGGGGACTTTATCGCCATGCGGGGCGAGTTCGCCCGTGCCTGCGATCATTACGAAGAGGCGATAGCGGTCATCGCCGAGGTCGGTGCCATCGAGGATGTGATCGGGCTGCGGACCCGGCAGGCCCGGCTGTACTGGCTGAACGGCGATCACGCCGCCAGCGCGGCCGCCATCGCCGAGGCCGAGCGGTGCGCTGATGGGGTCACCTGGCCGTACGCGCTGGTCGAGCTGGGTCTCGCCAAGGCCGACCTCGCTCGCTGGGGTGGTGACGCCGAGGAAGCACGCCATCAACTCGGCGTCGCGATCACCCTCATGGGCGACGACGCGGATCAGGCCATCATCCGCGCCGGAATCAACGACATGCTCGGCTACCTGGCCGACGATCTCCGTGAGGCCCGTATCCACCGCGCGGCGGCGTGGCAGGCGGCGTCCGAGGCGGGACACGCACTCTTGATCGCCAAGGTACTCCTCGGGGTCGCGGACCTGGCGGTTCGCCTCGGCCAGTACGAACAGGCGGCGCGGTTGCTCGCGGCCAGCGTCGGCGTACGCGGGCTGCCGGATCGCTCCGACCCGGATGCGGCCAGGATCGAGCGGGACGCGCGGCGTCACCTCGGCGAAGCGCGCTTCGGCGAGGTGACGCGGGAGGGTGCGCAGACGAGCTGGCCTGAGCTGGTCGAGGTCACGCTCGCTTCTTGACGGTCAGCTTGCTGCGCGTCGAATGATGATGTCGCCGTGCCGCGTGCGGGCGTGGACCGAGACCAAGACGTCAGTCGTGGCCGGATTTCCCTGCGACGAGACGCCGTCGTGCACCGCGCCTCGCTCGCTGCTGGCGTCGATGGAGGCAGCGGTGCCCTGGCCGATGCCGACCTCGATGTTTCCCGAGCCGTTCATCAGCTTCGCCTGACCGTGCGTCATCCGGCCGATCCGGATGGCGCCAGAGCCGGTCGTGGCGGTGACGCTGCCGTCGGCGCGGTCGATGTCGAAGGCGCCGTTGCCGCTGCTGAGATCGAGGTCGGCCGAGGCGTGGCCGATCCAGGCCTGCCCGCCGGAGCTCGAGAGCCCGACAGCGCCCTTGACCTCGCCGATTCGCATCGCGAACGCCCCGCCGTCGATGTCGGCGCGCCCAGCGATGTGGCCGATGGTGACCTCACCGGACGCGATGCTCGCCTGCAGCGCGTCGATGCGGTCCAGCTGGACCTGGCCCGAGGCCAGGTGCAGCTCGCACTGGCCGACTGGGCCGTCAACCTGAACGCTCGAATGCGCCAGGTACGCGGCCAGGCCGGAGCCGGCGGGCAGGCCGATCGTGATGTCGACCGAGCCGTTCTTGTCCCCCGGTGTGGTCGTTTTGACCGATAGCCGACCGTCGGCGAAGTCGACCTTGGTCTTGTCGGCTACCTTGACGTCCGACCGGCTCGCCTCGTTGACGGGTTCGACCAGCACCACGGTGTCGGTCCGGTCGCTCGCGGTGACCCGCACCCGGGCACCGGCGACTTCCACGGTGGCCGCGATGGGCGCTGGCGTGGCGAATGTAGGCATGACAACTCCTTGTCCTTGTTTCGTGCGTGATCTGTTGGCGGGCGGCGGGGCCGGCGCCCGGGCGGTCAGGCTCGCTTCCTGAAGGTGGACAGCGACCACAGATACCCGACGATGGCGATCCCGGCGCACCAGGCGAGGGCGGCGATCGTGTCGCCCGCCGAGGGTGCGCCGGTCAGCAGCCCGCGCAGGGCCTCGATGATCGGCGTGAAGGGCTGATACTCCGCGAATTGCCGGACACCGGCTCCCATCTTGGCCACGGGTACGATCGCACTGCTCAGGAACGGCAGCAAGATCAGCGGCACGATGGCCATCCCCGCCGATTCCGGCGTTTTCGCGAACAATCCCAGAGCGACCGTGAGCCAGCTGGCCGCGAAGGAGACCGCCACGATGACACCGACCGCAGCGAGCCATTCGGGGAAACTCGCAGTCGGCCGGAATCCCAGCCCGAAGGCCACTCCGATGATGGCCGCAATGGCGATAAAACTGGTGAGCATGCTGGCGACGACGTGTGCGCTCAGTACGGCGCTGCGGGAGATGTCCATCACCTTGAACCGGTTGATGATTCCCTTGGTCATGTCGGAGTTCACGGCCAGCGCGGTCGCGCTCAACCCGTAGCAGATCGCCAGCACGATCATGCCCGGCGTTGCGTAATCAATGTAACTGGCGCCGACATTGAAAGCGCCGCCGATCACATAGACGAACATCAGCAGGAGCACGACCGGAAATATGACCGCGTTGAACACCGCAGTCGGATTCCGGACGGTGTGCTTGAAGTTGCGGCGCAGCATGATCACCGAATCAGTGCTCATCGTGCGATCTCCTCCGTGTTTGCGTGACCGGTCAGGGCAAGGAAAACGTCGTCGAGATCCGGTGTGTGCACCGAGAACTTTTCCGGATCGATCGAGTGCTCATCTAGCTGGACCAGCAGAGCCCGCATCGATTTCACCCCACCATCGCTGGGGACCCGCAGGGTCAGGTCCTCGTCGTCCCGCGTGGAGCCGGTCAGGACCCGCGCCGCGGCGTCGAGTTCACCGGCGTTGGTGAACTGGAATCGGACATGACTGCCGGGGACCTGGCGTTTGAGGTCGCTGGGAGTGCCCTGGGCCACCAGGCGGCCCTGGTCGAGTACCGCAATCCGGTCGGCGAGCTGATCGGCTTCGTCGAGGTACTGGGTGGTGAGGAATATGGTGACGCCGTCGGCCACGAGTTCGCGGACGATGTTCCACATCGTGCGGCGGCTGCGCGGATCCAGTCCCGTCGTCGGCTCGTCCAGGAAAATGATCTGCGGGTTGCCGACCAGCGTCATCGCCAAATCCAGCTTCCGGCGCATACCCCCGGAATAGGTCGACACCAGCTTCTGCGCCGACTCCGCCAGATCGAACCGCTCCAGCAACTCCGTGACGACCCGCCTGCGCTCGCCGGAGCCCATGCGCTTGAGATCCGCCATCAACTGCAGGTTCTCCTGGCCCGTCAGCAGCTCATCCACCGCTGCGAACTGACCGGTGACCCCGACTGCCGCGCGCACCGCCTTGGTCTCGGTCGCGATGTCATGCCTGGCCACCCGTACCGTCCCGGCGTCGGCCTTCATCAACGTGGTCAGCACGTTCACCGTCGTCGTCTTGCCCGCCCCATTCGGGCCGAGCAGGGAAAAAACCGTGCCCGCGGGAACATCTAGATCGATGCCATCGAGCACGACCTTGTCCCCGAAGGCCTTCCGCAGCCCCGAAGCCGCAATCGCTGAGTTCCTCATGCGACCACCATCGGCGCCCGGCCTGACGCGGCCCTGACACGGCCCTGACACGCCTCCGGCACCCCTGACACGGCGCCGGGTGAACGCCCCGTCATCGGTAGGGTGCGGCTCATGGCTGAGGTGACGGTTGACGAGTACGGGCGGCCCGAGCCGCCCTGCGAAGGTGGCGAAGTCGCGACGCTGCTTGGTTTTCTCGACTATCAGCGGGCGACGCTGGAGTGGAAGTGCCGGGGGCTGAGCGATGAGCAGTTGCGGGTGGCGCTGCGGCCTTCGCCGATAACGCTAGGCGGGCTGCTCAAGCACTTGGCCTGTGTCGAGGACTCCTGGTTCACCGAGGTGGTGGCCGGTGAACCGGCCGTCGAGCCATGGTCCAGTGCGGACTTCCAGGCGGACCCGGAGTGGACATGGCACACCGCAGCGTTCGACTCCGGCGAGTACCTGCGGGCACTGTGGACGCAGGGGGTTAACCGGTCCCGCGCCGTCGTGCAGGCACAGCTCAGCGGGGGTGACGAGGCGGCGCTAGGCGAGACGCACGCTGACTGGCAACTCCCGCGTCCTGTGTCGCTGCGGTGGGTCCTGGTGCACATGATCGAGGAGTACGCGCGACATAACGGGCACGCCGATCTGATACGCGAGTCGATCGACGGGCAAACGGGTGACTGAACGCGGCGTCCGGCCGGCCGGAGCCGCCGTACTACGACGCGGCCGCTGGTGCCGAAGAGGCCGACGCGGACCGCGGCGGCGGATATGCGCTGGCGGTGACCGCAGGCGGGCTGGTTGGCTGAGCGTGTGATCCGCGCGGCCAGGACAACAGTCGGCTGGATCTGCGCTGCCTTCGGGCTCCCGGAAGTACCGGGCGCGGCGATCATCCCGGTGTCCCGCGGGGCGATGGGACGGATCTGGCGCCTTGACCTGGGCACGGATCGTTTCGCGGTCAAGGAGCTGTTCTGGGAGGCCAGCGAGGAATCGGCGCGCCGTGAGGCGGAGCTGACCGCCCACCTGGAAGCGGCCGGTATCAGGCTGCCGGCCAGCGTGCCCGGCCCGGGCGGGTGTTTCGTCGCCAGCCTGCCTGCCGGTTCCGGCGGCGGCTGGCTGCGGCTCTACCGGTGGGTTGACGGCGTGCCAGTCGACCTGACCAACGCGGGCGTCGCCGCCCGGGTCGGCGGCTTGCTGGGCCGGCTGCATGCCTGCGTACCGCCGCCGCACGGCGAGGCCGATCCCTGGTACGACACCGTCCCGGACCCGGCGAGCTGGGACCAGCTGGCTGACTGCGCGCGGGCGAACCGGGCGCCATGGGCCGCGTCCTTGGCCGAGCGCGCGGGCCTGCTGCGCGAACTGTCTGCGGTGGTCATGCCCCAGACGGGCGAATCGCTGATCACCTGCCATCGCGACCTGCACCCCGACAACGTGCTCGTCGACGGCTCGGGCGAGCTGGTGCTGCTGGACTGGGATGACGCCGGGCCGGCCAGCCCAGGCCGCGAGCTTGCCTACCTCCTGGTTGCCTGGCACGTCCATGACGGCCAGCCCGATGCCGCCGCGGTGCGACGCACCCTGGCCGCATACCAGGCGGCCGGCGGGCCAGGCCGGATCCGCGACCAGCATTCATTCGGCATGCTCATCGCCTGCATGCTCAACTTCCTGCGGGCGCAGGCGAGCGTAGCGCTGGACCCCCGTGCCGCCGCGGGGCACCGCCAGTACGCCTGCGCCGAGATCTCCGACACCCTCACCCGCCTGCCCACACCCGCGCTCATCGCTCAGCTGGTCAATCTCGCCGCATCCATCACGTAGCGTGATGTCGCCGCGTTGCGCCCAGATCGGTGACCGGCTGAGACTGAGAACGGCCAGTGCCCACCCGGTGAGCGAGGAGGCTGCCGTGAGCGAACTCGAGCGACTGGAAGCGGCGGTCGGTGAGTGCCGCGAGATGATCCGCGAAGCGCATGCCGCCACCAAGGATCTTCGGGCCGCGGTCCGCGAGGCGAAGCGGGAGCTGCAGGACCTGACCAGGGACGAGGTTGGCGCCCGGATCCAGGGTGAGGTGTCCCGCCAGCTCGAGGAGCTGGGCGAGCGGACCCGCGAGGCGGTGAGCACGGCGACGCAGAAGGTGATCGCCGAGTTTGACCGGTTCGGTGAGACGCTGCTCGGCAAGGAGACCTACTGGCAAACGGCGAGCGGTCGGCGTGCGGTCACCCGCCCCGACCCCGACGTCGTGACGCTCGACGTCCAGCCCGGCGACGACAGAGCGTAGTACCGGATGGATCCATCCGGGCCAGGAGCCGTGATCAGGTCCAATACGCCTCCTGAAATGTCCTTCACGCGGGACCGGGCTGGTCACTGCCGACCCAGGATGAGACGATCTGATGGTGAGCGGCGGTGAGGAGAACCCAGTACGGGCGCTGGCCGCTGCCTGGGAAGCCGCCACGGCCGTGGCGACCGAGTGGGCAGAACAGACAGCGGCGGTAACCAGGGAAGCGCTGCACAAGCTGGCCAGCGATCCGGCTGTCCGCGCGGCGCTGGAGAGCTGGCGCTTCACGCTGGTCTGGACCCGGCAGGACTGTGACTGCGTGTGCGCCCGGTCACACCCGGACGACGTGGGAATTTGTGACAATCGCGCGGTGATCACACGCCGGCGTGCTGACGGGCTGAAGGGTGATGTGGACGTAGCGCTGTGCGCACCATGTGCCGTGGCGCAAGGTGTCGCGGAGTTCGGTAACCCCGCTTCCGGATGATCACCGGCCGTCCCGGACCGCAAGGCTCCGGCCCGTGGCCGGAGCTCGCCTGTCGCCAGCGATCGTCATGATCGGGTACGGCTCCGGGCACCTGCCTGCGCCTCGGTAAGGTGAGCGCCATGGCTGACCGGCTGACCTCGCGCGAGTTTTACCTGCCGCACGACCAGGTGGAGGCGCGCATCGCGGCCGCGCTCGCCGCCGGGGGCCGCATCGTCAGCGACGCGAACGCACCCGGCTGGTGGACCCTCGCCGACCCCGAGGGCAACGAGGCCGACCTGGCCATCTGGGGCTAGGAGCACACGGGCGAGCCGGGGAGGGCGTGAAAACTAGGCGCTGGCCTTGTCCAGCGCCTGGGCGAAGTCCCCGATCAGATCCTGGGCTCCCTCGATCCCCGCGCTGATCCGGATCAGGTCCGCGGTGATGCCAAGACGTTCCCGGTCCTCCAGGCTCATGCCCGCGTGCGAGGTGGCGACCGGCCGGGTGATGAGCGTTTCGACTCCCCCGAGGCTCGGCGCCACGTAGGGCAGGGTCACCGCGTCCAGCAGCGCCTGCGCGGCCTGCTCGCCGCCGTGCAGCCGCAGGCTCAGCATGCCGCCGAAGCCGGACAGCAGCTTCTCCGCGTGCGCGTGATCGGGATGAGACGTCAGCCCGGGGTAATTGACCGCGGCGACCGCGGGACGGTCCTGCAGGAACCGGGCCAGTGCCAGCGCGTTGGCGTTCTGTGCCTGCACCCGCAGCGCGAGGGTCTTGATGCCCCGCGCCAGCAGAAAGCCCGCGTGCGGATCCAGCGAGCCACCGAAAAGGTTGATCGTCTTGCGCACCCGTTCGGTCAGGTCCGCCCCGCCCATCACCGCGCCGGCCACCAGGTCTGAGTGGCCGCCCAGGTATTTGGTCGCGCTGTGGAAGACCAGGTCGAAGCCAGCCTGGAGCGGGCGGAAGTTCACCGGGGACGCGAAGGTGTTGTCGATGACCGTGACGATCCCCTCGCGCCGCCCGAAGTCCGCCACCTGGTCCAGCAACCCGACCCGCATCAGCGGGTTGGTGATCGTCTCGACGAGAAAGACCTTGGTCCGGTCGGTGCGCGCGGCTTCCCAGGTCTCCGGGCGCCCGGCGTCCACAAAACTGAAGGACCAGCCCAGATCCGCCGCGTGACCGGTCAGGAAGTCATGCGTCCCGCCGTACAAGCAGTCGCCGGCGAGCAGGTGATCCCCGGCGCGCATCAGGCTGAGCAGGATCGTCGTCACCGCCGCCATCCCAGACGAGGTCGCGACCGCGGCCTCGGCGCCCTCGAGCGCCGCGAGCTTGTCATGCAGGTAGCGCTGGGACGGCGTCGAGTTGAGCCGGATGTACTTCAGATCGTGATAGCCGGTGCCCGGCTCGACCTCGTACACCGTGCCCTGATAGATCGGGAAGACCGCAGATCCGTCGGGACCGGGCCGAGGTTCCCCGCCATGGACCGCGACGGTATCCATTGATTCACCGTTTCCGTGCACTCCACCCTCCAGCTGAGTTGTCACCGCCGCACACCATCACAACAGTCCCGCGATGAAGACGCGAGTCCCGCCTTGCTTTCCGCTGGACTAGTCCGTTTCGCGGAACGTGAACAGCGGATGGCCAGGGAGCCCGGGCGAGGGAGCGTCTCGGAGCCTGTTAACGCCAATGCTGATGCTGGTGCTGAGGCTGAGGGCTTCAAAGGCGATCTCATCGAAGCCATTGCCGGCAAACCAGGCACGTATGCGCGGAGTCAGGTCGGGCGGCCGGCGATGGCGGGTCCAGATCACAGTGGCATTGACCCCGCACAAGGCAGGCGCGGCATCGACGGTGCGCTTGATATCACGATCGCTGATGTTGCCGAAGATGCCGCACAGCAGCAGCACGTCGGCCGGTAGCGCGTCGGCGAAGTTAGCGACCACGCCCGCGTCCGCCAGGCGCACCTCCACCTGCGGCACCCCAGCCTCGTCAGCGGCGCGGCGGGCCAGCTCGGCGTTGCGTGCGTCCGCTTCTACTAGCAGGGCACGCACGTCGTGGCGGCGAGGATGAGCGGGCAGGATTCCCAGCACGTCCCGTCCCTGCCCGGCGCACAGGCTGACCAGCCGCACCGGCCCGGCGGGAGCCTGATCAATCGCCTGCGCCAAGTGCCACCTGACCCGCCTCAGGCGCCCGCTTATCGGTGATGAAGGGTCGTCGTACGCCGCGTGCCACGCCAGCCAGTCCATCACCGCACCCATCCTGGCCGATCACTAGGGTGGGTGGCGTGTTCGAGGCTCATCGGCACCTGGACCCGGTCGTGTTGCCCGACGGTACCCAGCTGACCGCGGCGTCGTTTGACCCGCTCGTCCCTTACTCACGCGCTCGCGACCCGGACTACGGCCTGTACCTCGACCCCCGCTGGCAGCCGCCGTGGGACCACGGCTATATCGATTGGCCCGACTTCGGCGTGCCGGCCAACACCGAAGCCGCAGTCGAGGCGCTCAAGACCGTTCTGGAGCGGGCTCGGTCGGGGCAGAACATCGAGGTTGGATGCCTGGGCGGTCATGGCCGAACCGGGACGGCGCTGGCCTGCCTGGCCGTCCTGGCCGGCCACCCCGCCCTCGACGCCGTCGCCTGGGCACGGTCCAGCTACTGCCGTGAAGCGGTCGAGACGCCCGAGCAAGAAGCCTTCGTCGCCACCCTCTTGAACTTCTGAGGTTGGGAGGGCCACGGCGGCGGCGCGGTTGACGGTCCGCCGATGGTCGCACCACGATTATGACGACAGCCACCTCGAAGGAGCGATCGCATGATCCTGATCAACATCAAGATACCGATCCGGCCCGACAAGATGGACGACTGGCTCGTGCTGGCCGATTCGTACGCCAGGGACGTCAACTCCGAGGATGGCTGCCTGTTCTTCCAGTTCGCCCGAAGCCTCACCGATGAGGACGAGTTCATCACCATCGAGGGCTTCAAGGACGCCGAGGCGGGAGCCAGCCACGTCAAGCAGCCGTACGTGAAGAGGTTCTTCGACGTCATGCCCGACCTCGTGTCCGCGCAGCCGCAGATCATCTACATCGACACGCCGCATGACGGCTTCGGCCCGATGGGCGAGATCCAGCCTCGCTGATCGTCCACGGCAAAGTACCGGAGCCTGGACGATAAGGCCAGCTCAGGGACGGGATTGAGGGGTGGCCAGCCGGAGAAGGCCTGCACCAGCCCTTCTACATTGAGTAATCGAATGATGGCGTAAAGTATTTAATTGCTCAGTGTATACACTGCGTATAGAGTGCGGGATGTGAGCGTCCCACTGACCCTGCTCGGCCTGCTGGAACGGGAGCCGAGCCACGGCTATGACCTCAAGCGCGACTACGACACCTTCTTCGGGCGCGGCAAGCAGCTGCCGTTCGGGCAGGTGTACGCCACGCTCGGCCGGCTCGCCCGGGACGGCAAGGCCGTCGCCGGCGACGCCGAGCCGGGCGAGGGCCCGGACCGCAAACGGTACGCGATCACCGACGCCGGCCGGCACGAGGTGGACGCGTGGCTGGCCGAACCGGTGGAACCCGAGCCGCACCTGCAGACGGTGCTGTTCGCGAAGGTGACGCTGGCGCTGATGCTCGGCAAGCCGGCGTCGGCGTACCTCGACACCCAGCGCGCCGCCCACATCCGGCGCATGCAAGAACTCACCGAGCTCAAGCGGACCGGCCCGCTGGTCGACGTGCTGCTCGCCGATCATGCCCTCTACCACCTGGAGGCGGACCTCCGGTGGATCGACCTCACGTCAGCGCGGCTGGCGGATCTAGCCGAGGCGGTAACGAACCGATGAACACTCCTGCTGTGCCCGCCTGCGTCAGCCGCGGCAGCCTGATCGAGGCCCGCGGCATCTATAAGTCGTTCGGCCAGACCCCCGCACTGCGCGGCGCGAACCTGACCGTGCGGCAGGGCGAGATCTTCGCGATCATGGGCCCGAGCGGGTCGGGCAAGTCCACCCTGCTGCACTGCCTGGCCGGCATCTTCACCCCGGACCAGGGCGACGCGCTGTTTGACGGCCAGATAGTCAACGCGATGAGCGAGGCCGACCGCACCAAGCTGCGGCGCACCGCGTTCGGGTTCGTGTTCCAGTTCGGGCAGCTCGTGCCCGAGCTCACCGCCGCCGACAACGTGGCCCTGCCGCTGCTGCTGAACCGCACCAGGCGCAGGGCGGCCTACAAGACCGCCGACACCTGGCTCGACAAGCTCGGCGTCGGCGACAAGGGCGGCAGGCGGACCGGCGAGCTGTCCGGCGGCGAGGCCCAGCGGGTCGCGGTGGCCCGGGCGCTCGCGCTTGCCCCGAAAGTGATCTTCGCCGACGAGCCGACCGGGTCGCTCGACTCGCTGACCGGCGAGAAGGTCATGGACCTGCTGACCGACCTGGCCCGCGAGCAGGGCGCGACGGTCGTCATCGTCACGCACGACGCGCGGGTCGCCGCGTACGCCGAGCGGGTGGCCACCGTCCGCGACGGCATCGTCTTCTCCGTCGACCTCCCCGGTGTCCCGGCCTCGCCCGCCCTGGCGAAGGGCGCGAGCTGATGTTCCGCCTCGGCCTGCAGCTCACCCTCCGCAGCGGACGGGAGGCTCTCGTCCGGCTGCTGATCACCGCGGGAGCGGTCGCCGTCGGCGTCGCGTTGCTCCTCGGCGTGCTCGCCGAGTTCCACGCTTACCAGGCCAACGCCAACAAGCAGTGCTGGTCCTGCACCCAGGGCGCGCCCGTCTCCGGCACGCTTCCGTCGCACGGCGACCTGTGGAACAACAGCGTGGACTTCTACCAGGGGCAGACGATCAACCGGCTCGACGTCGCCGCCCTCGGCCCGAACGCGCCGGTGCCGCCGGGCATCACGCACCTGCCGCCGGCGGGCGACTACTACGCCTCCCCCGCCCTCGCCGCGCTGCTCAAGACCGTGCCCGCCGACGAGCTCGGCGAGCGGTTCCCGGGCAAGATGATCGGCACGATCGGCCAGGCCGGGCTCAACGGGTCCGGCGACCTGGCCGTCTACATCGGGCACACGCCCGCTCAGCTCAGCCAGGTCTCCGGCACCCAGTGGGTCACGTCGATTTACCGCGCGCCGGGACAGGAGGTGTTCTCCCCGTTCTTCCGGTACGCGTTCGGGGTCGGCGTGCTCGCGGTGGTGTTCCCCATGCTGGTGCTGATCGGCACGGCCACCAGGCTCGCCGCCGACCGCCGCGAGGAACGGTTCGCCGCCCTCAGGCTCGTCGGCGGGACGCCGGGCGACATCCGGATCGTCGCCACCGTCGAGGCCATGATCAGCGCGTTCCTGGGCGCGGTGCTCGGCACCGGCATCTTCCTGCTGGTCCGGCCCGCCCTGGCCGGCGCCGCGCTGGTCGGGACGCAGTACTTTGAGTCGGACCTGACGCCGACCGCGGCCGGCTACGTCGTCATGCTCGTGGGCGTACCGATCGCCGCGGCCGTCGCCGCGCTGGTGTCACTGCGCCGGGTGCAGATCTCCCCGCTCGGGGTCACCCGGCGGGCCACGCCCAAGCCGCCGACGTTCTGGCGGCTGGTCCCGCTCGCGATCGGCCTGGGCGTCTTCGGCTACGGCCTGGACAAGACCACGAGGAACAGCATCGGCGCGCCCGCTTACCCCGGGCTGCTCCTGACGATGATCGGCCTGGTGATCGCCGGCCCGTGGCTCACCGCGCGGGCGGCCCGGCTCTTCGGCCGGATGACCAGCGGATCATCGGCGCTCCTGGCGACCCGGCGGCTCGCCGACAACCCGCGCCGGTCCTTCCGGGCGGTGACCGGGCTCGTGCTCGCGGTCTTCCTCGGCACGATGGTCGGCCTGATCGTGCCCGCCGTGAACGAGACCGAGGCGACCCCCACGGCCGGGGCGCTCAGCAACGTCCTGGTCGGCCAGGTCGGGCTGCCCGCGGCGGCGGGCCAGAGGCTGATCAACGGGATCAGCGCCATCCCCGGTGCCGCCGTCTACCCGCTGTACGATCTGCAGCCGCCACCCAACTTGACTTACTCGGTCGCCGTGAGCTGCGCGGACATGCACGCGATCGGCGCGCTCGGACGGTGCGCGCCCGGCACGAGAACCGTGCAGGTCATGGATGCCTCGATCTTCGACGACAACCCGGTCTACGGCGACAGGCCGATCGTCAGCGCCACCTCCCGGGCGTACGCCGGGGACCTGGCGACGCTGCCGCTGCAGGCGGTCCTGGTCAAGGTGAGCAGCCCGACGACGCTTGAGCGGGTCCGCACCTATCTCGCCGTGAACGCGCCGCCGCAGGTCGGCGGCGACCAGCAGAACTCGCCGACGCCGCCGCGGACGTTCGGCGAGACCCTGCAGATCCGGCTCGCCCGCGCCGCCACGTTCGAGAAGATGTTGTACGCGGCGGTCGCGCTCACGCTGATCGTGGCCGGGTGCAGCCTGGCGGTCTCGGTCGGCGGCGGCCTCGTCGACAGGAAGCGCCCGTTCACCCTGCTGCGGGTGGGCGGCACCCCGGCGAGCGTGCTGTCGCGGGTGGTCCTGCTCGAGGCGGCGGTGCCGCTGGTGACCGCCACCGTGGTCGCGGCCGCTATCGCCTACGCGACGTCCCTCACGGCGTTCCTGCGGCTCGCGCCGGTCGGCACCGCGATCCCGCAGCTCGGCCGCGACTACTACACGATCATGGGCATCGGCCTCGTGGTCGCCTTCGGGGTCATCACGCTGACGCTGCCACTGCTCCGCAGGATGACCGC
>Ga0306926_10005748_pt1 | contig 13262 bp, 8 predicted proteins | sample flu12Cox44000178_FD_203759 | JGI IMG/M metagenome (GOLD analysis project Ga0306926, IMG submission 203759) | Lab enrichment of tropical soil microbial communities from Luquillo Experimental Forest, Puerto Rico - flux8day.12C.oxic.44.000.178 (v2)... | ecosystem: Environmental > Terrestrial > Soil... | reverse complement strand
ACCGATGGCAATGGCCGGGATGCCGAGCGAAATGGGAATGTTCGCGTCCGTCGAGGAGCAATCGAGGTGCGAACGGATGCCGAGGTGCGCATCGACGGCCCGGATATATTGCAGGATGGCAGCGTTGTCGGGTAGAGCGGCGGCCGGGCGCGACCCGATCTCCCTGAGCTTGGCGCCCACCTTGCCGGCGGTGGCGCGCTGGTTTTCCAGGTCGCGGGCCCGGTCGACGGCGTTGGAGAGAATCTCGACCAGCTCGTCCATCTTCTCGTTGCTCTCGGAGCGGATATCGACCTTGGCGCGAGCCGTCTGGGCAATGGCATTAACACTGGAGCCACCTTCGATCAGCCCCACGTTAATGGCGGATTTCGGCCCGCGACCGAGCCGGGTCTCGGAGAACAAGGCCACCGCACGGCACAGGGCGTGGATGGGATTGCCGAGACCGAAATCGCTCCAGCTATGACCGCCTGGTCCGGTGAAGGAAACCTCGAAACGGCGGCTACCCAGCGCGCGCGTGGTGATGTGATCGGTATTCGCCCCATCCACCACCACGAAGGCTCCGATCTTCCGCGCCAGCGGCGGCTGCCTGCACAAGTGACGCATACCGTTCAGATTGCCTTCGCCTTCTTCGCCGACGTTGGCGACGAGCAGGAGGTTCGAATGCAGGTCCAGAGACGGGGAAAAGCTCTTCCATACGCGTGCCACGGCTAGCAGGGCGGCCAGGCCGGCGCCGTTGTCGGAGACTCCCGGTCCGCGGAAGCGTCCGTCGGCTTCGACCGCGATCTCGTCTTTGGCGCGCGGTGCGATCACCGTGTCGAGATGCGCGGTCAGAGCGATGTATGGCCCCGCGCCGAGCGAAGCGACTACGTTGCCGGCGCGGTCCACGGAAGCCTCCCAACCCAGGCTGCGCAGCTGATCGAGGAACCACGACGCGCGCTCCCCTTCGAGAAAAGTGGGGGCCGGAATGCGGCACAGCTGCAGGTGCATCTCGTTGATCCACTGCTTGTCCCGGGTGAACCCCTGCAGGCAGTCGCGCACTTCCCGGGACTCGACGATCTCGCTGATGGGCAATGCCGTCGGCGCGATGTTGGTGGCCATCCTTTGTCAGTGTATCAGCCGTCACGAACCTGCTGATTCCACCTACGCCGGGATCACTGTTTCGCTGCCATCGAATTCACGGCGTCCCAGAAAAACTGGAGGTGCTTGTAGATGGCTTCCTCGAGCACGCGTTCTTGATCGCTGTGCGCCCCGAAGCCTTTGGCGGCGTCCTCTTCATCGACCATCACACCGACTCCGTAACATTCGACGCCCTTGGCGCGCAGGAAAGCCATATCCGTCGCGCCCGTGCTCATCTGTGGCACAGTAATGACGCCGTAGGTCTTCTTATAAGCGGCCTCGATCGCGCGGTAGGCATCGGAGTCGATCGGCGAAGGGGACGCGCCCGGCCGCTGGTTACGTGTTTCCGGCACTAACCGGACGGCGGGGTCATTGATTACCTTGCGCACCATATCGTAGAAGACTTCGATATTCTCATCGGGGAGCGCCCGGATATCGAGGGTCGCTTCCGCCTCCGAAGGGATCACGTTGACCTGGTAGCCGCCGGTGATGATGTTGGGCGAGATCGAGGTATGCAGCATCGAATAGGCGCCCGGGTCGTGTTCGGCAAGGTATTCGCGGGCTGCGGCGGATTTCTGCCGATCGAACAGGTCGCGGTAGCGCGCGGCGCTTGCCGGATCACTGACCGTGGCCAGTTTTTCGAAGTAGTAACGCGTCGTATCGTTGAAGCGCGTCGGTGGCTCCCAGGCAGCAACCGCGGCTACAGCGCGCGATAGGTGGACCAGCGCATTGGTTCTGACAGGCCGCGAGCCGTGTCCCGATGGACCTGTGGACACTAGACGCGCACTTTTGGGTTGTTTCTCCGTGGTTTGGACCGTCGCATAAATCAGCTGGCCGTTGCGGCGCCGCACGCCACCGCCCTCGGCAAGGGCGATCTCGGCTTCGATTTCGCCCCAATGCTCATTGACCAAAAACTCGATGCCTGGCCCCGTGGCCGCCTCTTCCCCCACTTCGGAAACGAAGATCACGTCACGATCGAGCGGTACTTTCAACCGCTTCAGCAGGAGCATCGTCATCAGATCGGCGATGAGATCGCTCTTATCGTCGAGCGAACCACGGCCGTAGATATACCCGCCGTCGCGGGTTGCACTGAAGGGCGGAAATTTCCACTTGGGGGGATCGACCCGAACGACGTCGCTATGCCCCATGATCAACAGCGGACGCCTGCGACCGTTGCCCTTCAGCCGTGCGATCACATTCGCACGCGCCGGATCTTTGGCGGCGAGCGTAACCGGGATGCCTTCGGCCTCCATCACCTTGCGGACGTACTCGGCTACTCGTGTCTCATTGCCCGGCGGGTCGCTCGAATCAATCCTCAATAGGGCCTGGAAGTGGCCGAGCGCCTCTTCATTGACTTTAGACCAGTCGGGAGTCTGCGCAACGGAAGGCAAAACGGCCGCGAAGAAGGTGCACAGAAAGACGCTTCGCATCGCAACAAGTGTAGCGCAATCGACTCGACGGGCGCGGCCTTCTCCCCGCAGCGCGAGAGCGCTAGCGAGTCGATTCAGGGGCGGCTGGGAGCCATAGGGGCCACCCCGTGCCAGCAACCGGTGATGCCGAAAAGCCGATCGGAGAAGGTGGAATCTGTCGGGCAAAGGCCAGAGGCTGCGGTCGTGTGACTGAACCGCCGGAGCCGGAGCAAGGCCCTGGGATTGTTCGCAAATATCATGTTCGCATCGCCCCGGCAATCCGGGCGGGCAGAGGCGCCGGTCGGAAGGTGTGTAGGCGACCATATTCAGGCCGGCCAGATAGGCGACCGAGCGGTGGTATTCGGCTTGTGGATGTCCGTGGTCCCCCAGTCCGCGCGCGTCAACGGCTCCGAGCGCGGGGAGAGCCGCCAGGACGCCGAAGCGCACAGCCTCCTCGCCGCTCGAGCCTTCCGTCGCACGCCTCAACCTGCTCGGAGCGCAGGCGCAACGGACCGCGTTCGTAGCCGCCTTCGACTTCACGGCGGCCGTTGTCGGCGTGAGCGGGAGCTGAAACGCTGCCATACCAGTCCCCGGCGAGAGCCAATCCGGGGACCGGGTGAAGGACCCATCCGGCCGGCGGCAGCGTGTAATGGCTATCGGGCGGGTTTCACCAGCGTCTGACCGCGAAAGACCCCCGTTGACATCACTCCCCCAAGGCCTCGTTCCCCCGGGGGCCCCGGGCGCGACCCACCTGAAAATCATGTCGCTAGCCTGTACGCCCGTGTCGCTCCCGGGAACCAACGAGAACCCGGCAGGAGCCCGGGCGATTCGGGATGTTGAGATCATCTGCGATCAAGGTCTCGGCCCTGCATGGAATCTGGAATGGGCCGCCCGTGAGGCGGACACCCGCGAGAATTTTTGCGGTGAGCGCGGCATCCATCAAGTACCCGCCTTCGCTAGGTCCGCCTGGACGTTGTAAGAAAGGCTCGACACAGGATCGCCAGTCGATCCGGCAGGCGCGGCGGATCTCGAGTGGGCCACGTATCGTCCTGGTTGGTGAAGCGGCCCTGAATGTAGCCGTGGATCGGAACCGCCGTCTGGGCCCATTGACACGCGGATAGGAACAGCAAAAGGGCAGGACTTCACTGGGGTATGGAACCCGTGTAACCGGTAAAATCGGCTTATGAGGGATGCGGCGCTGATCGAGCACATCGCAAAGCTGCCGCATTCGCGGGCCAGCTTCAAGCAACTGGTGCGCGAATTGGGCGCCAAAGGCACCCCACGCCAAGATCTCGAAAACGCTCTCGCGCGGCTGACCGCGCGTGGCGAGCTGATCGAGCTTCGCTCGGGCCATTTCGCCGTGACGGCGCGCAACCGCGAGTTCGCCGTCGGACGCCTCCACATGCATAAGGACGGTTACGGCTTTCTGATCGCGGAACGGCCGATTGAAGGGGTTTCCGGAGATGTGTTTATCCCACCGGAGTGCGCCGAGCAGGCGATGCACGGCGACCGGGTCGTGGTACACATCACCCGGATTGAGTCGGATGGCCGCGCCGATGGCGAGATTGTGAAGATTCTGAAGCGAGCCCATCCTACCGTGGTGGGAGAGTTCCGGATCGGTCGCCGCGGCCAGTTTGTGGTGCCTCACGACGAGCGGGTCCGCCAGTGGATCGAGATTCCGGAGGGTATGGAAATCCCGCCCGCCGGTCCGGTGATTGACCGCATCGGGGTGAAGGCCTCCCGGGCCTGTTCGGCCGAGGAGCTGGACGGCATGGTGGTGAACGTGGAATTGCTCGAGTTTCCGAGGCGCGGTTCGGCGGCGGCCGGGCGGGTCGTCGAGATTCTCGGCCACCCGGAGGATTTCGGCGTGGATGTCGAAATCGTGATCCGCAAGCATCACCTGCCGAACCGCTTTCCACCGGAGGTGGTGGAGCAGGCCGAATCGATTCCGAACGTAATCAGCGCGCGCGACCTCGAAGGCCGGCGCGATTTTCGGGCGCTCGACATCGTGACCATCGACGGGGAAACGGCGCGCGATTTCGATGACGCCGTCTGGGTGGACCGGTTGGCCAACGGCCACTACGCGCTCCAAGTCCACATCGCCGACGTCAGCCATTACGTCCGTCCCGGCACGCCGATTGACGCGGAGGCCCGTCTGCGCGGCACCAGCGTCTACTTTCCCGACCGCGCCGTGCCCATGCTGCCGTTTGAGCTGTCCACCAACATCTGCTCGCTCAACCCGCGCGTGGAACGCCTGGTGCTTTCGGCGCTTCTCGAAATTGACCATCGCGGAGAAACGGTCGAGCAGAAGTTCACTGCCGGCGTGATCCGCAGCGTGGAGCGTATGACGTACACCGATGTCCACTTGCTGCTCGAAGGAGACGCCGGCCTGCGTTCGCGCTACCGGCCGCTGGTGGCACGGTTCCAGCTGATGCAGGAGCTGGCGTTGCTGCTCAACCGCAAGCGCGTCCGTCGCGGCTCGATCGACTTCGACCTGCCCGAACCGCTCATCGAATTCGACCGGTGGGGTGCAATGACCGGGGTTACGCGCGCGCCGCGCAATATCGCGCACCGGCTGATTGAAGAGTTCATGCTGGCAGCCAACGAGGCGGTGGCATCACATCTGGAGAACGCCGGCATCGGTTCCATCTACCGCATCCATGAAAAGCCAGATCCCCGGCGGGTGATGGAGTTCGAGGAGGTGGCCGCTCACTTCGGTTACTCACTCGGCGTCGGCGCGATTCCGGTCAAGAAATTTGGCATCACCGATCGCCACCGCGACGGCACCAAGCGCCGCCGCGACATCGTACTGGCCGATTCCAACGTCAACCTCTCTTCGCGCAACTACCAGCGGCTGGTGAGCAAAATCGAAGGCAAGCCCGAAGAGCGCATCCTGAGCTTTCTCATGCTGCGCTCGCTCAAGCAGGCGCGATACAGCGTCGAAAATGTCGGGCACTTCGCGTTAGCCGCTGAGACCTATACGCACTTCACCTCGCCGATCCGCCGCTACCCGGATCTGATGATCCACCGCCTGCTGCGCGCCCTGCTGGGCGGCGGGCGCACGCCGCACGAGAGCGAATTGCAGTCGATTGCCGAAGAGTGCTCGCAATCGGAGCGGCGCGCGGCCGACGCCGAACGCGAGTTGGTCGAGTGGAAAAAGGTCAAGTTTATGGCCGAGCGCGTGGGCGACGATTTCGACGCGCTCGTCATCAGCACCACAAAATACGGGCTGTTCGTGGAACTCGGAGACCTGTTCGTCGAAGGACTCGTGCCGATCGACACGCTTCCCGGCGACCAGTACACTTATCAAGAGAATGTCCGAAAGATCGTGGGCAAGCGCACCCGCCGCGAGTTTTCCATCGGCGACCGATTGCGCGTGATGCTGGACCGCGTGGACGCCAATGACCGCAAGCTGCAATTCTCCTTATTCGAAGCGAGGCCCGAGCGATCTGGTCATGCTCCCCGGCGGCGCGTTTCTGATGGGCCAAAAAGACGGCCGCGATGACGAACGCCCGGTTCACCGCGTCACCTTGGCGCCCTTCCGCCTCAGCCGGCTCCCGGTAACCAACGCAGACTTTGCGGCCTTCCGACCGTTTGAGTTCACCGACGCGGCGCTGCCGGTGACGTCCGTCAGCTGGTTCCAAGCCACGGAGTACTGCGCCTGGCTTTCATCTCAATGGGGCATTGGGCTGCGCCTGCCGACGGAGGCCGAATGGGAATTCGCCGCCCGCGGCGGCCTCGAGCAGAGCCGGTATCCGTGGGGCAACGCGCCGCCCGAGACGCGTGCAGGCTACGCCGCGCGCTGGCTTCGTGGCCCCGAGCCGGTGGGAACCGCGGAACCGAACGCCTACGGCTTGTTCGACCTGTGCGAGAACGTGCACGAATGGTGTAGTGACTGGTACGTCCAAGACTACTACTCCGAGTCGGCGTTAGAGAACCCACAGGGGCCGGCAACCGGCCTGCGGCGCGCCTCCCGCGGCGGCGCCTGGCGTCATCACATCAAGATCGCGCGGTGCGCCGCGCGCAGCAGCCTCCCACCGGACTTCCGCTATGCCGATTACGGCTTTCGGGTGGCTGCGGACGCTTAGTCAGGCGGAAAATTTTTTTGGCGGAGTCAACCGGTTTTTCCCGCTCATACACGTGAACCCCGGGATGAGTACCGTGTCACCGTATCTTTTATTACGTTCGCCCCGCTCGTCCGTGATAAACTGTACACCAATCACGGAGCACCGGATGTCCCCACCCGCGGGCGAAATCACCCGGCTCTTGCACGCGTGGAGCGGGGGTGATCGGAGCGTCGAAGAACGCCTGTTTCACCTGGTATTGCCGGAACTGCGCAATCTGGCTCGCGCGCTGATGCGCCGCGAGCGCCGCAATCACACGCTCCAGCCGACCGAGTTAATGAACGAAGCCTATGTACGGCTGCTGGCCAGCCGCGAGCGGGACTGGGAGAGCCGCCGTCATTTTCTTTTCCTGGCGTCGCGCATCATGCGCCGCCTGCTGATCGATCACGCCCGCGCCCGAACCAAGCAAGAAGTGGTCCCCCTGATCAGCTCGCGCGATCTGCCCCCGGGGCCGGCGGGCCAGATCGAGCTCGCGATCGCCGTCGATCGCCTGCTCGACGAGCTCGAGGCGAGCCATCCCGAGTGGTGTTCGATCGTGGAGCTGAAGTATTTCGTAGGCCTGACCGACGAGGAAACCTCCGAAGCGCTCGGCCTTCGCTTACGAACCATGCAACGCCAGTTCAGCGACGCGCGGCGCTGGCTGTTTGAGAGGCTGAATCCATCCACATGCAAGGCGAAGGCGAACGCGACGAACTCGTAATGGAGCTGGTTTCGGCGACGCTCGAGCAATCGCCCGAAACCCGCGAGAGCTATCTCCGCTCCGCATGCGCCGGCGACGTCGATTTGTTCGCTGAAGTCAGCGAGCGGGTGGAGTGGGAGCAGCGCATGGGCGGCTTCCTCGGTCAGACGGTGGTGGAGGTGCTGGATCTGCTGGACCGGCCCTTCGAGGCCGGTGAGCTCGTGGCCGGCCGCTTTCGCGTGCTCAAGGAAGTCGGCCGCGGAGGAATGGGCGTGGTGTACGAGGCCCACGATGAGAAGCTCGACCGCCGGGTGGCCTTGAAGACCGCGGTGGGCGGCCACGACAATCGTCTACCTCCCGAGACTCGCGCCGCGCGCGAGGTCAGCCATTTCAACGTATGCAAGGTCCATGAGCTACATTCGGCCCGCACCGAACTGGGGGAAGTCGAGTTTCTCACCATGGAGTTCATCCCGGGTGAGACCTTGAGCGCGCGCATCCAGAGGACTGGGCCGCTCGCGCCCGCCGAAGCCCGGGACATTGCCGGCCAGATCTCGGCCGGCCTGGCGCAGGCGCACCGGCAGGGCGTCATCCACCGCGACCTGAAGTGCGGCAACATCATTCTCACCGAGACACCGGACGGCGGCACGCGCGCCGTGATCACCGATTTTGGGCTGGCTTCCTTCAACCTCGCCGAGGGCGAAACCGGCGCCAGGAGCCCGTTGCGCGGATCCTTTGATTACATGGCGCCCGAGTTGTTTTCCGGCGGGCAGCCCGGCATTGCCTCCGACCTCTATGCGCTGGGCGTGATCTTTCACGAGATGCTCACCGGAAAAGTGCCGGCCCCGGCCGAGAAGCCTTCTGGTCCCGAAGACGCCAGCACGCGAACCCTGACCCCGGTGACGCGCCTCCGCCGACACCGGCCGGAGAAGCTGCCTAAACCCTGGGGGAAGATCGTAGCCCGATGCCTGGAGGCGGACCCCGAGGATCGTTTTGCGTCCACCGACGAACTGATCCGCCTGCTCGAAGCGCGCCCGGGAAAACGCCGGTGGCTGGCGGCCATACCGGCCGCGGCAGCGATTGTGGCAGTTGCGCTGTGGCTGGGGAGGGAGAAACCTGGGCCGCCGGTGCGGCTGGCAGTCCTTCCGATCGTGGTGGAAGGCGCGCCAGTTCCGGCGGCGGACGGCCTCGGCGTCGAGCTGGCCGAGCGGCTTTCCGGCGCGCGCCGCGGCTTCGTAGTGATTCCGCCCGCGGAAGCCCAGCGCAACAGCGTAAACACAGTGGAGAGAGCCAAGACCGCTATGGCCGCGACGCACGTGCTGCGCACGCGCGTCCGAAACTCCGGCGGCCGACTGGCTGTGGAGGCTTCCGTCATCGCGACGAATTCCAATCTCACGCTACAGGAGCTTCGAGGAGCCTACGGCTTGAACGACCTTGCCTTGGCGGCCAAAGCCTTGACCGCGACCATCACCAGTGCGTTCCGCCTGCGCGCGCGAGTTCCGATGGAAGTGCTGGCTAGGGCGGCGTACCCCTCCTATGTGCAAGGCCTCAACTTGCTGCGGCGCGACGCTGCTAGCGCCGACGAGGCGATGCCCTTCTTCCGGAAAGCGATTGAGCAGGACCCACGCTCGGCCTTGCCCTACGCTGGGCTGGCGGAAGCCTACCTTCAGAAATTTCAGCAGCGCTTCGGCACCGAATGGATGGATCGCGCCACTCGAGCTGTCATGAGAGCGCAGAGCCTAAACACGGACTCCGCTCCGGTACTCCTGGCGGCAGGTCTCTTGAAATATCTGCACGGTTGGTACGAGCAGGCTGCGCAGGACTACTCTCGTGCGGCCGAGCTCGCCCCGGGAAGTGCTGATGCATGGAATCGCCTGGCTCTCGCCTACAGTGCCATGAATCGGCCCGATCAAGCGATCACGACCTATCGCAAGGCCTTAGAGGCACAACCGGACTACTACCTCCCCTATATCGACTTCGGGCGGTTTTACAGGAAGCAATTGCAGTTTCCAGAAGCAGAGCAGTTGTTCCGTCACGTCACGGTGATTGCCCCGGACCTTGCCGTGGGCCATACGGTGTTGGGGCTTGTGCTGCAGCAACAGAATCGCCTGTCGGAGGCGGAGCAGGCGTTCCTCACATCCCTACGGCTGCAAGAGACCGGTCTTGCGCTGATCGATCTCGGCGCTCTGTACTATCAGGAAGAGTTTTACGACAAGGCGGTGCAGTATTTTACGAGAAGCCTAGCGCTTGACGGGCCCAACGCCCTACGCTACGCGAATTTGGCAGATGCCTACCGTCACTCGAGCCGCACCGAAGAGGCCACTAAAAGCTACCGAATGGCCGAGGCGCTCGCCAGGTCCGATGTCGAGCGGAATCCAAGTGACCCTTCTAAACGGTCTCTTCACGCCTTCATCCTCGCACATCTCAAGGTAGATGACTTGGCCAAATACGAGATCAACCAGGCTCTGGTCATGGGGGCTGGCAGTGCGGCGGTTACGCGCGATGCAGTGCTGGTCTACGAATCCTTGGGAGAACGAGAAATGACGATGAAGGTGCTGGCCGACGCCCCACTACCGCTGATCGAAGAGCTGAGTCGGCAGCCCGACGTGAGAAGCCTGCAACAGGACACGCGTTTTCAGGAACTGCTCAGGAGCAAGGCAGCCCAACCATAACAGCAGAACGATTAAGCAACAAGGAGATCCTATGGCAACTCCAGCAACGAAACCGATACGGGTGAAAGTGGTGTACGACTTTGACCAAGGAAAGTTCCGCACTGTACCTCCGAAACCGGAACTCAAAGTAAGGGCCTACGTTGAGTTCTACACCGATATAAAAGGGGCCACAGTTGACGTTTTACTGGACCCCGCCAGTGCGTTCAACCCCGCGGAATATAAGACAGGGCAAAAACCGATAAAGGTTACGAAGCCCTTTGGGAAGGGCATGATTTGGTGCGGCGGCACCTACCCATCCCCGAAGGGGGGGCTTGATACCGCACCTATAACGATTGACCCGAAGTCCCGGGAATACGGCTCCCACAGCGATGACGGAGGTACGACGTAGCTGCAACTGAGCAGGCCCTTGGGACTAGAGCCACCGGCTCTTCGAGGGCCTCATTTGAACCCTGCCCCACAGTCAAAACAATCCTTTTAAAACGGAAGCGCGACGTATGTCCACGACGAAACGCCCTTTGTTTGAGCTCGATCGGCCGCTCACAAACGCCGACCCGACGACTTACGAAACGGAACTCTCGCAGCTGCAAGCGAATATCCTCAAGCCGCACACACGCAAGGCGGCTGTCCATCTCTTTCTGACTTTCAAGCCTGACAAGCAGAACGAGACGAGGCAGTTCCTGCGCCAGACGGTGGCGACGTCTGCGGCCGAGCAGGCGGCCCAGAGGCAGCGGCAAAGTGAATCTCACACGGAATTACTCACGGTCCTTTTCCTCTCGGCCAAAGGTTATGAGTACCTGGGATTTCCGACCCAGGGCTTTTCGCAAGCATTTCAAGAGGGAATGCAGCAAGCATGGGAGCGGCTCGCCGATCCTCCGCCCGCCCAATGGGAATCCAAGTATCAAAAGGATCTGCATGCCATGCTGCTGTTGGCTCATGACAGCAAGGAGGAATTAATCTCCTTGACGCGGACCAATCTGGACAGGGTATCCGGCTTTGCCGAAGTGCAGACCGAATTCGGCAGCAAGATGAAAAACAGCCAAGGGAAGGCGATCGAGCACTTCGGCTATAGGGACGGCATAAGCCAGCCGGTGTTCTTCGAGGCAGACACCCCGCCGACACAACAGAACTGGAACCCCTCATCGGGACCGAATCTGGTTCTGACCGAAGTTCCGCTGGGCGCGGGCAAGGCCGACTGGGGCAGTTACTACGTGTTTCGCAAGCTGGAGCAGAATGTCCGGCGATTCAAGGAACACGAACGGGACCTGGCGGGCGCACTCAACCTTACCGGCGACAGCCGGGAGCTGGCCGGCGCCATGGTCATCGGGCGTTTTGAAGACGGCACGCCCGTCGCTTTGAGCGGCGCGGCTCTTGGCGCAAACACGGCGGCCAACGACTTTGTCTACGGTGACCCGAAGACCGACCCGCAAGGCTTTCGCTGCCCGTTTTCCGCCCACATCCGTAAGACCAATCCGCGGGGTGATCCAAACGGCGAGACACTCGACGAGCAGAAATCTCACCGCATCGCTCGGCGTGGGATGCCTTACGGCGATCCGACACCTCCCGGCAGCAATCTGGAGGCGCTTCCGGAAACCGGCGTGGGGCTGCTGTTTCAGTGCTACCAGGCGAACCTTGCCCATCAGTTTGAATTTCTCCAGCGAGCCTGGGCCAATAACGCCGACAAGGCGCGGCCCGGCACCGGCATTGACCCCGTGATCGGGCAGTCGACTAACGGCTCTATCCCCGACCTGAAATTTCCGACGCGGTGGGGCCAACCTGGAAGTACGCCCTTCTCCTTTCATAGCGTCGTTACGCTGAAGGGCGGAGAATACTTTTTTGCGCCCAGTATTACCTTCTTGAAGAGTCTCTAGGGACGCGCGGCCCGTTACGCGGCCAGTTCGCCGCGCAGCACCGTAACGGCTTGGCCGCCGAGGATCACGCGATCGCCGTTCACGCGGACGCGCACCACGCCGCCGCGCGCGGACGCCTGATACGCGGTGAACTCACGTTTTCCTAGTTGCCGGCACCAGTGCGGGCCGAGAGCGCAGTGCGCCGAGCCGGTCACCGGGTCTTCATCCACCCCCGAGCCGGGCGCGAAGAAGCGCGAGACAAAGTCGAACTCGCCTGACGCGGACCGGGCAGTGACGATCACGCCGCGCACGCCGAGCTTTCGCAGGGTCGTGAAATCTGGAGCGAGCGAGCGCACCTGTTGCTCCGACTCCACCTCTACCAGGTAATCGAAGCGGTTCAGACCAACAAATTTGGCCTTTACCCCCAAGGCCGGCAACAGTTCCGGGGGTGGCTCGGCGGGCGCGGCTACGGTAGCCGGAAAATCCAGATCGATCCAGTCGGCGCGCCGGTCAGCCAGCAGGCGGCCGCTGCGCGTGTGGAACCGAGCCTGCTCGCCCTGTGGCAAATGCTCGTCCTCCCACAAAACATGCGCGCTGGCCAGAGTGGCGTGACCACACAGGTCCACTTCGACAGCCGGAGTGAACCAGCGCAGACTGTAGGCCTCAGCTTGCTGCACGAGAAAGGCGGTTTCGGAGAGATTCATCTCGCGGGCGACATCGCGCATCCATGTCTCGGGCGGGCTGGACGGCAGCACGCAGACCGCTGCGGGATTTCCGGCAAACGGCCGGCTGGTGAAAGCGTCCACTTGAACGATGCGAACAGGCATACCCCAGCCTAGCGCGGCCGAAGCGCCGGCAACCATTCCCGCCGGTTCCTTACAGTAATCTCGCACATACCTGGCGGCGGTGGGACACACCCGGGCCTAGTCTCTCCGGTGAAATGGTTCACCAGCCTTGTGAGGGGACCTGCGAAAGTTCAGAATCGAGTCGGACCGATCTTGGATGACGAATCACAGGGGGCGCCGCGTGCCCGTGAGGGAGTTGGTTCTGTGGTGGGGTCCGGCTGTGTGCGCGACGCCGAGGCCGGCCCAATCCAACTCCAGGGGATGAGTTGGGGCCTCGCATGACGAACAAGAAAATCCCTTCGTGCTGCCGGACTGAAACGCACGTTGACGGACAGTTGATGGGAGGGGAGTCCGAGGGGCTCCGCTGAACGTGACGCAGTCGTCGAATCCTCACGCTTAGCCCGAGGGCAGCACCTGGCGCCTCGCGCCGCTCGACGCCCCGGGTAACCAAATACCGCAGGCTGGGGAGATTGCTCGGCACGGCTGGGGTATCGTGTTAGCCTCATGAATCGCAGACGCTCGACGGGCAGATCGCCAAACGCACAATCAGGGACTCCGCTCCGGACCCACGCCTGG
>Ga0306926_10005744_pt1 | contig 13265 bp, 10 predicted proteins | sample flu12Cox44000178_FD_203759 | JGI IMG/M metagenome (GOLD analysis project Ga0306926, IMG submission 203759) | Lab enrichment of tropical soil microbial communities from Luquillo Experimental Forest, Puerto Rico - flux8day.12C.oxic.44.000.178 (v2)... | ecosystem: Environmental > Terrestrial >... | reverse complement strand
GCCGGTGATGACCAGCGCTTGCGGCACCGGATCGCCGTCAAGCCCAGCCGCAGCACCTCTACGGGCGATGACGCCGAAGAGAAGGAACGTCCCGCTTCCGAGAAGATTGAAGGCAAGAATTTTCCGCAGCGGCTGCGGATTGGTGATGAGCCCGAACAAGCCGAGTCCGACCAAGATCGGTCCGCATAGCCCAAACAGCGTGACGGCGTTCATCGTTGTCGCATCCGTTCCGGCGGGCCTGCGGCCAGCAAACCAAGTGTCACGCCAATCGAAAGAGTGAGCGCAGCCTCGGCGACAATGATCAATGGCTTGGCATAACCCGCCGGATAGGCAAGAAAGCCGCCGGCCAACGCAAAGCCCACAAGTCCAATGGCGAGAAAGATCGCTGGTCCGACTATCACCAATAGGCGCAGCGCGCGCCGATTGGTGGAGGGCACACGCTGTAAGCCGGAAATCATGACCAGGAGCCACATCGCGGCAAGAACCGTCCCTCCCTGAAAGGCGCCACCCGGGTTATTGGCTCCCGTCCAGAACATGTAGATGCCAACGACGATACCCACCGGGGGCAGGATCTGCGAAAGCAGAGTCAGAACGGAGTTCGGCTGCTGATAAACCTGCAATCCCGGTATGCCGCCCCAAAATCGATCAGGCGCCAGCGACCAGACGCCGACCAACGCCAACACCAGAACCGCTTTCTCCAGGAGCGTGTCGAACGCTCGGTAAACAAACAGCACGCCCGCAACCGGATTGCCGAGACCGCTCTCCAGCAAATGCGCCATTGCGTCCGGCGCCAATGTAAACACGGTGTTGGGTGGAAATAGAACAATAGCAGCAAGCCCCGCCGTTATCAGCGCGCAGAGCACCGCCGCCGTCAAACGAAGAGGTACGCTAGTCGAGACGGCAGTGGCCTCGGTCTCACGGAGGCGGCTGGCTGCACCGAGCAGTAGCATTCCGGTCACACCACCCCCGATCGCCGCTTCGGTGAGTGCAATATCGATCGCCGACAGTTCTACCCAGACAATTGCCAGCAGTAATCCGTAAGCGACGAAAGCTACAACGGCCGAAAATGCAGCGCGTGAGGTAATAACCCAAGTGGCGACCGCGAGGAGGAGCGCCACAAGCACAACGTTGAAGATAAAGGCCGCCATCACGCCTATGATTCCTCACGTCGGACGATGATAGCGATAAGTTGTGCGATGATTGATCCGGACAATTGGACGAGCAGCCACACGGCGATCAGCTTGAGCGCGCCAAACGGCCACTCGACCAACGGCAATAATCCGAAGACAACGAGTCCAAGACCCACATTGTCCGCCTTGGTCAGCGCGTGCAGCCGCGTCAGAGTATTGGGGAAACGCAGGAGTCCAACCGTCCCAGCCAGAAAAAAGAAAGTCCCCGCGGAGACCGCAAGCACGGTGAAGATATTGAGCGCTGCGGTCATCGCGGATCCATCGCCGGCGGTATTTTGCCTTGCGAGCGGGCCCCGCTGCTGACGAAGGCTACAGAGGCAAAAGCCGCGAGGAGTGCCAGCATCAATGCAACATCGACAGTAGCCGGCGATTCGGTGGCCGCTGCCAGGAGGAGGAGGACAGCAACTCCTCCGGTACCGAGCAATTGCGCCGCCATCATCCGGTCGGCATCGGCCGGCCCATAAAGAATTCGGAGCAATCCCAGTGCTGTTGCCGCCAGCACAACGCAGGCCGCTCCGGTCAGAAAACTAGTCATTGGGCCCACCTCCCAGAACCTGTTGCAACGCGGTTTCCTCAGCCGCCAATTGCTCGACCACCGGCTGACGCACGTCGAGACAGTGGATAACAAGATCGCCGTTTTCATCTGAGCCGGCTGGCAAAGTTCCGGGCAGCAGACCCGTTATTGTGCAGAACGCATTTTGCATTTGGCCCAACGGGAAATGCGATTGATAAACCACGAATCCCGGCCGCAACGGCATTCGCGGATCGATCGCTCGCCATGCGACATCGACCCCGGCGACCAGCGACTGACGCAGAAAACGAAGGGCCAGTCGCACTAGCGGAATCACACGCAAACTGCTGCGTCCCGGCAACAGGCGCCGGCTCGCCCACGTCGCGATTATTGCGGCTATTATGCCAATCAGTAGATCCCCAGAGTTGATCCCATAAAGGATCAGCCAAAAAGCGAGGAAAAATGCAGCGCGCGCGGGCGAACCACCGAGCAGAAATCGTGCGATGCCGATGTAGTCGCGCATTGCCTGTCCTATCTGAATTTGAAATCTAGCTATGACGTCTTGTAATGATCTTAGCACTTCCCCACACAAAAGCAGATTCCGTAGACTGCAAGTCGCCGACACTCTTGACACCGCTGAGTGCAGTCAATTTTCGTGAAACGAATAAATTCGCAGCCAGCAACACAAGCAGCCAAAATGTGATCACGCAGCACAGCAACAAATATGCGCGAAAAGGCTAAACCGCCCTCGCACGCCGTTTGCGTTCAGTCGGGAAACAAAAATCGCCAGCTTACCGGCGAATTTGAGAGGGGCGAGGGCGGACTGCGATCGCGGAGGTGCTACGCGCCGTCTCAAGCTCGCTCTATTTGTCCTGTGCCCTAGGTCACAGCTTTTCGGAACTTCCCTACTATCTTCCTATTGGTACAGTCGTCGGGGGTTTGTTCTTCCTAAGGCTCCAAACAGGTTTGAATTGTGAGCATGAGCTTATGCTGGGTCGGATGGGGCAACCTCGATGCGATGCGCGAGAGTGTGCTTGTCCGCATGCTTGAGCCGCACCGTTTCCCGACGCCCTGGTCGGTCGAAGAACAAACCACCTATTTTATAGTCAGGGACCGGGAGGGCCAAGCGCTCGCGCACCTCTATTTTGATGACGAACCCCAAGTGCGATCACCCGCCAGCCTGCCCAGCTACGATGAGGCACGCAACACTGCGACCGACATCGCTGCACATCATCGGTCGGTTCTAAGCAGCGACATAAACATTATCGACCAACGCTGATTCTTAACGACGGGCATCGCTCATGAGCCGATTGTATGGACCCCATCATCGGAAGCTGCAGGATCGTTTCGATACGCGCAGGCTGGCCGACGGCGTCGAACGGCGGATCGTCGGACGGGAAATCACACCCGAGCATCAGGCCTTTATTGAGAGTCGGGACATGTTTTGGCTGGCGACGATTGATCATCAGGGGCGGCCGACAGTCTCATATAAAGGTGGCGACCCGGGTTTCGTCCGCGTTCTCGATCGGAACACCATTGCATTTCCCTGCTATGACGGTAACGGTATGTTCTATTCGATGGGCAATCTTCTCGGCAACGGCAACGTCGGATTGCTATTTGTTAATTTTGAACAGCCTCATCGGTTGCGCGTTCAGGGCGTTGCGACAGTCCGCGACGACGATCCTCTGTTGGCTGATTATTGCGAAGCGCAAATGATTGTTCGGGTGGCGGTGAACGAGATCTTCCGAAACTGTCCTCGTTACGTGCATCATTATCAAAAAGTCAGTCGGTCAGAGTACGTTCCCCGCAGTGGTATGAAGACTCCATTTGCCGCCTGGAAGCGCATCGACGACGTACAGTCGGAATTGCCAGGCAAAGATCAGGACCGTGTTGAAGAGGAGGGCGGCCTTTGTTCACGACAAGAGTACGAAAAATACCTGGTCGATGTCTCTCCTGCTCGGAAGGGATAGGAAAGGCCAAAAAGTTGCGGTCGCATCCCTGCGGCAGATCAATCCGCCTTGATGCCAGCCGCGCGGATCACCTTGCCCCACTTGTCGGTGTACTCGACGATGAACTGGCTTAGTTCGGTAGGCGAGATCGGGAATGGCTCGACACCCAAATCGGCCAGACGGGCTTTGAACGTGGCGTCGCGCAGAGCTGCATTCACTTCCTTGTTGATAATGGCGACGATCTCTAGCGGTGTGTTTGCAGGAGCACCGACACCGTCCCAACTGCTCGCTTCGTATCCCGGCACAAATTCACCAATTGTCGGAATATTCGGCAAAACATCCAATGGCGTGGCGGTGGTGACCGCCAATGGTCGCAGCCTGCCCGCCCTGATGTGCCCAATCGAGGAACTCACTACGTCAAACATGGCTTGGACTTGCCCACCAATGAGATCGGGCAGCGCGGGTCCCGAGCCATGATAATTCACTATGACAAGGTCGACTCCCGTCATGACCTTGAACAACTCGACGAAAAGGTGAGGGGCGCTTCCCGCCCCGGCCGAGGCGACATTGACCTTGCCCGGATTGGCTTTGGCATAGGCGATAAATTCAGGCACTGTCCTGGCAGGAAAGGTCGGATTGACTTCAAGGACACCGCCCGAGCGCCGCACGCCTGCAATCGGCGCGATGTCGCGGATGAAATTGAAGCTCAGATTGTCATATAGTGCCGCGTTCCAAGCGTTCGATGCGGAAATCTCAAGGAGCGTGTACCCATCGGGGGCCGCCCGCACGACCGTCTCGGTCGCAAGATTACTGCCGCTGCCAGGTCTATTTTCGATAATGAATGGCTGTCCGAGGCGCTCCGACAACCATTGACCAATTAGTCGCGCACTGATGTCAAGCGGGCCGCCCGCGGCATAGCCGACCAAGAGATGCACCGGCCTCGTAGGGTACGATTCGGAAGCACTTGCTGCGAACACCGGAAACGCAGCCGCGCCGGCTGCCAAATGGAGAAATCCACGACGCGGGAAATTCATCGTTTGTACTTTCAGCAAATCGAATTTAATTTCGCAAAAACCAGGCGCGCTGATCAAGACCGGACTGCCCGCTTGCGCCGAATCTCGATAGCGATACGATGCGGCAAAGTTGCTCCACGATTGTCATGCGGGCGCCAATAACGTCATTTTCGCGTCTATCATTCGGTATATCTGGTATCATAACTTCTGGTGTTGTTCTCACCATTCACAGCAGCCGATGAACCAAGCCGCTCTACCGCTCGAATCGCTCCCGATTGCAACGTCAGCCATCAACAGGCGGCTTGCCGCCATCGCCTTTGCTGACGTCGCGGGCTTTTCCCGTCTAATGGCTCTTAACGATGTCGAGACCGTACGCCGCTGGAAGACCCTGCGGACACAGGTCATGGAGCCCCACATGCTTCGCCACGGAGGACGCCTTGTCGATCTTGCCGGCGATGGCATGCTGGTGGAGTTCACGAGCGCCGTTAACGCGGTGCGATGGGCCGCCGATGTCCAGCGCGCTCAACACACCGCGCTGAACACCAACGATCCATTCGCACTGCATCTGCGCATCGCCATCAATGTCGACGATGTGATTGCGGAAGACGGACTTTTGCAGGGCGACGGAGTCAACATCGCGTCCCGTATCCATCAGGCCGCCGACCCCGGCCAAATCGTAGTGACCGCCGTGGTTCGCGATTACGTGACGAATAGAATTCCGGTCGTGTTCCACGATCTCGGAACACCGCCAATGAAGAATATCAGCCGCCCCATTCGCGTATTTTCGGTTGAGTGGGTCGAAGGCGGCAAAATCGATCTGACTACGCAGCCTTATTTGCAGTGGTCGTCCCGACCAACAGTCGCGGTTCTACCGTTCCGGACCATCGGAGGAACCGACGAGGACAGATACTTCGGTGACGGCATCACTGACGAAATCATCACAGAATTGTCGCGTAGCCGCGGGTTGTACGTGATCGCGCGCAGTTCGACGCTGCGCTATCGCGAACGCGGAACAGATCTACGTCAAATCGCCGCTGAACTCGACGTTCGCTACGTCTTGGACGGCAGCGTGCAAAGACAGAAGACTCGCCTAAGAATCAGCTGCGAGCTCATTGACGTGGTTGCAAACCGTCCGATTTGGGCAGAGCGGTTCGAGGGGTCGACTGACGATTTGTTCCAGTTTCAAGACCGCATTGCCACAAGCGTTCTCGGTAAGCTCGAAGTCCGGGTCCGCGCCGTCGAGGCAGCACGTGTTCGCGATCACCCTACGGAAAGCCTTGATGCCTATTACTGTGTGCTCAAGGCCATGGATTTGCTCTACCGTTTTACTCCCGAGAGTTATCAAACCGCGGGTGAACTGCTCGAGCGTGCCATTGTGCTCGATCCCTCCTATCCGCAAGCCTACGCCTACCTTGCGTGGTGGCTTAACTTCCGAATCGGTGAAGGCTGGTCGGAAAATCCGGAGGCTGACCGGGCGCGTGCCCTCAGAATTTCTCAGCATGCAATCGAACTCGATAGCGAGGACCCCTTTGTACTTGCCGTTGGCGGCCACATCCTCTCCTTTGTGGGGCGAAAACCAGCCGAAGCAATTGATCTGTTTGATCATGCGCTCGCACTAAACCAGAATTTGGCCTTCGCTTGGGGCCTGAGCGCGTTGACGCTGGCTTATCTTGGTCGCCCCGATGAAGCACTGGGGCGCTTGCAAAACGTATGGCGCCTCAATCCGTTTGATCCTTTAACCTTCTACTATTGGATCACGACCGGCATTGCCGAATTTGTTGCCGGACGATACGATGAAGCGATTGCATGGTTGCGAAAATGCAAGCGTGCGAATCCACGGTTTATCGCCGGCCTGAGGATGCTGGCCGCGTCGTTTGCGCTCTCTGGCAACGAAGCCGATGCGCGGGCAGTCGCGCAAGAACTTTTGACAATCGAACCATCGTTTCGCGTGTCGACGTTCATCTCCTGGTATCCGTTGCAGCGGGCAGAGGACCTTGCTCGCCTTGAAGCAGGGCTGCGGGCAGCGGGACTGCCAAATTAGAATTGAGCAGTAAGATTGAAGGAGGGCTGACGATGGGCGCTGGAGCGGGCGCTGGTGCAGGAGCAGGAGCGGGAGCAGGCGCTGGTGCCGGTGCAGGAGCGGGAGCGGGAGCGGGCGCTGGTGCCGGTGCAGGAGCAGGAGCAGGAGCAGGAGCAGGAGCAGGAGCAGGAGCAGGAGCAGGAGCAGGAGCAGGAGCAGGCATTGGCGCACGCCAATCGACCGGCGCCGAAGCGGGTCCTGGTACAGGCCGCAGCTATTACGCAACGCCATGGGATCTTCGCTTTCGACCCTGGGCGCTCGACTTCACACCGGATGACGCTGGCAACTTTGCATATCCGTTCAACGAAGTCGTAAACCCCTACAACACCGATGACTTCCTTGAGTGGATAACTGACGACTGGGATCCAGCATTACGGTTCTGGACTCTTCCCTTCGACCGGCAACTTAACGAATGGCTGAAATCAGTCGATCAGTCCCGCACCTACATCATGGCGGGCCGCGAGTTAGGCGGGCACAAGAGACAATTTTGGCGACTGAACCGCCAAGAACTGCTCGACAACAATTGGCTTGAGGCCTTGGACGTCGCCTGGCAGCCCGATCCGGCATTGCGACCAGGCCCAGGTGCGTCGGCAGCAGCTATTGCCGCCTGGACCAACGCCAAAAACCAGGCCTGGGCGGTGATCCGCGGCGAGATCGAGGAGCTGCAACAGCTGATGCAGGACGATCGCGATCGCTACCTAGCGGAAATCGATCTGCAAGCAGATAACGGGCCCGATTACATTGTGGCCTTCATCGGTGCGCACATCGAGCGATTTCCTTGGACCATCGAACTCATCGACTGCGGGCTTTCGATCGGCAATATCGCCTACTCATTCTTCAAAGCGGCATTCAGGCGCGTCCGCCCATCTTTTCTGTGTCCGGGACTCGCGCCGCCATTCGGCCCGCCGGGCCATCCCTCATTTCCGAGCGGGCATTCCTTCCTGGGCCATCTCATGGCTTTGCTGCTCCTTGAGGTCCCCGGGCTCTGGCAACGCTATGGAATATTTGATCTGCCACCGTCACCACCACCGATTAACCCGCCGCCCAGCGGCTTGCCCGGCAAGAAAGTAGAGCCGTATCCGAAGGTAACGATGGTGCAGAACAGTCCCTCCATCACGGTGAATTGTCCTGGGTTCACCTCCATCGGTTTAAGCGGCGGCGAAAAGGTCGTCTTTTACTCGGACAACCCAGATCCAACAATCAACACGCTTCCACCGGAGATCATCGCAGGAAACACTTATTATGTGCAGCCCGCCAACTTGACCCAGACGAGCTTCCAGGTTTCCAATGCTTCTGGCGGTCCAGTTGTCACGCCGAGCGTTAACGCGACGGGTCAGGTTAACCTCAATCCCTTGATGGGGCGCGGCGCGATCAATTCTCCGCTTCTTTGGCTCTCCCAGCGCATCGCCAAGAACCGCGAGCGTCTGGGCGTGCATTACATGTCGGATTCGATGGGCAGCCGGCATTTTGCCGCCGCCCTCTGGCGTGCCTTGCTGCACGAGAAAGATCCAAGCAAGCGTATTCGCTGTCCGAGCCTGGAGATTGTCATCGGCCACGCACGCGCAGAGTGGCCGACGAAATGGCCTATCACTTAACCAGCACGCGTAGCCCAAGGTTGTTGTCGTTCGGCACCAGATCGACAAGGAGTGTCGGTTTCTGGCTGCATGGATAGTTCGTCGCGGTGTCGATGTTGGCACGATCGTCCGCGCACGTCGCTTGGGCAAGCAGCACATAACGCCCGCCGGCCGGTAGGGGCACTGCCGCGAACGGGCCAAAGGTTGCATAACCCCCCGGCAGAATGCTTTGGGCGGCGGAAGTGGCCGGCGGACACGGTGTCCAAGCGGCGGCGTCCCACTCTGGCGTCACCCCTGCCGGCCACGGCCAGTCATGCCACCAGACGCTGACTGTGACCTTCTGCGCCTGTTTAGTGCCGCGGTTTCTGACGACAACAGAAATCTTGCCGTTTGCGGCTACGGCGATCGCGGCGGGATCAGCTTGCCATTTCGGTGGCACATCGGTCGGGCTTTGATTTTGATCCCACTCGAGCGAGACCGGATTATAGCTGCCGCGCCCATAGTCGATGTTGCCGTAGATGGTTGTTTCAGACGACGGTCGAAGATCGTCGATGTAAATGTCGACAAGTGGAGGCGTGCCCGGCGCGTTGGTGATCTTTCCGAAGAGATTGTACAAGCCCTGTGCTTCGAACGCCCAGCGAATGACTTTGTTTACGCAGCCGCCGATCCTGTCGAAGGTATCGGGGGGGCCAGGAGGAAAAACGGGCGGGAAAACGACGTGCCACGAGGGTGTACTGGATGCAGTGCTAATGTCAGCGTCGATCAACGCCGATGCAAATTGATCGGGGTCGTTTGTAGGCGAGACCAACGAAGTACCGAGGATTTGGATTCCCCGCATGATGAGGTAAACGCAGTAGTGCGATGCTGACCTACGGGCGTGTGGATCGGGGTCGCCCGACGGGCCCAGCACCACCGTGTCACCACCGATGGACCTGTAGAGACGGAACAAAGACGACGATAGGATCTGTTCGCTCCAATACGCCTTGCGACGCGGTCCCACAGATGTCGGCACCTGCGACAAGGCGTAGTGCATGGTCCCGCCCCAGCTCCATCCAAGCGTCACGGATCGATCGTGCCGCCGCGGCAGGAATACCCACGGGAAGGTTGAACCGCGCCAATTTCGGTCCTTGGCAAGCTTCGATTCCGGGTCGGAGACAATGGCGGCAAGCGCATCGCCGGGACTATGAGCAAATCTGAACTGCAACTCGCCGACCGAGGTTGTCAGCAGCACGTGACCGATCTCGTGCCAGATCCACCGCGCATCGGCGGCGATGCCAAGCGGCTCCGCTGGTGAGCGGTTCGTGCCAGCGTATGGTTTGCGCGCACGCGTCGACAGGTCGGCCAATGCCAAATGCATCTCGATGGTGGGGTCCTGGTTGGGAGGGATCGGACCCTCGAAATTATCGGGGAAGCCCTTGACGCGCACTTGGGCGTTGACGGTCTGGCCATCTTTTCCCGGACCCGGACGGATTCCGGAGCGATAGTGAATTTCGATCGGAAGAGGACAGATCCGGAAATAAGAATTCGGATCAATCCCGTAGGCGCTAAGGCGATCGAACAATTGCTCGACATTCCAGTACGCCATGATCGCGGAAGCATTGTTTGATCGGACCGGCGCATCGCCGGGCGACACTGTCTTGGTCCCCGACAGGCCATCATCGTCAAACACGAACCCGGGGCACATGATTACCGTGTCGTCGACATAGCCGGCGGCGGGAGCATATTGCAGCACTGTCGGCGTTGGCTCAGGTAGACGATAAGTGTCGAGCACATCTTCGCGCCGAGTTGGCCGACGTTTGTGTATAGGCTCCGTCGCCTCCTCCTGCGAGGACGGGTCGATCGGAAAGGCCCGCGCCTCAGCTACAAGCTCCGTCTTTCTAACGAGGGTAAGCTCACTGCTGCCAATGTCACTATCCGTCGTCGCGAGGTTAGTAGCGAAAACGAAAGAGAAGTACGGTTCGACTGATGTCGCGACGCCGGCATTAGTATTTTTGGTCTGACCGCTGACATTCAGTTCGGCATATGCCTGGAAACCTTGTGACGAAGGGAAGATCGGCGACAACCGCAAGCCTTGGATGGCGACGCTGCGGCTATCCAAGCCATGCATTTGCGCGATCGTGTTTCTGAAGTCGCGCTCAGGCGAGGTCAGAAAATCCACAAGCATCCGTGGTGCAAATGCGGCATCGCGCGCGCGCCGCCGACCGGTGCGGATCAGAGATTTGGGGAGCCGAGCCGGTCGGAAAATGCCGAACGGCAGCGAAGCGGTCATTCCCGAAATGAGAACTTCGAGCCCCGATTGAGATTCTCGCACATGTGCGACGATCCGGATACCGAATTCAGAGCCCAGAACGGGGTCCCCCTCACCGGGCCCCCTTTTCTGCGACGCGAGCAAAACTACAATCTGGTCGCGCGGCGGCTCCGAACGGGGAGCGCGTCTCGGCGGAGAGGGTTGCCGCGCATTCATCCGCAGTGCCCTAAACGACACCAGCGAGCGGAAGGCCGGACCTGTTGCGGGCCATTCGATCGGCAGCCATCCGAACGAAGGAAAAAGATCCGGGGCAGGACCGCCGCCGTCGGGGTCCAACGCGTCAAGCCACTCGCGGGGGATTTCCAGACGAGGCTCAATACGCCGATTGTTGTTTGCGGTCGTGAGATAGGCGTGGCCGAGTTTTTGCAAATCGTGCGCGAAACTGCGGAGATTTGCCGTGCCTGTGTACGGTGCCGCGGGATGGCGCAGCAGGACAATGGTCGGATTGGTTTGACGATCATCAGTCGGATCGCCCAAGCGCTGGCTCCAGACAGCAAATTGGCTGTAGGGCCAACCGGATTGATCATCGGCGCTCCGACCAACGCGTCTTGCTTTTGACCTTGCCTTTCGTCCCTTGGTGTGCCTTGCCGGGGCGCTTCGTCGCGGCTTTCTGGTGCTGCGTGCTTTTGCCATTGAGGCTCCCCCAGTTGCGGTTCGGCCTATTACAGCGCCGCGTCGCTGCTGGTCTACCGTACGCCATACTCAGAGCGAATATGATATATACCATTCGCACTTACGCATATACCGGTGCTAAGCCGCGCAACTGGAAGATCGTGATTCGGGCCTTGCGAGGTTGGAGCGGCGCTCAGCAACACACATCGATGCGGAAGTATTAATTATAGCCGCTTCCATGATTACGGATGATTCCTGGCTTGTGACGATTCGTTGTTTTTGAGAACTGGAGGTCATTGAAGAATGGCAGCCGATCAACAGAGCGTTGGGTGCTCGCAAGTCGGAGCCCGCATTACCGATTCCCAACATGTGCAGGGCAGCACGGTGCGGCTCCATGGCTATTGCGGATTGTGTATCGCACACTGCGGCTACGTGGCGGAAATCAAGGACGGCAATTTTGTTGGTCTCCATCCGGACCCTACGCACCCAACCGGCCAAGCACTTTGCGCAAAGGGCCGGGCTGCCCCCGAGCTGGTGTATCACTCGGAACGGCTGACGCACCCGCTTAAGCGAACACGCCCAAAGGGCGATCCGGATCCCGGTTGGCAGCGGATCGACTGGAACGACGCACTTGAGCTGATCACTGCAGCAATGCGACGGATTGCGGATCGTGATGGCCCGCAGGCTTTCGCCTTCAGCATGGCCTCGCCTTCGACTACGGCCATAGCGGACTCGTCTCCATGGATACGGCGATTGATGAACGCGTTCGGTACTCCGAACGCGAGCACGAATGTTGAACTTTGCGGATGGGGCCGAAGTTTTGCTACACGATATACCTATGGAGTTGGTAGCGTCGCGTCGGGAATCGGCGGCGCTATGGCCGACATCACCAATAGCGGCTGCCTCATTCTTTGGGGCTACAACCCGAGTGTCGCGCGGCTTACTCATGCGACAATGATCGTCGAGGCCCTCAAGCGTGGGCTTCGGCTGATCGTGGTGGATCCTCGCCAAGCTGGGCTGGCAAACAAGGCCGATGTTTGGTTGCGGCCACGACCAGGCAGCGACGGAGCGCTTGCGCTCGGGATCGCCAATTTCATGATCGAGCGCGATTGGTACGACCGCGACTTCGTTCGCGATTGGAGCAATGGTCCATTGCTGGTGCGCGCTGACACTGGCAGGTTGCTAGCGGAGCGCGATCTTTTGCCGGATGGCAGTGCGCGGCACTTATTTGCCTGGGACAGTAGCAGGAATGATCTAGCCCTCTACGACCCGGAGACAGGTCGCTATGAAACAGACGGCAGTAACCTTGCCTTGGCCGGCGAGTACCTCATCCCGACGGCAAAGGGCACACTGACATGTAGGCCTGTTTTCGAACTCTACGCCGCCTTGTGCAGGCGTTATTCTGCCGATGTAATCAAGGAAGTCTGCTGGATAGATTCCGAGCCGCTGGAAAAAGCCGCGCGACTAATCTGGCAGGCGCGTCCAGTGTCGTATTATGCATGGAGCGGCCACGAGCAGCATACAAACACAACACAGACCGCACGGGCGATCTCAATCCTGTATGCACTCACCGGCTGCTTCGATGCGCGAGGCGGCAACGTGGTGCTCCCGTCGGTGCCGGTCAACTCCATCACCGGAGAAGATCTGGCAAACGCTCGACGGCTCCCCGGAGCGTTAGGGCGAGGGGAGCGCCCGCTCGGACCCGCGCGTTGGAACTTCATTACGGCTCGTGAGCTTTACGAAGCCATTCTACACCGTCAGCCGTATCCGGTGCGCGGTCTGCTCGGTTTCGGCGCCAATCTTCTGCTCGCGCACGCGGACGTTCAGCTCGGGCGCGAGGCGCTCGCTGAGCTCGAATTCTATGCGCATGCAGATTTATTCATGAATCCGACCGCCGAGACGGCGGATGTCGTTCTGCCGGTTACTTCGCCTTTCGAATGCGAGGCGCTGAAGATTGGGTTCGACGTTAGCCTCGAAGCCCAATCGCTCGTGCAACTGCGGCCAGCGGTCGTCGCGCCGCGCGGCGAG
>Ga0306926_10005743_pt1 | contig 13266 bp, 9 predicted proteins | sample flu12Cox44000178_FD_203759 | JGI IMG/M metagenome (GOLD analysis project Ga0306926, IMG submission 203759) | Lab enrichment of tropical soil microbial communities from Luquillo Experimental Forest, Puerto Rico - flux8day.12C.oxic.44.000.178 (v2)... | ecosystem: Environmental > Terrestrial > Soil... | reverse complement strand
ACGGGCGACGAGCGTGGGAGTGGGTCGCGGATCCTGCCGACAGCGCCAGCGAAGAACGGGGCTTAGCGCGCGCCTAACTTCTTCTGTAAAGGGTGCGCGACTGATCGGTTCGGCCGCGCACCTTGACCCTTTAGCTGACCCCAGACGGGAGCAGCATGCCCTTTTCAAGATGACGTGTAACGTGCGCGTACGAGGCTGCGTGCGGGTCGTGCGTTACCATGACGACCGTCTTCTTAAAACTCTCATTCAGCCGCTTCAGAATTTCCAGAATCTCGGTTGCTGAATGGCTGTCAAGATCGCCGGTCGGTTCGTCAGCGAGCAGCAAGGTCGGGTCGCTGACAATCGCGCGCGCGATTGCTACGCGCTGTTCCTGCCCACCAGAGAGCTGCTTCGGTAAGTGGTTGACACGCTCTTCCAATCCCACCAATTTGAGCGCGGTCATCACGTGATCGCGGCGCTGCGACGCGGAGAGCTTGGTGAGCAGCAAGGGCATCTCCACGTTCTCGAACGCGGTCAACACCGGAATCAGATTAAAGGTCTGAAACACGTAGCCGACGTGCTCGTTGCGCCAGCGTGCGGACTGCGCATCGTCGAAGCCGAAGATGTTCTGGCCCATGACGAGCAGTTCGCCGGCGGTTGGACGGTCGATGGCGGCGATCATGTTGAGCAGCGTGGTCTTGCCCGAGCCAGATGGGCCCATGAGCGCGAGGAATTCTCCCTCGGCAATGTCGATGGAAACGTCTTCGAGCGCCTTCACCTCAAATGCATCGCGCTTGAATACCTTGCTAACATTGCGCGCTTGAACCACCTTGGTGCCGGTAGCGGGAGGAGTCTGGGTCATCGTGCTCATGTAGTTTGTCCTTTAAGCTTGATCTTGTCGCCATTTTTCAAAGTTTCAGCAGGTCCGGTGATGACGTTTTCGCCGCCGACCAGGCCATCCACCAGATAGCCGCCCGAGCGCGAGCTGACAATGTGTACTTCACGCATCACAGCCTTGTCGTTGAACGCGACGAAGACAACTTTCTTTCCGTTGCGGTCAACCACTGCGGAAGTTGGAACGATCGCGCCTGACGGAGCCTTCGTGACCGTCTTGTCTTCGTTCGCGAGGAACTTGACGGTTGCGTTCATATCCGGGCGCAGCAATTCGTCCGGATTCTCGATCTGCACTTTTACCTGCACAGTGGCTTTTTGCCGGTTCGCTTCAGGCGAAATCTCGGCGATGTAGCCCGTGTATTTGTGATCGGGGAATGCATCGACCGTGATGGTGGCGCGCTGTTTCGCCTTCAATTTAGCGAAGTCATCCTGGGCGATGTCGAGTTCGACTTGAATGTCTTGCAGATTTGCAAGAGCAACCACGGAGCCCTGCGGACCGCCTTCAGCGGTACTGGCAAACTGAGAGGTGACGAGCTCTCCCTTTTCCGCTTTGCGTTCGAGGATGGTGCCGTCGACGGGCGCGCGGATGGTAGTCGCGTCGAGTTGCGACTTCGCATAAGCCGCCTGGCCTTCGGCTTGAAGAAGCTGGCCGCGGGCGCGTTCGAGTTCCTCGGCGCGCGGACCAACCTTCATCAGCGTGAAAGCCTGGGTGAGCGAATTCATGCGCTGCTGGCTGGACTCGTACTTGGCAGTGGCGTCGTCGAGCGCCTGCTTGGAAACCACGCCTTGTGCGGCAAGTTGGGTGGTGCGCTCCAGGGAAATCTTGTCGTTGGCAGCAGTGGCTCGAGCCTCAGCGAGGTTGTGTTGCGCCTGTTGGATCTCCTGCGGGCGGGATCCATTTTCCAGTTCCTGCACATAGGCGCGAGCATTTGCGACAGCGCCTTCCGCCTGCTTGTACTGTGCTCGGAATTCTTCGTCCTCCAGACGAACCAGTACCTGACCTTCTTTGACCTTGTCACCCTTTTCGACGCCGATCCATGCGAGGCGGCCGGTGACCTTGGAGTTGACATTGATCTTGTGATGAGCGACCACGTAGCCAGTCGCGGAGAGCACAACCCCGCCGATGTCTCCGCCCTCAGCCGCGGCGCGAACGACATTCACTTCTGAGACCGGGGCCGCCAGGAATCGATAAGCTAACGCCGCGACTCCGAGCAGCAGTACGACCGCGATTCCGCCGAGAATGAAACGCTTCGCCCAGGTCGGCACTTCGCCGGCGGCCTCTCCGCGATTGGAGCGATCGATGCGGAGGTTCTGCAGTTCTTCGTGTTTTGTGTCCAGAGGCATGGTTTAGAGCTACCTGTCTCGAAGGCTCGGCAGCTTAGCTGCGGAGCGCATTCAAAATGTTCTGCCGGGCAGCATGCCACGCCGGAGCGAGTCCACCGAGCACGCCCATGATGATGCCAAAGAGGATGGCGTAGAACGCGACCTTCCAAGTGAGCTGAAGACTGAACACCATCTCACTGAAGGTGAGTTGATTGCCCACGCCTGTCGTCATGCCGTTAAAAGGCAGCATCAGCACAACTCCGAGGATCGCGCCCAACAGCGAGAGCAGGAGAGATTCCAAGACGAAGGAGGTCAAGATGCTCGGCCGACTGAAGCCAATCACGCGCAGAGTGGCGATTTCGCGGCCGCGATACGCTACGGCGGCATACATAGTGTTCATGGCAGCGAAGATCGACCCGATCGCCATGATGAAAGCAACGAACGTGCCAACGAACTTGATCGGGCCACCGGAACTCGTTTGCTTGGCGAAGTATTCGGTTTCGAGCGAGCCTTCAAGTTTCAGGCGTTGATCGTCGCTGACACGATTCTTGAGAGCGTCGGCGGCAACTGGATCGGTCGCGCGCAAGTAGGCCGAAGAGTAGCCGCCGGTGCGATCGAAGTCGGGAGCCATTTGATTCACATCGCTCCAGATCTCGGAATCGTACGCGGTGCCTCCAGCGTCAAAGACGCCGACCACGGTCCATTTGCCTTTGCCGAAGTCGAGTGTGTCTCCGACATTTGTGCCCGAGAAGCGGGAATGAATGTTGCGGCCCACCGTTACTTCACGCTGGCCTTGTGAGAACCAGCGGCCTTCGATCAGCTTGACGCTAGGGCGAAGCTCGAGGCCGTCGGGCATCACGCCGCGAACCGAGACGTTCACTTCCCCGGTACCGTCTTTACGAGGCAGCACGATGACCACGACCCATTCGCCGGACGCCATCGGCTCGCCTTTACTGTCTTTAGCAATGCCGGGAAGTTCTTTGAGGGTAGGGAAGAGCGAGGCATCGAAGCCGCCCGAGAGTTCGGCTTGCGATCCTTTGCGCAACACAAGAACGTTCAGCGGGTCGCCGCTTTTGACAAACGCACGATCGAGACCTGCCAGCAACGCCATCAGGAATACCGCGGTGGTCACGGTCAGCGCAATGCCCAGCGCGGTCATGATGGTGAGGCCTTTGCGGAGCTTCAGGTTCCGGATGTTGTACTTAATGGGGATTGCCATGAGTCCTCTGCGCTATCCGATGTGACGCAAACCGTCCACGATATCAACTTTCGCTGCGTGATAAGCGGGGAAGATCGCGCTTAGAAATCCCACTGTTCCCGCAACCGCGACTGCCAGCAGCACGGTAGGCCAAGTCACTGCCATGCCAAGAAAGAAGAAGCCCATTCCTGGGGCATGGGCCATTCCAAAGACCATGCCGGCAGCCAGTAAGCAACCGAGAATCCCGCCGATCAACGCGACAGTTACGGATTCTCCTATGTAGAGGCTGAGAATCTTGCGACGCGTGAATCCAATCGTCTTGAGGACGGCGACTTCACGAGTACGCTCGCGGATCGACATCGCCATGGTGTTGGCCGATACCAGGAGCGTTGCGAAGACCACAGCGAAGCAGATGCTGAGGATGAAAGCTTTCACGTTCCCCAGGCTGCTGATAAAGCTTAGCTGGAACGCCTTCTCGCTCTCCGTCTTCGTGGGATAAGGCGAGTTCTTGAAAAGACCATCCACGCCGGAAGCAACTTTGGGGACGTCTTCCGCGGAGTCGGCAAGGATGTTAAAGGTTCCGGTGTTCCCCTTGGCGAAGGCGACCGCCTCTTCGACATATTTCTGATTGAAGTAGACGGTAATGCTGGGCTGCGGCGCGGTAAACATTCCGCGAATCGTGAGTTCGAGGTTGATGGGGAAAATCGTTCCCTGCAGGACGATTCGGTCGCCGATCTTCCAGCCATATTTTTTGGCGAGTTCGGAATCCACCACGGTCCCCGCTTGATCGCGCTGCCAAGCAACGAGCTGATCCGCCGGAATCTTGAAATCGGTCATCACCTTGAAGATTTCGTTGGGGTCGGTGCCAAATTGAGCGAACCAGTTCTCGGGCTTTGCATCCTTGTAAAGACCACCAAACCACTGGGTGGGAGCAACCGCGACGACGCCCGGAACGGTCCGGATCTTTTCGCGATAGGCTACAGGCAGGGATTCAGTTAAGGAGACGCGATGGCGCGTAATGAGCCGCTGCGAAGACTGTTCGCTACCCTTGTCAAGGTAGAAGCCCTTCCAAACGGTCATCATCACGGTGAGCAGCAACAGCGAAAACATCAAGCTGAGTACGGTCAGTACGCTACGCCGCTTGTTGCGGAATGCACTCTTGGTTACAAAGGACGTTAGGGTCACGATGGCACTCCCGTGGTAGAACGTCTCGTTGTGGAAACTCGGATTCCGGCCCGGCTCGCGGGATGAATCGTGCTGTAAGCGGTCGCCATAAGAATAGACGATGAGGAAAGGCGCGACAACTGCTACCTAGGGCGGCCCCATTTAGGCGTTTGGGTGTCATTGGGGCTTGAGGCTCGGCCCTTCCTCATCGTTCCAGATTGTGGAGGAACGAGCTATGCGGAGCCAGTGGACATTGTCATCGGAGCCGGATGACAAATGTCATCCCAGAATGAGACCGCATGTAAGATAAGGCAGAATCCTGCAACCCGGTGACGATGCAAACCCTATCAGATGCTGGAGTAACGACGATTCGGGCCCTGCGTCCGAATGTCTCTCGCGATGAGGCGATTCGGCTATTGAGGCCAAGCGGACCCACAGGATTGTTGAGAAGTGTTTTGTCTGGGCCTCTGAAGTCAGTTGCCGAAGCATATATCCCGTTTTATCTGTTTCGAGTGACGATTGTGAACCGGGGGCGGATCGAAACGAGTACGTTGGGGCTCGATGCAGTTCGCGGTTCGTTGGATCCGTATCGATTCGAACATGCCCCGACCGAGAGCGAGACGGTTCGGCTTGATACACGAAACAGTCTACCTCCGCACCTGGGCTCAACAGAAGCCGGGGAGTTGTTAGTGGCTAAAGTCCGGCGGCTTCTCTATGGCAAAGGTTTCTTTCGATTGCACGCGATGGAAATCTCCGCCGACCCGTTGGACGATGAACTTCATATTCCTTACTGGCTTGGGTTTTCGGGCTCTGGAAACAGCGCCCGACTTCGAGTGCTCGATGGCGTGCGCCGGCGCACCGAAGGCGGGAAGGTGCGCAGCATCTTCGAGGCTTGGCTGACCGGCGGCGGTGCTTAATCGGCGGCCGGGCCTGGCGAATGCCCGCTTACCTTCGTAACTCGAACGGACTCTCCCACAGCGTTATTCTCTTAACACCACCCCCAGGACTCCGAGCGCCGTTCCATGGTTGGAACGTGTGCGAGGGCTTCGCCCGCAACGAGGCTAGGGAGAAATGTCTAACAAAATCGGCCGTTTCGAAATTCAAAGCGAACTCGCAAAGTCCGACTCCGGCTGTGTCTACAAGGCTAGCGATCCCGAGTCAGGGCAGGTGCTCGCGCTCAAGACCATTCGCCTCGAAGCCTACGGGGAACATGCCGGCGACCTTGAGCAACGCATTCTGGCAGAAGCCGAAACGACCAAAGACCTGACCAGTCCGAATATCACCCTGGTTTATGGGGCGGGTGAAATCGACGGGCAGTTCTGTGCAGCAATGGAGTATGTGCAGGGCAACAGCATTGCGACCATGCTGGCCCGCAAAGAAGGGTTCTCGATTTGGGACCTGCTCGATATCAGCCGGCAGGTATGCCAAGGTTTGGATCATGCCCATGAACACAATGTTTTTCACCTGAGCCTGGAACCGGCGAAGGTGATGGTGACGTGGGACGGTACGGTGAAGATCCTGAGCTTCGGCATTTCGAGCACGGGTTATGTACACGCCCAAGCTAAGGGCGAGCCACCGTCTGTCCTTTATTACATGTCTCCCGAACAGGTAGCGGGTGACTCGTTGGACGCGCGGTCAAACCTCTTCAGCTGGGGAGCCATGCTGTACGAGATGGTGACCGACCAAAAGGCATTCGGTGCCGCAGATGCGGATGCCGTTCGACAGAAGATTCTGGAGGAGATGCCGGTCGCTCCGGCTCAGCTGAATCCGAAGATCAACGGGATTGCGAGCGGTGTGATCATGAAGGCACTCGCCAAAGATCCCGCGCAGCGCTATCAGAGTGGTAAAGAGTTGGCGGCGGATCTCGACAAGTGCCGGGAAGCGGCCTCGAAAGGGACTGGCAAGCCAGCGGCTCCGAAGGCTGCGATTGCGCTTCCCAAAGCGCCTCCGGCTGCATCTGCCGCGAAGTTTGCGGCGCCCGTCACGAAGGCCGAGTCGACTACACCGACGCTGCCGGTCGTGGCACCAGAAAAGTTCTCGCCGCAACCTTCAATTTCTGACGAGTTGGAGACTTCCTGGACACCGCCGTCTCCACCTTCGCCGCGCTCGCAGAGCGTGGTCCGGAGCAAAGCTGAAGAGGCGCCCCAAGCGGCTGCCGCGGCGGCTGGCTGGAATCAAAGCAGTACGACGTCACGCGGTCCAAGCCTGGATCCAAGCGCTCAATTTATCAATGCCACGGTGCGGGCCTCGGTGCAGGCACTGAGTGTCAACGAAGGAGGCTTGTCAGCCGGGGTGGCTGACGAAGCGGCGGTCGAGAAGCCGAAGTTAGCAATTGACCCGATGATGGCCGAGAGTGCGCCAAGCGCAGCGAACACCACGAGCTTCTCGGAAATGTCGGAATTGCCTCCGCTGAAAGAGGTATACATTGCACCCCCGCCGCCGAGGAAGGAAGAGGCTGCAGCCGAGCCCACGCTGCCGTCGATCGTCTTTCGCCCGAGCGAACCGGAAAAGCCGAAGGTGGATCCGCGAGAAGTTGCGGAGAAGGCAATTAAAGAGATCAAAGGTGTTCCGCCCAAGCTGCTGATGTACTCGCTGGGCGGCGCGGTCGCGATCATCCTAGTCGTTGGCGCCGCGATGGCATGGCACAGTTATTCGCAGAATACGGACGAAGAGGGCAGTGTTCCGGCGAAGTCAGCGGCCGCAGCGACCCAGCCTGCTCCAGTTCCCGCCCCCGCAGCACAGGACACTTCAAACCAGGCAGCCGCGCCCGCCGCTCCGGAAGCGCAAAGCGCGACCGAGGATAATTCCCAAGACAACAGTGCGACACCGAAGACGGTTGCTAAGAACGCGGCAAAAGCTCGTCCGGCGAAGGGTAAGAAAGTACCCGCCCCGGTAGTGGCCGCAGTCGTGCCCGGGCAGCTATCCGTGGATTCCAATCCGGAAGGGGCGCAGATCCAGGTGGATGGTCGCACAGATCCCGGTTGGGTCACACCCTTCAACCTGACGGGGCTGTCTCCCGGGTCGCATACCGTTGTGGTCAACAAGGCGGGCTACGGGCAGGAGACGCGTACCGTGGATGTGGCCGCAGCCAGTAAGTCGTCGCTGAGCTTTCATCTTGCTCAACCCAACGCCGTAATGAGCGTCAACAGCGATCCTCCCGGTGCATCGATCATCGTCGATGGAAAAGACTCGCAAAAAGTGACGCCGTCCCAGATTACGCTGGGCAGCGGGAATCATACGATTCTTGTACGCAAGGTCGGCTACCTCGACGAGACGACGTCGGCTGTGGGCCAGCCCGGCCAGAGCTTCCATTTTGCTCCCACCTTGCGCGCCTTGGGTAATACCGACAACATCAAGACCGTGGGCAAGTTGTCCAAGATCTTCCGCAGCAACGTTGCTCTGGCGGGAATGGGCAAGGTGAGCGTACGAACGATGCCCAAGGGCGCACAGGTGGCCGTCAACCGCCGGATGCTTGAGAAGTCAACGCCGGTAGACTTCGTGCTGAATCCGGGCAACTACGTAGTGGACATCACCGAAACAGGATACAAGCCAGTGCAGAAAGTCATCACGGTCGATAAAGATGGCAGCGTCTCAATCGATGAGACACTCCAGCCCGAGCAATAGTTAGCCAGTTCGAAGGTTTTGCACGAGGGATCTCTTCCCTGGGATTGTTGATGCCCCACTCACCGCCCGGCAAGCGGGATCGCGCAGATCGATTCGCGCGCGAATCTCTGCTTCCAAGGGGTGTTCGCCTTTCGCACAGCCTCGCCTAATGCGGTCACGCGCACGAGTGATGGGCATCACATCCCGGGCGATCAGAAATCCAGTATTCAAATCACAACGGGTGAGTTTCGGATGGCTGACGATCCTTCCAGCTTTGCCACCGACTTGTGGGCCTCTCTTGAGGCGATTAGCGTTGTGCGCCGATACGAGTCGGGCACTTTATTGTTTGAGCAGGGTGAGTCGGCAAGCGGTATCTATCTGATTCAAAAGGGGCAGGTCCGGTTGTGGATACCAGAAGGTTCAGGGCCGATCATCCTGGCCACGTCTGTCGCGTCGGGGACCATGCTTGCGCTGAGCGAGGCGATTTCTGAGGGAACCCACAAACTATCAGCTATGGCGCTGGTGCAAACCGAGGCCGGCTTTGTGCCCAGAGAGACTTTGATGGGTTACTTGCGAGAGCATCACAAAATCTGTCTGCAGGTCGTAAGAACCCTGAGCGAAGATCTTCATGGTCTCTACCACAGTTTTCAGCGGCTCAACCTGGCCCACCCCCGTAGCCGCCGGTGGCAACCCGATGGCGGCACTCAGTAAGGGCGGCCCCAGCGCGATCAGAAGCAACTGCGGGATGCCGACTAGTTGGGCAGCTTGAAGTTCACCGTAATCTGAGTCTGAATCTCGACCGGTTCTCCGTTCAAGTAGTAGGGCTTGTACTTCCATTGCTTGACGGCATCTTGGGCGGCGCGGGCCAGTATCGCTTCTCCGCTAAGAATCTTGAGGTTCGAGATCGAGCCGTCCTTGCCGATCGTCGCTTGTAATTGCACGGACCCTTCGATGCGCATTTGTAGTGCTTGCGACGGGTAGCGCGGCGTGACCTTCTTGAGCACCAGACCTTCTGATACACCCTGAGAGATCTTCAATACCTGGTTGGAAGCTTTTGGTACTGCGACTGGGGCGCTTCCGATCGCGGCCAGAGCATGCGGGTCGGCGCTCGACGTCAAGCCGAGGGAACTTGGCGCGGGCGCGGCGTCGCTATCAGACGGGGCGGGCTTGGGCGCGCGCTTTGCGGCTTCCGTGTGCACAACCAGAGCAGATGCAGGAGGCGCGAGGGCTGTCGCAGCAGGCGGTTGAGATGGTGCGGGCGCCGCAGCGACGGGCGTGGTTGAGTCTTTCGCGATCATCTTCGCGGAAGGCTTTGGAGCAGGAGTTGCGGCAACCGGCGAAGCCATACTCACTGGACTTGATGACCGAGCCGGAGCAGGTGCCATCGGGGCGGCGGAGTCGGATGAGCTTGGACTCGAGCCCTGAGCAGGCTGTGCCGGCGTGGTTGCTGGGACTTGAACTTGAGGATTGGGTGTCGCCGTTGAGGACTTGCCCGACATGTTCTTCCAGCCCAGGTAGCCAGCCATTCCGGCGAGAACGACGACGATCGCTACAATCACCAACGCCTTCTTGCTGTTGCCGGGTTCATCCTCATCGACCGCGGGCGCACCCATCGAGAACGCGGGTGGGTTTACTGCAGTCTCAGTAAAGTTCTTTTCGCGCGCTGGTGGGAGTTCCGCCGGGGCGGGCTTTGCGGACTCGATCACCGGAGCTGCTTCCGCTGCGGGCGGTACGATCGGGGCGGCAGCAGGAACTCGCTCTTTGGCTGGAGCTGGGGCAGCTGCCGAACTCATGGTCGCCGGAGACGATGTTGCCGATGTCTTCTCGGTGGCTGCGACGGGAGACTCGAGCGGCGGACGAGCAGCGATTCCGGCCGCGTCCGCCGCTTTCTTGAGCGTGGTGGCCATGGGCTCGACTGCCGGCTTGCTTGCCTGCCAGGCATATTTCTTCTGGGCAGTGGCCGGTTGTGAAACGGCGGGTGCCGGTTTAGCGGCCGGCTTCGGGGCGACCTCAACGTTCGAAGAGGTATCAGGCTTCGGAGCAGCATCGTTCGCAACCGCCGTACCACTCGCGCCTGCTCGGGCAGGTTCAGGTTGCGGAGATCGAGAAGGCACGGTGCTCTGTGCTGGCCCAGGCCATGTCTTGGTAGTGCTTGCCGTTGAAGATGCGCTTGGCGCCTCGGGTCGCGAACTGCTGGCGGGCGACTTGGGCGCGCTGGCGGCGTGGGGAGTGGCATCAGGAGCGACTGCGGGTACTGGCGAATCCACTGCCGGTTTTGCGGGGTCTCCGCCTTTGCGCAAGAGACCTCTGGCAACCCGCAATGTGCCCTTCACCTGCTCGATGTTGATGGGTTTTGTAAGAACGAGGTTCGCACCAATGCGGAATGCTTTTGCCACGCCAGCTTGTCCTTCGACCACCGCGACCGCAAGCGACGACTGGTTCGAACTGGAATTGCGCGCGCTCTTGAAAAGCAGGGTTGCGTTCTGCTCGTTGTCGCAGTCCACCACGATGGCATCGAAGTGCTGCGCCATGAGCTTTTTCACGGCAGCGAATGGTTCGGTGCAAGGCTCGACGGTGAAGTCCAGCTCGCTCAAAACCTGCGTGACGCCCCGAGCTGCCTTCTCGTCCGGACAGAACAGTAACGCTTGGTAACCCATGGAGTCATCCTAGGTACACTCCTGTGAGGCGGCAAGTTACGGGGGTAATTTGGAAAACGGCAGGAGCGGGGCACCAGGCGACGATCAGTATCCCGGTTTTCGCTCGTCGAGAAGGGAGCCTTTTCGGGGACTAGGGAAGTCTGAAGTCGACTGTGACCCGTGTCTGAAATTCAACGGGATCCCCGTTGTGGGAATACGGCTTGTAACGCCATTGCTTGACGGCGTCTGCGGCCGCTTGTGCGAGCAGCGGATCGCCGGAAACCATTTGGAGCGAGTCCACTTTTCCCTGTTTGTCGATGATCGCCTGCAACACAACCGTGCCCTGCAGCTTTTTCACCCGCGCGCCCTTTGGATAGATGGGATGTACGCGGCGAACGACCTGGTCATCGGCATAGTCTTCGGGAACCTCAAAGAGTTCGGCAGGCTTCGCAGATGCTGAGACTGGCGATGCCGGAGCCGATGCATTCATCAGCGCAGCATTTCCAGCCGAGGTCGCTGATGTGCTTGGCGCAGGAATCGCGGGTGCTGGATTTTTGGCCGGCGCTACATTTGCGCCTGGCGAGGAAGCCGTCGGCGCTGCAGTCGGCGCAATTGCAGACGGCGTTTTCAAAGCCGTGGTCGGGGCTGTTGTATTAGCAAACGTGACTGGCGCAACCGGCCCAGGGACGGCTTGCGGATCAATCGATGCTGCACTGGTCGGCTGTTCAGACGTTGCTGTTTGGATGGGTGCGGCAGGCTGCAAAGCAGATGTGGGGTGGCTCTGCGGGGCAACCGCAGCAGGCTGGGCTTGCGAACTGAAAACCTGATCGTGAATCCGGGAATACTCCCAAGTTACAGTCTTTTGAAAACCCGGAGCATACACCCATGCGGCCGCGAACCCTCCGACCACAACCGCGGCTACCAGACCGCCGATCAATAAACCTCTTCCACGTTGCTCCGTCTCGATCCCGGCAAAAGGTTGTTTGGCTAGTCCACCGAACGCCGGGACTGCACTGGCGCGCAGCGCGGCCGCCGAGTCCTCCGGTTCATCGTCGATTGGCTCCAACGCAGAGTCATCCGCTGGCTTAGGAACCGGAGCAAACATCTCAAAAGTCTTTGCCTTCCTAGATGATTCCGAAGGGGGCGCAAGTTCGGTTTCGAGCTTATCGATCGCAGCGTCTGACACCGAGGAACCCAACATCGCCGAGGACAGACTGAGAGGCGGGATTGAGGGCGAAGTTTTTTCGAGCGAAATTGTCGGCTTCGCGTCCTCATCGACCTTGACGACTCGAGTCTCTCCAAGTTGCAGGATGGGCTGCGGTTTGACTGCGACCGGAGTCAAAGCTGGTCTCTCGGTTACAACCACTTCCTTGAATGCGGACGCAACTGGGGCCGGCGACGCCGGGAGTGGAGGCGTTGGGACTGACTGAACGGGAGTCTTGATTGGCGCCGGGACTTCTGCAATCTTCGGTGCAACAACTGGAGGAGCCGCCGCGACCGGAACTGGCGTTGGTTGCGCTACCGGTGAAATGGGCACGGCCACCATGGGCGCGCTGGGCGCGGGCGCGATCGGCGCAGGAGGCGCTGAGACTACAGGCGGCGCGGACACGACACGGGGCGCAGAGACAACAGTCGGGGCTGAAACTGCGGGCGCGGGAGCAGCTACATGCACGGGGGCGGGGGATGGCGCGGGCGCGGATGGCACGACCATGGGCCGCGCCTCAGCCGCGTCTTTCTTCGTCATGCCGACAGCGGTGCGCAGCGTATTCCGAGCCTGATCCAGTGATACGGGCTTCGTGAGCACAAGGCTGGCGCCCAGGCGGAATGCGTTGGGTACGCCTGCTTTTCCTTCGACGATGGCAATTGCGATGGCACCTTTGTTCAAGCTCGAAGCGCGCGCGCTGTTGAAGACTTGCATGGCGCTCTCTGCATTCGCGCAGTCCACCACGAGTACGTCGAAATGCTGCCCGGCGAGGCGCTTCAGGGTGAAGGTGGGATCGCTGGAGTGCTCGAAGCGGATGTCCTGCTCATCCAGGATCTGGGTGATCACGTGCACAGCTTTTTCGTCTGCGCTCAACAGAAAGACACGCGTGGCCATAATGCTAATGATGCTAGGAGGACAGTCACCTCCGAGCAAGTTACGGTGGTAAGGGGCTTTGCCCTGGGTTGAACGAAAAATTCGCCGACTACCACTTCTTGTTGTTGATCGCGGACGCAGGATCGGGATACGGCAGGGTGTCCCGGAACTGGGAAATTTCGGTCTGCGCGAAATCCGGAAACGGCAGTTGTTTGTCTTCCCGCCAGTGTTCGACCTGCTTTGCGGCCAGGCTCGCGCGCTCTGCGTCGATTCCAGCGTCTTTGCCCATATAAAGGGTTCGCGAGGGGAAGGCGAAGGCGGTTCCAGCTTCGCTCACAATGTCCATCATGCGAAGAAGAAGGTCTTCGCGGATCGCAGTGAACTCGGCGAAG
>Ga0306926_10005740_pt1 | contig 13268 bp, 11 predicted proteins | sample flu12Cox44000178_FD_203759 | JGI IMG/M metagenome (GOLD analysis project Ga0306926, IMG submission 203759) | Lab enrichment of tropical soil microbial communities from Luquillo Experimental Forest, Puerto Rico - flux8day.12C.oxic.44.000.178 (v2)... | ecosystem: Environmental > Terrestrial >... | reverse complement strand
GCGTCATTGATGACGTCCCCCCAGGTTGATACCTGCTGACCTGCTCTAGCGCTGCGGTTACGTCATCTTCGATCGCTAGCGTCTTCCTCATGCATCAAAGCATATTCAAATCGCAGTCTTGACGGCAAATGCTCGCACCGAGCACCGGTTTCGTGCGGTGCTCTGGGCTGATATAAAAGCACCGCTGGCGAGCCGGGACGGGAGATGCCGCTGAACGTTCATAACCGCAAAGGGTTGCCGAATGACCGGCGCCACAGCCGACCTTAAAGAGCTGCTTGCGCATGTCGCGCAGGGTTGCAGCCTCAGTGAGAGCGAAGCGGAGGCGGCGTTCGACATCATCATGAGCGGCGACGCGACACCGTCGCAGATTGGTGCCTTTCTGATGGCGCTCAGGGTGCGCGGCGAGACTGTCGACGAGATCACCGGCGCGGCGCGGATCATGCGCGCGAAAGCCGTTGGGATCGACGCACCGCCCGGCACGATCGACACCTGCGGCACCGGAGGGGACGCCTCCGGCAGCTTCAACATCTCGACCGCGAGCGCGCTGGTTGTGGCGGGCTGTGGCGTGCCGGTCGCGAAGCACGGCAATCGCGCGCTCTCTTCGAAATCGGGATCGGCGGACGTGCTGACCGCGCTTGGCGTCAATATCGACGCCGACCTCACAATCGTCCGCCAATGCCTGTGGGAAGTTGGCCTCGGCTTTCTGATGGCCCCCCGCCATCACAGCGCCACGCGCCATGTCGCGCCGACCCGCGTCGAGCTCGGAACGCGGACGATCTTCAACCTGCTCGGGCCATTGTCGAGCCCAGCAATGGCGCGCCGCCAACTGGTCGGCGTGTTCGCGCCCGAATGGGTCCGGCCGATGGCCGAGGTGCTGGGGCGGCTCGGTGCAGAGCACGCCTGGGTCGTGCACGGCGACGGGCTCGACGAGCTGACGACAACAGGCACGACGACGGTCGCCGCGTTTGCGGACGGCAAGGTCGAGACGTTCGAGGTCGCCCCGGAGGATTTCGGCCTACCGAGAGCTCGGCTCGAAGATATTCGCGGCGGCGAACCGCAGCACAACGCCGAACTGATGGGCGATCTGCTAGGCGGCGCCGAGGGGCCACTGCGCGACGTTGTGCTGCTGAACAGCGGCGCCGCACTGCTCGTCGCCGGCCGGGTTCCGACCGTCGAAGCGGGGATCGAACTCGCCGCCCGGTCCATCGACTCGAGTGCAGCGCGGCGGGTGCTCGACGAACTGGTCACTCGCACGAATACGGTCGCGATCGCGGAGGCGGTTTTGCGATGAGCGACGTGCTGGCCGAGATCTGCGCTGAAAAGCGCGCATACATCTCTCACGCCAAAGCCGCGCGTTCCCAGGCACAGTTGCTCGCCGACATCTCTCAGGCGCCGCCGGCACGGAAGTTTGCCGCGGCTCTGGAGGGGCATCTTGGCGAGGGTCGCTACGGTCTGATAGCGGAGATCAAAAAGGCGTCGCCGAGCGCCGGGTTGATCCGCGATGATTTCGAGCCGCGGGCGCTCGCCCGCGCTTATGCGGCGGGCGGGGCAAGCTGCCTGTCGGTGCTGACGGATGCACCCTATTTTCAGGGCAGCGATGAAGACCTCAAAGCGGCACGCGAGTCGGTCGGCCTGCCAGTGCTGCGGAAGGATTTCATCCTTGACCCGTATCAGGTCCTAGAAAGCCGGCTCATCGGCGCCGACTGCATTCTGCTGATCATGGCGGTGCTGTCCGATGCCGAGGCCGCGGAGCTGGCCGCCGCCGCGGGGGAGCTCGGTCTCGACGTGCTCGCCGAAATCCATGACGCGACCGAACTCGACCGCGCTCTGCGCCTACCCGTGCGGCTGATCGGCATCAACAACCGCAACCTTAAGACGCTGGAAACCGATCTGCGGACCGCCGAAACCCTCGCACCGGAGGTGCCGGGAGACCGCATCGTCGTCGCCGAGAGCGGGATCCGCCGAACCACGGATCTCGACCGCCTCGCGGCCGCCGGGGCGCGTTGTTTCCTGGTCGGCGAAAGCCTGATGCGCGAGCCCGATGTCGCCGCGGCGACCCGCCGGCTGCTCGGCCTCCCCGCCGGCGCCGGCTTTACCCATCTCGACACCGAGGGGCGGGCGCGAATGGTCGACGTTTCCGATAAAGACGAGACCGACCGCGTCGCGGTCGCGGGTGCGCGCATCGTGATGCGACCGGAGACGCTCGAACGAATCCGCGCCGGCGATGTCGCCAAGGGCGATGTCCTTGCGGTCGCCCGGCTCGCCGGGATCATGGCGGCAAAGCGGACCGCGGAACTGATCCCGCTGTGCCATCCGCTGGCCTTGACGTCGGTCAAAGTCGAGCTCGAATGCGCGCCCGAGCGCTCGGCGGTCGAGATTACCGCGACCTGCCGGCTGCGCGGCCGCACCGGGGTCGAAATGGAAGCGTTGACCGCAGCGAGTGTCGCCGCGCTGACGGTTTACGACATGTGCAAAGCCGTCGACCGCGGAATGGTCGTGACCGATCTGCGCCTGCTGCGCAAATCGGGCGGCAAATCAGGGAACTGGGAGGCAGAACCGTGATCTCCGTCGAAGAAGCGCTGTCACGTCTGCTCGCGCCGCTCGAAAAGCTGCCGCCCGAGCAGGTCTCAATCGTCGACGGGCTTGGCCGCGTCCTGGCCGAAGACGTCGCGGCTCGCCGGACGCAGCCGCCCTTCGCGGTCTCGGCGATGGACGGCTACGCCGTGCGCGCCGAGGACGTCGCGGCGGTCCCGGTCGAATTGCGAATTGTGGCAGAAGTGCCCGCCGGTGCGGGGTTTGGCGGCCATGTCGGCCCGCGCGAAACCGCGCGGATCTTTACCGGCGCGCCGTTGCCAGCAGGCACCGACACGATCGTCATCCAGGAAGATACCCAGCGTGACGGCGACCGGGTCCAGGTCCTCGAAGGGGCGCCGCGCGGCCGCTACGTGCGACGTGAAGGACTCGATTTTGCCGAGGGCGATATTCTGCTGAAAGCCGGGCGGCGGTTGACAGCGCGCGACATAGGTCTCGTCGCGGCGATGAACCGCCCGTGGCTCTTCGTGCATCGCCAGCCGCGCATCGGCATCCTTTCGACCGGCGACGAGATCGTCATGCCAGGCGATCCGATCGGCCCGCACCAGATCGTCAGCTCGAACAGCTTGGCGCTCTCGGCGTTTGTCACAGCTTGCGGCGGAATACCGGTGTCGGTCGGCAACGCGCCGGATGATCCCGAAGCGCTGCGCCAGATCGCCGCGGCGACTCGCGGGGTGGACCTGCTGGTCACGACTGGTGGCGCTTCGGTCGGCGAGCACGATCTGGTGCGCGACGTGCTCGGCTCCGACGGACTAGAGCTAGATTTCTGGCAGATCGCGATGCGGCCCGGGAAGCCGTTGATGGTGGGAAGCTATCGCGGAACCCCGATGGTCGGCTTGCCGGGCAACCCGGTCTCCACCCTGGTCTGCGCATTGCTGTTCCTGCGCCCGGCACTGGAGCGGCTGAGTGGCGCCTCCACACCGGCGGAAGCGGCGCCGACGGCGCGGCTCGGCGCCGCATTGCCGAAGAACGACCGGCGGCAAGATTATCTGCGGTCTCGCCTCGCCCGGGCCGCTGATGGCGTCCTCGAAGTCTTCCCGTTCGAGGTGCAGGACAGCTCGATGATGCGCCTCCTCTCGGAGGCGGACTGCCTCGTCGTGCGCCCGCCCAATGCCCCGGCAATCGCCGCCGGCGCCACCGTACCGATCGTGGAATTCCCCGGCGGCGCACTGCCGATCTGATCCATCGCCAGCTCCAGGGAGGGGACGGCAATGAGCTCGCTCGACCAATACGCCGACAAATACCAGAGCGCCCGAATGGAGCGCCGCAATGGCATCCTGCAGGTTACGTTACACACCGAGGGCCAGTCATTGCGCTGGGGCTTTCTGCCGCATGGCGAATTGCCGGAGCTCTTTCACGACATTGGCGCCGACCGCGAGAACAAGGTCGTGATCCTGACGGGAACAGGCGCGGAGTTCTCGGGACCACGCGCAACCCCGGGCACATCCTCTTTCCCATCGCGGCCCTCAATCGAACGAATCGACCGCATCCACTGGGAAGGGCGGCACCTCTTGATGAACCTGCTCAATATCGAGGTGCCGGTGATCAGTGCGATCAACGGTCCGGCGTGGCGCCACTCGGAGATCCCGCTGCTGTGCGATATCGTGCTCGCTGCCGATACTGCGCAGTTCCAGGATTCGGCTCATTTCATGTCGGAGGTCGTGCCGGGCGACGGCATGCATATCGTCTACCCGCTGCTGCTGGGCATGAACCGCGGCCGATATTTTCTGATGACCGGACAGACCTTGGATGCTGCCGAAGCCCAACGGCTCGGCCTTGTCGCCGAGGTATTGCCGCCCGACAAGCTGATGGCGCGCGCCTGGGAACTGGCCGAAGACCTGACCCGCAAACCGACCCTTCTGTTGCGCTACACGCGGCTGCTCTTCACCGAGTATTTGCGGCGGCAAATGCACGACCTGTTGGGCTACGGTCTCGCAATGGAGAGCCTGGCTCTGTTCGGAAAACCGGAGGCGCCCTAGAGCTAAACCGCGAAAACCACGGGAGGAAATATGAACAGACGTGCGTTTCTGGCCGCTTCCGCGGCCACTGCGACGATGGCTGTCGCGAAGACTGCATCTGCGGACGGACTGCCATTGGGCCCGCTGCCGGAGATGCGCTATCCCGATATGCGCATAGAGAGTGCCGACAAGAGATTTTTCGGCACCAAGTTCCCGGCATTTGCCGGCACTGCCGGCGTCGAGCGGGTTGCCACCGGCTTTCGCTGGGCCGAGGGGCCGGCCTTTTCTCGCTTGGGCAATTTTCTGGTCTTCAGCGACATTCCCAATAACCGGATGATGCGTCTCTTATGGGAGGACAACCATCTGAGCGTCTTCCGTGAACCATCCAACAACTCCAATGGCAATACGATCGATCCGCAAGGCCGTCTCGTGACTTGCGAACACCGTGCCCGCCGCGTGAGCCGCACCGAGCTCGACGGCACGATCACCGTCATTGCCGACAAGTACAACGGCAAACGGCTGAATTCGCCCAATGACGTGGTCGTCGCGTCCAATGGCTCGATCTGGTTTACCGATCCGACCTACGGCATTGGCGGCAACTACGAAGGCCTCAAGCAGGCCCAAGAGCAGGACAAGCATTACGTCTTCCGCGTCGACGGCAAAACCGGCGAGATCAAGCCGGTGGCCGACGATTTCACCCAACCCAACGGCATCTGTTTTTCACCCGACGAGAAGAAACTCTACATCATCGACACTGGTCTGACTGACGGCGGCCCGTCGCATATCCGGGTGTTCGATTGCGACATCGACGCCGGCAAGCTGACCAACGGCAAGGTCTTTGCCGACGGGTTTGCGCCGGGCATTACGGACGGAATGCGCTGCGATATCGACGGCAATGTCTGGTGCAGCATGGGCTGGGCCGACCCGAAGGAGGACGGCGTGCGCTGCTACAGCCCTTCGGGCGATCTCCTCGGCAAGATCCACCTGCCGGAGACCTGCGCCAATTTGTGCTTTGGCGGGCCGCTGAGAAACCGGCTCTTCGTCTGCGGCAGCACCTCGGTCTACGCGCTCTATGTCGGCACGCAGGGCGCGCTGAAACCGTAAGCGACGTCCCTACCCTAACCCTCCCCGCTCGCGGGGGGTATAAGCGATATCCTGATCGAGCGACAAATCTTACCACCCCATAAGTCGGACGCATCAGGTGGGCTGCCAAGCGGCGAATTTTACCACCGGATGGGTAGCTGCCTTTGCGCAGCTGCTGACCACTTGACGCATCTTGAATCGTAAGCGGACCCGCCAGGGCAGCGTGCAGCTTCCGGGTTCGACCCACAACCGACCTTCGGCGGCGACGGCAGCATTGTCGGCCCATGCCCCTTTCCTGCCGTTCGGCCGTTGGCAACGTAAGCGGATTATCGCCCTTCGCGCCGGCAGCGTTCCGAGGTTGAACCGCTGCGACTGGCATAGCAAACTCGCCGGGTGTGATCGCCTTGGGACGAGCAAAGATGGACGTTGGCGACTGGCTTCGCAGCCTCGATCTCGGGCGATACGAGCAGGCGTTCCGCGATAACGAGACTCGACGGCGCTTGCGGCGCGGCTCGACCCCGAAGATTTGCGGGAGGTGCTTGGTGCCGTCTCCGATGCGGTCGCGGCGGCGGGAGGCTTTGTCGCCAAGTACATGGGCGACGGGGTGCTCGTTTATTTCGGCTACCCCCAGGCGCACGAGCACGACGCCGAACAGGCAGTGCGCGCCGGCTTGGCCCTGGTCGATCGGATCGGCCGGGTGGAGAGCAGTGCCGGCACGCTTGCCGGCCGGGTGGGCATCGCCACCGGGCTTGTCGTGGTCGGCGATCTGCTCGGTTCGGGTGACTCGAAGGAGCGGGGAGTTGTCGGCGAGACGCCGAACCTGGCCGCCCGGCTGCAGGAAATGGGTGGGCCCGGCGTGGTGCTAATCTCGGACAGCACCCGGCGGCTGGTGGGCGATCTGTTCGAGTACCGCGACCTCGGGCTCGTCGACGTGAAGGGGCTAGCCGAGCCGGTACCCGCCTGGCAGGTGCTGCGCGAAAGCACCGTCGAGAACCGCTTCGAGGCTTTGCGTTCGGCCGCGCTGAGCCCCCTAGTCGGCCGCGATGAGGAACTCGGGTTGCTGTTGCGCCGCTGGCAACGCACCAAAGAGGGCGACGGGCAGATCGTGCTGATCTCCGGTGAGGCCGGCATCGGCAAGTCGCGGATGACGGTGGCGTTGCAGGAGAAGCTGGCGGCGGAGCATCCTATTCGGCTGCGCTATTTCTGTTCGCCGCATCACAGTGAGAGCGCGCTTTACCCGTTCGTGACGCGGATCGAGCGCGCCGCCGGTTTCAGCCGCGAGGACACCGCCGCGGCGAAGCTCGACAAGCTCGTCGCGCTGCTATCGCACTCAGGTGACGCTCCGCCGGAGACAGTCGCGACATTCGCCGACCTGCTGGGGCTCGCGACCGAAGGGGGCCATCCGCCGACGACCGACCCCCGACAGCGGCGCGAACTGATCCTCGGGGCGCTGGTCGGGCAGTTGGAAAGGCTGGCGCGGCGCGAGCCGGTGCTGTTCATCTTCGAGGACGCGCATTGGGCCGACTCAACCTCGCTCGAACTGCTAGAGCGGGCCGCCCAGCGCGTGCGGCGATTGCCCGTGCTATTGATCCTCACCCACCGCCCGGACTTTGAGCCGCCGTGGACCGGCGAGTCGCAGGTGACTTCTCTGACCTTGGGTCGGTTGGGTCGGCGCGAGAGCGCGGCACTAGCCGAACGCGTGGCGGGCGGCAAGACACTGCCGACGGAGATCCTCGATCGCGTCGTCGAACACACCGACGGCATCCCGCTGTTCATCGAGGAGCTGACGAAAACGCTATTGGAAGGCAGCGTCCTGAAAGAGGAGGACGCGCGTTACCTTCCCGCCGACGCCGTGCCGGTTCTGGCGATCCCGTCGAGCCTGCAGGACTCGTTAATGGCCCGGCTCGACCACCTGGGGCCGGGCAAGGAGGTGGCACAAATCGGCGCTGCGATCGGCCGCGAATTTTCCTATGCCGTCGTCGAAGCGGTCGCCCGCCGCCCGCCCGATCAGCTGCGCGACGCTCTCGATCGGCTTTCGCGTGCCGGCCTGATTTACTGTCGCGGCATGCCGCCCGACGACGTGTTCGTCTTCAAGCATGCCTTCGTGCAGGACGCGGCGTACGGCACGCTATTGCGCGGTCGGCGCCAGGAATTGCACGCCGCCATCGCCACATTTCTAGATCAGCACAACGCATTGCCCGTCGAGCGGAAAAATGCGGCACTGCTCGCGCATCATTGGATCGCTGCCGAAGACTGGGAGAAGGCGCTTCATCACACGCTCGAGGCCGCGGATAGCGCAATGGCCCTCTATGCTGGGACCGAAGCGATCACCCATTACTGGCAAGCGCTCGACTTGTTTGAGCGGCTGCCGGAGGATTCCGATCAGAGCCGAGTTCACGCCCGTGTCCTCCTGTCGAGCATGTTCCTCCCGGGTTTTATGCGTGACGATGCCGCGCGAGCGCGGTTGATGCGGCATGTCGATCGCGCGCTCGAAAATGCGATGAGGGACGGCGACCTCGCGGCTGCGATAAGGCTGCAGGTAAGCAAAGGGTCGGTTGTCCTCGACGAGGCGCTGCTGGTTGACGGGCTTGCGCGCGCCGAGTCGTTGGGAGATGTCCCGGCCCTGGCGTTTGCCGAGCAGCGATACGGGCAGTATCTCGGGATCGAGGGCCAGTTCGAGAATTCGCTGGCCCATGTGGCGCGATCGATCGAGCTGATGGGCGCGCAGGGGCAGGTTTCCGAAGAGTTGGGGATTTATATTTCTGCCGGCGGACGGTGCTACAGCGCCCGCGCCGGGCGGCTCGACGATTCGCTTCGCTATGCGGAGCGGGTGCACGAGGTGTCCGACGCGATCGATAGTCCGCGCCTTCGGGCCTGGATAGCGATGAATAGCGAGGCTCACCTGTACAGAGGGGACTGGCAGACCGTGGTTCGCATTGCAGAGAGCGCGCTACCGGCGGCCTGGGAGATCCGCGAATGGGTTGTGGTTGTTTTTGCATCGGCGTGGCTGGCGATCGCCTATCTGAAGCTGGGAAGGACCTCTGAAGCCAAGCAGCTTCTCGACAGGGTGTTCAAGGAAGTGCCTCTGCGCGCGTTTCCCGCCAACGCGATGCATGCCGTCGCATTCGTTCATGTAGCCTTGGCTCAGCTTCATCTTGCCAGCGGCAATACGGGCCAGGCGCTGAGTACGGCGGGCACGGCGCTACGCGTGGCGGAGCAGTATCGGGGCGGTCTCGAACAAGGCGCGGCCCATCGCGTGCTTGGCGAGGCGTACCAGGCGATGGGTAATCGCGCCGAGGCCGACGCTGAGTTCCGCCACAGCCTCGATGTCTTGGAGGCAATCCAGTCGCGACCCGAACTGGCGCAAACGCTCCTTGCTTACGGCCGCTTCCGACGCGGCGACAATTGGCAGGAAGATCAGGTGCTAATCGAGCGGGCATTGCGGCTGTTCGAGGAGATGAACGCCCCGGGCTGGGTCGACGAGGCCCGCGCCGTACTTGCCGCCACCTGACGGCCGTGGATAAGCCCCGACGCAGAGACGCCATCGGGATTATCGTAACCAGGTCCTCGCGGTACTTTTGGCGCCCGCGAGTGGCCGCTATCGGCGCAACCCAGCCGCTCACCACAGGACTGGCGAAGGTCGGCTATCCACCCCTTTTGAGCCGTTCGGTGAGCGGCGAGTTGTTCGTCCTCAACTATCAGGTGTAGAATTTGTCGCTTGATCAAGATATCCCTTTAGCCCCCCGCTCGCGGGGGCGGAAGCTCGGAGGTCAGCGCGACTTAGACGCACTCCCGTGGAGCCGAGCGACCGCCGCGGGGGAGTGGAAAGCGAATTCAAGGCTTGGAGGCGATCTCTGCCAATTTGGCAACGGTGTTCATGTTCCGCGCAGTGCCCATTCTCGCTACCGGAATTTGGAGATTAGAGCGGCCCATGCCATTGGCGTAGTGAATGAAAATCTCTCGGTCACCGAGGACCATCCTCTCGACACCTTGGCCAACCGCGTGCTGCAAGGCATCGTATGGCGGGCGTTCGTCGAGGAAGATTGCATATGTGTTCTTCGGCTCCGCCTCCGGAAATGGATTGGCCTTGAGAGCAGCTACCATCTCCGATGCGGTCCGCACGACGACACCTACCGGCTTTCCGGCGTAGGCAAGCAAGCGGGCTTCGAGCTCGGCCTTCACCTGCAATGGCGCTGCCTTGCTTTCGAAGACGACATTGCCGCTCGCAATGTAGGTCTCGACCCGAGCAAAACCAGCATCACTACACATGGACTTAAGGTCGGCCATTGCGAGTTTGCCAGTCCCCCCGACATTCACGGCGCGAAGCAGTGCAATGTACTTTGTCATGTCGCGAACGTGTCAACTTGTAACGGAACGAGGTCGCCTCGGAGTTGCTACCGATTGCTAGATTGAGCGGGGCGAGCTCGGGGCTCCGGCGCTGCCGGCTGGAGCCGGGTGTCAAACTGCGAGCAATCGGGCCGGGGCACCGCTCCGCGGCGCTCTGGCGGTACGTGGCAATTGTCGACCCGCTGGGCGTCGGACGCCTTGTCGGACAAACGTTCTTTCAGCGTCTGCACTTCCTGCGCCATTGCCGAGGAGAGCAGCAGGATTGCAACACAGCTCAGGGCCAACATCTTCTGCATCGCTACAGCGCCTTTCGAAACGTCAGGTTGATGCGGCGACTGCCGGTCAGCGGATCGTAGCCCTCGGCAAGCAGAGCGACGCCATGATAGACGAGCCGATCGGGACCGCCCCAGACGACCACATCACCGCTCTCCAGCGGAATGCGCAGCGGCCGGTCATTGCGGCGGTCGCCGCCAAACAAGAAGATCGCCGGCAGTCCGAGGGAGACCGACACGATCGGCGCCGTCAGATCGCGCTCGTTCTCGTCGCGATGCAATGACAGCCGCGTGCCAGGCTCGTACAGATTGATCAGGCACGCGTCGGGCTCAAAACCGGGGTAGCCCCCGGCCAGTGCAGCGCTCTCGGCGAGATGCCGGAACACGTCAGGCATTGGCGGCCAGGGATTGCCGGTAATCGGGTCGAGGCGCTCATACCGATACCCCTTGCGATCGGTCACCCATCCCGCGCAGCCGCAATTGGTCATTCCCACCGACATGTGGAACCCGCCGGGTGTCATCATATTGCGAAACGGCGCCTCGGCAGTGATCCGGTCCACCGTCGCCGCAAGCTCAGCCGCCTCACCCCGGGCGAACCCGCGCAAGACTACTGTCGCTTCGCTGAGCCTCTCGACAGCTCGCCCCGGCTCGAGACCGCTCAGCAGATCGGCCAATGCACGCTCACCGGAGCGGGATTGCCCGCAATGCCGTTGTGTCCTCGCGTGCGCCCGCGAGCGCGTAATTGACGTCGGTGCCGGCAATCACAAAGCGCGCGCCGAGGCGGATCAATTCGCCCTGCAGAGCAACATTGTGGCGGATGCCGCCGACCCCTAATACTTTGCCGTGCTCACGGCAGGCCTTGGCGACCCGCTCATAAGCCTCGCGCAGACGCGGGTGGTCGACCTGGCCCGGGATGCCGTAATCCGTCGTCAAATCACCCGAGCCGATCAGCAGCACGTCGATCCCCGGCAAGGCGGCGATCGCAGCGGCATTGTCGATGCCCTCGGCGGTCTCCAGCATGACGATCAGCGCGGTTTCCGCATTGAGCCGCCCATTGATCTCGCCGAGCGGCATTGAACGATAGCCGAGGGCGGGCCCGAGCCCCATCACCGAGCGCTGACCGAGAGGGGGAAAGCGGCAATTGCGCACGACCACCTCGGCCTCGCTGCGATTGTTGACATGCGGGACGATGACGCCCTGCGCGCCGCCGTCGAGCACACGGCTGGACCAATGGCCGTCATGGCTCGGCACGCGCACCAGCGGCGTGATGCCGATGCCGATCGCCGCAGCGCAGATCGTCGCCGCCGTGTCGATCGAGTAGGGGCTGTGCTCCATATCGACATAGAGCGCATCGTAACCGCCCGCCTTCGCGACCATCGCGATGTCGACCGTGCGGGCGAGCCGCAAATTCATGCACAGCACGAGCTCGCCTGACGCGAGCTTCTGCTTCATCGCATTAGCCATTGGTGCCTCCTTAGCCCGCACCTCTCGCGAGCGGGGAGAGGGCTAGGGTGAGGGGCAAGTCCCTACCCGCAGGCGACGGAGTAGACATCGCGGACGCCTTCGGGGAGCCGCGACTCGCTCCAGCTGCGGCCGCCGTCCTGAGTGCCGAACACCTGGCCAAAGCGCGAGACGCCGTAGACCTGGTTGGGGTCGCGCGGATGCACCGCGACACCCATCATCGTCGCCTCGGCCTTGACATCGTGGTCGAAGCGCTTCCAGGTCTGGCCGACATCCTCGGTGCGGTAGATCGAGCCGTCGGTGCTGCGCGCCGCGGGGCTCAGGCAGGCATACATGACCTTCGGGTCGTGCGGCGACACGCGGATGTCGCGGCCATAGGTCAATGGCGAGAACCGGCTGATCTCCATGTCCTTCCAGTGCTCGCCGCGGTCGTCGCTGCGGAATAACCCCATGCGGTTGGCGAGAAACACGGTGCCGGGCGCCGCGGCGCTGACGGCGAGCGCATGCCCGTCGAGCATCCCCTCGATCTCGGTCTGGCTGCCGATGCGGCTGCGGTATTTCGGCTCTTCGCAGAAGCGGATCAGATCGGCCGTACAGTCCTCCCAGCTCTCGCCGCGATTGCGGCTGCGCATCGCGCCATTGGCCTCGAGCGTCGCATAGACGTCATCGGGCGAGTTCGGATCGACATCGAGCCGCATGACCCGGCATGCGAAACCCATGATCACCCGGTCGGGGAGGCCCGGATCCGCCATCTTGCGCCAGGTGTCACCGCCATCCTCGCTGCGGTAGACCCCCGGCGGCGTCGCGCCGGCATAAACAATGCGCGGGTTTTTCGGGTGGATGCAGACCGACCAGATGTCTGCTTCTTCCGGGAGGCGGAGCCGCTCCCACGTATTGCCGCGGTTGCTGCTGCGGTAGGCGCCCTTCGTGCTGCCGACATAGACCACTTCGGGGTTTTCCGGATGGACTGTGATCGCGTGGACATCGGCGTCTTCCGGCAAACCGTTGGTCAGATGCTCCCACCGGCTGTCCCCGGCGGCCTGACGGAATATCCCGCCGGCGGTGGCGCCCATCGACCGCGCCGTACCTGCATAGACATGCGTGCTCGCCATCAATCTCCTCCCGCGTCTTGGATTGCCGCGGCGATCATACCCCTCTATTAGAGCTTGTCACAAAAGCTTTAGCGGTTGGAGAGAGCGATGCGCAGGAAGCTCGGCAAGACAGGACCGGACGTGTCCGCTATCGGCCTCGGCTGCATGTCGTTGTCCGGGGTCTACGGCACGAGCGACGACGAGGCCGGGGTCCGGCTGATCCACCGCGCGATCGAGCTCGGCATCGATCATTTCGACAGCTCGGACATGTATGGCTGGGGCCAGAACGAGGAATTGCTCGGCCGGGCATTGAAGGGCCGGCGCGAAGGGATCGTAATCGCGAGCAAATTCGGCCAGACCCGCCAGCCGGGCGGCGCCAACGGCGTCGACGGCTCCCCGGCCTATATCTCGCAGGCCTGCGAGGCGAGCCTCAAACGGCTCGGCGTCGATGTCATCGACCTCTA
>Ga0306926_10005739_pt1 | contig 13268 bp, 9 predicted proteins | sample flu12Cox44000178_FD_203759 | JGI IMG/M metagenome (GOLD analysis project Ga0306926, IMG submission 203759) | Lab enrichment of tropical soil microbial communities from Luquillo Experimental Forest, Puerto Rico - flux8day.12C.oxic.44.000.178 (v2)... | ecosystem: Environmental > Terrestrial > Soil... | reverse complement strand
GAGAACTCCCGAAAGATCGCATGAATCTTGGCCGGAGACGCCATGAACTGCGCCGTGAACCTCAGGTTGTCCGCGGCTAACCGGCGCCAATATGACTGTGGCTTGAGCCAGGATGGGGGGGTTACCGGAGCAAAAGCCCCGGCCCGGAACACCTCCCGCATTCCCCATGCCCAGGCTCTTGTCTCGCCGGGATAGACGAGGCCCTCAAGACCTTGCTGGGCGCGGTGGTAGTCGGTAAAAAGGACAGCCCAGTTCGCAAGAGCCTCAAGACCCTCGTAGAAGTAAGGGTCGTCTGTCAGCAGCCACGGAACATAGGACGGGCTCGGCAGGTGGGCCACATCCATCTGGAAAAGGTACGCATTATAGCTGCGGTCCGGATTATACGGGTAGGGTGGCAACGATAGTGGTGCCGTACCTAATGCAGCACCGGCCGTCGCATACACGTCGAAAAGAGCGCCGGACATATCGCGTGCCCAGATCGGCATTGTGCCAACGGCTTCCGCCTGCGTCAGCATGGTTTGACGGGCTTCGGGGTTTCCGTCCAGTAGAAAGGCCGCTTGGTACTCAGTGATTGTCCCAATCTCCGGACGTTCCCCCACGGAATGCATGATTATATTGAACCCGCCGATGTCCATCGGGCCGAGCCAGGGAATCACCGTTCTCAAGGGGCCCTCACTCAAATAAATACCAATCCGGTCGAGCGGGCAGAGCGCCTTCAGTGCAATGATATCGGCGAGTGAGCGCCTTATTGGTCGAGGGGCCGATTGCCAACGCCATCGGGCGTACCACCAGTGTCGCGGGACATATTCGCGTGCCGCTACGGCACCATTCTTCCAGATGGTAGCGTAGTAAGGCGTCAGAATGTGTGTAGGGTTGGTACTTCCGAATCGTCCTCTCTCGACGACAACTTCGTCGCGTGAGCCATCAGCGTCCGGGCGGAAGAACACAGTCCATTCGGCTGCATGCTGCACGAAGCACTTCTGATGGACAAACCGACCGACATAATCCCCGATATCCTCCGAGGCGTTTTGGGTGAAGGTTTCGATTATCGCCCCGCTACCGTCCTGGAGGGACAAGGCCAACCCGGAGGAAGACGGCGCGGCGGTTACGGACGGCCATGCAACCACGAGGGCCACTGTTATCCCGGGGCTGGTGGCGACCGGTGTATAGCCATTGTTGAGAACAAAGCGACACTCGTATTGCCCGTCGGTCGTCGGCATGACAAGGTGAACAGTCCCCGATTTCACCCCACTCGAGGGCACAGACTCCGTGCCGGACGCAAGATAGACCCAGGCTATAGCATTGTGGGTGTCGTCCCCAGGATGAAAGAGACCCACCCAATCGGTGGGGTTTCCAGGGCCATTCGTGACGGTAATCTCAATGGTGGATCCACGATTAACGGTAATCGGGTGAGGCGAGCTATTTACCGTTATTTGTATCCCTGAAGTTGAAGTGGCGCCAGCTGCGACTGTTATCAACGCTGCTGACGCAGCGAGGACCCTCCGTCTCGTCGGGCCCATAGGCATATCAGCTGACATTCCTCGGATTCCTAGCTCTCGTCCACGATTTGCTGCTTGTCGGTCCAGCCCCAGCGCCGCCGGCGTTCGACCGTAATCACCTTATGTCGATGCATCGTCCCAGTAGTCCGCCTCTCGCTACTCCTAGAACCTGGCCAGCTCGGCCACCCAAGATCAAGACGGCCTCCCGGACCGGTTACATCTCAACTCGAGGCATCGCACCGTCCGTCGCACCCTTGCGACACGGTCTCTTGCACTGGTGCCACACCAACCCGCTCACCGCTATGGCGCAAGGCAACCTTCACCGCATGGATCCACTTGATGGCGATCTCGCCGCTATAGGTCGAGATTTTGCATACTGTGGTCCTTTGGCGGTAAACGATAGCGGTCGCCCGCCGCACTCGGGCCGCTGCCGGTCGCCGATCGGTCAGTGCTTGGCACTTTCAATCGCCGGTTCTCGCCGCTCCTTTTGGATACCGCACGTGAAAACGGCAGGAAATTGGGGTGCTGGAATTTTAGACTAGCTGGTCGGAGTGAGAGGATTTGAACCTCCGGCCCCTGCCTCCCGAAAGCAGTGCTCTACCAGGCTGAGCTACACTCCGCCGACCGCGCGCAAGCTATAGCCGCAAGCGCGCATCCAGACAATATAAGCGCTTTCGGGCAGCAAGTCAGCAGCGTCGAGTTCGGAGCCGCGGCAAAACCTCCACTGGCATCCGGCTGTACCGCGGGCCTGTCACGCTTTGTGATTCCTCGGACCTCATATCTCGGGCGATCCCTTGCGGTGGGTGAGCTGGCGTGCTATATTAGCATAATCCTATTACGTCAATAAGGTAATAATGCTATATTATCATCATCCCAACACACATGCCGCCAAATTCCGCTGCCAATCCGCTGCCGGCGGCAGAAACTCTGGAAAATCGCCTCAAGGCTCTGATGTCGAAGAAATTTTCCCGGTGAGAGGGCGATTTTAGATGCGAAAACGTATATTTTCCCTGCCGGCAGGGAAATAGGTACGCTGCCGCCATCGGCCCGCTCCCGTCAAAAACCGCGCTCGGTAGCAAACCCGGCGGCATCGATCAGGGCGCGCCGCTCGATCCCGTCGCGAAATATCGACAGCGCGGCGACCGCGGTCGCCGCATAGCTGCGGGCGCGTGACAGGGTCTCGGCGAGCGCACCGTGCCGCTCGACCAGCTGGATCGCCCGCTGCAGGTCGCCCGCCCGCTGATCCTGCTCCTCGATCGTCCGGCGCCAGAAGGCGCGCTCTGCCTTGTCGCCGCGGGCGAACGCGACGAGGACCGGCAGGGTGACCTTGCCGTCGCGGAAATCGTTGCCGATGCTCTTGCCGAGCTCGCGGGGCTGCGCCGAGAAGTCGAGCATGTCGTCGACCAACTGAAAGGCGATGCCGAGGTTGCGGCCAAACCGGTCGAGCGCCTCCTCCTCTTGTTGCGGCCGCTCCGCCATCACCGCGCCGATCCGGCTGGCCGCCGCGAACAGCTCTGCGGTCTTCGCTTGGACGACCGCGAGGTAGGCAGCCTCGGAGGTCCGGATGTCGTTCGCGGTCATCAACTGCAGCACCTCGCCTTCGGCGATCACCGAGGAGGCGCGCGACAGGATCTCGAGAATGCGCAGCGACCCATCGGCAACCATCAGCTCGAAGGATCGGCTGAACAGAAAGTCGCCGACGAGGATCGGCGGCTTGTTGCCCCAGACCGCATTGGCCGTGTCGCGGCCGCGGCGCAGGTCGCTCGCATCGACGACATCGTCGTGCAGCAAGGTCGCGGTGTGGATGAATTCGACCGCCGCGGCGAGCGCGATGTGCCGGGCGCCGCGATAGCCGCACAGCCGGGCGCAGCCGAGGGTGAGCATCGGTCGCAATCTCTTGCCGCCGCCGGCGACGATATGGCCGGCGAGTTGCGGGATCAGCGCCACCGGGCTCTGCATGCGCTCGATGATCAGCTGGTTGACCCTATCCAGCTCATCGCTCAGGAATCGGCACAGCGGATCGAGAGAAGGTTTCCGACCAGCTTCCACCCGATCGCCACCCGCCACCAGCGCCCCCGAATTCTGCTGCCTCTTCGGCGTATCCGCCGGCCCGCTGCCCGATCGGCTTGACGCGCCCAGGCGCGAACGAGCATAGAATGACGCCGAGACCGGTCAAGAGCCGCTCAGCCGCCCCGCCATGCTGCCTCGCCCCGACGGCTCGCGATGAAGGAATTGCTACGCACCAACGACGCCGTCCGCCTGTCCTGGCTGCAAGCTCTGCTGGGGGATTCGGGGATCGATAGCCTGATCCTCGACCATCACACGAGCCTCGTCGAAGGCAGCATCGGCGCAATTCCCCGCCGGCTGGTAGTCGCTGAGCGCGACTATCGGCGGGCCTGTGCCCTGCTCGCGGCGGCTGGCGAGGACGCCGAGTGAGCGACGCTCCGGTAGTCGAGCCGACCTTTACGGAAGACCGTCTGCTCGGCGGCCGGATTCGCCTCAGGCAGCCGGCGGAAGGCTATCGCGCCGCCATCGATCCGGTGTTTCTGGCCGCCTCGGTGCCGGCCGAGCCGCATCAGCTGGTACTCGATGTCGGCTGCGGTGCGGGTGCTGCGATGTTCTGCTTGGCGGCGCGGGTGCCGCATTGCCGCGTTGTCGGCCTCGAAATGCAGCGCGAGCTCGTTCGCCTCGCCGGCGACAACGCGATCTCGAACGGGTTGGGGCCGCGCGCCTCGGTGATGATCGGCGATCTGTCGCATCCGCCCCCGCGTCTGTCGCCCGGCGCCTTTGACCACGTCATGGCGAACCCGCCTTTCAACGAGCCTGGCCGCACCACTTACCCGGTGATAACCGTCAAGGCTGAGTCAACGATCGAAGGTGCAGCTGATCTCAGCACTTGGGTGCGCTTTTCGCTGGCGATGGTCCGCTCCAAGGGCACGATCACATTCATCCATCGGGCGGATCGGATCGACGACCTGCTTTGCCAGATCGCGGGGCGCGCCGGCGAGGTTGTGATTTTTCCGCTGTGGCCAGGGCAGGGCAGGGCGGCCAGCCGTGTCCTCGTTCGCGCCCGCAAGCAGATCGCAGCACCGGCGCGGCTTGCTTTTGGGCTCGTTCTGCACGAGCCTGACGGACGCTTTACCGCGGCCGCCGAAGCGGTGCTGCGCGAAGGGAGAGGTCTCGAGCTCTGAGCGTCCCGGCAGTCGCGCCGGTAGTCGCGGCCGGCACCGCTTCCCATCTTGCGATCGAATGAGCATTCGCCGCCAACTCCACATCGAACGGCTATGGTCGCGCTCACCGGTCGTCGCGGTGCTGCGGTTCGAAGGCGTGATCATGTCCCGGCCGCGGCGCGACGGGGTTTCGCTGGCGAGCCACGCGGCGGCGATCGAGCGGGCATTTTGCGTCTCCAATCTCGTGGCGGTCGCCGTCGTCGTCAATTCGCCGGGCGGCTCGGCGGTACAGTCCGCACTGCTCTTTCGGCGCATCCGCGAGCTCGCCGAGGAAAAGCAGGTTCCGGTTATCGCCTTTGCCGAGGACGTTGCCGCATCGGGCGGTTATTGGCTGGCGCTTGCGGGTGACGAGATCTTCAGCGAGGAGACCTCGATCCTCGGCTCGATCGGCGTCGTCAGCGCCAGCTTTGGCTTCGCCCAGCTGATCGAGCGGCTCGGGGTCGAGCGGCGCCTTCATACGGCGGGCGAGCGCAAATCGCTGCTCGACCCGTTTCTTCCGCAGAACCCTGCCGATGTCGAGCGGCTCGCAGTGTTGCAGCAGGACATCCATCGTGCCTTTAAGGAGCATGTGCAGCGCCGGCGCGCGGGGAAGATCGACGTCACCGACGAATCGTTGTTCAACGGCGACGTGCTGACCGGGCGCATGGCGCTCGACCGCGGGCTTGTCGACGGCATCGGTGATCTGCGCGGGGTCGTACGCGAGCGTTTTGGCGCCAAGGTCAAGCTTCGCCCATTCCCGTCCGAGCGGCGGCGCTGGCCACTGCTGTGGCGCCGATTGCCTTTCACCGCGCGAGAGCCTGGAGCCGCAATCGCCGACCTCGCGGAGTGGATAGAGGCGCGTATCCTATGGGCGAGCTTCGGGCTATGAGGATTTGCATGGCGCGCGCCCATTGCTTGACCGATCTTCGCGGCTCCAAGTAAACCTCACCAATGTTCGCCCTTCCAAAGCTGATCGTTGTCGTCCTCGTGGTTGCGGCCGCATGGGTGGGCTATCGGTGGCTCAACGGGATGGCCCGCGATCTACCACGCTCTCGCGCAGCCTCGCAGCGCGCTTCCGTCGACGCCGAGGATCTGGTGGCCTGCGGGGTCTGCGGCGCCTATGTCGCCGCGCGCGCGTCCGCTTGCGGGCGACCGGATTGCCCGCGGCCCGGCTGACTATTTCATTACCCGAGGCCGGCCTTGAGTTTCCAGTCGCTGATACTCGACTTGCAGAGGTTTTGGGCGAGCCGGGGCTGCGTCATTCTCCAGCCATATGACATCGAGGTCGGGGCCGGCACCTTCCACCCGGCGACGGCGCTGCGCGCCCTCGGACCGGAGCCATGGCGTGCCGCGTATGTGCAGCCCTCGCGGCGGCCGACCGACGGTCGCTACGGCGACAACCCCAACCGGGTGCAGCACTACTACCAGCTGCAGGTGATCCTGAAACCCGCGCCCCCGGACAGCCAGGATCTCTATCTCGCGAGCCTCGCCGCGATCGGCATCGATGCCGGTCTGCACGACATTCGGTTTGTCGAGGACGATTGGGAGAGCCCGACATTGGGCGCCTGGGGGCTCGGTTGGGAGGTTTGGGTCGACGGCATGGAGGTCAGCCAGTTCACCTATTTTCAACAGGTCGGCGGCATCGAATGCGACCCGGTCTCGACCGAGCTGACCTATGGGCTCGAGCGGCTGGCAATGTACGTGCAAGAGGTCGAGAGCATTTTCGATCTCGACTACAACGGCGCCGGCGGCCCGGGTCGCATCACCTACGGGCAAGTCTTCAAGCGGGCCGAGCGAGAATTTTCCTCCTATAACTTTGAGTTGGCCGACACCGCTCGCCTGGCCGGGCACTTCGCCGACGCCGAACAGGAGTGCCGGCGGCTGATAGACCATGCGATGGCCTTGCCCGCCTATGACCAATGTCTCAAGGCGAACCACCTGTTCAACCTGCTCGACGCGCGCGGTGCGATCAGCGTGACCGAGCGCGCCGCCTACATCCTCAGGATCAGGGCGCTCGCCAATGCGTGCTGCGAGGCGTGGCTCGCCGGCGCGCGTGCAGCCGCCTGATATGGCCGAACTGTTGCTCGAGCTGCTGTCCGAGGAAATCCCGGCGCGGATGCAGCCTCGCGCCATCGAAGATTTGACCGGCTTGCTGCGCGACAAGCTCGCCGCCGCGGAGCTCCCGGCAAAGGGGATTCGTGGGTATGTCACGCCGCGCCGGCTCGCGGTCATCGCCCAAGGCATCCCGGCGGCCCAGCCGCATCGCGTCGAGGAGCGGCGGGGACCTCGCGTTGGCGCTCCGCAGCCGGCGATCGCCGGCTTTCTTCGCTCCGCTGGGCTCGCTACCATCGCCGAATGTGAGATTCGCGATACCGACAGAGGAGAGTTTTATTTTGCGCTGTTGAGCCGCCCGGCGCGGCCTGCCCAGGAGATCTTGCCGGAGCTGATCCGAGCGGCCATGAACGAACTGCCCTGGCCGAAGACGATGCGCTACCCGGCCTCTGATTTGCGCTGGATACGGCCGCTGACCTCCGTCCTGAGCCTGTTCGACGGCGAGGTTCTGCCGCTGCTGCTCGACAATGTTCCGGTCGGGCGGACAACCCGCGGGCACCGTTTTCTGTCGCCGGACGAGATCGCTGTCGCCGGTGCCGCCGATTATCTCGGGCGCCTCCGCGCGGCTCACGTGGTCCTCGATCGGGATTGCCGAAGACAAATTATCCGGCAGGGCCTCGAAGCAGCCGTCGCGGCCGAGGGGCTCTTGCTCAAACCGGATCCCGAACTGCTCGACGAGGTCACTGGCCTCGTCGAATTCCCGGTCGTCTTGATGGGCATGATCGACGCGGAGTTCATGACCCTTCCGCTGGAGGTGCTGGCCGCGGCGATGCGCGCGCATCAGAAATATTTCTCCTGCTTGCGATCCGATGGCACACCGGCCCCGTGCTTTCTGTTTGTCGCCAACAATCTGGCAGCCGATGGCGGCAAGACAGTTATTGCCGGAAATGAGCGGGTGTTGCGGGCACGCCTGGCGGACGCGCGCTTTTTTTGGGATCAGGATCGGCGGGTGCGGCTCGAGTCTCGGGTCGATGCGCTGGCCGATCGGGTTTTCCATGCCAAGCTCGGCAGCCTGCGCGACAAGGTCGCGCGCATGGAAGAACTGTCTGATTTTTTGGTGCCTCACGTTGCGGGTGCCGATCGCGCGCGATCGCAGCGCGCGGTGCGGCTCGCCAAAGCCGATTTGTCGACCGGAATGGTCGCCGAATTCCCCGAGCTGCAGGGCACCATGGGTCGATATTATGCGCTCCACGACGGCGAAGATCGGACGATCGCCGAGGCGGTCGCCGATCACTACAAGCCGCTCGGCCCCAACGATGCCTGCCCGACCGCTCCGGAGAGCGTCGTCGTCGCACTCACCGACAAGCTTGATTCGTTAGTGGCCTTTTTTGCAATCGGTGAAAAGCCTACTGGCTCGCGGGACCCGTTTGCGCTGCGGCGAGCGGCGCTCGGGACGATCCGGCTGGTTCTGGAGAACCGGTTGCGGCTGCCGCTGGCGGCGGCTTTTAGGCACGCCCACGGGGCTCTCTCTGATCTTCCGGATCCGACCCGCGAGCTGCTCGACTTTGTCGCCGACCGACTGAGAGTGCATCTGCGCGAGCAGGGCGTGCGCCATGATCTGATTGCCGCGGCCTTCAGCCGAGCCGACGGGACAGGAACCGAGGACGATCTCTTTCGTTTGCTTGAACGGGTTAACGCGCTCCAAGCACTACTCGTCACGGAGCATGGGACAGAATTACTCGTTGCCTATCGTCGCGCCTCGTCAATCGTTGGAATCGAGGAGCGCAAGGATGGCCGGCCGTATGATGGCGAGATCGATTGGTCGCTGCTGCGCCAACCCCAGGAGACGGCCTTAGCAGTAAGCCTCAGGGACGTCGGCGAGCGGATCGAAATACCGCTCGCAAAAGAGGAGTTTTTGGCGGTGATGTCGGTATTGGCTTCTTTGCGAGATCCCATTGACGACTTCTTCGACAAGGTCACCGTCAATTGCGAAGAGCCGGCGCTCAGGGAAAACCGCCTGCGACTGCTGTCGGGCATCCGGCAGACGATGAACCGGGTTGCCGACTTCTCCCAGATCGAAGGGTGAGCCGCGCATGACGAAGTGGGTCTACGGGTTTGGCGACGACGGTGCCGAGGGCCATGCCGAAATGAAGAACCTGCTCGGCGGCAAGGGGGCAGGTCTCGCCGAGATGAACCATCTCGGATTACCGGTGCCGCCGGGCTTTACGATCACTACCGAGGCCTGCGGCTATTTTTATGCCCATGACAGATCCTATCCGGCGGAGCTGCGCGAGCAGGTCGAATGCGCGCTCGCCGGGATCGAGCGTTCGCTCGGGGCGCGGTTCGGAGATCCCGACAACCCGCTCCTCGTCTCGGTGCGCTCCGGTGCCCGCGTTTCGATGCCGGGGATGATGGACACCGTGCTCAACCTCGGGCTCAATGACCGCGTGGTCGAGGGGCTGGCGCGCAAGAGCGGCGACGAACGCTTTGCTTATGACAGCTATCGCCGCTTTATCCAGATGTACGGACAGGTGGTGCTCGGCATCGAGAACCATTTCGAGGAGTTGATCGAAAACCACAAGCTCGACAGCGGCGTCCTGCTCGACACCGATCTATCCGCCGACGACTGGCGGATCCTCGCCGCCGGGTTCAAGGATCTCGTCGCCGAGGAGCTCGGACGTCCGTTTCCGGAAGACCCCCAGGAGCAGCTGTGGGGCGCCATCGGCGCCGTCTTCAGCTCATGGATGAACCCGCGCGCGGTCACCTACCGGCGGCTGCACGACATTCCGGGGGACTGGGGCACCGCGGTCAATGTCCAGGCGATGGTGTTCGGCAACATGGGGGCGGACTGCGCGACCGGCGTGGCCTTCACGCGCAACCCTTCGACCGGCGCCAACGAGTTTTACGGCGAATATCTGGTCAACGCGCAGGGCGAGGATGTCGTCGCAGGCATTCGCACCCCGCAGCATCTGACGATCGCCGGCAAGCAAGCAAACAAATCGGCGTTGCCGGCGATGGAAGAGGTGATGCCCGAGATCCTAGCCGAGCTCTACGCGGTTCGGCGAACGCTCGAGGATCATTACCGCGACATGCAGGACATCGAGTTCACTGTGCAGCGCGGCAGGCTGTGGATGCTGCAGACCCGGTCGGGCAAGCGCACGGCTCAGGCAGCGCTGAAGATCGGGGTGTCGCTCGTCGAGGAAGGGCTCATCACTCGCGAGGAGGCGGTCGGACGGATCGACCCGGCATCGCTCGATCAGCTGCTGCACCCGACGCTCGACCCGAAAGCAAAAACCACGATCCTCGCCCGCGGTCTTCCGGCTTCGCCGGGTGCTGCCTCGGGCGAGATCGTGTTCACCGCCGAGGAAGCCGAGTCGCGCGCTTCGCGCGGCGAGGCGGTCATTCTCGTGCGGATCGAGACGAGCCCCGAGGACATCCACGGCATGCACGCCGCAAAGGGCATCCTGACGACCCGCGGTGGCATGACCAGCCACGCCGCGGTGGTGGCACGCGGCATGGGACGGCCTTGTGTCGCTGGTGCGGGAGACTTGCGGGTCGACTACGCGGAGCAGACAATCGGGTCGCGAAATATCGTGGTGCGGGCCGGCGAGATCGTCACGATCGATGGGTCGACCGGCGAGGTGATGTTGGGTGCGGTGCCGACGATCCAGCCGGAGCTCTCGGGTGACTTTGCGACCTTGATGGGTTGGACCGATACCGTCCGCCGTATGAAGGTTCGCGCCAATGCCGAGACCGCGGCCGACGCTCGCATGGCCCGCCGCTTTGGCGCCGAAGGCATCGGCCTCAGCCGCACCGAGCACATGTTTTTCCAGGCCGACCGCATCGGCGCGATGCGCCGGGTCATCATGGCCGAGGACGAGACCGGGCGACGAGCCGGGCTTGCCCAGCTGCTGCCGATGCAGCGCGAGGATTTCGCCGAGATTTTCCGGATCATGAAGGGCTTTCCGGTAACGATCCGCCTGCTGGATCCGCCGCTCCACGAGTTTTTACCCAAGACCCCCGACGAGTTTGTCGAGATGGCCCGGCTGACCGGCAAGGATGTTGACGCGGTCCGCCATCGCGCGCTCGTGCTGCACGAGGTCAACCCGATGCTCGGTCATCGCGGCTGCCGGCTCGGCATCACCTATCCGGAGATCTACGAGATGCAGGCCGCGGCGATTTTCGAGGCGGCGGTCCTGGTGACCAAGGAAACCGGCGAGGCGGTCGAGCCCGAGATCATGGTGCCGCTGGTGGCGACGAGGAAGGAGTTCGACATCCTCAAGGCCATCATCGTTCGCGTCGGCGAAGAGGTGATGAAGCGAGCCGGTATTAGGGTTCCCTATCTCGTCGGTACGATGATCGAGCTGCCGAGGGCGGCATTGCGCGCCGGTGAAATCGCGGAGAGCGCCGAGTTCTTCAGCTTTGGCACCAACGACCTCACTCAAACCGTCTTTGGCCTGTCGCGCGATGACGCTACGAGCTTTGCCGGGGCCTATCAGCGGCTCGGGATCTTCGAGCACGATCCGTTTGTCACACTCGATGTCGACGGGGTCGGTGAGCTCGTGCGCCTGGCTGCCGAGCGCGGACGCGCGGCCCGTCCGGGTCTGAAGCTCGGCATCTGCGGCGAGCATGGCGGCGACCCGGCGTCGGTCGCTTTCTGCCAGTCGGTTGGTCTCGATTACGTTTCCTGCTCGCCGTTCCGTATACCGATCGCCCGGCTCGCCGCAGCCCAGGCCGCCCTGACATGGCAAGCCGCGGACGCCACGGTGTGATCCTGCAAGCGACCGGCTTGCTGCTGGCGCTGATCGGGACCGCGACCGCGGCCGACGCGCAGACCAAGACAGCCACCCCGCCATCGCCTTCGGTGCCGACTGTCTATGTGGCGCCGACCCCGATCCCGCAGCCCCCGCCGACCAATCCGGGTCCGGCTGTGGTCCCGCCGGCTGGCTTGTCTCCGCTGCTGAGCCAGCCCGGCCGTTTATTTTCTCCCGCGCGGCCGGTGGGTCCCTCCTATCCTGGCGCGCCGGTTCCGGCCCCCGTTGATCAGCAGAAAATGCAATCCTATCGCAGCGACCTGGTCAATCAGCGCTTTCAGCTCGATCGGCAAGGTGTCAGCCCCAGCGCTGAGCGTTACCGCGAGATACAGCAACAGCTGAACCAGCCGGGTTTACGCTAGCCCTTCACCCGAAGCGTCGTTGTCGAGGCGCATCCAGCCGGGTGTCGAGGGCCGCAGGGTGGTTTGGCCGGCCTTCAGCTGCTTGCCCTCGCTCACCGGCTCGATGCGCAACAGCGCCAAACCGAGCCCGTCGCGCGATGAGCGCATTTCGCCGACCTCGCGTCTGTCCGCCGTGACGATCGTTCCCGGAGCCGGCGCCGGCCCGTCGATTGCCACCGGCATCAGCCGCTTCTTGATCAGGCCGCGGTATTTGGTGCGCGCGGTCAGCTCCTGGCCGATATAGCAGCCCTTCTGCCAATCGACGCCGTTCAGTTCGTCAAACCCCGATTCGAGCAAAATCGACTTTTCGACGACCAGGTCGCGGCCGCCGTCGGGGACCCCGAGCTCGAGACGGAGGCGGTCATAATCGGGAAAGCCCAACTCCGTGAGGCCGGTCCCTTCGAGCGCCGATCGGAGATCCGTCCGCGGCAGGATGCAGCGCACGCCGAGTGCCGCGAGCCGCGGGTCGACAAAGGCGACACCAGAGGCGAATTCCCGACCGGCACACGGTTCCTCGGAGAGCCCCATCGCGGCCGGAGCGCCTTTGCCAAAAGCCACCGCCACCGCGAGCTCCGGCCGCTCGTCGACTGCCGCCTTCGCCCGCAGTCGGTAAATCGACAGCCGCCGCTTCAGATCGCCGAGACGCCCGGCTTCCCCTTCGAGCCAGATCTCATCGGCGAACTCGATCATCATGAAGTCGTGCAGGTACTTGCCCTGTGCGGTGAGTAGTGCGGCATAGCGCGCCTGCGCCGGACCGACCTTGTCGACATCGTTGGAGACCAGCCCTTGGAGAAAACTCCGCCGGTCCGGGCCGGAGACGGCAAGGACGCCGCGATCGTCGAGCAACGCGAAGCTTGCCTCTGTCATGGCTCCAGCAACCCTTTGGGATGCGGTAAAAGTGGGCGACGAGCAGTTGCTTGGCAAGCCAAAAGCCTGGCGATATAAGGCGCCGAGATCGGCGAAAATGCGCATCTTGTTTGTCACCGCGACGCGTATCGGCGATGCCGTGCTGTCGACCGGTCTTCTCGACTATTTGACCGACCGCCATCCGACGGCGCGGCTGACGATCGCCGCGGGTCCGGTAGCGGCGCCGCTGTTCGAAGCGGTGCCGCAGCTCGAGCGGCTCGAGGTCATCGAGAAGCTGCGCTGGTCGGCACATTGGCTGCCGTTCTACGCCGCCGTCGCGACGCGGCGCTGGGACCTCGTCGTCGACCTGCGGGGCTCGGCGCTCGCCTGGCTATTGCGCGCGGGCGAGCGGCGGGTGATGGCCAAAGGCGACGCGTGCGAGCATCG
>Ga0306926_10005738_pt1 | contig 13269 bp, 18 predicted proteins | sample flu12Cox44000178_FD_203759 | JGI IMG/M metagenome (GOLD analysis project Ga0306926, IMG submission 203759) | Lab enrichment of tropical soil microbial communities from Luquillo Experimental Forest, Puerto Rico - flux8day.12C.oxic.44.000.178 (v2)... | ecosystem: Environmental > Terrestrial >... | reverse complement strand
ATCGACCTCGGTCTAGCGAGTTACGAACCGCGCGATTCACGGCTGGTAACGCAGGCGTTTATGACCGATGAGCTCGTCGCCATTTTCCCCCGTGATCACAAGCTGGCACACAAGCGGCATATCACTCCGCAACAACTTACCGAAGATACGTTCATCGTCGCGGCGCCCGGCGGCGGCACCCGAACGCTTTTGGAAGAGCGATTGCGCGATCACGGCATCGTGCTGCAGAAGGTCCTCGATTTCGGCAATCTGGAAGGTGTAAAGCACGCCGTGGAAGCGGGGCTGGGAATCTCGATCCAGGCCAGAAGCGTCGTAGAGCGCGAGATTGCGTCAGGTTCAATGCGCGCGGTGAAGCTGGCGGGCATCGACGCGACGATCCCCTTCTTCTATGTCTGCCGCAAGAACGCCCACCTCAGCCACGCCGCCAATGCCCTGATCGAGATGCTTCCTTCGACGCCCGCCTCGACGCACCCCTGAGTAGTCATCCTGAGCGAGGTCGCGGCGGCGACCGAATGGAAGGATCTCGGTTTGCATTCTGCCGAAGATACCAGTTCGGCATGGCGTCATCTTTTGCCTAATTAGCACGCGTCCATTTCTCCGTGCGGCCGGACATCGAGACACCGATGAATCCGCGTAGATCGAGCTGGTTGGCCGAGACCAGCGTGGCCTTGGCGCTGTAGGTCTTGCCGGAGTCGGGATCGTAAATTGTGCCATTCTTCCAAACGTTGCCAGAGGCAAACTGGAAACCCTTAATGATCTCCAGGCCCACTAACGGGTCCTTGCGCCGGGCCGCATCCGGATTCTTGTTATCGAGGTTTGGCGTGCCGGGTGTGCCCAGCTTCGATCCGGCGGGATAGGTCGGATCTTTTAACCACACGATCTTGCCGCAGTAATTATCGCCACATTTCGCGATTTCGATTTTGGCGTCTTTGTCCTGGTTGAAGCACGTGCCAGCAATATCGTCGGCCCCAGTAAACGCGGAAAGTGATGCCGCGAGCGTGAGATTGAACAACAACAGTGCGGGTCGCAGGGTTCGCATAAACGTTCCTCGTGGTGACGCGATGTGATCAGCAAGCTTTAGGACTCGCAATTCTAAACCTCGGCCTCGCTAATTGCCGTGATGAGCGCGCAGCATTTGTGGGGAGGTTTGACTCGAATCGAAACCCAAGCTACATTCGGCGAACAGGTGAGATAACCATGGCAACAGTTCCCTCCACCGGAGCGCAAACACAACGTCGCACCATTCCCGCGGGAATGGTCGATGACGCACGCAAGCACGTCTATGAGGCCGCCGTCCGCACGCCACTGGTGCGCTTGAATTACGACGGCCCGGCCGAGATCCATCTCAAGCTCGAATGCCTGCAGCCCATCGGCTCCTTCAAGATTCGCGGCGCTTACAACGCTGTGCGACTACTGCCCGAAGAGCAGCGTCGCAGCGGCGTGTGGACCATCAGCGCGGGCAATGCTGCCCAGGGAGTCGCACTCGCAGCCCGCAAGGCCGGCGTACCCTGCAAGGTGCTGGTCATCGAGACCGCGCCAGCTGCCAAGCTCGAAGCCGCGCGGCGGCTGGGGGCCAGAATCGTTCCCGCGTCCTACGACCAATGCTGGGCGGCGCTCGCCGATCGCGCGCACCCGGCGATGGAAGGAACGTTCGTTCATCCCTTCGAAGATGACGCGTTCATCGCAGGCAACGCCTCAGCGGGGCTGGAGATTCTGGAGGATCTGCCTGAAGTGGACTGCATCGTAGCCGCGTTCGGCGGCGGAGGTCTGTCTTGTGGAATCGCCACCGCGATGCAGGAGCGCGCACCGCACGTGAAGGTGTTCGCGGCCGAGCCGGAGACCGCAGCTCCGCTGGCCCGGTCATTGGCGATGGGCTCGGCGCAAAACTTTTCCGAGTGGCAGGCAAGCTGGGTTGACGGATGCGGTGGCAAGTCGGTATTTCCGCGCATGTGGGCGCTCGCTCATCACCTGCTCGCCGGATCGATCGTCTCGTCGCTCGAAGACATCCGCAAAGCGATGAAGCTGGTGGCCGAGCGCAACCACGTGATCGCCGAAGGCGCAGGCGCCTGTGCCGTCGCTGCCGGCCTCAGCGGCAAGTGCGGCCCGGGCAAGGTCGTCTGCGTCGTCAGCGGAGGGAACATCGATCTCACGAAGTTCTCGGAGCTGGTCACCCAGGCAGACGGGTGAACTGAAATAGGCCTCCCGAAACAACCTAAGTCCGAAAAGTGAGTATCCCGCGCCGCGCTCACCAGCCGCGAGGACAGCTGCTCTATCCGATTCGCTAGGAAAAAATTGCGCCAACCGGATGGTTGCTGCCGCGGTAAGCGGCTGAAGATCTGCACAATCACTTCTCGCCCAAGGCATTAAGTTTAGATGCAAGGGGCGCGCACCAATGAATCGAGGCCATAATTCTTGGCACACCGCGTGCCCTCGGAACTAGACAAGGGCGCGCGACCTGCGCCTGAAGCCGTTGTTTGCGTAACGCAAGCACCATTTCCATTCGCGAATTTGTTGTAGGAGCCATGCACAAGGACGTGGGGATAGAGATTAACGATCCCGATCTGGCGCTAGTAAAGGTGGGCCAGTGGTGACTCCATCGGGCCTAGTGCTGGATGGCAGGCTGGACAAAATCAGCCCGCCTCCACCGCCTGACGAGGATTCGAGCCAATACGAAGCTGATCCTGCGGTTGTAGATCACCTGGAGTTCTATCTGCTGAACTAGGTCAAGCCTGGATTAGGCAAGCAGGATTCGACCACGAAACATGAACGAGCGGTCTTCAATCAGATCGGCTGCAATTCGTGCCATATGCCTGATCTGCGGATCAATCACGATCGCCGGGTTGCCGATGTGCAAACGGTCTACGATCCTGTGAATGGCGACTTCAACAGTTTGTTTGCTACTCGAACCCCGCTGCTCAAGACTATCTATGACGGCAGTAGGCATCCTCCGCTGAAAACGCGAAAGGGCGATCTGTTCCTGGTGAAAAACATCTTCACCGATTTCAAAACGCGAAGCTGGCGGCGCGGGATTCGGATGGTCTGCAGAATTCCTGAGTCGCTGATTCCGTTTCCACCGGATGACACCGCCTCAAGCCTCGATCCGGGCAATCGGAGTACGCCCGGTCTCCCGCAGTTCGGGCATAACAGGATCAAGTTGACCGTGCTGTTTGATGCTCCGCTAGATGCGGAACAAGCCGGATGGGCACGGCCCACAACTGCGAATCAGACGTGCTATCGAGTGCGTGCACTCCGCCTAAAATAGCTGCTCAACTCCTCGCAAATGTCAAACGTAGCGCAGGTTCCGAAATGGCTGCAGTAACTTGACTCGCGTGGACGTTCGCCGAGAGCCAGTGGTAATCTGGCTCTCGTTTTTCGAATCAAGATTGTCCGGCCATCGTGCTGATCGAAGGTCCGGCAGACATAGGGAATAGCTTCTTATGGCAGCCAATGCAGCCGGCGGTCCGCAACTGGCCGACGGCACGCACAACCTTCCCCAGGCGGTCGTCGCTCCCCTTACGCGCGCTGCCATCTTTCTAGTCGTAACAGCCAAACCGGGTGCCGGCTGTCGATCGGTTATTCGGTCGTTTTGCGCGGACCTCTCTGCCATATTCCGCGCAGTGGAATTTCGCGACCTCGAAGCCGCACTTTCCTGCATCATGGGGATCGGATCCGAGGCGTGGGACCAGCTCTTTGGCCAGCCGCGTCCGGCGGAACTGCATCCGTTTCGCGAGCTTCGTGGCGGATCGCGCCACGCCGTCTCAACCCCTGGCGACTTGCTGTTCCATATCCGCTCAAAGCGCATGGACATGTGTTTTGAATTGGCGACACAAATCATGGCTCGAATTGGCGAAGCGGTCTCGGTGGTTGATGAGGTACACGGATTCCGCTACTTCGACGACCGCGATCTGCTGGGCTTTGTCGATGGCACCGAGAATCCGCGCGGGGACGAGGTCGCGGAGGCGGTATTCATTGGAGACGCAGATTCCGCATTCGCCGGCGGAAGCTATGTCATCGTGCAGAAGTACCTGCACGACTTGAATGCGTGGAACGCTTTGTCCACGGAAGAACAGGAGAAGGTCATCGGGCGCTACAAGCTGTCGGACATCGAACTGGACGATTCGGTCAAACCCACGAACGCGCACAACGCCCTTACGGTGATTGAAGAAAACGGGAAGCAGCTGCAAATCCTGCGCGACAACATGCCGTTCGGACAGCCGGGCTCCGACGAGTTCGGGACGTATTTCATCGGCTATTGCCGTACGCCCCGCGTGACCGAGCAGATGCTGGAGAACATGTTCATCGGGCGGCCGCCGGGAAATTACGATCGAATACTTGATTTCAGCCGCGCGGTCACCGGAGGCCTCTTCTTCGTGCCGGCCGCAACATTTCTCGACAACGTAACCGACGACGAATCCGTGGCCTCGAATGCTGATGCTCCTCAGCCGCCAGCGGAACCTGCACCTCCAGCCGGGCGCGAGAACGACGGTTCGTTAGGCATCGGATCTTTGAAAGGAGAGATCGAACGTGAATAACTTGCATCGCGAGCTTGCCCCGATTTCCGACGCCGCATGGGCGCAGATCGAAGAAGAAGTGACACGCACTTTCAAGCGCCATCTCGCAGGCCGCCGCGCCGTCGATGTGCGCGGGCCGTCGGACTCGCGCCTCTCCGCCGTTGGCACCGGCCATCTGCGGGAAATCGCGACGCCCGGGGATGGTGTCCACGCGAGCCAGCGCGAAGCAAAGCCGCTGATCGAGCTGCGAGTTCCCTTCGACCTAGATCGGCAGGCGATCGACGACGTGGAACGTGGCGCTAATGATTCTGACTGGGAACCTGCGAAGATCGCGGCACGCCGGCTGGCTTATGCCGAGGACGGTGCGATATTCGTGGGCTATAAAGCCGGTGGGATCGTCGGCATCCGTGAGGGAACCAGCAACTCGACGAAGACGTTGCCCGACGATGTGCGCGAGTATCCCGTAGCGATTGCGGAGGCATTGAGCCAGTTGCGTCTGGTCGGCGTGAATGGGCCATACACCGTGCTTCTGGGCGCAGACGCCTACACTGCGTTGGCGGAAACCAGCGATCACGGCTATCCGGTGCTGGAGCACGTGAAGCGGCTGGTCGAAGACCGAATCATTTGGGCGCCAGCCATTCCGGGTGCAGTGGTGCTGACCACCCGCGGCGGCGATTTCGAACTGCACATTGGGCAGGATGCCTCCATTGGCTACCTCGGCCACAACGACAAAACCGTGACACTGTACTTGCAGGAGACCTTTACCTTCCTACTGCTGACCACCGAAGCGGCAGTTGCGCTGGCTCCGCCGAAGAAGGTCGCTCCGGCTCCTGCGAAGAAGAGGGGGTGAGGCGCGGGGCACTAAACGCGCGCCACACCCGCCTGCTGTCAGCTCTGAGCCAAAGCGCGTTCTACCGCAGTCCGTGCTTCGGCTGACTTGACCCACTGCCTGCGACTTGATGGGTGGTCACGTTGAGCCGATTCCAGAGAGTCATTGCGATCCACAGTGTGAGAGCGGCAAGGCCGCTTTCATCGTAGTAACGCGTCGCCTCGTTCCAAATTTCGTCAGGCACAGGATCAGCGCGATCGCTTAGCCTTGTCACCGCTTCGCTGAGGGCCAGCCCAGCGCGTTCCGCATCGGTAAAATACGACGCGTCCCGCCAGGCTGACACCAAGAAAAGGCCCCTGTCCGCTTGACTTGCCTTTTGGAGAAAAGGGAAGGACATGTCAGCGCAAAGGCTGCAGCCGTTGATCTGGCTTACGCGCAAATGAACCAGTTCGAGCGTGCGCTTCGGCACTCCGCCCTTCTCTGCTGCTTTGGCGAGCGCCTGCAGGGCCTCTATCGCGCCGGGAATAATGAGTGCGGGATTTTTCATTCGTGCCTGCATGATTGAATCTCCTTGTCACCTAGGTCGGTTTTGTCGGTCTCAACGACGAGGAGATTCGACAGGGGTCGAGAACAAATCGTTCCCTGGACGAGAGAAATCGCAGTTATCGGGACCCTCCCCCTCTACGTCTACTGAAAACAAATGGTTTACGGCAAGATTATGCGTAAGTTATTGCAAGCAATTGGACTTATATATAAAGTCCTGCAAGCAAAAACGGTTAGTTCGCAGAGATTGTGGCAGGAGCCTTGATGAGCTCAGTTTACCTTTCAGTCACCAAAGGTCACGGCATAGCCCGCGGCCTCGCTGCGAACCTGGCCAGAGACACCAATCCCTCGCCTCACATTGAATTCTCTTACATGGTTTTGAGCCGGGCGCAAACGGGCGTGGAACACTCATCTGTTTGATAACGAAGCTGCCTTAAGAGTGGAGCACTCAGAGCTTAAGTTAGGAGAGGAAAGATCTTCTCCAGCTTGTCTGCGACGGCGGACTTTCTGGGGTGGGCAGTATTGCAAAGCCTGTGAAATGTGGTGCCGAGAGCGAATCAGAGCGCAGTTGGCATCGGCCGAAGGACATGAGCCACCGGGCATCGTCGGCCAATAAGGACTGACACGGCAACTAGGGAATTACTTTTTCGAATGTGCTCCGGGATAACGATACATCCGAAAGGTTGGCGAGATAGCGGAACTAGTCGACAAGCTCCCAGCGTTCCTTTTCTGATAGCTGCTGAAAGGCCGGCATCGGGTCCCGGCCGTTTGTGATCCTCCAGAATAGTTCAGCATCACTAGCACTCTTGATCAGCTTTGTATCCGTTACGTTCGCAGGCTGCGTCGGAAGCGATTTCGCGTCCGGGCCCGTGGCCGCACCTTGCCCGCCGTGACACCTGGCACAATCTTTGTCGTACAACGGAGCGGCGGCTAGCACTTGCCCTGTCACCGGAACAGGTTTTTTCATTTTTGGCGTCGGCAGAAACGACCCGTGGTTGCAACACCTGGGCACTGGGTGCGCCTGTAGGGTGCTGCTGTGCGGATGGAGTGCTGGAAGCAGAACCCACGACGGTTACGCATATACAGTAGAGCGTTCGGACCGTCTTTGTGTTCAATCACACTCCTCCCGTGGCGGTATGTGGGCACAGAGCGATAGTTCGTTGCAACTGCTGTCAATGTAAGGGAGAATGTAAGAGTAAGGTAATTTGGGCGTTACAAGGACGATTTCATGCTGCATTCCACCGTAACGAGCAAGGGGCAAACCACGATTCCCGAGAAGGTCCGCAAGGCCCTGCAGATTAAACCCGGCGACAAACTGGAATACGAAGTGGAGGGAGACCGGGCCACCATTCGTGTGCATCCAGGTATTCGGTCACTCAAGGGCGTACTCGCGAGCAAGAAGGGGAAAGGGGTGTCTTTCGCCGAAATTCGCAGGGCAGCGGCGGAAGCAGCGCGTGCGCGTGAAGGCTCCTGATGAGAAACCGCAGGCTTATCGATACCAATCTAATCATCCGCTACCTGGTACAGGACCATGAAAAGCATGCCAGAATAGCGAGCGCGCTGTTCGATGCCTGTGATCGCGGCGAACTGACGATTGTCGTATTGCCGGCGGTTCTGGCAGAGTGCGTGTTTGTACTCGAATCGTTCTATGAGCGTCCTCGCGCAGACATCGCCTCGGCGCTCGCTTGCCTCATTTCCAGTCCAGGGATCGAGATCAGCGAGGCGACGATACACGTTGACGCAATGAACCGTTACCGAAAGTCCAGTGCTCACTTTGTGGATTGCCTTATCGCTGCGACCGCTGTGGCTGAAGCCACGCCAGTGGACACCTTCGATCAAGATTTCGGAAAATTCGGCGACGTTGCGGTAGAAACTGAGTAGCTTGGACCGTCCAGAAGCCCCACATTTGCCGTATCAGGCAAAATGTGGGCTACCCGTCAGCCTTAAACTTAAGCAGCACCTTCCTGTAGATTCTTCAAAAATGTGAGAGCGCCGGCCGGACTACCCAGCAGAGTATTGGGAGTATATAGTGTTAGGCACATTGGAGCCGAAAATCGCGTCCGGTGAGGTTTTAACTGAGCTGGGTTCTGTCACGATGAAAGAGGCACCTAATGCCCCTCCTGGATGACAAGAAAGCTCAATGCAGTCTGCTCATAGCGCTGCTCTTGGTCTCGAACCTGCCTGCGTGGGGCGGTGATAAGAGCAAAGACGAAGAGGCCATCAGAAACGCGGCAACGGTTTTACAGGCAATGCTTCACAAGGGGGTCGTTCCCGCCAGCCTGCTGGCAACGGCTAATTGCATTCTCATTGTGCCCCATGTGAAGCACTTCGCTGTTGGCGTTGGAGGCGGCGGCGGCCACGGCCCGCTGACTTGCCGCAAAGGAAAGAACTTTAGCGGCAACGGGTGGTCAGCGCCCGCCATGTACCGCGTAGGCGGAGCCAACGCCGGCCTGCAATTCGGGGGCTCGTCCACCGATTTTGTCGCTCTTATCCTGGAGCCCTCAGCAGCCAATAGGCTACTGGAGGGCAAGGTCAAGGTTGGCAATGACATAACAGCCACGGTGGGTGCCCAAACCTCTACCGGATGGGTTGCGGGCGGCGACATCGTGGCCTTTGGTCGCGCAAAAGGACTCTTTGCCGGCACCTCACTGAACGGCGCCACACTAGAGCCGGACGAGAGTGCCGACCAGCGGCTTTATCAGAAAGCCATCAACACTCGGGACATCGTGCTCGAGGACGGCGCTAAGCCTACGCCCGCAGGACAGTCTCTGATCTCGCTGCTCGAGAGAGTGGGCACGTCCTAGACGGAGGCGGCAGGCCATTGAGTTTGCAGAATGGACCATTGATGCGCTGGAAGCGAAGGTCCTTGCCGATTATGGCAAGGCCCACCGGAGCGTTGGAGAAGAATCCGTTCAGTTGCGCATCGCGCTGCTCAATCTCTTTGTGCTGACGACGGCGCTCGGTAATGTCGCGAGTGATCATGGCGTACCCGCGCGGCTGGCCATCTTCATTTCGCAAAAGCGTCAAATCGGCCGTCGCCCAAAAGATCGATCCGTCACGGCGCAACTGCTGGCACTCATCTTGAAGGTGCCCATCCCGAAGCGCGACACGAAGGTGGTTCAGAGGAGTGTCTCTGTCGCAAGCTTGGAAGAGGTCGGTCAGAGGTTTGCCTAGGATTTCCAGGGCAGTGTATCCAAATAGCCCTTCCGCTCCACGGTTTCCAGGTCGTAATGCGGCCGTCGAGATCGAGGCGGATGATAGCGTAGTCCTGAATGCCGGTCACCAGTAAGCGGAACTTCTCTTCGTTCTCGCGGGCGGACGCTTCAGCACGGGTTCCGGCGCGTCACTTCGGCAATCATCATGAGACACCACAGCGCGAGCCTGCAGCAAGCGATTCTCTTCGTCTTCCAGGCCAGTCGCGCTCACCGCCGTTTCACAGCAATCCTGATGCTTGCATTTCTGCTGGCATCCATGGCCCCGAAATGCTCTTTACCGATTTCCAGTAGCGCTGCCTGTGTCAGCAAGGCGACCCGCGCCGGACCGGGTGGGGACTTCGTACTCTTTGGATACGTGAGGAATGGTGCGGATTGTTTGGATTGTTTGGGTTCGGTCGAACAGCAAACGTATGATTGCGTTCGAGGTGTCTCGACGCGCCACCCCCGCTCCCTCAACCGGATGCCCGTCCGCTTCGGAACTGACTTCGACTAGAGCCGCTTGCCCCAGGTGTAGCCAATGAAGGGCTAGAGTGGAATCGACTCTGCCGGATGCGGGATCAGCCTCTTTCGCATGTCAAGTTAGATGCCTAGCCAGTCAGACCGCCTTGTTAATTCCCGGGAGCCGGTGGCCAACTTCGAGTTGGCCCACCACAAGATGCGCCAGGGCAATTTTGGTGCGGAGACATTTCAGCCGAGCCCCCGCCGGAGCTGTTAGAAGGTTTTCGGTCAGCGTCAAATGGGCAAGAAAACCATGGTGCTGTCAAGCACGATCGAAACTTTTGGCTTCTTTTTCCAATCTTTCCTCGCGAAGTGCCTCGTCCCTTTCCCGCTCTTTGCGAGCACGGTCGTGAGCTTCCTGAATTTTTCTATGTACCTCTTGGAATGGGCTAAGGGGCTGCTGCTCGTTTGCCATGCTCTAAGTCTACGCCACGTGCTCTGTTAATTGTGCCCCCGCCTAGCCGTTGAGGAATCGCCTTCACAAGTAATCGCGAAGGCGCAAGATTATGAGTGTAATGGCGTGTTCTATAAAGGCGAATGTCAAGAGAAATATTTCTCCCTCGACCGGAAGTTGAGAAAAGCGATGCAGTTGTCGACCGCTACGGCGAAGCTTCTGATCTACCAGGCGTTCATCGAAGAAGAGGGAGAGTTTCCCAAGCTGGCCGGATTTCTGCCGGCAGTCCGATCTTTCTAACACTTTAAGCCCAGCCGGCTTTCTGTTCCTACCTCCTCTTGACTTTTCATTGAGGAAGATGTGTACCTAAAAGATCGAGCGCCAGCTTTCGCTTTCCATAACCATTCAACAATGAATGCCTTGGCGATTTTGCGACAGATGGTGAGGTGGTGCTCATCGAGGGCGAGGACGTCGTGGTAGTCACCACGACGGCACTTGCGGGCTGCCAGGCGGCCACCTGGATGCCGCGCAGTTGCGGGATGGACTTGGGCAGGAGGTCCTGCTGGATCTGGCGGGCGCGGGACAGCTCCTGCTCTTGTTGACGTACGACCTTGCCAGACGACGCCATGATTCCGAGCAAGGCTCAGATAAGTTGTACGGGCGCTGCTCATCGGATAGAGGAGGCCCGCGAAGAGCAGGATCCCGAACACACTGATCGACTGCCAGTGGAGGTGTATATAAGCGACCCAATTCCGTGGCGGCCTGAAAGGATCGTAAACCGGACAGGCGTAGTCCATGACGAAGTCCAGCACGTTGCCGATCATACCGAGCTGACCATGATGGGGAGAAACGCAAAACGTATGCCCAGAGCCCAGAGCGTCAGGCAAATCAATGCTCCGATCGAAAAGAAGATTCCCTGAGTCTGTAGAAACCTGCGCAAGCGGAGGCCCGGGAGGCTTCTTTCCCGTGGTGCGTGACTGGTCGGCAAACGAGCGCTCGCGCCGGGTGGCGAAATCAGCGGCGGGCGGGTCTGGCGATGACATCGGCAATTCCCGGATTGCCGAGCTAGCCACCAGGATCAAGGCAGGAATCACTTCGTGCGGCGACACGGCCACGCGGAGTCTGGCGACGAATGAGCGGAAAGCTGTCTTTCCTGCGAATGGGGATCAGAGATGACATTTTACGGCCACATTCCGAAGGCGGTGTAAGTCGAGAAATATGAAAGTTAGCGTCTAAGCAGAACAGCACTAAAGTTCTAGGAGATTTCTTCTCACCCAGCTAACTTTTTGTGCATTATTTACCCTGATTACTTGGCATTCCGGTGTAGAATTCACCGCAACTCAAGGGGCGATTGGACAAGGTTGTAGTGTCACGTTAAGTTGCAACCAAACGAGTTGCGCTCTAGAGTGTTGTACTTCGTCTGGTGAGAGTGAAGCTGTAACCGCAGCTTCCTTGTCACGGATGCCGGCTCGTAAGGGCTGAAGTTAGATTTCCCGCTGGCCGCGGCTCTAGCTTGTGTTTCTATTCGTCAACTCTCAAACCTCCCATGGACTGCATTGGTCCAAAGTGCTTTGACTCCTGGAGGAGAAAAATGCTACGTAGACTTCAGAGCGCCCAGTTGGTGGTTTTGGCTTGCGTGGCCCTGGCTTCTGCTGCCTGGGCGGCGCCGGCTCCAAGCTACAATTTTCTCTCCGTCGCCAACCCCAACGACACTGCGTTTACCCAACTGCTGGGGATCAACAATTCCAGCACCATCGCAGGATATTGGGGCGATGGAATGACCATTCCAAACCACGGGTTTACCCTGGTGCTACCCAACACCTTCACAGCAGAGAATTTTCCAACGGCCACCCAGACGCAGGTGATCGGGATAAACAATACCGGTTGGACAGACGGCTTCTACGTTGATGCTGCCGGTGTGACGCACGGCTTCACGTTCAACGCCGGAACCTACACCCGTGTCGATGCGCCAGGTACGGCATTCAACCAGCTACTGGGTATCAACGACAGCCTGACGGCGGTAGGCTATTCCTCGACCGATCCGACTGGGATGACACTACAGATGTCGTTCAAGGAGTCGGCAGGCACGTTCACGCATATCACCGGTTTCGCGATAGGCACGGGAAATAATCAGGCTGTGGGAATCAACAACGCCGGGACTGCGGTGGGTTTCTATCAGGATTCGATGGGCGCATTCCACGGATATATCGCCACCGGCACGACACCGACTCCGTTCAACGTATCATTCTCGGGTGCGATGGGTACCCAGGCGTTTGGCATCAACAACCGCGGTGAAATCGTAGGGGATTACACCGACTCGATGGGAACGATGCACGGGTTCGTGGACATCGGCGGCGTGTTCTATACCGTTGACGATCCGAGCGGCGTCGCCGGCAGCACGGTGATCAATGGTGTCAACGACCTCGGCCAACTGGTCGGTTTCTATATGGATGCCAACGCCAACACTATAGGCTTTGTGGCCACTCCGACGCCAGAACCAGGCACCCTCGCCCTCATGGGCTCGGGCATGCTAGCCGGTCTAGGCTTCTTACGCCGGAAGTTGATGCGATAGGTCGACGCATACCTTTGCGCTTCGAAATATTCCCACTCGGTTTCGTGCCTGAGTGGGATTGTTTTCGAACGAGTTTGACGCAGGGCTTCCCCAAGCCACCCGAACCATAAACTGGTATCCTGTGCAGCCTGCGACGAGGCTGACCCTTGCGCCCTACTCTGCGGCTTGGGCTGCCAGAGTTCCTACGATAGCGATGTTCGACAACAGGTCGGGAGGAAAACCGTGGCGCTTCTCCAGATAGTCCGAGCTGTTGTAGGAGACCCAGACTTTCCCCTGGGCGTCTTGCGACACAAGTATCTTCAACGGCAAGTCGATGGCGATGCTGGGCGCAGCCAGCATGAGGGGAGTGCCGGCCTTGGGACTGCCGAAAATCAGTAGCTTGGTGGCAGGCATTTTCAATCCGACTTTTTCGGCTTCGCCGCTGTGGTCTACGAGCGCAAAAAGGGTGACGCCCTTGGATTGCAGGATGCCGGTCAGCTTGGACACGGTTTCATCGACGGAGTGGTTGCTCGGGATCGTCACGATTCCGTTGTTGGTCAGGCTTGCCTTCGCCGCACTAGCCATGGTGATTTCCTTCCTGATTTCAGAGTGAAAGCTGGTTTGTCCGCGAACAGAAAGCAGATAGACAGCCATCGCGATTCCGACCAGTCCCAGGAAAACGGCGGTGCCGACGGCTTGTGAGACAGAACGGACGCCGGCGATATTGC
>Ga0306926_10005732_pt1 | contig 13271 bp, 15 predicted proteins | sample flu12Cox44000178_FD_203759 | JGI IMG/M metagenome (GOLD analysis project Ga0306926, IMG submission 203759) | Lab enrichment of tropical soil microbial communities from Luquillo Experimental Forest, Puerto Rico - flux8day.12C.oxic.44.000.178 (v2)... | ecosystem: Environmental > Terrestrial >... | reverse complement strand
GATTTCGGTGTCGACGCCGAGATCGCCGGGACGGCCGAGGATTTCGACGACGCGTCCTGCGGGGGCGGTGCCGCCGCGGCCGTAGCGAATGAGTTCGGCGTTGACGACCGCGCCGTCGAGCCTCGGGATGTGAGGCAAGCGTTTGCCACGGGTGGATTGCTCTTTGGCCCCGGGAAGGAGTTGCTCGCGGAGAGGGGCAGAGATTTCGTCGCCGGGCAGGAGGTCGATTTCGTGCTGAACGCGCGGGTCGTAAGGGACGACGACCGAGCCGCGGGAAGTGTAGCGGAAAAGACCAACGACGGAGGGATGCGCGCGATCGATGATGCGCACAATGCGGCCTTCGGCGCGGCGTGCGCCGGCGAGACCGCTGAGGCGGGTGATTTTGGCGATGACCGTGTCGCCATGCATGGCGTCTTCGACGAAGTCGCGAGGGATAAAGAGATCGCCGTCGACGTTCGGAAGCGCAACGTCAGGAACGACGAAGCCGTAGCCGTCGTGATGGAGGACGAGACGGCCGCGAATTTCGTCCCTGGGGGCGGCTTTGTGTTGGGGAATTTTTTCAGCCGACTCTCGAGGGGCGGGTCGACGCTGGTCGCGCGGAGCGGGTCGCGGAGACTGCCGCAGGAGGAAGCGGCCATGCGAAAGCTCCTCGACGAGACCGCGCTTCTTGAGTTTGGCCAGCATATCGAGGAGGGGGCGGCGGTGATTCTTCTTGAGGTGCAAGGAGCGGGAGAGTTCCTCGAGGGCCACCGGCTCAGGTCTAAGTTGTAGAAAACGCAGAATGTTATCCGGGCTGAGCTGGGGTTTGGGGGACATCAAGAGGTCCCTTTCTGGGAGCGAGGGAGCGGAGCAGAACTGATTTTAGTCATTTTTTTGAAAATCGCTGTAACTTTTTTCGCGTTCCCGGGGTTTCATTAGGTAGGCCAACACACGACCGATTAGCCGCCCTCCGTCAGGCTAATCGGATTCCCCGATAGGGGAATAACGGGGAGGCGGGAAGACCTGGCCTGCCTCCCTTCTTTTTTTGCCTGTCGAGATTCCCTAAAACCGCTTGCCGAACACGACCAACGCAATCCCGGCGTTTTGCGGAGGTCAGACGCTCCTATCCTAGCGTCACGAAAGACGCGTCTCGAGCATGGCATTCACTTTGGGTTGTGCGTCAGAGCAACGCGTCGAGGCGGGATTCGAAGCGCAGGAGCGTTTCGCGGCTCGCGTTTCACAACGTGCCGCATTCCATCGGCGACGGAATTTTGTTCGATTGTGCGCGCGCGGGGATTCGGCTATTGTGCAGGCTTTGGGAGCGGAGGGTGGGAGTGAAAAAACCGGGCGTCGGAGTTTTGTTGGCCGTGATGGCCCTTGGGAGCGCGACGCGAGTTGTAGCGCAGGCCGGACCCGAAGGAGCGGGGCGCGAATGGCAGGTGTGGACCGGGGGCGGGCACGGGATTAACGGCAGCCAGTCGGGGACAGGCGTGTGGAACCTCGGAGCACGTTACGGACTGATCTTGACCTCGCCACACGGTCCCGGATTCTTGCGGGGCCAACTGGAGTATGCCTTCGACCTGGTCCCGGTGTGGGTGATTTGGCAGAAGACGAACACGGCCTATGGAGGAAGCGTGAATCCCTTTGCGTTCAAATGGATCCTGGACTCGCCGAAAAAGGTGAAGCCGTTTTTCGAGATTGAGGGCGGAACGCTATTTACGAATACGAAGGTTCCGGAGGGAACCTCGCAGATCAACTTCACGACCAGCGCGGGATTCGGGGCGCACTTCTTGGGGAAGAGGCATAACTTGAGCGCGGAGGTGCGGTTCCTGCATATTTCGAATGCCGGGATGACGAATCCAAATCCGGGGATCAATACCATCCAGGTGAGGGTGGGGTTCGGGCAATTTTTCAGGAGGGAGTAGGCGGGCATGCGAAGAAGAGGCAGAGTCTTCAGGTTCTCCGCTAATTGAGAGATTTTTCCTGAAGCGAAAGGCCGTCGAAACTCAAGGCCAGCGGGATGACGGGTGTGCGATTGCGAATGTAGATCGCGGAAACGCCGGTGCTTCGCAAAACATGTCCGGCGGAAACCGGGCCGCAAGGCTCCGAGAAAGAGTGGCCGCAGCAGACAAAGAAGGGTCCCTCGCCCGAGACCCCTACGCGACGGGGTTGACGAATTTGAAGATCAGAGCGGCGACGGCGCCTCCGAGGAAGTCGGCAACGAGAAAGAGCCAGATATTAGACCAGGCGGACAGGCCCATGATGGTGATGCCGAGCGCCACGCCGGGATTGAAAGCGCCGCCTGAGATGTTGCCGACAGCGAAAGCGCCGGTCATGACGGTCATACCGATCGCAAGGCCGTAAAAGGAATTGCCTTCGGTGCCTTTGGCCGTGGCGGTGTTGAGAACAACGTAGACCAGCGCAAAGGTGAAGAGAAATTCGGCGAGCAAGGCGGGGACGGTCTGAAGGGTCGCGGGAGTGACAACGGCGCCGGCTTTGAAGAACTTCACCACGCCAGCGGCGAGAGCGGCGCCAATGAATTGAGAAGCCCAGTAGGGGACGACGTCCTTGGTGTCGCACTTACCGCGCATCCAAACACCGAGCGTGACGGCCGGATTATAGTGACCGCCGGAGATGTGGCCGCCGGCGAAAATCATGACCATCAGGGACGCGCCGATGGCAATCGGAGCGAATGGCCCGGCACCCTTGTCGATGACGGTGCAGCCAATGGTGAGCACGAGGAAGAAGGTGCCAATGAGCTCCACAAGATATTTGTTCATTTTTGTCTCCCGAAGCGGTGAAGACACGAGAGAGTGAAATCGTGCGGCGAGCATGCGCCGGCGGAAGGTCAATTAATCAGGGCATGTTGCCGGAGAGGGCGATCCCCGCTCGTGAATCCGGGCCCTACTCTATGCGAAGCGAGCGGAGCGAGGCTAGTGATTTTTGCGGGCAAAAACGGCCGAGGAGAGCGGTGCGCGATCGAAAGGCCACCAGGGGCCGGTCGGGCCCTCCTGCCTCGAACGGCGCGCGGCGGCGACCAGATACCAGGCTGGCAAAACCAGCGCCCAGTTGAGGACCCACAGAGCCTGGTGAGTCCACGCGAAGATCATCAGCACGGTGACGGTAACGGCGAGCAGGGACGCCCCGGCCAACGAGAGATGCGCGTTTCGAAATCCGTGGCGAACGCCGAGGATCGCCGGCAGCACAAAGAGGAAGGGAGAGAATCTCGACAGCGCCTCAAAATGGAACGTGACGAGGCAAAAGGCGCAGGCCAGCGCACTGAGTGCCATGCTCACCCAGAGGGTGCGCCGCGAGGCCGAGCCGACGACGTAGCCGCCGGCCCAGGACCAGGCCATGAGCAGGAAGAAATGGCAGAACAACAGCACAAAGCCTTCGTGGCCCGTCGGCCAGGACGCACAGAATCTGTGGTGGAAGAGCCTTTCATAGGTTGCGGTCACAGACACGGAAACGTGCATAAGCAGATAGGTGCTTGGAAGCGCCACGCTGAATCCCGCGAACCATGGCTGCGGGTTCTTCCAAAGGAGAGCCTGGCGACGGAGCACCAAACCGAAAATGTCCAGTAAGGCTTGGCCGGCGCTTTCCTTTGCTTCGAGCAGATCGCCCAAGACCGCCTCGCGTTCATCGGGTTCGAGGAGTTTCGAGGCAAGTTCCACAAGTGGCCAGACGATCCGCGTCATGACAAGTTCCCTGTTTGCTCTCCGGCCCACGACGCGCCGCGGCTGACGCGCATGACGGCGTCGTAGAACTCCTTTGCCGCTTGAACACCCTTGGAGGTTACGCGGACCATGCGCTTGGCGCGGCCACCCCGTTGTGGCGTGGAGTCGCCCATCCAGGTCTTCAGGAGGCCTTTGGTTTCCAAGCGATCGATGGTGGTGTAGAGCGCGCCCATGGAGCATCGGCGATGGGTTGTGGCTTCGATTTCCTCGCGAATGGCAGCACCATAAGCGTTGTCGGCCAGCGTAGCGGCGGCGGTGATAAGGAGGTATTCGAATTCGCCCAGCATAATTAGGAATACATTGTAGTAGTAATGGCAGGGAAAGTCAAGAAGATTGAGTGGCCGGTTGCGATCGGCCGCCGGCCGATCACTCGCCGATCAACTCGGTTTGATCACCTGGAATCACATCGACGAGACGGATGAAATTGAACGTGTGTTTCCAGTGAACGATCAGAAAAGCGGCGGATTGCTCGTTCAGGTAAAGATCCTGGCGCAACAGGCACCAGAGGGTGAAGGGCCGGGCGCCAGGTCCTGCCTGCTGCGGATCGTCCCGGTCATAACCAAAGGCCTGGATGTCGCTCGCGACGTCTCGTTCAACCACGAGAACCCTTTCGAAAGGAGGGCGAGGAGCCAGGCGGCTGTCATGATCGATGGTAAGGACGCGCTCGCGCAGATGGAAGGGCCTTGGCGAGTGAAGGCGCGAGCGGAAGTCGTAGCGCGCGATGGCCAACGAGCCGGAAAAGCGTTCAAGGCACGACCTGTCTTCCTCTCCGCTCGCGGAGAGACAAAACGCGCGGTTTGAGAGGCGCTCACGAAAACGGAGGCTTTTGGTCTCGGAGTTCTCGAAATATTCGACGGTCATTCGTACTTCGCATTCCGGCGTCAAGAAGCGGTAAACGGTCTCGGATTGCTTTGCCGATTTTCGAGCTTTGCTGGCCAGGCCAAAGCTCGCCAAGGACCACAGAAAAGAGCGCCTGCTCGGATTCCGCAAAGGTTTCGTGTTTGGAAGTGCTGCCATCACTTTACCCAAACGGCGCATTCGCCAACCGGGAAGCGGCTTGGCGCCCGGCATTACAACTACATTGTAGTAGTAATCGGGGTGGAAGTCAAGAGGTTTCGTTAAGCCATTCGGTCGCAAGGTTCGGCGGCTTCCGCATCTGCGCGAATTCGCACTCTTTACGCGCGACTCCGTACATCCGCGTCCGGGCAAAAGGGGCGCCGTACCTACCCATCACGAAAAGCGGCTGATTCGGCGGGCACAGGCAAGAGGCATTGCTTGGCGCGGATGAATGGCGGCAAGAATCCGGATGGGAGACGGGTACACTCCGGTCCTATAACGAACTACTTTCGGCGAGCCGAAATCGCCGGCAGGAAAACTAGTAGTTTTGACAGTTGCAGAAGCCCCTTGATTAACAATACTGACAAGTATCGCTTCGTGTCAGGTTCTGTCGTCGAATATCTCTCTGACAGGGTTCGTGCCGCTCTGCGCAGATGAATCCGGCTCCCTCACCGGTAGCCGGATGGATGTTTGTCGCAGGTTCTTGGGCGGAGAATCTCTGACCTGCGCAGAGCTACTCGACCATCCCCCGTTAGGCCCCCGCACAGGAACTCAGGAAAATCTCCCCGACCACCTGAGTTCCTCTGCTTCCACTCTGCGGGGCTTCCGGAAAGGCAGTCGTTCCTGATTCTTGAGAGTAGACGAAAGATGCTGATTCCCGGCAAAGAAGTGTTCAGGTCAATGGTTGCAACATTGCTGTTGGCCGTGCTGATCGAAATGGTAGTGATCGTCTTCTGTATGGTTGTGACGCCCTAGCGCTTCTTGGGCACATGCCAGATCTGAAACCAGTGGCCTCGAGAGCTCGGGTCATCCGGTCATTTGTGCGCATCCGTCAATTCTATCAGCAGGCTCTATCGCCGCGCCTTGAGGCGAAGAAACCCGGGCAAGCCGAGTTCAAGTCCTGAATCACCTTCTTAGCGCGGAAGTTTGTCTCCGTAACTATACTCTCTACGGTATCGCTTTCGTGACCGCTGCTGCGCGACGTCTGAAAGCGACATTTTCCGTCCTCTATACTCTTCCTCAGAGTCTTTTGGTTGAAGGAGAGGCAAATGACTGAAGCCAGGGGAATGCTGGAAGGTCTGCTGGATTTTTCCTTTCGTGTCTGGGCAACTCCGAGGATGTTGAAATTTCTCTACGGGATTCACCTGCTCGTCGGCCTCGTCGCCAGCGTAGTCTGGGTCGTCCTGGCATTCCAGCAGGCGCCGGTCCAAGGATTGCTTGCGCTTCTCGGAGCCTTGGTAGGTCTGTTCTTCTGGATTCTTTACTGCCGGGTTGTTCTTGAGGTGCTGTCGGCCATTTTCCGTATGGCAGACGCGATCGCGCCCGACCGAACAGCAGGAGAGCCTTAGAACCGAGCTCCCGATTTTCGGTGGCGTTGCAGCCTCCAGACGAGCCAACTGCAACAGACGGAACATGGGCATCTACGGCTTTAGCTTTCGGCACTTAGCCGTGCCTTCATTCAGGCGGTTCAAAAGAGTGCCCTTCATCCGGCGCTATCGTAATGAACGATACATCCGTCGGCGTTGTTGAAGTGACCGTCCTCGACCCTCTATGCTCCAGCGTTCGTCATGCAGTTCGAGTGGATCACCGAGCTATTTCTAATTTGGTGCGAAAACATCTTGAGTGAGCGGCGTAACTTGCTGTGCTCCTGAACTATCCGGACCCTGGACGTCTCTAGACTGGAGTCTTAAGCCTGAGGAGTACTCGAATGAGGAGACGATGCCATCACCTCTCCCAGGGGCTAATTGGGGTGTGCGGATTGGATTGTGAGTCCACAACGGTATTGGCTTGGTCGAGTTGCTTGCGGGTCATTATTCGAGAGAGAGACTTGAGACGATCGGGGCTCGAGGCGTCACCGGCGGCCGCGGCGCGGGAGTACCAGGCGTATGCGGAAATGTAGTTCAGAGGCAGGCCTTTCCCCTTCTTATAGAGGTATCCGAGAAGAGCTTCGGCGTGAGGATGGCCCTGATCGGCAGCCAGACGAGCCCAGCGCACGGCTTCGTCGTAGTCTGTCGAGACTCCAACACCTTTGAGGTAGCAATAAGCGAGACTGCTCTGAGCTGGCGCGAAACCCTGTTCGGCGGCCGCGCGAAACCACTTGACGGCTTGGGAGTAGTCGACAGGCGTGGCGTAGCCCAAATAATAGAAATTGCCGAGATTGTGCTCTCCAGAAGGATTGCCTTTCAGAGCAGCGGCGCGGTACCAACGGAAGGCTTCGTCGAGACTCTTAGGAACGCCGTTACCGTGGTGATAGAGAGTGCCAAGATTGTTTTCGGCGGGAGCATAGCCTTCGCGAGCAGAAGCCGAATAGTTCTCGAACGCTTGCACGTAATCTCGCGGGACGCCTTTGCCGTGCTCGTAGAGATAACCAAGTAGGAATCGAGCGTCCGGCACATTTTCGAAAGCCATCGACCGAAGCCAGGAGGCGGCCGAGTCGTAGCCGGGAGCGGCGGGATCGCCAGAGATCAGAAATTCAGCGAGTTGGTGTCTCGCGGCAGCGTCACCAGAGTCGGCGCGGGATTTGAGCTCGTCGACGGCGCCGTGCAGTATGTCCCCGCCGGGTCGGTTGATGCCAATCCCCACATCACCTCCCGGCGCCTCGAAAATGCTCGAGTTTGCCACCCGGTAAAGGCTCGTGAAGACCGGGTTGGATCCGGTCGTGCCGCTGCCTTCGATCTCGCTGTCCCAAGACTGCGCGAAGACCGGCGTCGCTGCCAAGAAACAAAAAGCCAGCACCGTTGTAATCTTGAATTTCATCGCTCCTCTCCGCCTCGTGCTTTTCAACAGTTCTCGTTCGGGTGCCAGCGCCTAGGCGCGACAGATACCTGGCTGTCGCACAGGGTCGCCTCGCTCTTCGTGGAGGTGGTGTCGAAGACGCACATCAAACCTCCGGCTGAGGAACCTGTGAACCTGTTGTTCTCTTGCGGGGACCCGGGGCAGCCGTCAACACCTGCCGTTGAACATGGTGGTTACCATGAAGCAAGTAAATTAAGACAACCTGCGCCTGCGTCGGACATTTAAAAGTTACGTGGAGCTCGAAGTCCCGATTGGGCACCCACAACCTGGTCCTGTCATCCCGTCTCACCCCCCGCAGCCGGTGACACAAACCGTCAGATCATTTCCACCGAATATGACAACCTTGCAACACAGGACAGCAGATAGAAATGCCAACCAAGGCGAGAGAGACGGGATTGTGGATTTCGGTCCCCGTCAGCAAGAGGAGCACGGCCAGATCAGGAAGATTTCGTGGCAAACGTAACCCTGTCGCGCCAGCTACGTCGCGAACATTCGCTTACCACGTGCGGCGCTTGTCGCCGATCGTTGCCCTCCGACACCAAACTCGGGACCATCAACAACCCTCTAGGGAAACGTGTTGTATCGCAGTCGTGTGAACAAGGCCTTCGCCGACGATCACCGTCAACAAGAGCGCCGACGACGATACCGGCAGATCGGCGAGACAAAGACGGAAACGTCCTTTCCTCAGCCGGGCGTCCTGGCAATGTCCATCTCAATTGAGTCCAATGATGAAGTCGAAAACCTACGTAACGGCTTACGCAGGTTGTAGGATGCCGAGTTGATTCGCTTCGGCAAAGCCGCCAGAAGTTTGTGCCGTAACTGGGATTGCCCGAGGCGCTTCCGCTGTCACGATCTCCAGCACACCTTGGCGAGCCGCCTAGTGATGTCGGGTGTGCCGCTGAGAGTTGTGCAAATCCTTATGGCCCACAAGCGCATCGAAACCACGTTGCGCTATTTCGCACCTTCGAGACACCCGTCTTCGCAGGGGCGCGGAGCGCCTAACAGAGACTCCACCTGGCACTACGACTGGCACCGGGCAAACAGGCATGGCAGCAAGTCGCGGTATCGGCATAAGTACTTTGAAATGTTTGGTGCCCAAGAGAGGACTCGAACCTCCACGACCGTAAGGCCACTAGCTCCTGAAGCTAGCGCGTCTGCCAGTTCCGCCACTTGGGCACTGAGACCAACTCACTCATTATACAGGCTTACGGGCATTTCCGTACTTTCGATTTTCTTCTTCCTGCCCCTCAACTATGAATGAACTTTGAGTTACCGCCTTGGCGCCTTGCTCGATCTTGCGGGCCGCCTCCCGAATGTCATCCTCGGAAACGATGTTGTAGCGCGAGAATATTGAGTCTGATTTGTGACCGCTGATCGTGCGGGCCGTCTTTTGCGGGACTCCGCGGCGGATCATGTTCCGCACGGCCGAGCGCCGAAAATCATGGAGCAGCAGGCCAGGGAGATTCACAGCCGTTACCAGCGCTTCCCAAGTGCCTCGCAGATCGCGGACAGGCTCGCCATTCTCGCGGGTGAAGAGAAAATCATCGGGCTGCTTCCCTTTGCGCAGCTCCGTCACAAGCAGCCGGCACTCTTCTGTCAGGTACACGATGCGCGGCTCCCCGTTCTTCGTCTCCCCGCTGTAAAGCGACAGGGTATTGTTAAGCAAGTCCACCTGTTCGCAGCGCATCGGCATCCGCTTCCACTGGCCTTTTTCCCACTCTCCTAGTAGATCGCCCCTCCTGAATCCATACGTGTAAGCCAGGGCCAGGAGCCCGCGCAGCCATGGTTCTTTCGCTTTTTCGGCTAATTTCCGGTACTGCGCTTCTTCGGCAAACCCTCGGCGCTCGCAGCCCTTCTCGGAAACAATGAAGCGATGGAATTTCGGGACTCTCAAGACTTTCTGAGGTTCCGAATCGAAGCCGAGCGAGAAGGCGCGGCGCAACAGGGACAGCTCGCGATTGACTGTGCTCTGGCAAACTCCCTCGCCCTGGCGCTTCGCCGTATATCCGGCAATCTGTGTCGTGCCTACGCGGGAAGCCCTCATGCCAGAATACTTTTCCGCTCTCTTTTCGGCCTTGAGCGTTTCTCCGCCGAAGTAGTCTTTCATGTGAGCATTCCAGAGGTACTCTGGCCAGGAGAAGCAATACCCATGCACTTTGTAATCTTGCAGCAAGTCATCAAACAACTCATCGACTGTGATTTTCTCGATACGCGGGCCAAGGAAGTTTCCCGCGCTCACGGCTTCCAAGCGCTTCTTGAGAAAGTTTTGCGCGTCCGTTCGCTTCGGGCTCCCGCATGATTCGCGGACATATTCGCCATTAGGCCCGGTATAGCCTACCCAAAGGTTCTTGGAGCCAGGGACGTTGTAAATTGCTCCCGTACCGCGAGGCCGCTTCTGCTTTCGTTCTTCGGGCTGGTTTTCATTGGTCATGGCTTTCTCCCATTACGGCGCGTCGCAGGAACTCGCTGAGCCGCAATCCGCTCGCCTTGGCGCGTGCTTTCAGTTCGCGCAACTCGGCTTTCGTCAACCGGAATGGCGGCACAAACTCGCTCCGCTGTTCCGACTTCGCCTTCCGTGGCCGTCCGCGCTTTCTTGTCATTGATTATTTGTGTCACAACAATTAGAGTGTTGTCAAGGACTATTTCCGTTGCCCCGGATTTTTTCTTTCTCCACCCACTTGCGCAGGTCCAATGGATCGAACATCAGCGGCGACCTGGGCGTCCTCTGGATGTAGGCGAGCTGGCCGGAATGCGCCAGTTTCCGCAGGAGCCACTCGCTCATTCCGAGAAGCCTTGCCGCTTCCCTGCTCCGAATGAGGCCCTCAAATGTCGGTTGCGGCTCGCGTTTCATCGCGCTACGGACCTCCGTTTATCCCTGTGCCAGCGCTTAGCTTCTCTCTGCAGTCCGCGCCGACAGTGGCAGTACTGCTCGCACACTGATAACAGCAAACGCGGGTGGATTGGGCGAGGAGTGCAACTTTCTTCGCACAGTCGGATCATTGCTGCCAGCGGATCCCGGAAAGCATCATAGTTGCATCCCCCATCTCCGCAGCCGTTCGCGGTTGGGCTCGCCTTTCGGGCAGGAACAGGGCCGGCCGTCGGATAGCCAGCCACCAGAACAGCAGCAGCCATCGGTTACTGTCTCCTCACCAGGCTGCGGGATCGTAAAGGTACGCCGCTGAAGCTCTTTCTTCCGAAGTAGCAGGACCTTGGGATACGCTCCAAAGTGCTCTTTTAGTTCCCTGAGCATCTTTTCGAGGAAATTGATTATCCGCCAGCGTTCCGTAGGACGGCCTTCTTCCTGCCAGCGCTTCTCGCAGTACTGAACCGCTCTCAGGTCATCGTAATCGAGGTACCTTGTCTCTAGTCGGAGGGTTTCAGTCAAAGTCATTAGTCACCAAAAGCCTTTCTCTCTTCTTCTCTTATGGGTGTGACCAATGACTGTGACTGTGGATGTGACTGTGGCTTTGCTATAGCCTGGCTCAAGCCTGGCTCATCCTTAGGCTTGTGCCAGCGCTTCTTACCCGCATTCGAGAGTCTCTCCCGAATCTCCATCCGTCTCGCAAGCTCCAGATCCGCCCGGCTATTGTGGTATCCATCGGCGCGAAGGTCGAAAAACTGCGCCAGGACGGAGTCCACTGCGTCTCTCTCCGTCTGGTCGAATGCACGGCAAATACGATGCAGGGTGATTACGTCTGAGGGAAGCGGGCTTCCCGTAGAGTAGTAGTGGTCTAATAGCAGCCTGTAGGCGCCATGCTGAACTAGAGACAAATGTGCAGTGTCTCTTCCGTAGTCGCCGGGATAGTGCGGGTACCAGATGTTCACTTGCGTACCCCAGCGAATAAGGGCCCAAGCTCCGCATCGGACTCTTCCGGCTTGGCAGGGGGCCGCGGCATTCCGGTTTGCCGGTCGTACCAATCCTCGCGGGGTTTGAGAGGTTTGCTGTCCAAGCGGTAAGCCGTGCGGACTCCGCTCTGCCATTCGCTCTTGGACAGCAAAATGCTGGTGATCGTCCAGCCCAGATCGTTCATTTCCGATATTCTTGCACCCGCCTGATGCCATCGCAGGCTATACAAGAAGTAAGCACGATGGACAGCCCTCCTACCGGGCAGAAACGGACCTTCCTGTAAAATGGCTTCAATCCGCTGAATACGCTTGAGTCTTGCTTTTTATTAAAGGGTGAATTAACCTTCCATACATAAGACAAGTTTCCTCCGCAGGGCGGAGCGACGAACTCCGCCCGAATCTTTTTATCCGCGAACCTCCGAAGACTGAACGTCGCCCTTTTGCGTGCCGCTTGTAAGTCTGCGAGTTCGCCTTTTCTCGTCCCACTTCTCCAGGCTCACCTTCGAGAATCGCCAGTGTCCGTTTTCGTCCTTTCGCACGTCGAGCTTTCCGACCGCCGCGAGGCGTTGTAGCGTGACCGGATTCACGTTGAACGCCCGGGCTGCTTCGTAGGTACTCAATTCCGCCATTGCGTTCTCTCCCTCAATCGAAGGCTGCTTCGCCCTAAGATAATTGCTAAGCAACAATGGCAGGTATACTTGGACGCAAGTCCGTCGCAAGACTGTCCGAATCCGCTGCAAGTGCGTTGTTATGAACAGCGACATTAAAAAACTGAATGAAGCATTGGACCGCGGCCCCGAATACATGCTCGCCAAGTTCGCGAACCTTCCTGAACTCCGACCCAAGTATCAAAAACTGCAGGTGGAAGAGTTTGTGGCAATCTACAAGCGAGAAGAAAGCTGCGCTAAATGCGATAAACCGCGTGAGAGGCATCGTTACGGCAAGAACTCCCATCCGTTCAAGCGAAAGGACTCTCTGGCCTCATTTTGTGAAGAATTTGGCCCTCTGTACCCAGGGCTTGATGGGGCGGGGCACGTTCGGTATCTCTGGCTTTTTCGAGGCGTTTGGAAGGCAAGAAGCAAAGGCGATATGCAAGCCGCGAGCGATTTTATCGCTGATCTATACAATCGCAGGGGAACTACCCCCAAGAGCAATGACCCAGAACACCCCAACTATCGGTCTTTGCTGACAGTCGATTTTGCAGACGGCAAGCTGAGGATCGAACCGCGGCTTACGCTGCTCGATCTTATGGCTGGTTGGTTAACGGTCTATCGCAAGTACTTAGCGACCTGCCAGTGGGACAAGTGCCGCAGATATTTTGTCAAGTCTGGGAGACACGCCAGATACCGCTACTGTTCCCCAGAATGCAGCCACGAAGCGATCATTGAGAACCACAGAAGGTCCTACCGCAAGTCCAAGAGCAAGGCCAATAAAAACTGTGCCGCAACGCCCTGACGAACGAAGCGGTGCGGCATCGACCCTCGGCCCGGTTCTTAGCCCTAGGTGTGGTTTTATGACGTAGTTCGCACGCACGAGGAATTTTGAGGAGCGTTGATGCTTGCTCACAACGATCTGTCTGTTTCTGCTAAGTCGTGGATCCCACACGGAGATACGGCATATTAGGGCCGCTTGGCAGAAATTCCGTCCTGGGCCGGGGCCGAGAAGGCACAGTCTCAGCATGGATCGCTCTCTACTGACCGGCTGAGTTCCAAAAAACAGGCTGCGCATTCTGGAGAAAGCGCCCATATTCTTGCCCAATCTGCCGACGGAGTGATTCACAGCTTCCCCAAGGGCACCAAACAGGAAGTGATTGATCGAGTGATGAAGGAATATGCGGGGAGCCACCCTACCGAAAGT
>Ga0306926_10005731_pt1 | contig 13273 bp, 14 predicted proteins | sample flu12Cox44000178_FD_203759 | JGI IMG/M metagenome (GOLD analysis project Ga0306926, IMG submission 203759) | Lab enrichment of tropical soil microbial communities from Luquillo Experimental Forest, Puerto Rico - flux8day.12C.oxic.44.000.178 (v2)... | ecosystem: Environmental > Terrestrial >... | reverse complement strand
CGTCACTTGAAGAAGATTATGGTAGGGGCTACTTTAGATCGTAACCGTTGAGTCGCGCCAGGTACACCAAAAGGCCGGCGGGCTCAAGCCCATACACCGAACAAAGTGACGCAGTCAATCCGAATTCTGCTGAACACTACCAAATTCTTGCCCCTGTAGGCGCAGGGGGCATGGGCGAAGTCTACAAAGCAAAAGAGACACGCATGGACCGTTTCGTCGCCCTCAAAGTTCTTCCGGAAGCCTTTGCCAATGACCCCGACCGCTGTCAGCGCTTCGAGCATGAGGCTCGAGTCCTCAGCTCCCTAAAATCGCCCGAATTTCCCCGCCATGTTCGACGTCGGTTCTCAGAACCGCCTATATTTCATCGTGTCGGAGCTCCTCAGTGGCTCCTCTCTGCGCTCTGTTCTCGCCGACCATCCATTTACCCTGAAGAAATCCGTCCAGTACGCCCGTCAGTTCGCCAAGGGCCTTGCTGCCGCCCATGAGAAAGGCATCATCCATCGCGATCTGAAGCCGGAGAACATTTCTTGTCCGACGACCGTGTTGCTTGGCTTCGAGTGGAGCCCGGGAATCGAAACAAGGTTGCGCAGGACTGCACGGCAGTGAAACCAATCTCTGGTTGAGCCTGGAGCGAGAGGCACTTGGGCGGGACACTGAGGCAAAATCAACGCAACGTGCACTCACTGACTGTCAGAATTTATAGTTATCTCAAGACTTGAGCCAACGGATCCAATAGAGGTAAGGTAGCTGGAATTTCTGGAGACTGCCCACTCCACAACCAGAAGAGGATGGCCATGTCTCCAGACCGGGATGCCTCAAACTCTAGTAATCTCACCAGCAAAAGGCGAAGCGTGTTAATGATCCGAGGCTCTCGTGAGATAGACCAGGAACTGGAGAAGCTGTTCGACCCCGACCTGTGGAAGATAAGCTATGCGCAGGACAACGCAACGGCATTGGAGTCGGCGACGGCGGAAGCTTTCGATCTGATCGTAACAAGTGCGACGACGACAGGCGCTGAAGACGTGGCGTTGCTGCAGCGGTTGCGAATAGCGCGGCCACACACGCGGTTGATCATCCTCACTGAAAGGAAGGCGAGCGGGGACGTGCTGAACGCACTGCGGCATCACGCGTTCAGTTTTTTAGCGTACCAGTTGCCACAGAGCATTTACGAACATTGATCGAAGACGTAATGAAAGAACCCGTGTGGGATGATGGGATCGAAGTCATCCACGGGACAACAGAATACGTGGTGTTAGTCGTGCGATGCGACCGGGGAACCTTGGAACGCTTGGAACAGTTCATGAGCGAATCTGTTGCATTGCCAAAAGTAGAAAATGAAGAAGTGGCGTTTGCATTCCGGGAAATAGTGACGAATCTAATAGAACAGGGTAAGTTCGACCCGGAACAATTCGTGGAGGTTTGCTACCTGAAGTCAAAGAGACAAGTGACGTGCCGCATAGGCGCTTCCGGGAAGGGGTTGTCACTGCATGAAGCTCTGAAGGAAGCAACCCAAAGGTCAGTCGAGGAGTTGAGCGCGATCCCGATGCGGAGAGAGGACGAAAGCATACCACTGGGATTGGGGATATTGATTGCTCAAAAATTTGTGGACGAGTTTAATCGGCATTCCCTGGGCTGCTCTCGGCTTCTGCCGGAATCGGCCTCGCAGTAGTGCAATTCATTCTTTCCATTGTGGTGGCTGGAGTCCTTCTGGCATACTGTGGTTCCCGAAAACTCCGAACGACTTCAAAATCAACAAAATACGGTGAGGCTGTGCAAGATTGTGACATGGACGAAATTCTGCGGTCGACGGAATTTTTGCGGACAACAACCGGAATCGACGAAATTTCTCTGTGACGGGTAAACATTTACGCTGAGTTTCTTGAGGGGAGGCGGTCGCCGAAAGAAGAGTGGGGTTTCCGACGGCCGCCCCTCTGCTAATTGGAAATTGCGGTTATTCTCTCGCACGCGAACGGCTTGGGAACTGTCAAAGTTTGCAGTTATTCGACCCGAATTACTTGTTTGTTTGATGTATATGCAATTTTATATGACATTTACATGCAACTAATTGACACCATTGACAATCATATTGCCGTCCAAGAAACCAAGCGTGTTTCTGGAGACGGCCATGCAGAGAGATTTGAAATATCCCGAATGGCAGGCACCACTTTACGCTGCGATCCTCGAATTTGACCTGGGTAAACTCAGCGCCACTGGAAGTGGATAAACCCGCAGCCCCCGTTTTACTCTCGCTGATGGGCGTGCATTATTTGTCGCGACGCTGGTTCACTGGAACTGTCAAATTGAGCAGTAGGCGAATATTTTGGAGAAGAGGCGGCGCCGAGCCGGTCAGTGTCCGACACCGCCTTTGGTCTGCTATCTGAAGTGCCGGTTATTATTCCGAAAGCGACGACGAGCGCAACTGGTGAAGTTGACAGGGGCAAAAAGGAAGGGGGACCGCCGCGAGTGAGTGGAGCAAACGGTCCCTGGTGGTTGTCATTGTGTGGAGTATGGCGCGAGGAACGAGCCTTTCAATCCCCGAAACTTGGTAGTCGGCTAAAAAACCGCGATTTGGCTGTTGGAGTATGGCCGCCACAAAGCGGCGGCGGTGCGGCGGAAAAAGAAAATCAGGCCACGTCCGCGTCTCCACTCTTTATACAGCTGCAGGCGGCCGCATTTATCCGACGCTGCTTCCCAAGACTGCTCAAAGCGAGGTTTCGCCTGATACCAGTCGGCGATCACAAGCCATGCGATATTGCCCCCCTACTAGAAACTCTATTCGTGCACGTTTGGCGACTTCACAGTCCTATCGATAGCCGAAAGTATTGAGATTCGTGCGAGCCTGCTGACTCACGGAAGGACCAAGAGCTGATGCCGAAGAGCTAGGATCTCGGCTTGGGCACGGCTCGATTCCGGAGACCTTGCCCAATCGAATAGAGCAGCGAGAAGAGGATCGTGACCATAGCATCCGCACGCTATAGTTGTCGTCGTTCAAATTCAACTGGCTCAACGAGAACCGACTTTTTGGTAGCGACACCCGTATGGTCAAAAAACTGGCCCTAGCCACTGCCGTGAGCAGGAACTGATTGCTCTGCACCGGTTGATGATAAATCAGGCGTGGAAGGTCCTTTGTCAGGGGAGATTCCAGCATCCTTAATATATATGCTGATTGTGAGCCCGTCGGCAGCTGTCCCTTCGACTTTTATGCCGCTTCCCTTTCGTAATACTTTAGCAGGCCGCCCAGTCGTTCTCGACACCGCACTGCTCCCAGCTTCCGTCTTGCCTCTGTCTGTGGAGGAAACAAGATCCGATTGTCTTCGCCCTGATGGTTGCGCTCCTCGTGGTAATGTACGATATATTGCTGCAACGCTCGCCGCAGCGACGATTCGCCAAACAAGATCAGCCTCGACAGACATTCTTCTTTGACCGACCGCACCCAGCGTTCTGCGTGGGAGTTCAAATTCGGGCTTCTAGCTGGCAATCGAAGTGCATTCACGCTTCCCGTCTTCATCAGTTCTCGAAATGATTGGCAGAACTTTGCATCTCGGTCATGCAGTAGATAGCGGCAGCCTTTCAGGCATCCCCACTCCTCCATGGTCATGTTTCGCGACTGCTGCTCCATCCACTGCTGATCCGAATACGGCGTGAATCCTGCCAGGTTCACCCGGCGAGTCTCCAAGTGGATGAAGAACAGCACATAATAGGTCGTCAACCCTTTGAGCGTTAGGACTTCCGTCGTGAAGAAGTCCATTCCCACCAAGACGTCACGGTGTGAGCGGATGAAGTCCTTCCAGGAGACCGATTGCTTTCGCTTTGGCGCGGGAGAAATGCCATGGCGCCGGAGAATGTTGCCCACGGTCTGATCCGATAGACGATGGCCTAGATTTGCCAAGGCACCTACAATCCGATCGTAGCCCCAACTGGGATTTTCCCTCGCCATCTGCAAGACCAAGCGTTCGGTTTGCTGATCTATCTTGGGGCGCCCTACATTTCGACGCAGTTTCGAGCCATCAAATTTGCTCGCGATGAGCTTTCGATACCAACCCAGAATCGTATCAGGCTTGGCCGTTGCCGCCACGTCCTCCAGAACCATTCGACCCAGGCGGTGAGCGATTTCGGCCAGTGTCACCTTTTCTCCATCTGAAAGCAGCAGCCGACTCCTGATCTGACCTCTCAGGATCCGGTTCTCCGCCACCAGATATTCGTTTCGCAACAGGAGTTCTTGATTGACTGTTCCGGTGACATAGGCGAGCAGGCGCGCCCAAGGCATCTTGGATTCCTCTCTAATCTTTACCTTCGCGAAAGCGAGATTGTAGGTGCTGTTTGGGTCGAAGAAGCCTATTCGAAAAGGGAGGCTGTGCAAAATCCTAAGCTACGCTATTTCAAGCCGTTCGAGTTTTTTGACCACACGGGGTGGAATTTTTGCGTACCACAGGTAGGGACTTCTGTCCTGGGCGGGCTGCACCACGAATATCGACTGGAAAAAGTGGCCGCGTGAAAAGCAGGCTAAAACCCAGAACGACGAGCTTTTTGCGGAACACAACAGGTCGCTAGCAACGCTCAGTCTAGCGCTCGATGCCGAGGCGCCCCGCCACCTTCGTAAGCGTCGCGACTAGCCTTTCGATTTGCTCTTCGGTGTGTGCGGAAGTGCAGGAGATGCGGAGCAAATTCTGCGCCGCGGCCGGTTTCAGCACCGGGTTTATGTAGATGTTTTCGGCCAGAAGTGCCTTGCACAGCCGGCACAAATCCCCTTCCTTGCGGATCACCACCGGGACGATCCCCGTCTCCCCCTCCAGCACTGAAAAGGAGCGTGCTCGCAGCTCCGCGCGCAGCGCGCGGGCCATCTGTAACAGCCGCCGGCGCCGCTCCGGCTCCTTGCGGATGATCTCCAACGCCGCCCCGGCCGCCGCTACCGACGCCGCCGGCAGGCTCGCTGAAAACACGAACGGCCGCGCCGTGTGCTTCAGATAATCCACCACCTCGTGCGGGCCCGCGATAAACCCACCCGCCGACGCCAGCGCCTTGCTGAACGTGCCCATCACGATGTCCACTTCGTCCAGCACCCCCAGGTGTTCCGCCGCGCCCGCTCCGGTCCGCCCCAACACTCCTAGCCCGTGTGCTTCGTCCACATAGATGCGTGCCGCCTTGGATTTTGAAAGGTTCACCAGCCCGCGCAACTGAGCCAGATCCCCTTCCATACTGAACACGCCTTCGGAGACCACCAGGATCTTCTCTTCGGAAGCACAGTGGTCCAGGCACCGCTCGAAATGATCCAGATTGTTATGCCGGAAGCGCATCACGCGCGCTACCGACCGCAACCCTCCTTCCACCAAGCTGGCGTGCAAGTTGTGATCGCAGATCATCACGTCGCCCTTTTCGGTTAGTGCCGAAAGCGTCGCATAGTTGGCCTGAAACCCGGTGCCGAAGATCATCGCGGCTTCCTTGCGTACGAAGGCGGCCAGCTCCACCTCCAGCTCCACGTGCAAATCCAAAGTCCCATTCAGCAGGCGCGAGCCGCTGCATCCACTGCCGTACTTCCGGATCGCCTGCACGGCGGCTTCTTTGACCTGCGGGTGCGTGATCAGGTCCAAGTAATCGTTGGACCCGAACATCAGCACCCTCGACGAGCCCAGCCGCACCTCTCCCGGCTGGCAGCCGTCCCGGTCTCCGAAGGTCTGAAAATACATGTACAGACCGCTTTTCTGGAGCTCACCCGGGCGAGTGAACGCGCGGCATTTCTCGAAAACGTCGCTCGCTCCAACGCGCTTCTTTTTCGAGGCAACCGTCATGTTAGTGTTTAGTTCCATTCGTAGATCCGATAGGTCTTGTAGCGTCTTGCGCCCATAGCTTCCAGCGAGCGCGTCATCAGAACGTTGTCTTCCAGGATCCACGACATTTCGCACTCGCCGGTGTATCCCAACTTCCTGGCAGTCCGCACGAGCGTGGCATAGAACGCAGCCGCTACACCGGAGGTTCTGTGCTCCTCCACCACCCCCAGAGCAAGAACACGCAGAGATTTAATCAAATGTTGATAATACAGAATCTTGAAGAGGCCCGTCGGGAAGAGGCTACCGCCCGCCGGCTTGAGCGCGAAATTGACATCGGGCAAGGCCAGTGCGAAGCCAATCGGCTTCCCGCGCGCTTCCCCCAACAGAACCAGTTCAGGTTTGAGAATCTGCTTCATCTCCTTGCCCATCAGGAAGAACTCATCGCGAGTCATGGGTACAAATCCCCAGTTGCGCTTCCACGCCGAGTTGTATACATCCCAGATCCGCCCCACTTCGCCTTCGAAATCCTTCATGTTGATTGGCCGGACCGTGACCCCGCTCTTGGCGAGCTTGCGGTCCGCCACCCGCCCGATCTTATCCAGCTCGACTTCCGCCGCGGTATTGACGTAAGCGTTGAGATCCTTTGCCTTGCGCAGCCCTACCTCTTCCATCAAGGCCGGGTAATAGCGCGGGTTGTAAGTCATCATGACCATGGGATTGGAATCGAAGCCGTCGACCAACATGCCGCATTCGTAGTTAGTGGAGGGGTTCACCGGCCCCCGAAGCAGCACTGCTCCGCGGCCGGAGACCCACTTCCGTGCGGCGTCGAGCAGAGCCGCCGCCACTTCAGGGGCGTTGATCGATTCAAAGAATCCGAAGAACCCGGCGTTCTCCTCGTGAAACTTGTTGTGATTGCGGTCTAGGATGGCGGCGATCCGGCCCACCACGCGGCCGTCGCGCCGTGCCAGAAAAAACTCGGCTTCCGCGTTAATGTAGAACGGATGCTTGGCTCGATTCAGTAGTTCCCTGACCGCGAGCCGCAACGGAGGCACCCAAAAAGGGTCGCCGCGGTACAGTGAATATGGAAACTCAATAAATTCTTTCAATGCCCGCTTGCTATCTACCGTTCCGACCTCAAGCGGCACTCGAATCCTCTCTTCCTGACAGCTTTCGGTACATTATGGGTCCCCCTGCAATCAGGACTGCGGCAAGCAGCCCGCCCGCCACCAAGTCAACCGTGTAGTGGTATCGAAGGTAAACTGTAGCAATAATGATGCTGAGCGTGTACGCCAAATACATCCCGGAGAGCCACTTCGAGATTTGGCGGCTGCTCCACCAGGCGATGATCGTGAGCTCGCCGTGGCCGCTCGGAAAGCAATCGTAATGGGCTGACTCGAGGCGATCAAGCGTCGTCCGCATCACCTGAACCATCCATCCCCCTTGCAAAGGCGAATGCTGTAGGTGATCGAGCAGAAAGCGGGGCCCACGCGCAGGCACAAGGATGTACCCGATATAAGACGCCAGAAAGCCCAGCGAGATCAGGAATGCGCAATACCGAAAGGCCGCGAAGCGCCGCTTCCGCCACAACAGCCAGGGGACCAACAGGACCGCCGGAACAAACAGAGTATAGACAGATTGCAGAAAGTCCGTGAGCGCTTGCGTTTGGACGCGCTCCAGCCAGACAGTCGGATTCGCATGCCAAATGGAAAAGTCGAGATCCGCGAGCCATTGGTCGGTGGCCGTGCCTCGGACCGCTGGAATCACGATCGCCATCTCCTTATAGCAGGAAGCCACCAGCGGAAGCGGATACCAATGGCGGAAGTACCAGACTGCTCGACTACCGCCCGCCGAGGCTAACACGATAGCGATGGCAGCCACAACGCGCAAGGCCACCAACTCCGGGGCTTCGGGAAGCCGATTCCAGTACACCGCGACCAGCGCACCTGTGCCTGCAAGGTAAGCCAGTATCACTTTGTCAACGGCCCAAAGACGCCGGTCTGAGTTCAATACTTCAGCCAACCCGCCTCCTTGTACCAGGCAAGCGTTTGGGCGAGTCCAAGCTCCAGAGGTGTCTGTGCTTCGAAGCCGAGTTCTTTCGCCGCGCGGCGCGTGTCGCAGGTCCAGTGGCGGCACTGCGCTTCCTTCACCTTCTCGCGCGAGATGATCACCGGCTTCCCAGTAAATCGCGAGTAAACTTCGGCGAGGCCGCCTACGGCGTGCGCAAGCTGCGCAGGAATCCGTAGGACTCGCGTTCTTCTCAGCATGACGCGCGCCGCCGCGGAACTCATCTCGCTCCAGGAGACCGCTTTCGTGTGGGCAAGAAAGTACGCGCGGCCGTGGGCTTGAGGGGTGCGTGCCGCTGCTAGCAACCCGTCGACCAGATCCTTTACAAAGATCGCCTGAAACCAGCGTTCGCCTCCCGAGATCTCCAGCATAAAGCCCCTACTAATCGACTTGAAGATTTGCAGTAAATCCGCGTCGCGCGGGCCGTAGACCACGGCCGGCCGCACGATCACCACGTCAGGAACCAGCGCCCGCGCAATCCGCTCCCCTTCCAGCTTCGATGTTCCGTAGTTGGTGACGGGATGCGGTTCGGCGTCATCGGAGAGCGGCGTGCCATCGGTGCTGGGACCAATGGCAGCGAGAGAGCTGACGTGCAGAAACCGAACCCCGCGCCCGGCAACAGCCCGAGCGAGATTCTCCGTTGCTTGAGCGTTGCCCGAGTAGAACTCGCTCGTCGAAAGCGCCTTCGTCACGCCCGCAAGATGGATCACGGTGCCTGCGCCTTGGAGGGCATCCCTCAGACCCTCACCGGAAACGAGGTCACCGAACACAAGCTCAGCTTCAGCAGGCAACGCGAAAGGATGTCGCTTGAAACTGTCGCGGCGGATCAGGCATCGCAGCGGCTCCCCACGGGCGCGGATAGCCTCGACCAGATGGCTCCCGATGAAACCGGTTCCGCCGGTGATCAGAATCATTACTGCGCTATATCACGGAAAACCAGGTTCGCGAAGTGGCTTTCCGCAGCTGAGCGACAATGCGCGAATTTGATCGTGAGCCTTAGCCCTTTCATGTGGGAAGGCCGATTTTCCGAAGGACCGGAGATAATCCGCGGCGACGTTATGGTTTAATGCAACAGTTCGCGTCGGCCATCCCTGACGGCAGACGAAGGCGCAAACGTGGGCCAGCGGTGAACATGGTCCCTTGGGGCGCGGTCGCGTCCCAAATGTAGGAGAGCGCATGGTGGTCATCGAGATGCCACCAACACCTGGGTAGCTTGGTCGTCGCTCCAGAAGTGGCGGAAATCGCCTCTTCTTGGGACTTAGATCACCTTCCAGTGCCTAGCCACGTACGGCATATTAACAGCATCCACGTCCTTTTCCAGGGAAAGACGGTATTGCATTCTTGAACTAGGACTACAACATCGCCGTTTTGGTGTTGTAGTCGTCAGGTGGCGGGAGTTCACCGTCAACTCCCTCCTCACTCTCCTTGAGTCAATCACACTTGGCGTGGCCTACGCGTTCCAAGCAGGTGTTCATCAGGGACCATGCTATTGTGCCGAAATGAAATACCTCCACGTGCTTCTCCTGGTCTACTTCTACCTTGGCGCCCCCGGATTACCCGATGACTCGTATCAGAACCTATTCATCATCGAGAGAAGTACGAACGCCAACGTGGTCCACTACGACGCAAAAATCGGGAAGGATGGGGCCTTCGATCCCAAGGAGCCTGTGGTTGTGTATTGGGTCATGGCAGCCGAGGACGGTCGGCGGCAAAGTCTCAGCGCCCTAGAAAAGATGTTCGCTTACGGTTTCACGATCCGGGGAGACAGCTCGGGCCAATCCTTTTGGATGACATTGGTTTCCCAGAAGCGGAGAGAGATTCACATCTATCAAGAAGGCGGCAAAGTGCGTGCCGTCATTCTTATCGGCGGCCAAGCGGCTTATCTCAGCAAGATCTATGTTCAGGCACGCGAATCGAGTTTGCTCCGAACAGTAGATTATGTCGAACTTTTCGGTTACGACATTGTCACGAGACAAGACCGCTATGAGAAGGTAGCGCCACTACACTGAGCCTGTCCATGGCGAATTACTGAGTTGGGCCAAAATCGGGTGTTTTTGGGTGTTTGATCTCCTTGTGGTCCGCAAAAATCATGTCCCGCCGTGATTCACGCCCTCCGTCCAATAACGATCATCTGTGGTTCCCGAAAACTCTCTCCGACTTCAAAATCAACAAGATACGGGCAGACTCTGTCACATTGTTACATGGAAGAATTCTGGTACGACACTCCGAAAGGGCCCCTGGGTTTTTCGGAAGGACGGCGTACGCAATTATTGCGGAGGACAGCTACTTTCCAAAAAACTGGTCTCAACAGCACAGCCCGTAGGGTATTCGGTTCAAAAATGCATCGCTGGCCACTCCTCGATCTTGACCCGTGCCACGAGAATTGCCTGACCCTTGCCGTCCGGACCAAATATCAGCGCCTCACCGTCCGCTAAGCCAGACGCCAACTGCGGAAATGCACCGGCGATGTTCGGGAGGTGAGTCACGACAATCGTGTTCGAGGTGGTCGGAAAGCGTGCCACTTGCTTCTGCAGCCATGCGGCTTGACCAGGCGTGCCACCCTGCATGCTTTGACCGTTATCCCCAAGTTCGGCGAAGATGTGGGGAGTGCCGAATTGAGCCAGCCGAACGGTTTCGAGAGCGCGATAGGTGGGGCTCGAGAGCACGTTGCCGATCGGAATCCTTAAATCACGGAGCGCCTTGCCCATGGCAATCGCGCTCTTCCGTCCGCTTTCATCCAATTGGCGTTCGGGCTTGCTGTTATCGGTATTCGCAGTCTGCCTGTCAGGCGCCTCGCGCGGTGAACTCGCGTGACGCATCACCAGAACGTATCCGCCTTTTTGCAAGGCTTTCACGAGTGCTTCGCCATGCAAGTCCTGCGCGTGCGCAGTTCCCGCAAACCACAGTATCGCGGCCACAATCGATCGCAATGGAAGCGTACGCATCGCTCTGGTGGGAGGAGTCATGCGAAAGTCCTTTCGCGGCGCGAATGCCGGGCGACCAGCCGTAAGATTTCTCCCATTGTAATGCTCCCAATGCCTGGGATGAAGGAGTTGAAAATACCAGCACACAGCCGAGGTGGCTGAGTGTAAAATGTCTGCCACCCAGGATGCCAAGAGGGAAATTCTGTTCGAGACCGGAAATTGCAATGATCTCGGAGGGTGGCCGATGGCTGATGACAAGACGTCCATGGACCGACGAGGATTCTTGAAATACGCCGCTACGGGTGCCGTGTCGGCGGCTGTCCCAAGTCCTGTGCACTCACAAGATCACGATCATGATCACGGCCATGACCACCAGGTCGTTCCGTCCGACCCGGCGCTGCGTACCAAGGCTCTTGAGTCGCTGCTGGTTGAGAAAGGTCTCGTTGATCAAGCTGCGCTGGATGCCTTAATCGATACTTTCGAACATAAGGTCGGGCCGCGGAATGGCGCGAAGGTCGTGGCGCGGGCGTGGATAGATCCCAACTATAAGGCCCGCCTCCTTTCCGATGCTGCATCTGCTATCGCTGAGATTGGTTTAGGAAAGAGCGCAGTTGGAGACCATACGCTCGTTCTAGAGAACACGCCCAAGGTCCATAACCTTGTGGTCTGTACTCTTTGTTCTTGTTACCCCTGGACCGTTCTCGGGCTGCCGCCTGTATGGTACAAGTCCACGGCCTACAGGTCGCGTGCGGTCATTGATCCGCGCGGCGTTTTGCGCGAGTTCGGGCTTCAATTGGACGAAGATGTCGAAGTGCGTGTGTGGGATAGCACCGCAGAACTGCGCTACTTCGTCCTTCCCGAGCGTCCGGCCGGAAGCGAAAACCTCAGCGAGTCGGAACTGGCCGAACTCGTCACCCGCGACGCCATGGTGGGCGTGGCAAAAGTCTCGATGCCGGCAGGGGGAGCCAAGGCATGAACGGAGTACATGACATGGGCGGCATGCAGTGCATGGGCCCCGTCCATCACGAAGCGAATGAACCAGTGTTCCACTCCGTCTGGGAGGCGCGAGTCTACGCGATAAACCGGGCCCTCGGCGCGTGGCACAAGTGGAATCTGGACGCCTGGCGGTATGACATCGAACTGCTGCCTCCCTCGGACTACCTGCGGATGACCTACTACGAAAGATGGTTAGCCGCGCTGGAGAACCGCGTAGTGAAGTACGGGATGGTTACAAAAGAAGAACTGGCAAGCGGGAAGCCCACACCAGACTCTGCGAGAGCCACGCCTGTGTTTACGGTGGCGATGGCCCGAGTGGTTGAACCTCGCATCACGGCTCCGAGCAACGACCCTTCGGTGGTGCCGCTGTTTCAAGTGGGCGAGCGCGTGCGGGCTCGCAATATCAACCCCCTCGGCCATACGCGGCTGCCCCGGTACGCACGAGGCAAGACCGGCAAGGTCGTGCTCGACCACGGCGTCTTTCTGTTCCCAGATACGAATTTTCAGTTCCTCGGCGAAAGGCGCCAGCATGTGTATTCCGTTCAGTTCGCGGCGCGCGAGCTTTGGGGACAAAACGCATCTCCTAAAGATTCCGTTTACCTCGACATGTGGGATGACTATCTTGAACACACTGGATCCTGATCTTAACGCCGAACGTTTGAACGCTTTGCCGCATATTCCCCGCGACGAAGAAGGCCCTGTGTTTGCCGAGCCCTGGCAGGCTCAGGCGTTCGCCATGGCGGTCAGACTCTCCGAGCAAGGGCACTTCACATGGAAGGAATGGGCCACGGCACTGGCGGCCGAGCTAAAGGCTGCGGAAGATCGTGGGGAACCCGACGACGGCACCCATTACTACGAGCACTGGCTGGCGACGCTCGAACGCCTCGTCACTGCGAAGGCTCTCTCGAATCCAACCGAGATGCTCGCCCGCAAACAAGCTTGGGCCGAAGCTTATCGACGTACGCCACACGGAAAGCCGGTCGCGCTGGCGAACGGATCCAGTTAGCTGGTGGCCTTTTCAATTCGCAAAGAGCAGCGGTTTTGAATGCTGCCAAGACGCGGGTCCCGACCATAGCGGTTCCATGGCCTGCCATTGGCTGTCTTTCGCCAAAACACTATCCACCGTCGAAAACGGGCTAACACTTCAATGCGAACTTACAGCACGCAACGCGAATCGAGTTCGCAAGGTCGCCCACGACAAGACAGTTGAAGCAGCAGCCTGTGATTCAGGCTGACATATACATAAGGACGGATTCCGAATGTGCTGATGGCTTCGGAGCTAGCGCAATGAAATTGCCTTAGGCAGCCCGGTCGTAGCGATGATGCAGTCCACCGAGTCTATCGTGAGAAACCACGCGCCCGGTATCTGCGGAACAAATCCTTCCCGCCGGAGTTCCCTTCCCTAGTCCGAGATGCGTGCGGTCCTCGTGGTGATAGCGAACGTAGTCGAAGAGAAGTCTCTTCAAATGCCGTTCGTTCACAGCAATGACATGATCCAACAGCTCCCGCCGACAGCTTTCGATC
>Ga0306926_10005730_pt1 | contig 13274 bp, 11 predicted proteins | sample flu12Cox44000178_FD_203759 | JGI IMG/M metagenome (GOLD analysis project Ga0306926, IMG submission 203759) | Lab enrichment of tropical soil microbial communities from Luquillo Experimental Forest, Puerto Rico - flux8day.12C.oxic.44.000.178 (v2)... | ecosystem: Environmental > Terrestrial >... | reverse complement strand
GATCAGGCCTCGGGCCCGGGTGTCGCCGATATGAAGTCGGGCCTCGTAATGAACACCTTCGTGCTCGAAGCGTTGCATCGCTTCTGTGCACCGTGTCCGCTGACCGGCCTTTACACCTCCGACGAGGAGATCGCTTCGCCCTCGTCGCGCCCGGTCATCGAGGCCGAGGCCAAGGACGCTCGCGCGGTCTTCAACTCCGAGCCCGGGCGGCCGAGCGGCAATCTCGTCTCCAGGCGCAAGGGGGCAGCCTTTATCGAGTTGGAGGTGACCGGACGGGCCGCCCATTCCGGCGCGGCGCACGCACAGGGGGTCAGCGCCATCGAGGCGATGGCGCGCAAGGTCCAGCGATTGCACCGCCTCACCGATTACGATCTCGGCACGACGGTCAATGTCGGGCTGGTGCAGGGCGGCACCGCGGTCAACACCGTCGCCGCGCGCGCCACCGCGGCGATCGATGTGCGGTTCCCGACAATGAACATCATGGAAAAGATACTCGGCGAGGTGCGCGAGATCTGTCGCTGCTGCGAGTTGCCAGGCAGCGACAGCCGCATCCTGCGAGAGGGCAATTTCCTGCCGCTGGAGCAGGACGAAAAGAGTCGCGAATTGCTCGACTTCTACAGCCGCTCGGCGGCGGGTCTCGGCTTTCAGGTTTCGGGGGAGCCGACCGGCGGCTCGGCGGACAGCGGCTTCACCGCGGCGCTCGGCACGCCGACCTTGTGCGGCACCGGCCCGGTCGGCGGCAACGCCCACCGCGACGACGAATGGTGCCGGATCGACACCCTGGTGCCGCGCGCCCAGGCCCTCGCATTGACCATTTTGGAGGTCGTCGGCGGTTGATGCTGGCTCGCTCTTGCCGTGCCCAAATCGGAAGGCTTATGCGTTTACCGCCAGCCGGCTTTAAAATCGGAAAAGGCTCATTAGATCGCCGATTGCCGGCCGGTTGGCCGGAACGTACGGGTCGGCGGCATCCCGGACGGGGTTGGGGAGCTGGTCGCGGCTGCGCACCGATAGCGGAGCCGCCAATTCGCCTCGATGAATTTCAGGATCGAGACGTGATCGGTGTAGGTGTGGTCGACTCGGCCTTTTTGGGCGAAAGGCGAAACCGCGATCAGCGGGATGCGGGTTCCGTCGCCAAAGGCGTCAAGGATCTGGATGTCGCCGCTGTCCCAATACCCGCCGCCTTCATCGACGGTGACGAGCATCGCTGTTTTCGCCCACAGCGCCGGATTGGACTGGACTTTGTCGATCAGCTTGCGGAGGAAGCCCTCGTAGCGCGATACGGTCGATGACGCCGGGTGACCGGACTCTGTATTCGGCGGGATAACGAAGGCGACGGCCGGCATCGCATAGACGTCATCGATGTCGCGGAAGAGCGCGGCGTGATCCTGCAGATTGGCCCTGAGCGGACTAGTCATTATCGCGCTGGAATAAGTCAGCGGGTCGCAGACGCCGCAATATTCCCGCGTGATGCCGCCTGCGGTGCGGCCGCCGGAATACCACTTCCAGCTTACCCCCTTCGCCGACAAAGCCTCGGCCACCGTCGGCTGCGACTGCGGCGGCACCCGGAAAATGTCGGGTCCCAGGGGTGCCGGTTCGCCGTTGGCCAAGAAACCTGTGCTGTAATTGTTCACCAGGTAGTAGGCGCCGGGTTCGCAATTGCCGTTATTGAAGGCGGGATATGGCAATGTCTTGAGATACGCTTGAATGGCTTTAGCTCCGGGCGCGTTCGCGTCCGAGCAGTTGGTATAAGAGCCGCTGGAATAGCCCGACTGCGAGTACCAGTTGTTCGTCCCGGGCCGCGGGTTCGGATTTTCGATTTGGTTGGCTGGCGGTTGCGCAGGCGCTCCGTCCCGCCAATACGCGATGGCGTGCCCGGTCGCCAGCGCCTGAAAATTGGCGCCGGTGCCGCCCATGATCGGCTGATGGTGGTTGTCGCTCAGCGCGTAAGTATCGGCAAGCTGCCGAAAATAGGGCGCGTCGCCTGCGGCCATATTGTAAAAGCCCATCGCGACCGCGCCCTGATTGGTGCAAGAGCCTGGATCGGCGCGGTTCTGCGAGCCCTCGCCCGAGGTCTCGTCCACCCAGACGAAGAGATCCCGCCGGCCACCATCGAATTGCTGCCACATCTGAAAAAACCGGTGCACCGGGTCGCCGACCGATGCGGCGTAATCGACGTATTTCGTGATCTGGAACGGCCCGTTCGCCAACGACGCGGGAAATCGCGTGTCCGCCACATTACGCGGCAAACCGGCCGCGTGGGTCGTCCCGGGCCGCGGGAGCTCGCCGTAGGTACCGATGATGCGCGGCGTTACCTGGTAGGTGTCGCGCCCCTCGGCGCGCCGCTGGGCCGCCTTGGTAAATTCCGGTCCCGGCTCGCCGTCGCGGTTGACGATCCCCTGCGACAGCAGATTGCGAATATCCGCGTTCGAACGCGGCCGGTAAACGCCAAACAGATTGTCGAAGCTGAGATTCTCGCCGACGACGACGATCAGATGCTCTATCGGGGTCGCCGTTTGCGCTCGCGCCGGGGCGGCCAGGGTCAGAAGCACCACTAACGCGTGTGCTGAACGGTGCACAATTCAGTCGTCGAGCCGTTGCAGGTATTGTGCGACGAAGTCGCAACCGACCAGCGCTTTGTAGGCTTCGGTCAGCTGTTGCGTGACCGGCCCCGGAAGCTTGCTGGCGGCGAAGGTGCGGCCATTGAGGCTCCGCACTCCGCAGATGCATAGGCTGGTGGAGGTTAGGAAACACTCGTCGGCGGTGTAGGCGTCATAAAGGTCGATGTCCTGCTCTTCGAATGGGATCTCAAGCTGGCGGGCGAGGTCGATCACCGCTTGACGGCTGACACCCGGCAGCACGTAGCGCTCGCGCGGGGTCAGCAGACGGCCGTCGCGCAGCAGAAAGATATTGCTGCCCTGGCCTTCCGAAAGATTGCCGTTGACGTCGAGCAACACCGCCCAGGCGTGGGGTTGCTGCGCCTTCACCTCGCGGTCGGCGAGCACCAGGTTCAGATACTGGTGCATTTTGGCGCGCGGCGACAGCGAGTCGGGCGGCGTGCGTCGCAAGGATGGGGTGACGACGTCGATACCGTCGCGAAAATGCTTGGCGCGTTCGCGCAATGGCAATGGGACGCATTCGACGATCACATTCGGCCCGTAGTGGTCCCAGTTGTCGCCCGGCACGCGATTAATCCCGCGGCTGATCCGCTGGGCCAGCCAGTAATCCTCGTCGGGGCCGAGCAGGTGTCGGTTGCGCGTGAGCACGTCCTCGCTGATTGCGGCCATCTTAGCGGGTGGTATGCCCGGGTCGATGTCGAGATATCTCAGCGACCGGTAAAGCCGGCCGATGTGCTCTGCGAGCCGGAACGCCTTACCGTTGAAGCTGCGGGTCATATCGAAAACCGCGTCGCCGCGAAGAAATCCCTGGTCGCGGAACGGGATCAGCACTTCACTCTCGCGGACAATCTTGCCGTTGAACCAGGCGACGCGCTCATTGGTGAGAGCCATTGACGAACCCTCCTTTGTTATCGGCGACTTGGCTCGATCGAGCATTATAGTACCGGCAGGTCAGCCGAAAGGAGTGGAGTGTGGACCTCGACCTCAAAGACAAGAACGCAATCGTCACCGGCGGCACACGCGGCATCGGCCGTGCCATCGCCGAGCAGCTGGCGGACGAAGGCTGCAACGTGGCGCTGTGCGCCCGCCACAGGGCGACGGTGGACGAGACCGTGGCCGCGCTCGCCGGCAAAGGTGTCAAAAGCTGGGGCGGTGTCGCCGATCTCGCGGACACCAAGGCGCTGCGCGCCTGGGTTGTCGAGGCCGCGGCGGCGCTCGGTCAGCTCGACATTTTTGTCGCCAATGTCAGCGCGCTGGCGCAGAGCATGGACGACGAGTCGTGGCGGCGCAGTCTGGAGATCGACATCATGGGGACCGTCGCCGGGATCGAGGTGGCCATTCCACACCTCGAGCGATCGGCGGCGGGTGCGATCGTCGTCGTCGGAACGACTGGCGCCATCGAGATCGCCGGGCCACCGCGCCCCTATGCATCGGCCAAGGCGGCGCTGCTGCCCTATGTCAAAGCGCTTGCCCGCAATCTCGCCGCCAAAAACATCCGCGCCAACATGGTATCTCCGGGAAACGTCTATTTCAAAGGCGGGGTGTGGAACGTTCTCGAGAAGGACAACCCCGACCTATTCCAGACAATGGTTTCACGCAACCCGATGGGGCGTATGGGGACGCCGACCGAGGTCGCGAACGCCGTCGTGTTCCTCGCGAGCCCGCGCGCCAGCTTCATCAGCGGCACCAACCTTATCGTCGACGGCGCCCTGACCCAGAGAGTGCAATTCTGATCGACGTTTTATCCGATGAGCTTTTTGAGCCGTTCGGAGATCTGCTCCGGGGCGCTCTCGTGCGTAAAGCTGGCGGTGAATCGTCCTTCCGGATCCATGACGTAAATGACCGAGCTGTGATCCATCGAATAATCGTCGCCGGCTTCCGGATGCTTGGCGTAATAGACCCGATACCCCTTTGCTGCGGTGGCGACCTGATCGGCGGTCCCCGTCAGGGCCAGGATCGGCGCGTCAAAGCTCGTGACGTAGGCTTTTAGCGTTTCGGGGGTATCTCGCTCCGGATCGACGGTAATGAACACCGGGCGAACCGCGTCACGCTTTGGCCCCAGTTCGGAGAGCGCGATCGAGATGTCGTTGAGCGCCGTGGGACAGGCATCCGGGCAGTGTGTGTATCCGAAATAGATCAGCGACCACTTTCCCTTGAGGTCGGCGTCGGTCACCGTCTTGCCATTCTGGTCGACCAGCTGAAACGGCCCACCGATCGCACTGGCGAGCGCCGTTCCTGCTGCGCCCCGCGGGGTATCCCGCAGGGCGAGGACAAGGAAGGTGCCGGTTCCGATGATGACAAGCCCGGCGAGAATAGCGGCAACCAGCAGAAAACGCGGTGGGCCTGAAGGCCGGGTCGTGGAGACCGTGCGGGGCATGTTGCGATCCTCGTCGTTTCAGTGGTGCGCGTGAGCCGCCGCCGAATCAGGACCATTGGAGCCGGCCTTCTCGACAGCCACAGTCACCGTGCGCGGGCCGGCCTTCTCAAAATCAAGGGTCAGCGGGAAGGATTGTCCTTCGTGCAAGGGTTGGTTGAGACCCATCAGCATGATGTGCTCGCCACCGGGCTTCAAGGTGACCGACTGGCCGGGCGGGACATCGAGTCCAGCAATCGGCCGCATCTTCATGACCATGCCCTGCATCGACATGGTGTGCAGCTCGGCCTTCTTCGCTACCGGGGAAGATGCCGAGACGAGCCGGTCTGCAGTCGGCGACTCTATCGTTACATAGGCCGCGCCGTTTTCCGCCTTGCCTGGAGTCGCTCTCGCCCAGGCATTAGTCACTTCGAGCTGGGCGGGCTGCGCGAGCGCAGCGCTCGTGACGACGAGCCCCGCAACTAAAGCGAGAGTCTTAATGGACATCGGAATTCCTTTCGAGACCGCGGCGGTCGCGGACCGCCGCGCCGAGGCTGCGGTTGCGATGGGGGAGGGGCTAGACCGCCCCGGGCGGGGCGCGCGCCTGCGCCGAACCGCGCCGAATCGTAGCGAGCGCATGAGCCGCCCAAGGCTGCGCCAGCTCAGCCTCAGCAGCCTCGAATGGGGGAGACAACCCCGGTGATCGCGGGAGCGGTGCGGCCGGCACGGTGCACAAGGGACAATGCCGCACGGGCAGCCCGGGCTTGGTCTTGCCCGGGTTATCCCCCGACCATCCGCCACAAAAGGTGGCACCGAGGCTGGCGCGGTTTGGCTCGCTCAGGCCAACAAAAATCGACAGTGCCGCCGGCAGGAGGCTGTTGGCGATCAACGTTACGAACGAGAGCCAAGTCGCGGCCACCCGCCAGCGTGCGCGCAAGGGCGCAACTCCATCCAGGCTGCGAAGCCGAAGGTATGTCATCCGGTTAACCCCGTTTCGTCCGGTCGTTTTTATCGAACCTGCATAGGAACTTGCACGGCTTGACCATTTCGAACGGCAACGAGGGCCGCGCAAGCATGCGGCAAATCCGCGAGCCGGAGGGGTCTGCGGGGTGGAGATGGGGGGGGATGAAGCGCTTCCTCGGTAAACCACCAATCGAGCTCTTTGCCACAGCCATCGCCGGAGGGCGGTGGTACCTGATCATGGCACTCAGCCTCGCCGCTCGGGCAGGAGACCCGAATATGAAAATGGTAATTGTGACCCCACCACGGCCGAATTTTTGCGAGCCACCCCCGGTCTGAGCCCGCCTCACGGCACAGCGCCCGCTTGATTGCCGGGTTGACGAAGATCCGCGCCACCGCCGGCTCGCGCGCGACCGTCTCGAGCAGCCGCCGATGCTGTGGCGTCCACGCAGCGTCGACCCCCATCCCATCTGCGGTGACAAGATCGGTCGCCGACATTTCGTCCCGCTCAGTGGGGCTCAGCCGCCGGTCCGGCATCGCGGTCAGCCAAAGATCGGCGTCGAGGCCGATCTGATGCGATCCATGCCCGGTCAGCATCGGTCCGCCTCGCGGTTGCGCGATGTCGCCGACGAGCAGCCCGGGCCAGCCCGCTTCGGCGGGAAGCTTCGCCGCCAGGCGCTCCAAAAGCGCGATCAGGACCGGATGGCCCCACGCGCGGTTGCGCGACGGACGCATGACCTGCCAATTCGGTCCGTCGGCAGGCAAGGCCACCGCGCCGCCGAGACATCCCCGCTCGTAAGCGCCGATCGCCCACGCCGGGCCCGTGGTCGGCGCCACCTCGCGGCCGAACAACACCTTCGCCGCGTCCGGTGGCGACTGGGCGATCACCATCGCCCGGCGCGCCGCCTCCTGCGCCGCTGTATCCTGGGCCGAAGCGTTGCAGCAGCCAACCCAGGCGGCGAGGACGAAACCCAAGAAACCGGTGATCGTCTTCAAAAATCGAGGTCGGCGTAGTGTTTCGGCGGTGGCACGCCGGCAATGTGATCGGCCAAGATCGGGCGAAAGCTGGGGCGCGACTTGATCCGCGCATACCATTCTTTCGCGGGCTCATGTTCATCCCAGGGGACGTCGCCAAGATAATCGAGGCTCGACAGCTGGGCGGCGGCGGTGATGTCAGCGACCGAGAAATGGTCGCCGGCCAGCCAGCGCCGGCGTTCGACGAGATATCCGAGATAATCGAGATGGTAGGGCAGGTTGGCGTGCCCGGCGCGAATCGCCAGCGAATTAGGCTGGCCGAGTCCAGTCAGCCGCTTAATCATCTTCTCGCCTAGCAGATTCTCGGTAACCTCGAGGTTCATCTTGATATCGAACCAGGCGGTGAGGCGCCGCACCTCGGCGCGGTCGACCGGGTTGATGCCGATCAGGATCTTCTCCCGATAGACCTCGTCGAGATATTCGACAATCGCCGTGGTGTCGGCGAGGACCGTCCCGTCGGGCTCGATCAAGACCGGTACATCACCGGCCGGGCTGAGGGCGAGGAATTCGGGCCGCCGCTCCCACACCTTCTCGCTCTTCAGGGTGAAGTCGAGGTTTTTCTCCCGGAGCACGACCCGCACTTTGCGAGAGAAGGGTGAGAGCAGGAGGTGATAGAGGACACGCATGACTGCGATTGTAGCCGCGACAACGGCAACTGGACACGGATCAATTCGCGCCCGCCGGACACGACGGCTGGGACCGTTTGCCTCTAACAGGCTGCGGAAAATGCAGGAACATCGCCACTCCGGGGCGCGTCCCCGGGGCGCCGGCCCTTGCGGGCCGTCCCGGAGATTGCCCGCGAGTCCGGAATCCAGGAACACAGAACTTGGAAATCAATGGTTGGCCTGTCTTTATGGATTCCGGGCCCGACCCTGACGGGCCGTGCCGGAATGACACGCGAGTCTTTCAGGGCCTTGCTAATGGTCCTGGCGATCGCGTCCCAAGGCTTCGAGCTGGCGCGTGAGCACATCGATCTGCGCTTCCAGCCGCTTCAGGCGGGGGTCCTCGCCCTCCTTTTGCGGTGGCTCGGGCTCGATCGAGACCGCCCCTTCCTCCCGCCCGTAAGGCGAGAGCATTTTCAAGGCGCGCTGGAACAAGGCCATGTTCTGCTTACCCATCTCCTCGAACTGGCCGAATGGGAAGATTCCGAATGTTGCCTGCAGGTTTTTGCGCATCTGCTCCTGATTGCGGGCAAAAGCGATCATTGCTTGTTCGAGATAACCCGGCACCAGGAATTGCATGCTGTCGCCGTAGAAGCTGATCAGCTGCCGCAAGAAGCTCGTGGGCAGCAGGTTTTGGCCCTTCTGCTCCTGCTCGACAATGATCTGGGTCAGCACCGAGCGGGTGATGTCTTCGCCGGTTTTGGCGTCATAGGCAACGAAATCGCCGCCTTCCTTGATCAACTTGGCGAGGTCGTCGAGCGTGACATAGCTGCTCGTCGCGGTGTTGTAGAGACGCCGGTTGGCGTATTTCTTGACGACGACCGGTTTGGCTTCGTGGGAGTTGTCGCGGTTCGGGCTGCTCATATGCGCGGTGTCTCGCCTCGGGGAAGATCTCCCTGTGCAGCAAGAATACAGGCTTTTCACGGGATTGCCTCATCAAACCCGTGCGGCCGGCCGACGAATCGCTTCTTCGACCGGCGGCGCCGCATATATGGGCCCCAATGACCGACGCTGCCGAGCTCGCCCGCCTCTTTTTGGCAGCTTGGGAGAGCTATCTGACGGGGCTTGTCTCGGGCGCCCCCAGAGGGCAGGAAGCGGTGCGAGCATCCAAAGCTGCCGCCCCGCGGCCGCCCGCCATCGGTTCGTCCGACCGCGCCGCCGATGAGCCGGAACCCCCGAACCGCCAGTTAGCACCGCGGCCGCTGGCGGCCCATTTGGCGAGCGCCGTGATGCTGTGGTCGAGCTCGCAAACCGTGTTGCACGGCTTGAAAGACATGCCGCCCATGTCGGGTGCGGCGGCCGAACGGCTCCGCAGTCTGGCGGCCAAAGCCGAGGCGTTGGGTTCTGAAAGGGTCGCCGCAGCGCTCGATCGCGCAATCGCGCTGCGCTCCAAATCCTACCTCGTCGGCCTGGAGGCTTATCGTCGGCACCCTTATCGCCGGGAAAACCAAACGCCCCCGGTGCTGTGGCGCGAAGGCACGACGCGTTTGCTTGATTACGGCTGCGATGCGGGCGCTCCGCCAATTCTGATCGTACCGTCGCTGATCAACCGCTTCTACGTCCTCGACCTCCTGCCGGAACTCAGTTTTCTCCGGTATCTCGCCCGACGGGGCTTGCGGCCGTTGGTGATCGATTGGGGTGCACCCGGCGAACAGGAGCGTGGCTTCGATTTGACGGATTATATCGCCGGACGGCTGGAAAGCGCGTTCGATGTGGCTTCAACTCTGGCCGATGCACCGATTGGGATTGCCGGCTATTGCATGGGAGGTCTGTTCGCTCTCGCCTTGGCGCTGCGCCATCCCGACCAGACCGCCTGTCTGGCATTGCTTGCTACGCCATGGGATTTTCATGCCGACCGCGCGCAGCCAGCGCGGTTCTTCGGTCTGCTCGCCGATTATCTGCCGATCTGGTGCGATGAGCAGGGCACTCTGCCGGTCGATGTGGTTCAGAGCCTCTTTTTTCTGCTCGATCCGTTTACCGCGGAGCGCAAATTCACCCGTTTCGCGGCGCTCGAGGCCAGCAGTCGGGAGGCACGCGCTTTTGTCGCGCTCGAAGATTGGGTCAATGACGGCGTGCCGCTGGCGGCAGCGGTGGCGCGCGACTGCGCAAGCTCATGGTACGGCGACAACGCGCCGGCTCGCCGCCGGTGGAGGATCGGTGGCGAGACGGTCGATCCGAAACGGTTGCGTCGGCCTGCGCTGGTCGTGCTCCCGAGCCGCGATCGGATTGTTCCACCGGGTTCGGCGGAGCCGCTGGCTATGGCGCTCGGCGGCGCAACGGTGCTACGGCCGCCCTTGGGCCATGTTGGCATGATGTCGACGCCGGGCGCCCCCGCGATCCTGTGGAGCGCGATCGCCGAATGGCTGCAGGCGCGGTTGAGCGCGCTATGACTGATTGTCAGCGCGATCCCGGCTGGTTCAGTTGCTGCTCGACTTCGCGGCTGCGTTCGCTGCTGGGGCTGACGCCGCTGCGTTCCAGCTGCCAGCGCTGGTCGAGCAAGTTATTGCGGTATGATTGCTTGTTCTGCTCGCCGGTGGGACCCGGGAGTTGCGGAGACGGGTAGGCCGGCATGGCGCGTTCGGGGGTCGGGTATATGGGCCCCGGTTCGGTCAGCAGCGGTGACAGCCCCGCCGGCGGCGTAACTGCGGGACCGGGATTGATGGGCGGGGCGAGCGGGGCGGGCGTCGGAGCGGAATAAACGGTCGGTGGCGGGAGCGGCAACGGCGCCGGCATTCCTTTACTCTGAGCGGCGGCGTTCGCGATGCCGGCCAGCGTCGTCAGACAAAACACCGAGGTTTTCGTGGTCATGCAGTACCGCTTCCCGACTGGCCGGACAATACGGCTTGCGCCGCCGCTAGGCGAGCGATCGGCACTCGGTACGGCGAGCACGACACGTAATCGAGCCCGATCTCGTGACAGAATTCGATCGACGCCGGATCGCCGCCATGCTCGCCACAAATGCCGAGCTTCAGCTTTGGCCGGGTGGCGCGGCCGCGCTGGGCGGCAACGCGCACCAGCTCGCCGACCCCGGTCACATCGAGAGTGACGAATGGGTCATGCTCAAAGATCCCGAGCCTCTGGTACGCTCCGACAAAGCTCGCGGCATCGTCGCGCGACAGGCCGAAGACGGTCTGCGTTAAATCGTTTGTTCCAAAGCTGAAGAATTCCGCCGTTTTGGCGATCGCGCCAGCGAGCAGCGCGGCTCGCGGCAGCTCAATCATCGTGCCGACGAGGTAGGTAACGACGGTGCCTTCTCGTTCCATCACCTCTTTGCCGACTCGGTCGATCATTGTCTTGAGGACGTCGAATTCCTTTTTTGTGGCGATCAACGGAACCATGATCTCGGGCTCGACCGCATCACCCGTCTCTTTCACCACGGCGGCTGCAGCTTCGAAGATCGCCGTTGTCTGCATCTCGTAGATCTCGGGGTAGGTGATGCCGAGCCGACAGCCGCGATGGCCGAGCATCGGGTTGGTCTCGTGCAGGGCCAGCGCACGCTGGCGAACCGCCGCGACATCGCGGCCGGTAAGCCGCGCCATCTCGGCGAACTCCGCTTCGGTCTTTGGCAGGAACTCGTGAAGCGGTGGGTCGAGAAGGCGGATCGTGACCGGCAATCCCTTCATGATCCGGAAGATTTCGGCGAAGTCGTTGCGCTGAATCGGCAACAGTTCGGTGAGCCCGGCACGGCGGCCCGCCTCGTCTTCGGCCATAATCACCCGGCGCATCGCTCCGATTCGGTCGGCCTCGAAGAACATGTGCTCGGTGCGGCTGAGCCCGATGCCTTCAGCACCAAAACGCCGGGCGGTCCGCGCGTCGACGGTGGTTTCGGCATTCGCGCGCACCTTGAGGCGACGCATAGCGTCGGCCCAGCCCATTAGTGTTGCGAAATCGCCCGACAGCTCCGGCTGGATCGTCGGCACCTCGCCGGCCATTACCTCGCCGGTGGAACCGTCGATCGTGATAATCTCTCCTGCCTTCACCTTCGTGGTGCGTGCGGCCATCGTCCCCGCGTCGTAGTCGATCCGGAGATCGCCGGCACCGGCAACGCAGGGCCGCCCCATGCCGCGCGCCACCACCGCGGCGTGGCTGGTCATTCCGCCGCGGGTCGTCAGGACCCCCTTGGCGGCATGCATGCCGTGGATGTCCTCCGGGCTGGTCTCGATGCGGACGAGGATCACCGCTTCGCCGCGCACGGCCAGCGATTCGGCCTCCTCGGCGGAAAACACGACCTTGCCGGAGGCGGCGCCCGGCGACGCCGGAAGTCCGCGGGCCAGAGGCGTAGTTTTCGCCCTTGGATCGAGCATCGGATGCAGCAATTGGTCGAGGGACGCCGGTTCGATCCGGCGGATCGCCTCCTCGCAATCGATCACTCCTTCCTCGACAAGCGACACAGCGATCTTTAGTGCAGCCTGGGCGGTGCGTTTACCGGTGCGCGTCTGCAGCATCCATAATTTATTGCGCTGAACGGTGAACTCGATGTCCTGCATGTCACGGTAGTGGTCTTCCAATGTCCGGCGCACCTTGTAGAGCTCGGTCAGCACCTCCGGCATGACCTCTTCCATCGCAGGCAAAGCCGAATTGTTGGCCTCCTTGCCGGCGATCGTCAGGTGCTGCGGGGTACGGATACCGGCCACGACATCCTCGCCCTGTGCATTGACGAGGTATTCGCCGTAGAGGGTATTGGCACCGGTCGACGGGTCACGGGTAAAAGCGACGCCTGTCGCGCAATCCGGCCCCATATTGCCGAACACCATCGCTTGGACGTTGACCGCAGTGCCCCAATCGCGGGGGATGTCGTGCAACCGCCGATAAGTGACCGCGCGCGGGTTCATCCAGGAACCAAAGACTGCACCGATTGCTCCCCAGAGTTGTTCCTCGGGGTCCTGCGGGAAAGGCTGACCGTGTTCCTGGGAAACGACGTCCGTGAAACCCGAGATAACGGCGCGCCAATCCTTCGCAGAGAGCTCGGTGTCGAGAGTAGCGCCGATCTCGAGCTTGTGGTTTTCCACCAGCTCTTCGAAGTAATGGTGGTCAATCCCGAGCACGACCTGCCCGTACATTTGGATAAAGCGGCGATAGCTGTCATAGGCGAAGCGCTCATCGCCACTCTTGTTCGCCAACCCGATCACCGCCCGGTCGTTGAGACCGAGGTTGAGCACGGTATCCATCATCCCAGGCATGGAAACCCGGGCTCCCGAGCGCACCGAGACCAGCAGTGGATTGGCCGCATCACCGAACCGCGCGCCGAGCGAGCGTTCGAGCGCGGCGAGGCCGTCAGCCACTTGGTCCCGCAACTCACCGGGGTAGGATTTGTCGCGCGCATAAAAGTAGGTGCAGACTTCGGTCGTAATCGTGAACCCGGGCGGCACCGGCAGGCCGAGGTTGCTCATCTCGGCGAGGCCGGCGCCTTTGCCGCCCAGCAAATTCTTAGTGTCCGCGCGGCCCTCGGCGGCGCCGTCGCCAAACCGGTAGACCCATTTCGTCATCCGCCGCTCATCCTTCGATCTGCGAAAAATCGGCGACTTGGTTCAGGGTCGCCCGAATGCGCGACAACAAGCGCAGCCGATTTTCCCTGAGCGTAGGCTCATCGCAATTGACGGTGACCTTGTCGAAGAAATCGTCAACTGGTCGCCGCAGCCGCGCCAATTC
>Ga0306926_10005729_pt1 | contig 13275 bp, 10 predicted proteins | sample flu12Cox44000178_FD_203759 | JGI IMG/M metagenome (GOLD analysis project Ga0306926, IMG submission 203759) | Lab enrichment of tropical soil microbial communities from Luquillo Experimental Forest, Puerto Rico - flux8day.12C.oxic.44.000.178 (v2)... | ecosystem: Environmental > Terrestrial >... | reverse complement strand
CCCGCACACCGGTCAGTCGCATCGCTTCTTTGATGTGCGGCGGCGCCGCTTTGTCGATATAGACCCACGACCACACCTCGGTCTTGTCAGGACCGCGCGGGTGCCAGACGCGGAATGTGCGGGAGGTGGCGCGGAGCATCGAAAAATTCGGGAAGGTCGTGCCGACGATCGGGTTGATCCGACTCGAGCGGGGCCCGAGACGTTTCTTGACCTCCGGGCGGATCTGCCTCTCATATTCCAGAATCTCGGGGATCGGAGGGTCGGCCACGTCGTTGGGCCCAAAGCAGATCAGTACGTGGCCGTTGCCGGGGGATACCAAGCTCCCCTCGGTCTCCGACTTGGCCGCCGCACCCGAGCTGAAGTTGGTGCGGACAGCGGAAAGATGGCTCCACTGCACGTGGTAAGAATCGCCGCCGAAGTTTTCGGCGGGGAATTTCCAGTTGCACGGCATAACCCATTTATGCATACCGCCGATGACTTCTACACCCCCTTCGCGACGGTCAAAAAACGCATCCAGATACCAACTCATCTCTCCGAGATACTCTAGCAGCGGCGGTGCCTCGGGGTCGAAGGTGGCAAAGAACAATCCCTTGTAGCTGTCGAGCTGCGCCACCGGTTGGAGGCCCCACTGGTCGCGCTCCAATTCGCCGTAATAGGCCTCTTTGAGCCACGGCACACCGACCAGCCGGCCGTCATTGCGATAGGTCCAGCCGTGATAGGCGCAGGTGAAGCTGGCGGCATTGCCGGAATCGGCGCGACACAGACGATTGCCGCGGTGGCGGCAAACATTGAGAAAGGCGTGGACCCGGCCCGCGCTGTCACGCACCACCAGCACCGGATCTTCACCCATGTAAGTGGTGAAGAAATCGCCGGGCTGCGGAACCTGACTCTCATGGCACAGGAAGAGCCAGCAACGGGCGAAAATCCGCTCCTGCTCCTGCTCGTAGATCTCGGGCTCGATGTAGATGCGGCGGCCGATCAATCCGCGATCGGCATCGACCAGGCCGGCGATGTCTTGCGTCATAACAACTCTCCTCAGGCGTCGGCCATCAGCTGCGCCCAACGCCGATAGAACCCACGGTGGTTGCTCTCGCTGTAGCGGTAGTCGCTGGTCAATGCCCCGAGCTCCTCATCGAAGCTCTCGTGCCCGAGGCCCATTTCGTAACTGAGGGGATAGCGACGCGCGACCGCGCCGCGCGCGGTCTGTGTGCAGCCCTGCCAATTATCCATATCGTCCTGCTCGAACGTGCCTCCCGGACCAAAGACGCGCGCTCCGGCGAGGCGCAGGGCCTTTTTCACCTCTGGCGGGGCCGCCTTGTCGGCGAAGACCCAGGCCCAGACCTCGGTCTTGTCGGGTCCGCGCGGATGCCACACCCGGATCGTGCGCGAGGTCGGCCGCAGCATCGAGAAATTCGGAAACACGGTGCCGGCGATGGGTTTTCCCAACCGCAGCCGCCTGCCTAGACGCTGCCGCATCTCGGGCAGGATCTGCGCCTCATAGGCCAGAACCTCCGGCACCGGCGGGTCCGCCTCCATCTCGGGCCCGACCGTCATGATGCTGTGGCCGTTGCCGAGCGACAAAGCCCTGCCTTCGGCGTCTGGTTTCACGCGAAAATCGCCGCCGGATCCGGTCCGCACCGCGGATAGGTGGCTCCACGAGACGTGATAGCCGTCACCGCAGAAATTTTCGGCCGGGAATTTCCAGTTGCATGGCATGATCCATTTGTGCATGCCGCCGATGATCTCGATCCCGCCCTCGCGACGGTCGAAGAACGAGTCCAAGTACCACGCTGCTTCACCGAGATATTCGCGCAAGGGCGGCGCCTCGGAGTCGAAGGTGCCAAAGAACAGCCCCTTGTAATCGTCGAGCTGCGCCACCGGCACCAGGCCCCACCGCTCTCGATCCAATTCCTCGTGGTAGGCCTCCTTCAGAAACGGCACGCCGACCAGCCGCCCGTCATTGCGGTAGGTCCAGCCGTGATAAGCGCAAGTGAACGTCGCGGCATTACCGGTGTCGGCGCGGCACAGCCGGTTACCGCGATGGCGGCAGACATTAAGAAAGGCGCGCACCTGGCCCGCCGTATCGCGGATCACCAGAACCCGGTCTTCGCCCATATAGGTCGTGAAGAAATCGCCCGGGCGCGGGATTTGGCTCTCGTGGCACAGAAACAGCCAGCAGCGGGCGAAGATCCGCTCCAGCTCCTGCTCGTAAATCTGGGGTTCAATGAAGATGCGGCGGCTGACGAGACCATTTTTGTCGTCGACCAGTCGGTTCATTTCCACTGCTATCTCCGTCAACTGCGCCGCGGCACGCGGAGCGAGGCGCCGGCATCGACGGTCAGGATCGTTCCGGTAATGCCCCTGGCGTTCTCCCGCGAAGACAGAAATACATAGGCGCCCGCCAGATCGCCCGGGGCGAGTGCGACCTGCAGCGGGTTGCCACCGCGCAGCCGCTCTTCGGAATTGGGATCCGCGAAATGCGAGTGGCCCTCCTGGCGCAGCACCGAGAGCCCGCGCAGATCGGTCATCGTGCCGCCGGGTGCAACCCCGTTCACGCGGATCTGGGGCCCGAGTTCGGCGGCGAGCTGGCGGATCAGCCCGACGACCGCATGCTTCGAGGCGGTGTAGAGCGGGCCGCCGCCGCCCGAATTCGAGCCCGCAACAGATGCGGTAAAGACCATCGAACCGCCCGTCTTCATCAGCTCGGGGAGCGCCGCCTTGGCGCCGAGGATGCATCCTTTGACATTGATGCCGAACAGCTCGTCGCAAGCTGCCGACAAGGTTTCTTCGGGAAAATCGGCGAGCGAGACAAAACCGTCGAAAACACCGGCGTTCCCGACCAGAACATCCAGCCGGCCCAGGGCGCGGACGGTTTCCGCTACGGCGCGTTTATTCTCGGCGAGTTGGGAGACGTCACCGGTCACGGCGACGACCGCGCCGCCGAACTCGCCGCGCAGCTCCTCGGCCCTCGCCGCAACCCGGTCGAGAACCCCGACGCGCGCGCCTTCGGCGATGAAGCGCGCGACGACCGCCCGCCCGATCCCCGAGCCGCCCCCGGTTACCAATGCGACTTGCCCATCGAGCCAGCCCACAGTTACATCCTCCTCACCTAAATTTCGCGGATGCGGGGCAACACCTTCGCTCCGAACAGTTCGAGCTTTTCCATCAGCGCGTCGGGGTCGTCGCCAAGAGGTCGCCGCTCGTTTTATACCTCATCGGCGAAAACGTCGATGCCGGGGTGGCCGATGCCGGATCTGTCGATCGCAACGTCGCAGGGCGCAGCTTCGCCCGGCGAAGCCTATCTCGAAGACACGCCGGTGCTTGCAACGCATGCAGGGACACAGCCCGATCTGTTCCTGCGTTGGAACCGCATCCCGCTGGCGGCCGCCGCGGTGGATGTCATCGTTCATTTGCATGGCTTTTCGCAGGAGGGCGGCGCAATGCCGCTCGCCGAGAAGGTGATGCGCAGCGGTCTCGACCTTGTTGGCAGGACGCGACCCACCCTCGCGATGCTGCCGCGCGGCAATTGGATCCGGCATTATTACTACGATTTCCCGGCTCTGCTCGCGGGCGGCATCGACCGGCTCACCCAATACGGTTTGCGCCAATTTGCCCAGGCGATCGGTTCGGCCGGGATCGCGATGGACCGTTTTATCCTTTCGGCCCATTCCGGGGGCGGCATGCCGGCAGTCGACGTTATTGCGGGAGCGCAGCGTCCGCCTGACGAATTTTATGTATTCGACGGGCTCTACGGCCGAGACCCGGCGACCGTCGACCCGCTCCGCGGCCTGGAGGTCATCGACAACTGGCTGCACGACGGGCTGCGACACGAGTCCGAGCGCCCAGGCGCACTGCGCGTCATCTATATCGAGCAGCAGACGGGTCGGTTCTCGCGCGCCGTCGCGGATCTGATCGCCCGACACCTCGCGGGCGCAGATCCGGCGCTGACCGGCCCACTGTCGCGCCGGTATCGCGTGGAACTCGCCCGGATTCAGCATTCGCAGATCGCGCGTTACTGCCAGCCGCGCCTGCTCGCTGCGGCCCACGCCGAGTTCAATTGGCTGGAGTGAGCATCCGGCTTATCGTTACGATACAAACGAAGTGACACTGCCAAGAGGAGGGGAACGACATGGCCTTCTACGAACTCCGCCAATACAAGGTTCTGCCCGGCAAGATCGACGAATGGGTCAAGATCATGGAGCAGGAGATCATCCCGTTCCAGGTCTCCAAGGGAATGGTCATCTGCGGCAGCTTTCGCGGCGAGACCGACAACTCCGTCTATGTCTGGCTGCGCCGTTTCGAAAGCGAAGCCGAGCGCGAGGCGCAATACAAGGCGGTCTATGAGAGCGACCATTGGAAGAACGAGATCGCGCCGCGGGTTTCGAATTACCTCGACCGCTCGGCGATGGTCGTGACCCGCATCGTCCCGACTGCGAAGTCGACGATGCGATAGAGTGCCCCAATAACGGGATTGCTACGCTCCCGTACAACTATCAGGAAGCGGCGCTCCTGTTTCTACAGGAAAAATACAGGCGTTAACTTTTCCTTCGAGTAACTTTGCGAACCACAATAGTCACTGAATGTGGCAAAATTGGCGTCGACAGTTATTGCGATGGTAGGATGGGTTGATCTTACCGGAGCCTGGCAAGAATGCGCTGCATTGGCGGTTGTGCGTGCTTCGAGACGCACCCCGGCCGCGCCGGTTTGCTCCTCAGCATAAGGGTATGCCGTTGAGGGCATGAGGAGAAATGCCTCATCCTGAGGTGCCTCGCGAAGCGAGGCCTCGAAGGACGCACGGCCACTCGTACGGCATTTTCGCCCAGCCTCTTACCGGCGAAATCCATCGCGTCTTTTTGGTTGGGAACATCGGCAGCTTTCCCCCGGCTTCTATGCTGGGGGTCAACCCACCCTACGGCTACTCGCCGCCAACCCTAATCCCCAAACTGAAAGACGTTGGCCGGTTCTTCGGTGTAGGCGCGCTCGCGGTAGAGCCGGCCCGTCATCGCAATCACGTAAGGCGCGGCGGCGCAGGCCATCTCCAATTGGCGCTCCGTCAGGGTCAGACCGGCGGCGCGGCACGCAATGGCGACTCTGTCGCGTGTCGCGGCATCGACCCGCGCGGGTTCCGGGTCGGGGAGCGGCGGCGTGGTGGAGAATTGGGCGTTGGGGTCGAGCTGCGGCCTTCGCGCCCGCCATGGGGTCGCTTGCTCATAGGCGTGCGCGACACGCAGCACCGTCGCGTCGCCGAACGGCCGCCCGACGATCTGCATCGACAGCGGCAGGCCGCTACTGCTGAAGCCGATACATTGCGCTAGGGCCGGCCCGCCGGTGACATTGAACGGTGTCGTCAGCGATGGCCGCCGCCAGAATTCGATCGTCCGCCACGTACCGAGAAGCGGCGCCGGAGCCCCGGCCGTTGCGGTCACCAGTACATCGAAATCGGCATAAACGGGCGCCATCTCGGCCAGCATGCGGCGCCGCTCGCGCTGCGCCTGGATGTAGTCGCGCCCGCTGATCAGCACCGCAGGAACCACCCGCCCGAGGAAATCCTCGCCAAAATCTCCCGGGCGCGTGCGCAAGGCGTGCTCGTGCACCGCCAGCAGCTCGCTTTCGGCGATCGTGACCTTGACGTCGTAATAATCCTGCGCCGGCCGCAGCCGCGCTTCGCCGAGCGTGGCGCCCAGCGACCGCAGCACGGCGAATGCCTCTTCGAGAGCCGTCCGCACCTCGGGTGTCACGGCGCAATCGTCTTCATGCAGGTGGCGTACGACACCGATGCGCAGGCCCCTGATATCGCCGGTCAATGCCGCGCGATAATTCGGCACCGGGCGTGTGGCACTCGCCGGGTCGTTCGGATCGTGACCGGCGATCGCCTGCAGCACGATCGCGCAGTCCTCGACCGTCCAGGTCATCGGTCCAGCATGGTCGAAGCTGTACGAATTCGCGTAGACTCCGCACCGGCTCACTAGGCCGTAAGTCGGCTTCAACCCGACGATCCCGCACAACGCGGCGGGCCCGCGGATCGACCCGCCGGTGTCGGAGCCGAGCGCTGCCGGCAGGAAACCGGCTGCGACCGCCGCCGCCGACCCGCTCGACGAGCCGCCGGTGAAATGCGTACGGTTCCACGGGTTGCGCGCTGGCGGCCAGGGCAGATCGAATGACGGGCCGCCATGCGCGAATTCATGCGTGGCGAGCTTGCCGGTGAGGATCGCGCTGGCTTCATAGAGCTTGCTGACCGTCGTCGCGTCGGCGGAAGGGACGGTGTCGACGCAGATCCTCGAATGGCCGGTCGTGCGGATCCCCGCCGTCGCGTAGATGTCCTTCAGCCCGAACGGGATGCCGTGCATCGGGCCGCGATAGGCCCCGGCCATGATATCGCGTTCGGCCTTCTTCGCCTGATCGAGCGCCCGCTCGGCGGTCAACAGGAGATATGCGTTGGTCTGTGGATCGAGGGCTTCCGCTCGTCTGATCAGTGCGGAGGTTAGCTCGACCGGCGACAGCTCCTTTCGCTCGATCAGCCGCGCCGCCTCTGCGATCGTCATAAACTGAAGCTGATCAGCCATGCCTGGGACTCCGCATTAGGAGGGTGAGCAAAAGCCTGCATTGCGGCCGTGCGTGCTTCGAGACGCGCCTTGCAGGCGCTCCTCAGCATGAGGGAAGCCTTTGATGGCATAGAGAAAATTCCTCATCCTGAGGAAGATGCGAAGCAGCCGTCTCGAAGGACGCACGGGCGCTGATCCGGCCGAACTCAGCCTGGCGGGGCTACCGACAGCCGGCCGGCGACGCCGTGCTTCTCGATAAGTCGGGCGACGAGTCCGGATCTCTTTGCCTCTTCGACAAAATCGCGCAGGAACTGGGCCCCGGCGGTGTTCTTGCGAGCCGTCCCGACCGCTTGCTGCACGGCGGTGAACTGCCCGTCGAGAATGCGCGAGCCGCGCATTTTCGCCGCGGTCTCCAACAGTCCGGGCCGCAGCCCGGCGAGCGCATCGAGCTTTTCGTCAACGAAGCGCCTGAAAGTGGGGTCGCCGCCCTCCGCCCGAACGAGCTCGGCATGCTTGATGTTGCGTTCGAGCCAGAGGTCGTAGGCGCTGCGCGCGGTCACGGCGATCCGCACGCCGGCGCGGTCGACCTCGGCAATACTGTGCAGGTGTGAACCCGGCGGCACCAAGTACGTCGCCTCGATCTCGACATAAGCCGGCGTGAACGCGATTTTCTCGGCGCGCTGCGGCTCGGCCCCGATGAGCCCGATGTCCCAGACGCCGCTATCCGCTGCGTCGGCCAGCTCGCCCGGCCGCGCATAGGGCAAATAGCGCACCGGCACGCCCACACGCGCGGCGATTTCGCGCGCCATATCGGGCGCTACCCCCTCGGGGTCGCCCGATGGCGTGCGTCCGGTGACCAACAGGAAGTTGCCCATATTGATCGCTGCGCGCAGGACACCGGTCGGGGCAAGCTCGGACAAGATTTGCTGAGACGGCATGGGCTGGGTCCGTAAATGGTGCGGTTGGACGCAGCCACTCTGAATGATCCCGCGGCGGATTGACATGGGAAATTCCGGCCGACGCCCGTTCATCGCATCCTGTGGATAACTCTGTTGAAAGCGGCGTACGGATTTCGGCCTCTGGCTGAGTCGCAATTAGCTTTTCGCAACCTCACAAACAGTCCGATCGTTTCTCAACCCGCTGATTTTCTCCACCTCTCAACAGCGCAACTAGGTTACCAGCGGGTTAGGCGATTGTCTCAGGATCGTAACATCCCATGTGGACAAATCGCCGCGACCGGACGCCGCTTCTGGGAAGCGTCTTATTTTGCGGAGCAATGGCAACGCCCGGCGGCTTGGCAAGCTACGGGCTTGGCTTAGCGCTGCCCGTTTGGCTAGGCTCGCCGGAGCCTCGGCCGTAGCAGGAGCACCTCATGGAATTCGGCATGTTTCACGAGTTTCCGTCGCTGCCCGGTCGCAGCGAGGCCGAGGCCTTCGACGAGGCGATGGAGCAGGTCGATGCTGCCGAGCGGCTTGGGCTCGATGTCATGTGGCTGGCCGAATTGCACTTCGAGCCGCGGCGCTCGGTGCTGTCGGCGCCGCTTGCTATCGCCAGTGCGATTGCCGCGCGGACGCGACGCATCAAGATCGGCATCGCCGTCCAGGTATTGCCTCTGTGCCATCCGTTGCGGCTCGCCGAGGAGGCGGCGACGGTCGATCAGCTGAGCCACGGCAGGCTGATCTTTGGCGTCGGCCGCAGCGGGGTGGCGCAGACCTACGAGGCCTATGGCGTCTCTTACGCCGAGAGCCGCGAACGGTTTCGTGAGATCCTCGACATTGTCGAGCAGGCCTGGACCAAGCCGAGCTTCTCGTACGAGGGCAAATACCACCGCTTCAAAGAGGTCGCGGTCGTGCCCAAGCCCTTTCAGAAGCCGACGCCGCCGATCCGCATTGCTGCCAGCACCCCAGATACATTTCCGGCGATCGGCCGGCGCGGCGCGCCGATCTTCGCCTCGGTACGGCATACCACCTGGTCCGACCTCCCGAAACAGATCCAGACTTACCACGACGCGTGGAAGGAGGCCGGCCATCCCGGCCACGGCCAGGTTTTCGTGTCGGCGCCGACCTATCTCGCCGAGACCGAAGAGCGCGCCCGCGCCGAGCCCAGGGAAAGCATCATGCATTTCTATCACGAGCAGGCGAACCTGCTCGAAGGCGCGGCGCGGCTGGTCGATCCGGAAACCGCTGCGCGCCGCATGCGGCGGGTCGACCAGCTGCGCAGCCTGCGTTACGAGGATGGCATCCCGAACCATGCGCTGGTCGGCACCCCGGCGGCAGTCGCCGAAAAGCTCTCTGCATTGCAGCAGGAGATCGGCCTCACCGGCATTCTGGCCGAATTGAACTGCGGCGGCCTCATTCCGCACGATAAGGTAGTGACGGCAATGAGATTGCTGTGCGAAGAGGTCAAACCGGGATTTTCAAATCCAGTGCACTGATCGATAATCCCGTTCACCGTCGTCATACCGGCGAAGGCCGGTACCCACTGCTCCGGCGCACGGGCTGTTGAAGGGTGGACCCCAGCCTCCGCTGGGGCGACGAGAGAAAGAGCAATGAGGCTCATCGATAGCCCTTCTGGGTCGGGACACCAGGGAGAATTCTTCAGCTCCGCTCGACGTATTCGGGCACCCTGTAATAGACCCACAGCAGGTTCGCCAGTAGCACCGCACCTGTCATCAGGAACACCCAGCGCAATCCGAACGCAGCGGCGACCGCGCCGCCGGAAAGCGGCCCGATCGATTGCCGAGAAACATTGCCGAGGCGGTGATGCCGTAGACAGTGCCGCGCTGCTCGCGCGGCACCAGCCTGCCGACCAGCGCGTTGGCGGCCGGCAGAATACCGCCGATAAACAGCCCGAGCGCGAAACGCTGGGCGGTGAAGATCCAGTAGCTGCCGGCGAACGCTTGCGGCAAGGTCGTCAAACTCGCTCCGAGCAGCGCAATCAAGAGCACCCGGCGATAGCCGATCTTGTCGCTCTTATTGCCGAGGAACGGCGTGGCAACGACATTGGCCAGTCCGGTGATGGAAAAAGCGATGCCGCTCAACGTCGCGAGATCGGGCCGGTCGCCCAGCAGCTCCTTTACGAACAACGTCACCACCGGCTGCACTGTGCGTACCCCGAACTGCGCCATCAGCAATACGAAAAACAGCGCCAGCAAACCCGGCGAGCGCGCCACCGCGATCAGGCCGCTGAGGAGCGCGCGGCCGCCGCGCGCCTGCGCCGTGGCGACAAAGCGCTCGTGCACGCCAAACCACACGAAACCCGTCATCACCATTATCGTCGCGGCGGTGCAATAGAACGGAATGCGATAGCTGCCGGTGGCGTCGGCCAAGAAGCCGCCGATCAAGGGGCCGACCAGTGAGCCGACAAGCTGGCCGGTACTGAGCCAGCCGAGCGCATAACCGAGCCGGTCTTCCGGCGCCTGGCTCGCCACCAGTGCGATCGCAGTGCTGGAGAACCCGGCGAAGACGCCCATCAGCGCACGGCAGGCGAAGACCTGCCAGACACTCGCTGACGCGCCCATCAGTGCCGCGAACACACCGACGGCGATGCTCGAGCGCAACAGCATCAGTTTGCGCCCGTGCCGGTCAGCAAGGCGCCCCCACAATGGCGAGGCGAAGGCAGCGACAAAGGAAGTCGTGCCGGCGAGGATGCCGGCCCACAGCGCGACCGCGCTCGCCGAGTCGACGCCGAGTACCGGCAGAAACAGCGGCATGATCGGACTCAGCATCGAGAACGCCCCCGTCATGACGAACTGGATGCCGACCATTGCCCACAACGTGCGCTGCCATTGCACTGCGGCGCTCCCGCTTGCGCCGGCCACATTCGTGTCTCGCATCGCGCCGCTATCCTGTTCGGCCATGCGCCACGTCACCAAGGCCGGTTACCGTCAGTAACATTTGGTTGCGCAACAGCAGCATTCGGTTATGAAAAGTTATAAGACATTGGCGCATGGCTACCCTACAGTTCGTGCAAGGCTTCTCGCTGAACGATACTTTTGAACGGGGAGGAAGGCGCTATGGCGGCGATCGACACCACAAGACCCATCCCCTGGTGGAAGGAACCCACAAAGGATCAGTGGCTGGCGTGGTCGGCGGCTTGGCTCGGCTGGACCCTCGACGCTTTCGATTTCACGATCTTCCTGTTGATCATGCTGCCGATATCGCAGGAGTTCAACGTACCGCTGACCGCGGTGACTGCGGTATTCACGTTGACATTGTGGATGCGGCTGGTAGGCGCGACCGCCTCGGGCTGGCTCGCCGACCGGATCGGACGAAAAATCCCGCTGATGATCTCGATCGGCTGGTATTCGCTGTGCAATTTCATTGCCAGCTTTTCCCCAACATTCTGGTTTCTGTTTCTGTTTCGCGCCTTGCTCGGCATCGGCATGGGAGCGGAATGGCCGTGCGGCGCGGCGCTGGCGATGGAGCAGTGGCCGATCCGCTCGCGCGGCTTTATGGCCGGCGTGCTGCAAGCCTCGTGGGGGCTCGGCGCATTGCTGTCGAGCGCGGCCTACGGCTTGCTCTACAACTCGATCGGCTGGCGCGGTCTCCTGATGATCGGCGTGCTGCCGGCGCTGTCGATCGTTTATGTGCGCCGTTTTGTCAAAGAGCCGCCTGTCTGGGTCGAAAACCGCAGACTGCAGCGAGCCCAACACCGCGAAGTCCGCATACCGTTGGCCAAGATTTTCAAGCGGGGCCTGCTCTACAACACCTTGACCGCGTGCTGGTGGATGGCCAGCGCGTTTGTCGTCGGCTATTCGATCGGCGGGATGTTCCCGACCTACCTGCAAAAAGATCTGCAACTCAGCCCGGCGCTGGTGGCGCTGCCGGTCATGCTCCAGAGTACTGTGTTCTTTTTGTCGGGTTCCTTCTGGGGGATGGTGGCGGACCGTGTCGGCCGCCGCCTCGCCATTATCATCCCCGCGCTGCTGACGATCCCGGTCGCCCCGCTTTATTTGATGACTGGCGACTACACGATGATTGTCGTGTGGTTCACCGTGCAGGGGGCGTTTGGCGGCGGCGGCATGCACGTGCTCTACCCGGCCTACCTCGCTGAACGGTTCCCAACCGAAGTGCGCGCCACGGCGAGCGGCTTTGTCTATCATCAGGGCGCGATCTTTGGCGGGCTGACCGCACCGGTCATCACCTATTTCGCGGTCAATTGGCATCTGGGGTTTGCGATCCCGATGCTGGTCGGCACGGTGCTCGCCAGCATCAGTGTCGCCCTCGCGGTAATGGCCGGCCCGGAAACCCGGGGCAAGGAGCTGGTAGCGGAACTGGTGGTGGCCTAGCCAGTCAACCGTCTGCCCAAAAATTAACCGGAAAAAACGAGAGACAATCTTGCAACCTCCCACTACAGTTCGTGTAGGCTCCAAGTAACGAGCCGAAGAGGAACAGAGAGGTGGTGCGATGGCAGCGGTCGAGACGGTAAGGGCAATCCCCTGGTGGAAGGAGCCGACTAAGGATCAGTGGTACGCCTTCGTCGCGGCGTGGCTTGGCTGGACCCTGGACGCGTTCGACTTCACGATCTTCCTGCTGATCATGTTGCCGATTTCGCAGGAGTTCAACGTCCCGCTGACCGACGTCACGGTTGTCTTCACCCTGACCCTGTGGATGCGGCTCATTGGTGCCACCGCCTCGGGATGGATGGCCGACCGGATGGGGCGCAAGCTGCCGTTGATGATCTCGATCTTCGGCTATTCGATGTGCAACTTCATCGCCGGATTCTCCCCGACCTTCTTGTTTTTGCTGTTCTTCCGCGCCCTGCTCGGCTTTTTCATGGGAGCCGAATGGCCGGCCGGCGCATCCCTGGCGATGGAAACCTGGCCGATCCGTTCGCGCGGCTTTATGAGCGGTGTCCTGCAAGGCTCCTGGGGTCTCGGCTTTCTGTTGTCGAGCGCAATCTACGGCCTGTTCTACAAATACATCAGCTGGCGCGGGATGTTGTGGGTCGGCATCGCGCCGGCATTGGCCCTCGTCTACATCCGCTACTTTGTCAAAGAGCCTGCGGTTTGGGTCGAGAACCGCCGTCGTCAGCGGGCCGAGCAGCGCGAAGTCAGGGTGCCGCTGCTCAAGATCTTCAAGCGCGGCATGCTGGGCAATACCCTGACCACCTGCTGGTTTCAGGCGGCGGGGTTTGTCACCTACTACTCGATCAATGCGCTGTTCGCGACCCATTTGCAGAAGGATCTGGGCTTGAGCCCGGCGCTGATCGCGACCCCGCTGATCTTGGCCAATCTGTTTGTGTTTCTCGCCAGCTCGGGCTGGGGGTGGGTGTCCGACAGGCTCGGCCGCCGTCCGGCGATGATCATTCCGGCGCTGTGCGCGATCCCGCTCGTCCCGATCTATCTGTTCGCGGACAATTTCACCTGGGTGGTCGTCGCCTTCATGCTGCAGGGGCTGTTTGCCGGCGGAGGCATGTACGGGCAGGTGCCGAGCTATTTGACCGAGCGGTTTCCGACCGAGATCCGCGGCACCGCGACCGGCTTTTGCTATCACGTCGGCGCGATTCCCGGCGCGATGGTGCCGCCGATCCTGACCTATTTCGCGACCTCGCCGGGTTGGGAGCTGGGGTTTGCAATCCCGATGCTGATCGGAACCCTATTCGGCTTGGCCAATTTCATCCTGTCGGTTGCCTTCGGCCCCGAGACGAGGGGCACCGAAATGGTGCCGGATCTGGTCGTCGCCTAAACCGAACGGCGGCGCGGTCGACGCGGCGCCGAGCGTCGCGTCGT
>Ga0306926_10005728_pt1 | contig 13275 bp, 11 predicted proteins | sample flu12Cox44000178_FD_203759 | JGI IMG/M metagenome (GOLD analysis project Ga0306926, IMG submission 203759) | Lab enrichment of tropical soil microbial communities from Luquillo Experimental Forest, Puerto Rico - flux8day.12C.oxic.44.000.178 (v2)... | ecosystem: Environmental > Terrestrial >... | reverse complement strand
GACGGATTCAAGCTTCTCGACGTTGAAACTTCAGGCGCGCGGATCCGCCTGCGCCACGGGGGCAGCGGACCGCCGCTCCTGCTCCTGCACGGCAACCCGATGTCGCACGTGACATGGCACAAGATGGCCCCGCGGCTCGCCGAGCGCTTCCACGTGGTCGCGGCGGACCTGCGAGGCTACGGCGACAGCGTCGGCCCGGAAGACGGCGGCGCGAACCACGTCAATTATTCCTTCCGCGCAATGGCGCTCGACCAGGTCGAGATCATGGGCAAGCTCGGCTACGACAAGTTCTTCGTCGCCGGCCACGACCGCGGGGCGCGCACGGCGCACCGCATGGCGCTCGATCATCCCGACCGCGTGCTGCGCGCCGCCTGCGTCGACATTCTCCCCAGCCGTCACGTCTGGCTGCACGCTTCCAAACAATGGGGCATGAAGTCCTGGCACTGGCTGTTCATGGCGCAACCCTACGACTTTCCGGAACGCATGATGTCGTCGGTGCCGCCCGGGTGGTACATGGAGAAAAAGCTCTCGAAGCCCGGCATCGGCCTGAGCTTCATGGCGCCGGAGACGTTCGCCGAATACGTGCGCTGCTTCAATTGGAAGACGATCCGCGGCTCGTGCGAGGATTATCGCGCCTGCGCCACCTGCGATTTCGAGATGGACGATGCCGACTTCCGCGCCGGCAACAAGGTGAAATGTCCGCTCCTGGTGACGTGGGGCGCGAAGAGCCACACCGGCACCGTCTATGACGACGTGCTCAAGGTCTGGCGCGACTACGGCGCCGAGGTCACCGGTGGGCCGATTGGTTGCGGCCACTACGTCCCCGAGGAAGGCCCCGACGAGACGCTCGGCTGGTTCATGAAGCATTTCACGTGACTGTCATTGCGAGGAGCGAAACGACGAAGCAAACCAGGAGCCGCACGCATTACCCCTGGATTGCTTCGTCCGCTCGCAATGGCGTGGCGGAAGCTGTGCTAAGCTCGGCGTTACCATCACACCAGCGAGGTCAACGCCATGTCGAGCCTCACTCCCAGTCCGCAGGATGCGCGAGCCGCATTCAGCCACGCGCTGCACGAGCACTCCGGCCTGTTTCTGGCCGAAGGCGTCATTCTCGTCATTCTCGGTCTGCTCGCGATCGTCGTGCCGCCGCTCGCGACGCTCGCCGTCACCATCGTGATCGGCTGGCTGTTCGTCATCAGCGGCATTGCCGGTCTGATCATGACTTTCCGGGCGCGCGGCGCGCCGGGTTTCTGGTGGGCGCTGCTCTCGGCGGTGATCGCAATCGTCGCCGGCGGGCTCTTGTTGTGGCAGCCGCTCGTGGGCGTGCTCACGCTCACGTTCGTCCTAATCGCGTTTTTTTTGATCGACGGCGTGCTCTCGATCTTTCTTGCGATCGAACATCGGCGCGAGCTGGTAGGCCGCTGGACCTGGATCCTGGTGAGCGGCCTCGTCGACCTGATCATCGCCGGCCTCGTCTGGGCGGGCCTGCCGGCAAGTGCCGCCTGGGCCATCGGCCTGTTGGTCGGCATCGACCTCGTGTTCGGCGGGACCGCGCTCATCATGGTGGCGCGCGCCGCGCGGCGCGATGCCGCGGCGGTTGCGTAAACACCTACTCGGGCGCAATTGCCCCGGTTCGGGCAGATTGACGCAATGTTTCCCTGCGACAATATACACGGAATCTGTGGGCATTGTGCGAGGAATAAACATGCGTAGCCCGATCGAAATCCGCAGCGATGCCATGGACTGCCTGCGCGTCGCCGAACAGAAAGGAACACAACGAAAGTCCATGTTTTTTCTGATGGCGCAGGCGTGGGCGATGTTGGCGCAGCAGGCGGAAGACATCTCCCTACCCGCGGAGGACGCGGGCGACTCCAAACAGACAACTCACTAACGATTCAAACAGATCAGGGTCACTCCGCTGCGATGGGCAGGGCCTCGCGGCGGGGATCGAACCGAGGCGCCGGTTCCGCTTGCCGAGCGAACTCATCGGCGGCGTCTTCGTCGGCGCGCACGCGGAACCATAGGGCATAAAGCGCCGGCACCACCAGCAGCGTGAGCACGGTCGCGACGAGCAGGCCGCCCATGATGGTGATCGCCATCGGGCCCCAGAAAATGCTGCGCGCGAGCGGGATCATGCCGAGGATCGCGGCCAACGCGGTGAGCGCCACCGGCCGTGCGCGCCGCACCGTCGCGTCGATGATCGCACGATATCGCGCGTGACCCGCCGCGATGTCGCGATCGATCTGATCGACCAGGATCACCGTGTTGCGCATGATCATGCCGGCGAGCGCGATCAGCCCGAGCAGCGCCACGAAACCGAACGGCCGGTTGCTCACCAATAATGCGCCGGTGGCGCCGATCAGGCCGAGCGGCGCGGTGACGAACACCAGCGCAAGCCGCGAGAAGCTCTGCACCTGCAGCATCAGCAGGCTCAACATGACGACGGCCATCACCGGGAACACGGCAGCGAGCGAGGCGTTCGCCTTGACGCTCTCCTCGATCGATCCGCCGGTTTCGATGCGATAGCCGTAAGGCAACGCATCCTTGATGCTTTGCAGCTTGGGCAGGACCTCGTTGGTGATGTCGGGCGCCTGCACGTTGTCGACGATGTCGCCGCGCACCGTGAGCACCACGTCGCGGTTGCGACGCCAGAGGATCGGCTCCTCGTATTCGTAATGGACGCGCGCGATCTGCGAAAGCGGCACCGGAACGCCGTTGCGCGTGGTCACGGTGAGTGCGGGCAGCGTGCCAAGCTCGAGGCGCTCCGCCGGAACGGCGCGCGCCACCACGTCGATATGCTCGATGCCTTCGCGGTATTGCGTGACGGTGTAACCGGAGAGCAGTGTTTGCATCGTCTGTGCGACGTCCATCGGCGTGAGGCCGAGCGCGCGGGCGCGGTCCTGGTCCACTTCGAGCCGGATCGATTTGACCTGTTCGGTCCAGTTGAGATGCGGGTCGATAATTTTGCGGTTCTGCGCCATCACCATGCGCACCTGTTCGGCGATGTCGCGGACCTTGAGCGGGTCGGGGCCGACCACGCGGAACTGCACCGGAAAGCCGACCGGCGGCCCGAACACGAAGCGGTCGACGCGGGTCCGGGCCTGCGGCAGCGCTCCGTCCGCGATCGCCCGTTCGAGTCGCGCCTTGACCCGCTCGCGCGCCTCGAGGTCCCTGGTGACGATGACGATCTGCGCGAAATTCGCGTTCGGCAGCACCGGGTTGAGGCCGAGCCAGAAGCGGGGCGAACCTTGGCCTACGTACGTCGTGTAGCTGACGATGTCCGGGTCGCCGGCAACGAGCGTTTCCGCCTGTTTGGCCGCCGCATCGGTGACGCCGATCGCGGTGCCTTCGGGCAGCCGCATCTCCAGGAACAACTCCGTGCGGGTCGAGGTCGGGAAGAACTGCTGCTGCACGAGCGGAAAGCTCGCAACCGAAGCAACAAACATCAACGCGGTGACGCCGGCCACGGCGGCGCGATGGCGCAGCGCAAAGGCAATGATCCGGCGGAGCGCCCGGTAGACGCGGGTGTCGTAGATCGCCTCGGGGTCGGCGTGCGCCCCGGGCTTGGCGAAATCAGGCAACAGCTTGAGTCCGAGATAGGGCGTGAACAGCACGGCGACGAACCACGAGGCGACCAGTGCCAGCGTGACGATCCAGAAAATGCCGCCGGCATATTCGCCCGAGCTCGATTTCGCGAAGCCGACCGGCAGGAACCCGGCCGCCGTGACCAGCGTGCCGGTGAGCATCGGGAACGCGGTCGAGGTCCACGCGTAGGTCGCGGCGCGCGCACGGTCGAAGCCCTGCTCCATCTTCACCACCATCATTTCGATGGCGATGATAGCGTCGTCGACCAGGAGACCGAGGGCGATGATCAGCGCGCCAAGTGTGATGCGGTGAAGGTCGATGCCGGCGCCGTACATGGTCATCAGCACGATCGCCAGCACCAGCGGAACCGAGAGTGCGACCACGATGCCGGTTCGCCAGCCGAGCGACAGGAAGCTCACCAACAGCACGATGGCGAGGGCCTCGACGAAGGTCTCGACGAACTCCGACACCGAGCCCTCGACGATGCGCGGCTGATCGGCGATCTGCGTGACTTCAATGCCGACCGGAAGCTCGGCGACGACGGCGTCCATCGCCTTTTTGAGGTTCTCGCCCAGCGTGACGATGTTGGCGCCGTCCTGCATCGACACGCCGAGGCCGATCGCCGGCTTGCTGCCTTCGCGCACGATGAAGGTCGGTGGATCCTCATAACCGCGCTTGACCTGCGCGATGTCGCCTAGTCGGAAGGTGCGGCCGCCGGCCTCGACCGGCACCGCCGCGATCGCGTCGGCCCCCGAGAAGGCGCCGGTCACGCGCAGGTTGATGCGGTCGGCGCTGGTATCGACCGCGCCGCCGGACACGATCGCGTTCTGGCGCGCCACGCTATCGAAAATCTGCTGAGGGGAAATCCCGAGAGTGGCGAGCTTGCCGTGGCTGAATTCGATGAAGATCTTCTGCGGGCGCTCGCCGATGATGTCGACCTTGTTGACGTCGGGAACGCGCAGGAGACGCTGGCGGATGTCTTCGGCGCGCGCCTTGAGCCGAGCGAGGCTGAGCCCATCGGCCGTGATCATGTAGAGCGCCGAATAGACGTCGCCGTATTCGTCGTTGAAGCCCGGTCCGATGACGCCGGCCGGCAGCTCGCCGCGGATGTCGCCGACCTTCTTGCGGACCTGGTACCAAAGGTCCTTCACCTTGCCGGGCGGCGTGCGGTCGGTGAGGAACACCTGGATGAAGGAGACGCCCGGCTGCGAATAGCTTTCGATGCGGTCAAGATAGGGCAGTTCCTGCAGCTTCTTCTCGATTTTGTCCGCGACCTGCGTCTGCATCTCCGCGGCGGTCGCGCCCGGCCACGCTACGTTCACGATCATCACCTTGATGGTGAAGGAGGGATCTTCGGCGCGGCCGAGATTGAAATAGGAATAGATGCCGCCGGCGCCCAGCACGATGATCATGAAGAGCACCAGGGCGCGGTGCGTGATCGCCCATTGGGAGAGGTTGAAACCTTTCACGGCCGCCCTCCTATTGTTTTGTCGACGATTAGCGTGTCTCAATCGCGCGTACGCGGGCGCCGGCGACGAGCTTCTGCACGCCCAAGGTGACGACCTTGTCTCCCTCTGCCACGCCGCCGGTGACGAGCGCGGCGTCTTCGGTGAAGGACGCGACGGTGATCGGTCGCAGCGCCAACGCGCCGGCGTCATCGATCACGTAGACGGTCGGGCCGGTCCCGCGGTTGAGAACGGCGGCGAGCGGGAGTTTGGCGACGGGGGCGTCCGTCGCGCGCGTCAGCGTGATGGTCGCCGTCATGCCGAGGGCGACGCTGTCGTTGGCATCCAGGATGGTGAAGCGCGCGGCGTAGGTTCGGGTGGCCGGATCGGCCTGAGGCGAGAGTTCACGTAAGTGCGCGGCAAAGCTTCGGTCGGGGTCGGACCAGAGGCGCATGGTCGCACGGCTCGCGCGCGCTTCGCCGAGCCAAGTTTCCGGCAGCGCGACGACCGCTTCCTTCTCGCCGCGATGGGCAAGGCGCGCCACCGCCTGACCGACCGCGACAACTTGGCCGGGCTCAGCCAACGTTGCGGTGATCACGCCGTCGGCTCCGGCCCTGAGGTCGGTGTAGGCAAGCTGGTTGCGCGCCAAATCGAGTGCGCGCTTCGCTCGCTCGAGCCGGCCCTCCGCCTCGTCCTTTGCAGCCTTCTTGCGGTCGAACTCGGCGACCGCGGCAAAGCCCCGGTTCTTGAGTGTGGTGTAGCGTTCCTCATCGGCCGCGGCTTGGGCAAGGCTCGATGTGGCGGCGGAAAGCTCGGCCTCGGCGCTTTCCACCTGCAGCTCGAAATCGCGCGGGTCGAGCCGCGCCACGACATCATCCGTCTGTACCCGATCGCCCACATTGACGACCCGGGTCACGATCTTGCCGCCGACCCGGAAACCGAGGTCGGTCTCGTATCGCGCCCGCACCACGCCGACGAAGTCGCGACTCGCTTGTTCGCGCGCAAAGGCGACGCGCTGAACCTGCACGGGCCGCTCGACTTGGTGCACCGGAGAGGCTTCGCCTTGGCAGCCGGCAACCGCGATCGCGACCGTCAGGGCAATGATCGACTGCGAGGAGAGCGGGGCGTGCATGATACGCTCCTTTCACTGAATTGTGATGACTGACGAAATTAGTATTTCGTCACATTCCGGACACAGAACGGCTGATGCGGCGATCGGCATGACTTCAGTTCCGGGGGGTAATGGCGCGGACGAGAAAACGGACAGCGCTACGCGCCGAGGCTGCGAGGTCCTCGCCGTCTTGCAGGGCCTGGGCAACCAGCACCGGATGGCAGAAGGCCACCGTGGCTCGCATGAACTGCTCAGAAACCTGCCGCGGGTCGAACGTCTCGAACTCGCCGGTTGCCACGCCGTCGCGCAGGATCACTTCGACGATCGTGCGCATGGTCTCTTTATGGGCGCGGATGGCCGCCCAGGAGTTTTCAATCGCCACCAGCACGATGTCCTGGACGCGGTTGTCGGTAAGGCAGTTTTCCTTATGATACTGAAGAACATCGAGAATCAGACGCTCTAGGCGGTCGGCCGCCTGCGCCTTGGAACGCGCGAGCGCCCAAGCCTGTTCCTCGACTTCTGCCAGGCAGCGTTGGCAGATCGCCTCGACGATGGCGTTCTTTGAAGGAAAGAAACGATAGACATTTGCCGGCGACATCTTAAGTTCGGCGGCAATGTCGGCGACCGCGGTCTTGGCATAGCCCAGCCGCAGGAACAGTGCCTCGGCCGCCTCGACGATGCGGGCACGGGTGTCGTCCGGTTTGAGTTTGACCTGCGGATTCATGGCACGAACCAACGGCACAGCCGGAGCTATGAAGACTGACGGTTTTAGTAAATCGTCAGTTTCGGTTTGTCAAGCCGGCCCACCCTAAATTGGCCGGCCCCGGCTATTCCTCGAGCTGGTCGTAGGAAGAGATCTTCCAGTCGCCGCTGGGGGTCTTGGCGTAGCACAACCGCTCGGAATCCCACGCCCGCACCGCAGTCAGCGGCACCCATCCGCTCTTCCCGCTCGGCAGCAGCACTTCGACGTGCGTCGCCGGCACCGCTGGCTTTCCCTCCTGGACCGGCGGATAGAGGCTGAGTGCGGGGAGGGCGACCACGCCAACCTTCGCGACCGGCGGTCCACTGTCGCTCGGCGCCTTGGCGACCGAGGTCGGCGCGGTCGTGAAGTACCAGTCCACGGTCTCCTCGCCCACCTCGAGTTTGTTGCGCGCCTTCTCCATGACGTCCTCGTCGACCGCGTTCGCGGTGATCGGCCCGCACACCAGATTGTAGGCCTGCTCTTCCTGATAATAGGTGCCGTCGTTGGCGAAGCCGGCGAGCATTTCCCAGAACGGGCCGTTTTCCACCGGCCCATCCGCGTCCGCGCCCTGCGCGCGGAAACCGAACACCACCTTGAAATTGTGAAGGGCGTCGCGCCCCATGTCGAACTGGCCCGACGCTCCGCCCTGGAAAGTCCACACGAAGGTCGGCGCGACCAAATCGAACAGCGCCTGGGCATCCTTCTTGGCGACCGCGTCGCTGAACTTCTTGCGCATCGCTTCGAATGCCGCGTCGGGCTTGTACGCCTCGACGATTTCCACCTTGACCTCCGGGTAGGGGACTTTCTTGATCGCGGCGCTCGCCGGCAAAGCGAGCGCGCAGGCGACCGCGGCAATCGATAAGGTCGGACGCAAGTGCATGGGAGCTACTCCGTGGACGAGCAACGGCATTGAGTAAGGCGAACCTATTCGGTCGGATTCATGGCCGAGGTGCGCCCCAGGGTACCCGCCGGTGCGGCCAGGCAGCAACGGCCGTACTCGGCGGCGGTTGGCGGACATGGCCTGTGGTGATGGAGGCTTGAGATGACGAACGTCCCACTCGCCGGCATCAAGGCCTGCGTGTTCGACGCCTACGGCACCCTGTTCGATTTCGCTGCTGCCGCGCGCGCCTGTCGCGACCAACTGGGCGCGGACGCCGACAAGCTGACCGCGCTCTGGCGCGACAAGCAGCTGCAATACACCTGGCTGCGCTCGCTTGCCGGCCGCTACGTGGATTTTTGGCAGGTCACCGGCGATGCCCTTGACTTCGCGCTGGAAACGATTGGACTCGATCATCCGGGACTGCGTGATCGGTTGATGACGCTCTACCTCACGCTCGAGACGTTCCCCGAAGTGCCGGACGTGCTGCGCCGCTTGAAGCAAAGCGGAATGCGCACCGCGATCCTGTCGAACGGCTCGCCCAAGATGCTCGACGCGATCGTCTCAGGAAACAATCTCGTACATCTCCTCGACGCGGTGCTGTCGGTCGATGAGGTCGGCGTCTATAAGACTCATCCGAAGGTCTATCAGCTCGCGGTCGACCGGCTCGCCGTGCCGGCGGGCGCGATCGCGTTCCAGTCATCGAACGCCTGGGACGCCTACGCCGCGTCCGCCTTCGGCATGAAGGTCGTGTGGTGCAATCGTTACAGCCAGCGCCGTGAGCGGCTGCCGGGCGCGCCCGATTGCGAGGTCACGACGCTGGCCGAACTGCCCGCGCTGGTGGATGTTAAGTAGCCCGCATGAGCGTCGCGAAATGCGGGAATCCCGGATGCCGCGCTGACGCGCTAATCCGGGGCTACGGCTACACCCGCCCGTTGAGCGCTGCCGTGTAGGCGCGGATACGGCCGGCGTTGACGCCGAAATCGCTGCGGCCGACGCGGCTCACCGAGCGTACGTCGACGCGCGAACCGGCGCCGTCGGCAGCGACGCGAATGACCACATCGTCGGTGAAACGGAACCAGCGGCTCGTTTCATTCGCTTCGATGCGTCCGGACGCAGGATCCGTATCGACCACGGTCCATCCCGGCATCGCGTTCGCCGTGTCGAGCGCGCGCTTGAACGCGTCGGCCGGCGCGACGCTCATCTTCACCGGTGCGATGTCCGGATAGGCCGCGCGCTGTTTGCCGGCGAGTTCCGCGCCTTCGTATCTCACCGTGTTGGCGTCCGGGGGGCGGAGCTTCAGCGCGGCCACGAACGTGGGCGGATTATCGGTGTCGGTGGTGATGTCATGGATCGGCGGCACGATGCCGCGCAGGCGGTTGTATTGCCACGGCATGTAGGCGACGACCGCGCCGACGATGATGCCGATGGCGGCGAGCGCGATGGTGCGGCCGCCGAGGTGGGACCACCCCAAGGCCAGCGCCAGGATCGACACCGCTGCGGCCGCGAGCGCGCCGTACGCAGCCCATGGCATCAGCCAAGCGAAGGCGAAGCGGAAATGCCACCAGCCGAGCCGCCAGCCGAGGGGGCCGACGGCAAGGACAATGAGCGCGAGGATCGCGAGGGCCGCGCCAAGATAGGCGACGATTTCGGCCCAGTTCCGCCCTGCAAAGACAGGCATGCGACACTCCTTGATGGGGTCCGGCTCACCGAAATTAACCCCGTGAACACCGCAACCATGCGGCTATTCCAGCCCTCGCTACGACCTGGGCGTGATTTAGTGAAGGGTGTTCTGCGGCACTAGCGGCAGATCGTAACGTGCGTTATATTAACGTGGTCCAGGTTTCTCCCCACGCGGGCATGGCGATGCAGGCGGCTCTCGACCAGGATTTCCTCTTTCTTCTCTACGACGTGGCGCGCACCATGCGCACCCGCGCCGACCAGCGCGCGCGGGCGCGCGGCATGACGCGCGCCCAATGGGTGATCCTCGCGCATCTCGAGCGCCAGCCCGGGCTGACCCAGAACGAACTGGCGGCGATCGTCGAAGTCGAGCCGATCACCATCGCGCGCCTGGTCGACCGGCTGGAGGCCCGCGAACTGGTGGTGCGCAAGGCCGATCCGCGCGACCGCCGTGTCTGGCGGCTCCACCTCACGCCCGCCGCCGCGCCGATCCTGCGCGAGATCGCCAAATACCGCGCCGAGCTCCACGAACTGATCACCGCCGGCATGAGTCCCAGCCTGCAGAAGGCGCTCACCGACGGCCTGCTGCAGATGAAGGTCAATCTCGCGGCCGAGGTACGCGGCGCCGGAAAGGCCGGCGGCTCCGTCGCCACGATCTCTCCTCAGATTGGCGGCCTGGCGCGCCGCGAACGTCATGCTTAAGCGGACCGTCGAGCTCGACCAGCCGACGATTGCCCGCGGCATCAACCGCAGGCGGTCGGTCCGCATCGTCCTCATGCTCGGCGGCATCCTGGTGGCGCTCGTCGTCGCGGCGACGCTGTGGCTGCGCTCAGGCCGTTGGGTTTCCGCCGACGACGCCTATGTGCGCGCCGCCAAGCTGATGGTGACGACCGATGTGTCCGGCATCGTCACCTCCGTTGAGGTCCGCGAGGGGCAGACGGTCAAGAAAGGTCAAGTGCTGTTCCGCGTCGATCCGCGCCAGTTCCAGAGCGCGCTCGACAACATCAAGGCGCAGCTGGCGCAAGTCGGGCTCAGCGTCGAGGCGATGAAACAAGACTACCAGCGCATGCTCAAGGACATCGAGGCGCAGCAGGCGCAGGTGCAGCTCGATCAGGCGAACTACGATCGCTATGCCGCTCTCATCCGCACCGACGTCGTCTCGAAGGCCAATTACGACCAGGCCCGCTTCACGCTCGCTGCCGACAAGAACAAGCTCGAGTCGCTCAAACAGCAGTCGCAGGTGCAGCTCGCCCGCCTGGGTGGCAACCCCGACCTGCCGGTCGAGGAGCATCCGCTCTATCGCCAGGTGAAGGCTCAGGAGGACGAGGCACAGCGCCAGCTTGACCACGCCACTGTGCGCGCGCCGTTCGACGGTATCGTCACTCAGGTCGAGTCGCTTCAGCCCGGCACGTATTTGGTGTCGCAGACCGCGGCCCTGACCAATACGGGCGCGGTCGCGCTCGTTTCCACCGATCGCGTTTGGGTGGACGCCAATCTCAAAGAGACCGACCTCACTCACGTGAAGCCTGGCGACCACGCCGAGATCGCCGTCGACAGCTACCCCGGCCGCACGTGGTCGGGGACCGTCGACACCATCAGCCCCGGCACCGGGTCGGAATTTTCCATCCTGCCGGCGCAAAACGCGAGCGGCAACTGGGTGAAGGTGGTGCAGCGCGTCCCCGTGCGCGTCCGCATCGACTACAAGCCCGGCGATCCGGTGCTGCGCGCCGGGATGAGCGTCGTCGTCTCGATCGACACCGGACATCGCCGCTCGCTCGCCGAGCTGTTCTGATGACGGTGATCCCGTTTCCGGAGCGTGCCGCGGTGCCCCATCGCGGCATCGTGACGATTTGCTCGATGATCGCGACGTTGATGCAGGCGCTCGACAACACGATCGCCAACGTCGCGCTGCCCTACATGCAGGGCTCGCTCTCGACCACGCTCGATCAGATCACCTGGGTGCTCACCTCCTACGTGGTGGCGGCGGCGATCATGACCGCACCGGTCGGATGGATGGCGGCGCGCTTTGGCCGCAAGAATTTGTTCCTGGCCTGCGTGGGCGGCTTCACCGTTGCCTCGATGCTGTGCGGCATCGCCGATTCGCTCGCCCAAATGGTGGTGTTCCGCCTGCTGCAAGGCATGTTCGGCGCCGCGCTGGTGCCGCTGTCGCAGGCGACCATGCTCGACCTTTATCCGATCCAGCAGCGCGGCTCGGCCATGGCGCTATGGGGGATGGGCGTGATGGTCGGCCCGATCCTCGGGCCGACGCTCGGCGGCTATCTCACCGACATGTACGACTGGCGCTGGGTCTTTTACATCAATCTTCCGTTCGGGCTCCTCGCCATGGCCGGGCTATGGCTGTTCATGCAGGACGCCGGGCATAACGCGAAGCTGCGCTTCGACTGGACCGGGTTCGCGGTGCTCAGCCTGTGTCTCGGTGCGTTCCAACTGATGCTCGACCGTGGCGAGCAGCTCGACTGGTTCAGCTCCGCCGAGATCGTGACCGAGCTGATCCTGGCGATCCTCGGGCTTTATTTATTCCTCGTGCACATGTTCACCGCCGAGAAGCCGTTCATTACCCCGCGCATTTTCCGCGACATGAATTTCGTGTCGGGAATCCTGGTGATGCTCGCGGTCGGCACCGTGCTGCTGTCAAGTTCGGCGCTACTCGCGCCGTATCTGCAGACGCTCGGCGGCTACTCCGTCTCTGACGCGGGCTTGCTGATGGTCCCGCGCGGCGTCGGCACCATGATCGCCATGATGCTGGCCGGCCGCCTGGCCAATCGCATCGACCCGCGTTGGCTGATGTTCATCGGCGTCTTTCTGCTCGCCGCCTCCTTCTGGGAGATGAGCGGCTGGACCCCCGACGTCAGCGCCTGGTCGCTGTCGGTCACCACGATCGTCCAGGGGTTCGGTCTCGGTTTCGTGTTCATCCCACTGCAGGTGATCGCGTTCGCGACGCTAGATCCGGAGCTGCGCACCGAAGGGACCGCATTGTTCAGCCTGATGCGCAACGTCGGCGGCGCCATCGGGATTTCCGTGACGTCGTTCCTGCTGGCGCAGAACACGCAGATCATGCACGCGCGCCTCGCCGAAAACGTGACGCCGTATAATCGCATGCTGCAAACCGGCAGCGCCTATCTGTTCTGGAACGCCTCGCGCGCGAAGGGCTTGATCGGGCTTAACGACGAGATCACCCGCCAGGCGCAGATCATCGCCTATGCCAACGACTTCAAGCTCATGTTGCTGGTGAGCATCCCGGTGGCGCTGCTGGTCTTTCTCATGCGCCGACCGGGCCGCCGTGGCGCCGTCGAATCGCCGCCAGTGGAATAAGCTCCAAGAAACAGGGGGAAGATGTGAGAAACCGCCGGGACATCGTGCGGCTGATGGGAGCCGCATCCGCCGCCTTCGCCGCGTCGACGTTGCACGACGCGCACGCGCAGGACTACCCGAACCGCGTTATCCGTTTGATCGTCGGCTTTGCGGCGGGCGGCGGCAACGACGTTTTCGCGCGCCTGGTCGGCCAGAAGCTTTCGGAACTGATCGGCCAATCGGTCGTGATCGAGAACCGCCCCGGCGCGGGCGGGCGTCTCGCGGCGGCCTACGTCGCCAGCCAGGCGGTGGACGGCTACACGCTGCTGGTGGGCGCAGCCGGCGCCATGTCGGTCGCGCCCGCGATCTATGCCAACCTGCCGTACCACCCGCTGCGCTCGTTCGTGCCGCTCACGCTGATCGGCTCGTTTCCGCTGGTGCTGGTGGTGTCGCCGTCACGCGACTTGAAGAGCGTCGCCGACCTGGCGGCCTGGGCGAAAACCCATGAGGACAAGGCGAATTA